>LXNJ01001275.1_pt1 | contig 15268 bp, 10 predicted proteins | sample 809081 | NCBI WGS metagenome assembly LXNJ01 (sample SAMN04870510, study PRJNA318959) | sponge metagenome | biome: sponge; feature: marine sponge reef; material: water | host: Petrosia ficiformis | place: Greece: Milos, Mediterranean Sea | collected 2013-05-29 | depth 5-7 m
GACGTACGACGTATTTCTTCGGCATGCCGATGACTCCTTCGTCCTGTGGGGAGACATCAAACTATAGGCACGCCCAGGTTTAGAAGTCAATAGGTACTATTCGTGTAAGTGACTAAATTTCAATAAAATAGATAAATTTACTTACAAGCGTATTAAAAACAACAAATTACGAAAAAAACCAGGCTTCGCAATCCGGATTCTGCAGGGCGAAAATTCGTGTAACTTCTAGTAAATTTTTTTCTTGCGGCAATCGGCACTTTGGGTCTATATTACGATTCGGTTCGATCGGGCGTGCCAAACGGGAGGAGAAAATGACAACAACCAAGAAGGATCTGGCGCTCGAAATATCCGAACGTCTTGGCGTCAAAAAGCAACTTGCCTACGAGGTTGTAGATACGCTTTTCAAGGCTATGCGCGAGAGCCTCATTTCCGGCGACCGCATCGAGATTCGTGGATTTGGCGTGCTTGGCGTAAAAGACACCAAGCCCAAGCCTGCGGCTCGGAACCCCCGGACAGGTGAAATCGTTTATGTGCCCGCACGAAAGAAGAGCTATTTCAAGGCGGGCGTACTCATCAAGAAAGCGCTCCACCAGCCGCTGGATCCAACGGGTCTGGAGGAATCAGAACCCATGCGCAAGTCATAGGCTCCGCGGCCGTGCTAGCCATTGAACAAGGGTCCGGTCGTTACAGGAGTCTGCAGACCTGGGATCCCTACATCGGTCACACAGAAAAAACCAAAAGCGGAGCGCCAAAAACGCCTCTCCGCTTTTTTGTTTGTAATATGACACCTGTTCTTCTGATCGCGACCTTCACGTGCGGACCGCCGCCTAACCGCGGCCCTTCACCTCGCGGCTGGTGTCCTGTCCCAAAAATACCTAACCATTCTTCCGCCGATTCATCCCGTCTCGCTACATTGCCCTCGCTCGCCGACCTGCCCAGGTCGGAGGTGCCTTGCGAGCCGGGCGACTCGACGGCCGAATTTAGGCAACTTATTTCTGGGACAGAACACTAGTGAAATACCACCATTTTCAGTTCTGTCATCTCCTCCACCGCGTATTTTGGTCCCTCTTTACCCATTCCGCTATCTTTCAATCCACCATAAGGCATCAGGTCCGCCCGCCATTGAGGGCCCCAATTAACCATAATATTGCCCGACTGCACCCTGTTTATGAACTGCATCGCGTGGTCCAGGTTTTCTGTGAACAACGCGGCCGACAAACCGTAATTGGTGTCGTTGGCCGAGGCGATGGCCTCGTCGATTGTATCGAATCGGGTCAGTCCGACTGCCGGACCGAAGAGTTCGTCGCATGAGATCCGCATACCGGGATCGACGTCCGCCACCACCGTAGGTGCGTGCAACGTGCCGTCCCGGTCTCCGCCCACGATCACCCTTGCGCCGCCCTCCCTGGCCTCGCGTATCCAGTCGCCTACCCGCACGGCGTCGTTTTCGCGGATCATCGGCCCCATGGACACCGATTCATCCAGCTGATTGCCAATTTTCAGTGCCTCCACCTGAGGCTTGAGGACATCAATGAAGTCCTCGTATACGTCCTTATTGACCATGACGCGCTGCGCCGAAATACAAACCTGCCCGGCGTTCGCAAACCCTGTCGCGGTGGTGGCGGCCGCAACCTTTTCCAGATCGGCGTCGGGCATTACGATTAGCGGGGAATTGGACCCCAGTTCCATTGTCACCTTCTTCAGCCCTGCTGTCCTGCAAATCTGTTCACCCACGTCCCTGCTGCCGGTGAAGGAGATCTTGCGCACCCGGGAATCAGACGACAGCAGGTCGCCGATTTCGCCTCCCGGCCCCGTGATACACTGCACGGCTTCTGCCGGCGCGCCGGCATCCAGAAGGACCTCCACAAGTTTCATCGCGGAAAGTGGCGTGTCGGTGGCTGGCTTCACGATCACCGAATTCCCGGCCGCCAGTGCAGGGCCTACCTTGTGGCAGACCAGATTCAGGGGAAAATTGAAGGGCGTAATCGCAACGACAACGCCACATGGTACCCGTACGGTAAATCCGAATTTACCCTCCGCACCGGTTGCGCCGTCCAGCGGGATGGTCTCGCCGTAGAGTCGTTTTGCCTCTTCGGCCGATAGTGTCATCGTATCGACTGCCCGCGCAGCCTCCCCGCGCCCTTCCGAAATGATCTTTCCCTCTTCGGCGGAAATTGTCTGCCCGAAATCCTCCTGGCGTTCAGCCATTAATTCGGCTGCACGGTGCAGAATCCGGTATCGTTCGTGAGCAGGCATCGCCGCCATCACCTCGGCGCCCCTGGCCGCGGTTGCCAGGGCGGCCTGTACGTCCGCCCCGTCGGCGCGAGGTACGGTATCGACAACCGAGCCATCGTACGGGTTCAGCACCTCGACTTTCTCGTCCTTGTCCATCCAGCGTGAATTGACGAACATTTTCATTGCCTTCCCCCCTTCGAGAAAATGAAATTTAATAGTTTCCAGTTCGGCTGTGCGGCGGCGCACGACGGGTCAAACACGCTACAAAGTCCTTTTTATTACGACCAGGCTGATATCGTCCAGTGGACTTCCAAAGTCGAGCAGATCCGCTCTAATAGACTCGAAGATTTCCCGGGCATTCATCGCTTTGACCTGTCGCAACACGCTTTCGAGTCGGTTGGGGAAATAATCGTCGTCACCACGGCAATGGTCCAGCAATCCGTCGGTATACAGCAATAGGATGTCGCCCGATCCCTTCAGCGTCCACTCATTGATCTGGTACTTTTCCTTATAGCCAAGGACACTCTTAACCCCGTGGCGGTCTATATCTTCCTGCGAGGGCAAGGTCCCGATGGGAGGAAAATTGACGAATAGTTTCTCGTCTATATCCATAATCCGGTCTTGAATATTCGAAAAGACGATTGGCATCGGATGGGCTGCCGAAATAAACCTGAAGATTTCATCTTCGTCTATCTCTCCATAGATCATCGTGAGAAATTTACTGACGCTGGAGGAATTGTAGAAACGTGAGTTCAGGTTTTCAAACAGCTTTTCGGTAACCGTACCGAACTGATCCAGCTCGTAAATTGCGCCCGTCAGAAATGCCTGGTGCAGCATACCGGCCAGCATCGCGTCCGTAATCTGGTGGCCCGATACGTCTACCAGTGCAATACCTGCCATCCGCCTGCATCGCTTCAAGTTGCATGCCACGTCCAGGCGTCCCTCCTGCTCCGCCTGCCGTATACGCCCGGCCAGGTTGAATCGTTTCTTGAAATCTACGTAGATTATGTGATCGCCGCCAATCTGGCCTTCGAGCGGAATGGTATCCCCATAGATGTCCAACCCCTTCAGTTCCGGTATCTCACCCGACGGAGGTTTGATGTGCCTGGCGATTTCCTGGAAGTTCTGCAATTCGCCTGTCAGGCGTCGCAGAGATTTTATGACATCGATCGATGATTCTTGCATTAACCTGCTCCAGGTTTGCAGCAATCCGCCGAAATTCGTTTCAAATGAAGATACGAAAAGTCTCTCGTCGAAACAACGGCAATAACGCAAAAGAGGGACACCCGTAGAACACCGGTTGTCCCTCTTCGAATGGTACCGCGTAGCCCGGCTCAGCTTTCGGATTCTTCTTCGACTTCCGCGTGACCGTTGGACGTCAGGTATTCATACGCCTTGTTGAGCACCAGGATCGCTTTGGGAATATCGTTCACCCTCAGGCTGCTGGAACGCTGCCACTCGCCCTGCTTGTCCCGGTAGCTTCTCTGGAACGAAACTGTACGGACGTTGAAGCTATCCTTGCCGCGGTTGTATTCGTTCTCGAATACGGATGCGCTGCATGAACCGTGTCTGAACGTGATCTCCGGCTGCGCCATGGTTTCCACCTCCTTTCCTCGATTGTTCTCACTCCCTGCGAAACGATCTGACCGACGTTGAACGGCGCCGAGCCCACGTTTCCGAGAGAATGGATTCTTGCGCACAGATTCAGGGCCTCCCGCACGCAGGCGCCTGCTGAAATCCGTTTCTGGACGTGGTCGGTTACACATAGCGTCTGCGCGGATCATTTGACCAGAACCACACGCATTGTGCGGACGCGTGGTCCGTTGCGCAGGCGAATCAGGTATATGCCCGTTCCTACCGATCGCCCCGTGTCGTCGCGTCCGTCCCACGCCAGTTGTTGGTAACCTGCGACCGCCGCAATCGACAGTCGTCTGACAGGTTGCCCGATAACATTGTAAACCGTCAATTCCGCCGGATGGCCGTTGCTCAGAAACCCGATGTTCGTGTGCACATTGAACGGGTTGGGAAACGGGCACTCCGGGTAGGCATCGATGTTTTCTGCGGAGAGTCCCGGTGGGCCTGGGAAGGCGGAATCCGCCGATGGTGTCGCCGACCCCGGCGAATACGGCAGATTCGAAACGTGGTTGTGAGGCAGCCATTTTCCTGGCCTCTGGGGGTCGGGCACCAGAGAAGGCCCGTTCTGCGCGTTCCCATATCGCACATCCAACAGGGTATCCGGTCCGGCCGGTACGATCAAGAGGATCCTGTCTTCAACCTTCAGCCCGTTCCCTATCCGGCCTCCGGCGGAAAAACATCCCTCTTTGCCCGGGCAGGTCCCGCCGCCGAAGAGGATAAATCGCTCACCGCCGTTCAAGACCGCGCCCTGGGGGAACTTGAACGGCCGTCCGTCGTCGTCGCCGAGCGTCCAGCCGGACAGATCCACAGCGTACTGGCCGGCATTGAACAATTCAACGAATTGATCTCCATACCGGTCCAGCGTTCCATCTCCGTTGACGTCCGTTATCGGATCGGCCAGAATCTCGTCAACCTGGACGTGCGGCCACGGCCATACCGTGACCAGGAATGTCAGAATCAGGCTTTCGATCCCGTTCAGACTCATGGAAACCTTTATCAAACGTCGGCCCTCGTCGCCCGGGGCGGGGCGCCACACGAGAGATTCGCCCGAGTCGCCCAGAACGGGTCCGCCATCTACCTGGGTCTGAATACCCTCACTGACATCGAGTGGCATCCTCCAGGTCAAGCCGACGTAGGCAATGCTGTCCGGGCGGCCTGCCGGACGAAGGCCGGGTGTTACGGCATGAATGGTGAACGCCTGTTCGGTTGTGTCGCGGTGGTCCGTGGCCGCGATGACGACCGGCCAGGATCCGGTGTGTTCCGGCAAACCCTCCAAACCTGATTCCGTCCAATTCAGCCATTCCGGTCGACGTGGCACCGAAATAGACACCGGGTCGCCGTCGGGATCTTCAGCCGACGGCGTGTAAGTGTACGACAAGCCGCTGATGGCCAGCGTGTCGGGACGTGAGATGAACAGCGGCGGACGATTGGATGGAGGACTCACGCCGCCATCGTCGCCGGTCCCGGGATGAACCCGGACGACGGCGCTGGATGTGAAACTTTCGAAACGTGCATGCACAACCGTCACCCCCGGAGAAACGCCCCTGATCCGTGAAGCCGGTTCGAGCCGCGCGACAGCAGAGTCCTCAACACGCCACTTCAGGTTGTCGGTGACATCCGTCACGGCTTCCGAGTCGAAAACACCGTCTGCTGTAACCACGCGGCTTGATCCGGATTGCATGTCCAGTGTATCGGGTACGATCCGGATGGCAACCAGCTGCGGCGCGGCGCGGCCGGGGGAGGTCAGGTCCGTAAAGGGCAGAAGATCGTGCGGTTGCAGTGTGGCGTCCGGTCGGCGGACCAGCGCGGCGCCGTCCGGCGCCGCGCCATAGCTGATGATGTCGAGCGTGTCCCGGGCGTCAGGCGACAGAAACACGACCGTGTCGCCCGAATTCGAGAGCCCGTCGCCGATCCGACCGTCATCCACAAGCGCGTTTTCCGGGAAGTTTGACGTCGAGCCGCCGCCGAAGAGGATGACGAATCCGTCCGGTGGGAGCATCGTACCGGCTGGAAATTCGAACAGACGATCAATTGGCGTATCGTCATCTCCCAGCCTGCACCCGTCGAGTCGGGCTGTGTCCGGTGCGGTATTCCACAGTTCCACGAACTCGTCCTGAAAACCGTGGCGTTCGCCATCGGCGTTGACGTCGCCTGCTGCACCTGGGGCGGGATTCGCGAGGATTTCGCTGATGATCACACCTGCCGGAGCCGTCCCCAGCGGATATCCGTCCTTCCCTTCCCCGTCATTCGGGCCCGCATCGCCGTGGTCCGTCCCGGCGCCGCGTGCGTCAACCGAATCTTTCCCAACGACAATACCCATCTCAGAGGGCAATCCAGGCGAATAAATCCCGCGTCCGGGAGGGGTCTCGTGGGGGACCCAAACGGTGCCGTTCCACACCAGAGACTGGTCAATATCTCCCTCCGTGGCGTAGACGGCCCTGGCGAGCGTATCGTTCAGAACGGGATCGATCAACAGGACCACGTCCGCTTTGTTGGTCAGTCCGTTACCGATACTGCCGTCATCCACGAATACCCGGCCCTCGATTCCCTTTGGACGACCACCTCCGAATAACACGGCGCGTTCTCCAGGATGGAGTCTGGTGAGACCGGGAAACCTGAACTGCCTGCGTACCGAAACATCATCGTCGCTCAACCGCCAGCCCGAAATCCAGACCGCGTCGGGTCCTTCATTCAGGATTTCCACAAATTCGTCCGACTGGCTGCCTCGCGTTCCATCTCTATTTACGTCTCCGTCCAGGCCGTCCGGCGGGTCCGCCAGAATCTCCACGATTGAAATTTGCGGACGGGGTTCGACCCAAACGTCAAATTGCCGTACGGTTTTCTCCCCGGAACCATTCACCGCAGTCTGCCAGAAACGAAAACGACCCTCCTGATCCGGCCTCCATAAAATCTCGCCGGTAGCACGGTCCCACACGATGCCCTGAGCCCTGGTTTCCAGATGCACGAATCCCCCGTCCAGATTACGGATCCTGGGCATGAACCGGCAGAGCGCGCCAACCCGGCACCACGATGGAGGGGGGTCAAGAAACTCCGGCCGAAGGGCTTTTGCCGTTTGCACGGGAACCGCAGGTTTCGGGTGCGGTCGGCCTGGCGAAATGGCCCCGCCGTCCGGTAAGTCGGCATGGGGAACGTAAACGCCCTCGGCGAACCGCACCACGGACCGGTTCAGGTCGCCTGTTACCTGAAAGTCGGCCACCGCCACCGTATCGTCCGCGACGGGGTCGACGAGCAACACCAGGTCCCCCTTATTGGTCAACCCATTGCCGATACTTCCGTCGTCTACAAAAACGGGTCCGGGGATACCTTGTGGATTGCCACCACCGAACAGTACTGCGCGCATTCCCGGCTCAAGGGTCAGGCCGTCGGGAAAGTGAAATCGCCCTTTTGGCCCGACGTCGTCGTCGCTCAGCCACCATCCGCCTATCGTGACCGGCTTCGAGTCGACGTTCCGTATTTCGACAAACTCGTCGGCCTTGCCGTCCCTCACCCCGTCCGAATTGGCATCACCGCGCGGCCCCGGAGCCGGATCCGCCAGTACCTCGTCGATCACCACTCTGGCTCCTGCCGGCTCGAGGGGTGGGCCCCCTGGATTCGAAGGGTCGAGATCATTGACCACAACCCGGCCAGGAACGGAGATTGCTCCCGACACGCCGGCGGTTATATCGGCAGTACCCATGCCCACGGCGGTCCCGATAGCTCCCGAGAGGCTGATAACCGCATCGTTGGTCGTATGCCAGGCCACCCCGTCGTCAATTGTGGACCCGCTTCCATCGTTGAAGACGGCCCATGCTTCGAACCGAATCGTGGCTCCAAGTTCCACCGTGGTATCCGCGGGCAGGACTTCGATGCGCTGGATCAGGTTGGGCGCCCGACCGGGAGAAAACAAAGCGCCGCCACCGGGTAATTCACTGTGGAGGAGGAATGGACCACACCCTTGCGGGTGGCGCGCGATCGATTGATTCCTGTCCCCCGTTTTGCCGTCGTAGGCCGCGGTCGCCACTGTGTCGGTAACGGATGGATCGATCAGGTAGACCTCGTCACCTCCGTTTTTCAGACCCCCTCCGATCGTACCGTCGTCCACGAACACCAGCCCGGGAATTCCGGCGGGAGAACCACCGCCGAACAGGACCAGTCGCTGACCGGGTTCCAATACCGTGTTTTCAGGGAACGTGAATCTGGACCCGGGCGCGGTCCCCGCGTCGCTCAATTGCCATCCGTCCAGCCTGACCGCCCTGATTCCGATATTGAGCAATTCCACAAATTCGTCCTGACTGTGGTGGCGCGTCCCGTCGCCGTTGGCGTCACCCCGCACGTCCGCCGGCGGGTCTGCAAGAATCTCCTGAATAACGACGACTTCGCGGACGCCTTCTCCGGCGAGGTGCATTGTCAGAGCGTCAATGCTGGTCTCGACGGTCAGATCTGCGAAATAGAAAGCGAGGCCCTCGGGCTCAAAACGGACCGGCAGGCCCATGGACCGATCCGGCGGCAATACGACGCCGGTGTCCGGAATGAGGGCGTCCGGCAAATGGAATGCGGTCCCGTCAATGCTGACGGCAGTCAAGACCAGGTCGGCCTGACCTCCGTTTGCAACAAAGACACTATCCAGGACGGAAGTCCCGGCGCGTACCGGACCGAAGCGAAGCGTATCCGGTGTGGCGACCGCCTGCGCCCACAACCCCGTCCGTACAGGGACGAGGAACACGAGAAAAAACACGAGGACCTGTCTCAAACATCTCTCCTTCCGAAGGCGCCAGCACGTCACGACTTCCGGTGCAATTCGTATGCCAGTTAGCGTATTGTTATATAAAATATTTATTATCAATAAGTTATATTAAATCATCTCCCAATCTGATAGGCCCGGCGGTGAATATAATTTTCAGCATTGGCCAGTATATTGAAACATCGCTCGAGGCAGACATAAATAATCCCGGCCGCAGATACGGCCGGGAAACAGAGCATGTTCACGCCTGTCCGCTGTGCCCATTGTCGGGCGGCGGTCGAATCGCCAGCCCGCACGGGTTTCCTCCCTCAGGGTCTATCAGCCGGTTGAAAAAGCCCATCCGGGCTGCGGCCGGCAGAGCGACTTTATCAACGGACTGTTTAGCACGACTGCAATACACTGTTGTCGATCTCTTTTTGTCTCCCCAAACCGGATTCCCCTTGACACCGCGGAAACTGCACCCGATTTTACACCGCAGGAATCGGAGTTTTTCGTTCAACGCCCTCAGGCTGATCTCTTCGCAGAATCAATCCTTCTGATTGATCGGGATCGTCCTTGCCTTAACAGCCCGTTGAAAAAGTCCATCCGGGCTGCGACCGGCAGAGCGACTATTTCAACGGACTGTTTAAGGAGACCAGGATGCCCCGGAACGTCATCCTGCCGGATGATTTCAATGATCAACTCGACGTCCCCAACGCACCCGAACGGCTCAGGGAGGCGCTCGACGTTGCTCGAAAAATCACCGACGCCGGCGTACCTCTGTTGCCGAATCCGGATCATGCCGCCATTTTCGTCGACCCTCCGCATCTCCTTTCCGGCCGGTTGAAACGCATCGGTTACATTGCCGGTTGGGACACCCGGTGCTATCCGTCGCCGGTTGACGGGCACGACTACATTAACGTACCTTCCGGTTTGCCCAGGGAAAGCCCCGCTCGAGGAAAGGGCTGGTTTGACTACGTCGCAGTCGTCCATCCCGTTGACGAAGCCGCCCGGGACCACATGCTTGCCCAGGGACATGGCAATCCATTCGTACACCATATGACGTGGGGAATCGTGCCGCCCGCGCGGGAGGATGATGGCGATTTCGACTATGCGGGGAAGGTAATCACCTATCTTGCGAGGATACGACGGACCATCGGCGCGGCTCTGAACGAATCGCCGGGAGCGCTGGTCATGGCGCTACCGCAATCCGTATGTGCGGATGCCCGTTTCAAGGCATGTCTTCCAACGTGGGTCAACGGATTGGACCCGGAGGAATACCAGGTCGAGCCGATGCAGGGCGGAGGTTTTCTGCTTCAATTTTTCGTCCTGACGGGAGGAAGAATCGAGGTCGCACTCCGGTCGGGCACACGCCAGACATTCAACCCGATGAGTGTACACAAAATCTCAAAGGACGAAATCAGCGCCGTTCAATCCGGCGGGTAGTTTGCGGGAACAGGTACGGGCAAGACGCGCACACACCCAACAGACAACCGGCGGAATCCCGGTGCATATCAGTTGATCCACGGGATTCCGCCGGTTGTCTGTTGCTGAGCCGGTGTACACACCACCTTCAAATTGACTTCCTGTATCTGGCGGGATTGATCTTCAGTTGATCTCTATACTTGGCTACCGTACGGCGCGCAATGGCGATACCCTCTTCCTTCAGCAGATCAGCGATTTTCTGATCACTCAAGGGCTTTCTGGAGTTCTCCTCCGCAATTAACCTGGCGATCTTTTGTTTTACGCTCCTTGCGGCAATGTCTTCGCCGTCGTTGCGGGTCAGTCCGCCATCGAAGAAGTATTTCAACTCGAATACACCGTGTGGCGTCTGTACGTATTTCCCGTTGCTCACCCGGCTGATTGTCGAAACGTGCATTTCTACCCGGTCCGCAACCTCCTGAAGCACCATGGGCTTAAGAAAGCCAACTCCCTTGTCGAAGAATGCGTGCTGGCTGTCGACGATACACCGCATCACCTTGAGCATTGTAGTACGGCGCTGGTTAATCGCGCTGATGAACCAGCGGGCGGAATTCAGGCGGTCCACGACGAACTTCCTGGCCTGACTCCCCGGTTTGCCGGACTTGCTGAGCAATGTTCTGTATGCAGGGCTGACCCGCAGGGCAGGAAGATTGCGGTCGATCAGCGAAACCACATATTCGTCGCCCACCTTCTGCACCTCGAGATCGGGTACGACCAGATTGTGATTGATGCGGCTTTCCCTGTAAATCATCGGTTTGGGGTTAAGGCCTGAAATCACGCTTTCGGCGTGGGCAATCGCCGCCCGGTCCACACCGAGCGATCGACTGATCTTCATATATCGTCGGTTCACCAGATCGTCCCAGCAGTCGCGTACGATGCCCATCGCCAGAGAGTCCTGCAGTCCCCGCTCTTGAAGCTGGATCGCAAGGCATTCCTGGAGGTCCCGTGCGCCCACGCCCGGTGGATCGAACGTTTGAATAATCTCCAGGATCCGCTCCACAGTTTCCGGCTCTTCTTCGAGAACAGCAACAATATCCTCGATCTCCGCCTGCAAAAAGCCGTCTTCGTCGATATTGCCAATGATATACTCGCCAATCTTCCGTTCACCGGCGTCCAGATCGGTAAGGGAGAGCTGGGCCCGCAGGTCCGCTTCCAACGATTGCTGCCCGGGGCCGTCGTACTCCCACTCTTCAGCGTTGGGGTCGAACTCATGCCGGGGCACGGTATACCCGGCATCGTTCAGGAGTTCGTTCCACTGATTTTCGTCTAACCGTCCGTCCGCCATTGCTGCGTCGTTGAATTCCAGGTCCGACGTGTCCGCATCGTCCGCTTCCTTCCCTTCGGCGTCGGAATCAGCCGGCTCCGTACCGTCCGATTCCAGATCCCATTCCTCGTCTTCGCGGCCTGTCTCTTCCGAATCCTCCAGGAGTGGATTGGTCTGCAATTCCTGCTGAATCAACTGTTCCAATTCGAGCGAGGGCATCTGCAGCAGCCGCAACGACTGGATGAGCTGGGGGGCCAGCTTCTGTTGAAGAGAAACGGTCTGGGTCAGTTGAATCATATGGCTTTGAAGATCCCTGGAAAGACGTACGAAACGGGAAACGCCGCAACGATCCTGCGGATAGACCCGTAAGTGGGAATTGCTGTCAGGTGGTTAATCATCGATGTTTTGAATTCAGCCGTCCCCGATCGAAATGCGCGGAGGTCGGCTCAACCTCCGACCGGCCCTCCACTCACTTCGCAAAAAAATAATAAGGAAAACAGGACCGTGTGACAATCCCAATATTGGGTCAGTCCAATCGAAATCTGTCCCCGAGGTATACGCGCCGCACTTCGGGATTTTCAGCCAGTTCAATCGGGCTGCCGGAGGTTAGAATCCTTCCGTTGGAGAGAATATAGGATCTGTCGGTAATCGCCAGGGTTTCGCGTACATTGTGATCGGTAATGAGCAGTCCGATCCGTCGGTCCTTCAGCGCGCGGATTATGGCCTGGATATCTTCGACGGCCTTCGGGTCAATACCGGCGAAGGGCTCGTCCAGCAGGAGGAATCTTGGACGCCTGGCCAGCGCGCGGGTAATCTCCAGTCTGCGTGCTTCGCCGCCCGATAGCCCGTCCGCCCTGCGAGTCGCGAGATTCGTGAGTCCCAGTTCGTTCAGAAGCGCCTCCAGACGGGCCTCCTGTTCCACACGTGACAGATGAAGTGTTTCCAGCACCGCGAGGATATTCTGCTTCACGGTCAGTTTTCTGAATACGGAGGGTTCCTGGGCCAGATAGCCGATGCCCTTCCGTGCCCGAACGTACATCGGCATACCTGTTATTTCCTCTCCTCCGAGGAAGATCTCACCTTGCTTGCACGGAATCAGTCCCACAATCAGGTGAAAGGTGGTCGTTTTCCCGGCTCCATTGGGTCCCAGAAGGCCCACAACCTCCCCCGGATTCACCTTGAGGCAGACGCCATCCACCACCCGCCGGCGCTGGTACGCCTTAACCAGGTGCCGTGCCTTCAGTATCATGGCGCGTCTCCGGATTCCGCGGGCTTGTATCGGCCCCGAACACCGCCTTCCGCATGAACATTCGTAAGCCGGGCGTCGTCGAACCTCAGTGTCACCGAGTCGCCGGAAAGCCGGATATCCCCGGTTTTTTCGGTTCCAGACCGATGGGTACATCGGGCGCGCTCCCGGATCCGGACCTCACGTACGGCTCCCTTTTCGAAGCTAAACGCAATTGAGCCGCCCGAAATTCGACTGACGGCCGCGCTATCGGACGAAACATATGCGCCAATACCCATTCCTTGAACCGTCAGGCTGTCCAGGTTCCCACGCAGAAGGCCCATACGGATTCGACTGCCCTTGAGGTCCACGCTGGCGCCATCACGCGTGGACAACATCGTGGAAGCCTCCCCGGATGCATCCATGGTGGCGATCCGGCCCTCTGCCATGCCCAGTACAACCGTATCGGCCAGAACCTCCTGTGTGTCGTCATTCTCCGGCTGCACCGCTTCCTTCCGCAGCCTTGCGGCGCCAATGAGGACGATTGTATCGAGCGCATTGCCACCCGCGCCGTGCACGTGCATCCGTTCGGCGTTTAATGTCACCGAGTCAGCGCGTGTTTCATCGGTCTGAAACCAGTCAGCAGATGTTCCGCCGCCCAGTTCCAGCCGGTCCGCCGGTCCGAAATATCGTCCGTAGGAGGCACGCGCCCGCATACCGGCATGGTCCATGCGGACTCGTCCGGAAAACCGCATACGATCGCCCAGATCGGCGAAATGCATCGAGTCCGAGCGAACGGCAAGCGAATCATCAGGTGTTTCAGGCAGGCGTACGACCTGAACGCCGCCCATTCCCAGGCCTGAATCCGCCAGTACATGATACGTCATTGCAGGTGAGCGAAACGAGATGCGCTTCCGGCTGTAGTTCAGTACAACTCCGCCGTCGGCCTCCAACAGGTTTGCCTTTTTGCGGTACGTCACGCGCCGGGCAGACAGGAGCCGGTCCTGTTCAATGACCCGAACCCCGCCCCGGAAGGTCGCCAGTTCGCTTTGAGGGTGATACGTCAGGGCATCGGCGACCAGGGTTCTTGCAGAATCCCGGTATGTAACCCGCCCAAAGAACCTTGCCCGTGACAATACGCCGCCAGTAATCCACATGCGCGCCGAATCCGCATTCACGCTGAGCGCGCGTTCAGTGTGCCGGTAGGATACACCGCCCACTTCTATCCGCAAAACGCCCGCATCCCGCAGTATGGTTTCGCTGCGGTCGGCACGGATCAATTCTGCCGCGTCAACAGGAGATGCCGTCGCCAGGAGATGCCACAATAATAACAGGGAGAAGAACATACAAGAGGAAGGAAAGGCGACGATTGCAGAAAGACAGATCGTTACCGGAGGGAATCCACCCCGCCCAGTCGCGTTGAAACCTGACGCATCTTCCACCACTTGAGATCTGAAGATGCCTCGAACCCTTCACCCGTCTCCTCGCCGTCGGGTCGCCGGAGGGTCATCCGACCGTTTCCCTTGATCATGTCGGTTTCACGGTTCCAGCGTAACGTGTCAGTCTCCAGACGGGTTCCGTTCGTAGCAACCACGGCCACGCCTCCCGTTACCACCATATCCCCGGAATCTTCGTGAATCTCGGCCTGTCGCGCCGTCAATACGGACACCCGATTCAACCCCGATCCGTCGTAAAAGGAAACAGTTACACCGCTGTCGAGGAGGGCTGTTAAAGTCCGATCGAACTTCCTGAAATGTCCTGCCGTGACTTCGGCGCGTTTGCGGCCGTTCCGGGTAACCACCGTGTTCCATCCCCACGCCTCCTGGTCCGGAGGCTTAGGGACTGCAGAATGGTTGGAAGGGGGTTGCGACGGCGGCGAACAGCCTGTCGCAAGAAATAAAGACAGGCAAACCCCGAACGAGTACGATACCGGGGACGCCCGACCCGACTTCATGTCTCCAACTCGATCTGCACGGAATCCTCCCGACCCGCTCCGGAATGGCGAATAGACGCATTGACAAGTCCATAGAACAGGGGCGCCGGACGTTCCAGCCGGGACTTGAACTCCGGATGTGACTGGGTTGCAATGAAAAACGGATGATTGGGCAGTTCCACGAATTCCATCAGTTTGGTACCATCCTCCCTGCGGTGGAATCCCGAAAACACCAGCCCGTACTCCTCCAGCAGGTCCACGTATTTCGGCGCAACTTCATAACGGTGCCGATGCCGTTCCACCACTGCATTTTCGCTTGGCAGGATCACGCCGCATCTGAACATCTGGTCGGGAAGGCACCGCAACTGCTGGATTCTCCATGAATCCTCCTCAAGCCGTCCCCTCTGTTCGTAGAGGTCCAACACGCGGGATTCCCGCCTCAATACGGCAGCGTACCCGCCCAGCCTCATGGTGCCGCCATACCGGTTTTCTTCGATAATCTGCCGCTGCGCGTACTGAATGTCGATGACGGCGTGGGGCGTATCGGGATCCATCTCGACGGAATTCGCGTCGCTCAACTCGACGACGTTGCGGGCATATTCAACCACGACCATCTGAAGCCCATAGCACAGGCCGAGGAACGGGACCTGATTCTCCCTGGCGTAGCGTACGGCGTTGATGGCGCCCTCGGCGCCCCCTTCACCGAACGCTCCGGGTACGATAATGCCGTGATATCCGGAGAGTACCTCCTCGACGTCGTGATGCTCGAGGCGG
>LXNJ01001276.1_pt1 | contig 15249 bp, 15 predicted proteins | sample 809081 | NCBI WGS metagenome assembly LXNJ01 (sample SAMN04870510, study PRJNA318959) | sponge metagenome | biome: sponge; feature: marine sponge reef; material: water | host: Petrosia ficiformis | place: Greece: Milos, Mediterranean Sea | collected 2013-05-29 | depth 5-7 m
TGAATCATGGCGAATCATGTAGAATACCAAAAGCGTATTCTACCAAGCGCATTCGTCTTTAGTCATTCACCGGGTCCGAATGCCTTATGGCATTCCCCGGGACCTCGCCCTACAAATGATTTATGAGATACGTTCTAATATCATTTCTATGTGACGATATTCATTATTTTATAGGTCAGGTAGAGCAAACGCGAAACCTATAAGTATCAACTTAAGAAAAAATGCTGGATTTGCTCTTGTGGGAGGGAGACCTTGTCCGCCCGATTTTCTTCTTGTAGGAGCAACCTCCTGGTCGCGACCAATGCGCCAAAATGTTGAGAAAAACACGAAAACTGAATAGCTCTGGAATTACAACATTCTTGTTGACGAAAGATAGAAACATCAGGTATAATCTATCAAGACGATGTTTACGTACAAACATTTCCAGTAGGCATGTTTCAATAGTACACGCAAACGTATTTAATTATACTGAAATTCTAAAGAGAGCCAGGGTGGCAAATGAACATCCGAAAAAACGTCCTGATTGTAGATGCCAATCCTCGACAACGTGAGATTATTTGTCAAGCACTTGACGGGGAAGGACTCAATCTAATCGTTACAGGTAATATGTATCAAGCTTTTCATCGGATTGAACACCTGACGATGGACATCTTGATTGCGCCTCTGAAAGCCGAACGGATTGATGGATTAGCTCTCTTGGAAGCTGCTACACGTCACCATCCGGATGTCGGGATTATTTTTATTACGGCTCCCAACGTTTTAGAAACCGATATTGGTATCAAGGCGATGCTGGCACATGAAGGAACTTATTTTCTCTACAAACCGCTTAATCCAGTTCACCTTAAGGCTCTCCTCCATAAAACACTTCAGAATCAACGACTCACTTTTGAAAATCGACAACTTCGATCACAAATTGACGAAAAGGAAGGTCTTTGTAGACTTACAGGTAAATCGCCACAACTCATACAGATTCGTGAAATGATTACCCAAATTGCCCCGACAAAGGCGACCGTAATGATTTATGGTGCTCGTGGCACTGGAAAAGAATTGGTCGCACGCGCCATACACCATCGGAGTTTACGACAAGGTAATCTTATCGCCTTTAACTGTGCGACCCTTAATGAGAATTTGGCAGAATCCGAACTTTTCGGGCACGAGCGCGGTGCTTTCAGCGGTGCTTATAATCAAAGGAAGGGCCGGTTTGAACTTGCTCACGGAGGGACGCTTTTCCTTGACGAAGTTTCTCAACTGAGTCTTTCTAACCAAGCACGTCTACTGCGTGTGCTTGAAGAACGAGAATTTGAACGCGTGGGAGGAGATAAAACAATCCAAGTTAACGTTCGTATTATCTGCGCTACGAACCATGACTTAGAAGATGCTTGCAGTAAAGGTGAATTCCTACATGATCTCTATGACCGACTTAACGTCGTTTCCATTAACCTACCAACACTTCAAGAACGAATTGAAGATATTCCACTGCTTGTCAACGATTTTCTGGAAGAATTTTGTAGAGAAAACGGAAAAACATTAAGAGCACTTACGCCAGAATCTGTTAGAGTTTTGATGAAATATCACTGGCCCGGAAATGTGCGCGAGCTGAAAAACTGCATTGAAGGACTTGTCGTTATGTCTACACAAGAGACTCTACAACTGACGGATTTACCTGAACGTATCCTGAAGACCACAGCAGGTACAAATTCAATTATATCTTCAGTACCAACCCTCCATAAAACAGATTCCTTTGACAACGGAAACCTCCACCTTAACGTTGAAGTCGGTATGTCGCTGGAAGAAATCAACCGAGAAGTGTTACGAGCTACACTTGAATATACCGACAACAACAAGGCAAAAGCAGCAAAAATCCTTGACATCAGTCGACGAACAATTCAACGGAAAGCTAAAGAATATGGACTGTGTGACGAGTAATTATTGAAATGCACTGTAATCACACTTACACGAATACGTATCGGGTTTCTACTGAGACTCAAGTTTTAACTTATTTGCATAAGACCTTTTGTAATACTCCACCTCTTTGAGATTTGATGCCGCCGCTTCATCAATCAAAACAACCGTATTTGGATGCATCTGTAAAGCTGACGCTGGCATCATAACTGTGATAGGACCTTCAATCGCTTTTGCTATTGCTTCCGATTTTGAAGTGCCACATGCTAAAAGCAGGCACTGCTTTACTTGCATGATGGTACCAATCCCCATCGTAATTGCCATTTCTGGCACCGTGCTAACATCGCCACCAAAATGGATAGCATTTGCCACAAGAGTGCTTTCCGTCAAGGTTACGATGCGGGTTCGTGAAGCGAGAGACGAACCCACCTCATTAAAACCGATATGTCCGTCCGTACCGATACCCAGTACTTGAATATCAATACCGCCAACACGTTCAATCGCCTCCTCATACCTTGCACAAAACGTTTCATGGTTCTCCGCAGTATTTTGAGGGATATGTTGATTCTCTACGGAGATATTGACATGGTCAAAAAAGTGTTTCGCCATGAATGTGTGATAGCTCTGCGGATGTTCACGGGGAATGTTAACGTACTCGTCCAAATTAAAGGTAGTAACCCTTGAAAAATCGAGTCCGTCTTCTTTGTGCATGCGTACGAGTGCTTTGTAAAGCCCTATTGGGGTACTGCCTGTCGCTAAACCCAACACGAGGTTAAGCTTTTTTAGGAGTGCGTCCCGAATGATTTCCGAGGCAATTACAGCAAGTTGATGATGAGAGGGTTGAATAATAACTTCCATTTAAAACTGAACTCTAAACTTCTCCAGCGATAATTTTACCCATATCTTCGCTAATTTGATGAACTGTGCCTTCCGGATCATCCGCTCCTACTGGTAGTTCGGCTGTCATATAGTCGTCATACCCGACATCTGTTAGCGCTGTCATTACTGCGTTCCAATCAATTGTGCATTCTTCAATCAGATATGTAAACCGGTGTTCATTTGCATTGAAGCCTTTTACATGTACCTTGGAAATACGAGAACCAAGCGAATGGATCCAATGTTGTGGAAAACCGTATGCAACAATATTGCCGACATCAAAATAAGCTGAAACTGCATCGCTCTCAAATTCATCAAGGTAACGCGCAAATTCTATAGGACTCAATAGAAATTTATTCCATACGTTCTCTATCGCAATGGTTAGTCCTTTTTCTTTTGCAGTTGGAATCAATTTCCGAATTTCTTCTTGGGAACGTTGGTATGCCTCTTCATAAGTGGTCTTTTGATTAACAACTGCTGCAACAAGCAACACCGTATCTGCACCTATAGCCTCTGCTGTCGCTAATGAATCAAGCATCGCATTGTGAGACACTTCACGCACCGCAGCATCCGCATCTGAAAGTGGATGTGACCAATGTTTTCCATTCATCACGCTGCACAACTCAATTCCGTTATCTGTTGCCAACTGTTTTATTTTAACGCGTTCTGTATCATTACTTAATGTTCCGATTTCAACGCCGTCAAAACCTGCTTTTTTGGCAAGTTTAAACCGCGCATCTGTTGAATCGCCGGGCAATGACCCAATACATATTCCTTTTTTCATTATGTCCTCTGTGATATGGATATTTATCAATGTTGCGAAATTAATTTAAAATTCACCCTTATTTATGAAGAATGCATAATCAAAGGGGATAGAAAATGAATAGGGACAGCATAGAAGCCGTCCCTATATTTATGGATATGGAATTAGTCACGACGCGTTTTCATTTTTCCCCACTTAGTGGCAAGTTTTTCCTGGGGTTCAACAGGAAGTAAGTCACCTTCCATTACACCGTTGACTTCATCTTCAGTGAGTGCCTTGTTGTAAATGTATAGTTCATCCAGTTGGAATTTAGCAGAATTATAGCTTGGTGATTTACCAATATAAAGTACTCCTGCACCCTGTGCGTGCGCTGCAGGAACGTTTTGTTTTTCAACTTCCTTGCCATCAACGTAATATGTCAAAGTTCCACCTTTCTTGACACCTGCAAGATGGTACCAACTACCAATTTTAAACTGGTCACCTTCTCCGTTGGGTCCAGAGCAGTTCGTCCCTTGGTTTCCAACATTGAACCGCCAATGAATGTTCAAAGTATTTGTACATGTCCATATACCAGGGGAACGGTCAGAACCGGGGGCGTGCTTAGCAATAATTTGGTCCCAGCCACCAGTGTTGCCTGCAACAAAACGTAGCCAAAATAGGTATGAGTTGTCCTGATATCCCTCTAAGTCTTTAAAGGACGCAACTGTAACGCTGGAACTGGCCTCGGCACATTCCAATGAACCTTCTCCATGTTTAGCCTCATCGGTAGTAATATCTGCGTTATTGATTATATCAGCGTCATTTCCTCCGCCAGTTTCGTCCATAATCTTCCCACCACCCTCTTTATCAAAACTGAAATAGAGAATCAAACCGTCATCTTTAATTGCAGCTTGTGCAGTTAGAACGCCTACCAAAAGTAGGAGTATGAAGGACAAATATGTTACTAATCTCATCGTGATTGCCTCCTTGAGCATACAAGTTAGTTAATATTAGATGTAGGCATGTTGATTTTTTAACCCACATACTATTTCAAATCTATTTCTCAAAATACTATAGTGAAACCCATTTTACAAAAAACGATTAAATTTGTCAAGGGGGGTGTGTAAATATTTGGTTACATAGACTCAATTTGCAATGATTACGCGGCGTTTCCCACTGTAGGGCGGAGACCCGCCCCTACAATAGGAGTGGTGCGGATTTCTACAAAAACTTTACACACCCTGTCAAGGGCATGTAAATATTGGGTATGTAAAGTTTCTGGCATTAACCATGTCATTTTCTTGTAGGAGGGCTTCGTCCGCCCGATAAATCCAAATCAACATCAAATACGCTTTTGGGCATTTGGCGGAATTGAAACCCTTTGACAAGAACGACTGTTCGTTTTTCGGAGAACACGGAGCGGTTAGGAAACCGCTCCTACCGTACGAGGAGACTCCCATAAAAAGCAGATTCATTCTAAAAATGATGACGATAGGTTTCGCTATGCTCTATCCAACCTACAAACTAATGTAAGAGGCGCAATGAATTGCGCAACTACAAACGCCCAAACCTAATAATGTATATCTATTTCTAAGCATCACTATATTTTTTAATTCAACCAAATACACGAATATTATCAAAAATAAAAAATTTGATTTTTTCTTGACAGATTTTGATGTTTTTTGTAAAATATTCAACGTAATTACGTAATTATACGAAAAGAGTGTTTTTAAGTTGTCCCTTACAAAAGATGTTGTTTAGTTTGCGAACATTATACAATCCAAAGTGGGATGACATAAAAAAACTTTTCGCATCAAACAAGACCAAATAGTTTATTGAATACATGAGGAGGAATTTACTCATGCGTTTTACGATTTATGTGTTTATTGCGGTAATGTTTTTCGCTGGTGGCATTCTCTCCACGCACGCTGCGTTAGACGACGGTTTAATTCTCTACTTCAGTTTCGACAAAGAAACAGGAGGCGTCGTTACTGATGGTACCGGTGGAGGCAATAATGGAACGCTGACAAGCGCAAGTGTTACAACAGACGAAAAGAAAGTTGGTTCGGGTTCTTTGGAAATGTTAGATCAGAATGCCAGTTTGGAAGTTGAATCTTTCCAAGAATTGGAAGAATATCAGGACAATAGTTTTGTGTTCTGGCTCCACTTCATTCAGGGGCATAATGGTGCCTGGAGTCAAATTTTCGCGAAAAAAGCTCCTGATTCTGACCGTTCCCCTGGTGTATGGACGTGTCCTAATTCCTTGAATATTCACTATCGGTTTAATCCTGGAAACCAAGGCTCACAATGTGCGGGTCCCGGAGGAGAAGACCAACAGTTTGAAACTGGTAAATGGCATCATATCGCTGGAGTCAAAGCGGCAGGCAAATTCCATTTTTATATTGATGGTGTCCAAGTTGGTGAATATGACGTCCCCGCGGCACACGCTCAAGGTGAAGAAAAGTTGTATATCGGTAAAACGGGGTATAGATCCGCGACTTTCTACATTGATGACTTTTTTGCCTTCAACCGAGCACTCTCTAAAGACGAGGTTAACGACATAATGGGTGGCTTACTCATTTCTGTTGAACCACGCGATAAGTTGACAACAACTTGGGGTATTCTCAAAACAAAGCGGAATTAACACTTAAACCGTCACACATAAACAACAAAAAACATGGGGAAATTTCTTGAAATTTCCCCATGTTTTCTTATACACTCCTTCGGGTTCAGCGCATGTTAAACTACCGCCTGCTTATGTGCTTCTGTTTGGCACTATGTTTTCAGTGGGGAACGGTATCGGTATGGAGCGATACCGATGTTGTGCTTAACGACCCATTTGCGCTTGGGCTCCACTACATGGAGATGGAACAGTATGAAAAAGCGTTAGCGGCGTTTGATACCATACGAAAGCAAGAACCAAGTAGCGGCATCTATTGTTATATCGGCATGGTGCTTCAAGAACAAAATAGACTGAACGAAGCATTAGAAGCATATCAGAATGCGTTAACATTCCAAGCCCCTCCGCCAATACACGGTAGTGCTCACCTCCATTTAGGGATCGTCTACAAAGCACAAGGAAAATTGCACCTCTCAAAGACGCACCTCAAAGAGGTGCTCGTGCTTATTCCTGAAACTCCAGAAGCGTATATTCATCTTGGAGAGGTATACCTCCTCCAACGTCAATTGGATAAGGCAAAACATGCGTATCGCCAGAGCATCCTGTTAAATCCAAATTTTACTGAATCCTATTACGGTTTAGGTAGGGTGGCAGAAATGCAGAACGATTTCATTTCTGCTGTTAACAACTACCGTCGAGCCATTAAACAAAACCTTTACGATCCACAACCGCATTACCGTCTTGCAATCGCGTACCGTTGTTTACAAAATCTGGAAGCAGCAGAAAAAGCGATGGCGCAGTTTAAACGAATGAAAAGTTACTCAGACAACGTTCATCGGTTTCGCGAAGCAATTTACAAAAATCCGAACACTCCGATTTTGTATGTGAAGTTAGGACAACTCCACGAAAAATTTGACAACTTTGCTGATGCACAACGTGTATATCAGACTGCAATGGCGTTATATCCTTCTTTTTTACCCGCCTATCACAGCCTTGGCACAGTGCTGATTCATCAACGTGCCTTAGAAAAAGCGACCAAAGTCTATCAAAAAATAACAGAAATTGAACCTGACAACTTACAAGCATGGTTAAAGTTGGGTGTTATACATATTAATCGTAAGCAGTTTGAACGTGCTGTTGAGGCTTTCAAGCAGGCTATTGCAGCAGATAACACATCCGCTGAAGCCTATAACAATTTAGCGCGTGTCTATGCCGGCCTCGGGACAGAGACTAAACAAGCAATTGCGCTTGCAGAAAATGCAGTTGCTTTGTCCCCAATACCGAAACATTACGACACACTTGCTTATGCCTATTACCGCAATAAACAATACTCCGAGGCGTTAGTTGCTATCAACCGCGCTCTCACTCTTGCTCCAAGTGTTGAGGCTTATGAGAATCTCCGCGCGAAAACACAAGAAAAACTCAAAGAAAATAAAAGTGAACTACAAAAGAAAAAATAAATATTCCTGAGTAGAGGATATTCCTTATGGTATCAAATAAACAGATTTATGTGGTAGGGCTATGTGGTAGTCTACGGCAAGGTAGTACCACACACGCAGCACTGACAATTGCTCTTGCAGGTGCAAAAGAGGTCGGTGCGGAGGTAGAGTTGCTGGATTTGAGTGAATATCAACTTATCTTCCACGGTGCAGTTGCAGATGAATCTGAATATCCTCCCGATGTTTTCATACTCAAGGAAAAGGTGAAACGCGCGCATGGTATTCTTCTTGGCACTCCAGAATACCATGGAAGTTTCAGTGGCGTTCTCAAAAACGCTTTAGATCTGATGCGGTATGAGGAATTTGAAAATAAGGTTGTTGGACTAATCGGTGTTTCAGGTGGTAGGATGGGCGCGGGAAATGCCTTGTCAATGTTAAGAATTGTAGGTGCTACATTACGTGCATGGGTCATTCCGAACGATGTTTCAATTCCACGTGCTTCTCAAGCTTTTGATGAGAACGGTAATTTACGCGATCCAGAATTGGCAGCGCGTGTCAAAACGATTGGACGCGAAGTTACCCAATTCGCTGCCCTCTATAATTCAAAATAGATATAGACATATAATATGAATGATATACACAGTTGGAATGAATGGATCGGTACGGACGAAGCAGGAAAAGGCGATTACTTTGGTCCGCTTGTCGTTGCGGGAGTTTACGTAAACGCCGATTGTCAAGATGAGTTTTTGAGTAAGAAAATTACTGATGGAAAGAAGATTTCAAATCCACGCGTCCGTAAACTTGCTGATTGGATATGGAAGCATTACGAGCAACACATCGTTATTAAACAAAAGATGCCAGAGGACTATAATTCTCTTTACGAAATCCTCAGAAAGCGTGACCAAAACCTAAATACGATGCTTGCCAAATTACATATTGAGTCCATTCAAACACTTGCGAACCGTATGGGAGCGAAGCACGCGCTCATAGATAAATTTGCAAATAATGATATAATAACACCACAGTTGGCACAACAAGATATAGAGATAAAACAGGAAACTAAGGCAGAAAGAGACATCGCAGTAGCTGCTGCGTCAATCATAGCGCGCGATGCTTTTCTGAAAGGTATAGAAACTTTATCACAAAGATATAAGATACGGTTGCCGAGAGGTGCATATCAGGTTACAGACGCAGGAAAAGAATTTATCAAATTGCACGGTGCTAAAGCACTAAGGAATGTTGCCAAACTTCATTTTCGTACAACAGAAACTGTCCTTGCATAAATTTAATCAGCTTACAAGGATTCATGACCGTTCTCAAGCAGTGCATCTTAAGTCAATATAAGGATTAATAGCAATGCATTATACCGAAAAGTTATTTATAATTCATTATGCTGAAGTTGGACTCAAAGGGAAAAATAGAGTGTTTTTTGAAAAGAAGCTTACACAAAACATCAAACTTTCCCTACGCGGAACAGGTTACGCAGAAGTCCAAAGACTTCACGATAGAATCGTTGTGCATCTTAAACAAGGGACAGATATTGCTGAAATCGAGAAACGACTGCGGCGAGTTATGGGTATTGCACATTTTGAACTTGTTTGTCGCACCGAAAAAGACATTGATGTAATTAAAGACACTGCTTTGCAGCTGACCGAAGGAAAAACTTTTGAGACACTAAAAGTTGAAACCAAACGTTCCGACAAATCCTTTCCGTTAACTTCGCCCGAAATTAGTAGTGAAGTCGGCGGACACCTGATTCAACAGACTGGTGCCAGGGCAGATATGTATAACCCTGACCTACGCTGCTGGGTAGAAATATCACACAATTCTGCCTATATTTACACTGATAAACTTCAAGGCGTTGGTGGCTTGCCGGTTGGTGTTAGTGGAAAAGTACTTGTGATGCTTTCTGGCGGGATTGATTCCCCTGTTGCAGCGTGGCAAATGATTAAACGTGGTACGAAAGCCGTTTTTATTCACTTCTACAGTTATCCTTATACTGATAAGGCATCGTTGGAGAAGGTAATAGAGTTGACCAATATCTTAGCAGAGTCGAACTATCGCAGTGTAATTTTTCTGGTGCCATTTGCCGAACTTCAACAAACTATCGTAACAGAAACTCCCGCACCGTTTCGAGTTTTACTGTATCGGCGGATGATGACACGTATCGCACAGCGGGTTGCTACATTTGTTGACGCTGAAGCACTTGTTACAGGAGAAAGTCTTGCACAGGTAGCATCCCAAACACTTACGAACCTTCGGTCAATTGAAGCAATTGCAGACATACCAATTCTCCGTCCTCTTATCGGCTATGATAAGATTGATATTATCGCGAAAGCTGAACAGATAGGCACTTTTAAGGTATCTACACTTCCACATCAGGATTGTTGTTCTCTTTTTGTGCCGAAGCACCCTGCAACGCACGCATCACCTGCAGATTTAGACAAAGCGGAGGCAGGTTTTGATATAGCAACACTTGTTGAAACGGCGATGGATGGAATTGAAAAGAAAATTGTAAATTTTTCTTATGAAAATGGTAGTTGAAGGCGGTTTTAGATTGACAAGGAATCTCTTAACTGAATACCAATTAAAAGCTCATGGAACGAATTTTACTCATTCGCCTCAGTTCGCTCGGAGATGTAGTGTTGACAACCCCAGCTATTCGTGCTATTCGCGCCCATTTTCCCAATGCTTATATCGCGATGTTAGTCGCGAAGCAATCTGCAGATGTTCTCCGACAAAATCCACACCTCAATGAGATAATCCAATTCAATAGGTTCGCGAAAGACAAGGATACGGGTGAAATGCTGCGGATTATCCGTATCTTGCGTCAACGTAAATTCGGACTTACATTTGATTTTCAACGTAAGTTTCGGACAGAACTACTCATGTTTTTAAGTGGGGCTTCTGAGCGTGTTGGAAAGGGAAGACTCTGCACAACCCGTGTTCCTGAACGGGACAACAAACATGCAACAGAACACTATTTTGATCTGTTACATGCAACCGGAATACCAGCAGAAAATCGTCAATTAGAACTTTTCCTTACGGAATCTGAACGTGCAGATGTTTATCACGCTTTCGAAGAAGCGGGTATAGCAGAAATGCAGTTAAAGGTTGGTCTATTCCCAGGGGCAGGATGGAAATTGCGAGAATGGATGCCAGAACGTTTCGCAGCTATTGGAGATAAACTCGTTCGACATTTCAATGCACAAGTCATCATTTTCGGCGGACCGAAGGAGGTAGACTTGGTACACACAGTTAGCAAACTGATGAACGAACCTGCTACTCCATTTGCGGGAAAACTTCATATTCGACAGTTAGCCGCTTGCATAGAAAGGTGTAATCTTTTTCTCACAAATGACACCGGGCCGATGCACATCGCAGCTGCAGTGAGAACACCCACCGTAGCACTGTTCGGTCCTGGCAATCACATCCGATTCCAACCTTTCGGGAATTTACACACAATCATTCGCTATGATGTGCCGTGCAGTCCTTGTAAACAGTTTACGGATAAATGTAAAGATAATATCTGTATGAAACAGATTACAGTTGATGAAGTGTGGGATTCTATCTGTCAAATGATTGAGAGATAAATTGTACTGTTTACATTTACATTCGCTCTATCCACACGCAGCTTCAAAAACGCGCAGATGGTTCCCACCCAATACTTTCTGAATTGCTTCATCCGAGTAGCCTCGCTCACTTAAGCCTTCCGTGATTTTAGGGAATTCGGTAGCATCCTTGAGAAGATCCCCACCACCATCAAAATCTGAACCGATGCCAACATGGTCAAGACCCGCAACATCAATTGCATATTCAATATGATTGAGAAGTTGTGCAAAGGGAGGTGTTTTTTTCCAACCGTCTCCAGTGATGAATCCTGGTACAAATGTTATCCCTACTACGCCACCGTTGACTGCAATCGCCTTAAGTTGTTCGTTGGTCAAATTACGAGAATGGTTACACAACGTTTTGCAGTTGCTATGCGAAGCGATAACAGGTGCGTCTGATATATCTAATACATCCCAAAATCCGCGTTCGCTGATGTGCGATACATCAACCAGCATGCCGAGTTTATTCATCTCTTTTACCAACTGAACTCCAAATTTCGTTAAACCTCCACCAGTCTCCCCTTCATCGTTTCCCGTTGATGCCCACGTATTTGGGTTATGCGTCAACCCAATTGATCGAACACTAAGTAAATACAGGGAACGTAGAATATTCAAACTACGTTCCACAGCCTCACTGTTTTCAATGGCAAGCACTGCGGCAAGTTTGCCTTCAGCCTTTGCCTTGTGAATGTCTGCTGCTGTACGTGCGATGCAGATATCAGATGCATTGGTTGCCACTTCCGTATCAAACCAACCGAAAGCGTCTAACGCGTAAGAGAGATGATTTTTCCATGCGCGCGTCACGTCAACGGCAAAAAACGCGACATCAATTCCACCTTGACGCATTTTTGGAATGTTGAGTTGAATGCCGATGGCGTCCTCTTCAGGCGGTACCCGTCCACGTAGATAGGCGATAGTGCCACTATGCTGATCGGAGTTTTTAGTGTGTTCGTCTGCAAGACTGATGTTGCCACGGCGGATATGTGCAACGATGGCATCGTTATGGGAATCGATCACGAGAGACTGCGTGTGTAAATCAAGAATAGAGGTAGATATTGACATTCACATGTTCCTCAATGTAGTTCAAATTCAATCATATCAACACAAATTTGCCTATACGTTCAAGTTTTCTGTCAACTTATGTAGGTCAATGCTGTATATTTGCCGAGAACCTTCATGGACAGAATCAAAGGTAATTGTCTTTCCATCTGATGACCAACGCGGATGTAAATCGCACCGAATGTCTCCACTAAACTGTTCTTCGTGATGAAATTCTCCGAGAACGATTTTTTGGTTTTCTGCAATATGGTAAAGCAAAAGTTCTGCTAAACGTTCTGTACCTCGCGGATAGGTATCACAGAGCAACCATTGTCGGTCAGGTGAAAATGAAGCGTGTCCATCGTTCGGTAACACACCACGTCCGAGAGGTTTAAAATTTCGCATACCGTCAGTAAATTCAACGAAACCCATCTCATCCACTATATCGGAAGAGACAAGAATTTCGGTGGGAGTTTTCCAATCAAAGTGTGAAACGCGATAACCGAACGGAATCTGTATCTCCAAACCGGTTCCATCAGGGTTAACCGTCCATAGCGATGAATAAAAACCTTTTTCGTGTCTGACGCGGCAGAAAAACAAAATCCGAGTGCCATCTGTATTGAAAAGGACATGGTTAAACCAAGCCCGTCTCTCAACAAGCCTTTCATCGTCAATAGTTGACATCATATCCGCAATTGAAAGGATGAGTTTTGATGTGCCATCTTGAAGGCCAAGCAGATATAAACCGTCATCTTCGGGTTGTGCTTTGATGTTATTCAGTTCCAGATCACTGGCATAACCAACAACGCTACGACAATGTGCCATACGTTGATAGTTCAATCCTATAGCAACAGGTTCTGTTGGTGAAACTGCCGCAATCGCTCCTTGAATCGTGCGGATATTCTTTGTTTTTGGATTCAGCGCACGAGATACAAGTGTCCCACTCTCCCAATCGTTAAAAGTAAATTCCTCACCTATCCAATGCATCATACTACCTTGTTGTAGATTGAAAGCAGAGGTTTTGGCATAAGGAATAAAGTTATGTGTTTCGCGATCAACAAGTCCAACAGTGGCAACATCGGATGTTGTCGGACGATGTGTGTGAAAATCTGTTTCCAGTGCAAGATGATATTGACCTGATTTATCCCACGGATTAATTCCGTAATATCCGAAAAAATGATGTTTCGGTGAAGCCGTCAATCTGTAAACTTTAGAACTAATACCAATATTTATACTCATAAGATGCCATCCAATGTGACATATTTATATTGAATTTAAATAATGCTCCATATATGACTAATTTGAAACAAAACTACTTATTTAACGTTAATAATTTACAACGTAAAGGGAAGGGCTAATTTCGATGAACTTTATAGCAAAAACAGACATCGGTGCTCTTCGAGAAAGAAACGAAGATTCGTACTTTTTTGACGAACAAAATCGGTTGTTTGCAATCGCGGACGGAATGAGCGGGCATGCTCGGGGTGATATTGCAAGTCGACTTGCGCTTCAAATCTTTGAGGAATGGGCAAAAGAAACCCCTATTCCTACAAGTGATTTGGGTCCCATAAAAAGACTTGATATCTTAGAAAAAATCGCCACTGAAGCGAATCGACGTGTCTACGCTACGGGACAAGACTCACATCAATACCACAGAATGGGAACAACTCTTACCGCGGGGTTTGTTACACCGAGTTATTTAGCTTACGTCCACGTCGGTGATAGCCGGTTGTACGTCCTCCATAACGACATTCTTACACAAATTACCGTTGACGATTCATTAGTGCAAAAAATGATAGACAAAGGTGAAATCACACCAGAAGAAGGACGGGTCCATCCAAAACGAAACATCATTACACAAGCTATCGGCTTAGCAGAAGAGGTTTCGCTCACGACAGACGTGTATCCACTTTCCGCTGGTGACATTATCCTCGCCTGCACCGATGGATTGCACGACCTAATTACCGACGACACCGAGACTCGTAATATTATCACATCAGCGTCTACGCTTGAGGAAGCAGGCGAAAATCTTGTTAGTAAAGCACTTGCTTACGGTGGCACGGATAACGTCACTGTACTCCTTATTGCTATTGATTAGTTACATTAACGCGTTGTGCCTGTTAACATATGGTATGTTTATATTTGACATGTTCGCCTCGTTTGGGTTTGGATTCCGAAACTTTTCCGATACCTGACAACCTCAAGGTAGGAGGGAACTCCGATTCCCGACGACAAACGGGTCGCGATTCGGAAATCGCTCTCGCCAAATGCCAAAAGCGTATTTGGCGTTGATTCCAGAATATGAACAGTTGTGAAAAACAACAAAACTGATACGTAACTGGCACAAGTCGTTACATTAATATATTTATACTGATAAAAACGTTGCCCAACAACTGCCTGCCTTAGAATTAGTTCTCTTCATCTGCCGAAACAAGACCCAACACCATTTCATCTTCATCATATTCCTCTGGTTCATCTAATAAGGGAATCCTGTCCATTTCCGGTAGTTTCACATGCGGAGCTTCTGCCCATAGACGCTCAAGACTGTAGTAGGAACGTCTTTCGTCCAAAAAGATGTGTACGACGAAATCAACATAGTCTAACAGTATCCAATCCGCTTTTTGAGCCCCTTCCCGATGCCACGGTTGCTGATCCCAGTTTACTTCAAGTTCTTCTAAGATTGCTTCTGAAATACCTTCAACTTGTACATCGGAGATACCGCTGAAAATCGCGAAATAGTCGGTAAAACAATCTAATTCGCGAAGATCAAGAATCACAGGATTCTGTGCGCGTCGACTCACAGCCGCCGATGCAGCTGCTTTTACAATTTCTAATGTATTATTTGTTTCCATCGGTTAGGTCTCCTAATAAATGAGGTCGTGCATAAACGCTTCGTGAGATACAGTTATAGGCTATTGCGTATTATTTATAGTGAACTTTGAAATTATTGGGACACTTTGATAAACTTGTCTTGGAAAGATAATGGACAATAGAAGTTGTAGCACAAACTTTTAGTTTGTG
>LXNJ01001277.1_pt1 | contig 15236 bp, 14 predicted proteins | sample 809081 | NCBI WGS metagenome assembly LXNJ01 (sample SAMN04870510, study PRJNA318959) | sponge metagenome | biome: sponge; feature: marine sponge reef; material: water | host: Petrosia ficiformis | place: Greece: Milos, Mediterranean Sea | collected 2013-05-29 | depth 5-7 m
GGATGGTCCCCGCCAATCCGTTGCTCGCACTCGCGGCGGTTGTCGTGGTCGCCGCCGGCATCAAGGCGGCGGAGCAGGTCATGGTGCCGTTCCTGCTCGCCGCGTTCATCGCCACGATCGCCGCGACACCGGTGTTCTGGCTGCAGCGCCATCGCCTGCCCGTGGGCCTCGCCATCACCGTGGTGGTGCTTGGACTCATCGCCGTCCTGGTGGGCTTCGGCGCGATCGTCGCCGAGTCCGCCGATGCGTTCCGCGGGCGCTTGCCGTTCTACCAGGAGCGGGCCGTGGCCCTGCTCGAGCCCGTACTCGCGTCCCTCGGCGGACTGGGCATCGAGCTTTCCCCGGACCTGCTCGATCCCGGCCGTGCGCTGGGCTTTGCCGGGGACGCGCTGGGCAGTCTCGGCAGCGTGCTCACCAACAGTTTCTTCATCCTGCTCGCGGTGGTGTTCATCCTAACCGAGGCCTGGAGTTTCCCCCGTAAACTTGGGACGGTGCTCAAGAACCCCGAGCGGGATCTGCCGCACTTCAAGCGCTTCGCGGAAAAACTCAACCGCTACTTCGCGATCAAGACCACGGTCAGCGTCGCCACCGGCGTGTTCGTCGGCGTGGCACTGTGGCTCTTGGGTGTCGATTTCCCGATCTTGTGGGGACTCCTGGCCTTCCTGCTGAACTACGTGCCCAACATCGGCAGCGTCATTGCCGCCATTCCCCCGGTACTGCTGGCGATCATGCAGTTGGGGCCGCTCAGCGCCGTCGCGACGGCCGGGGTCTTCCTGGTGGTGAACGTGGTCATGGGCAGCGTCGTGGAGCCCAGGTTCATGGGTCGAGAACTCGGCCTGTCGACGCTCGTGGTGTTCCTGTCCCTGGTGTTCTGGGGCTGGATGCTGGGGCCGGTGGGCATGCTGCTGTCGGTACCGCTGACGATGACCGTGAAGATCGCCATGGAAGCCAACCCCTCCACCAACTGGATCGCCCACCTGCTCGATCCCGCGGATGCGCGCCCGGAAACGGTGGGCGATAACGGGGAACCGGACGACGACGGACCAACCGAGTCGGGCCCGTGAGCTTCGAGCGCGACAACGTTCGGCGCATGGCCGGCTACGTCTACGGCGAGCAACCGCAGGATCCCGGCATCGTCAAGCTCAATACCAACGAGAATCCCTATCCGCCGTCTCGCCGGGTGGCGGATGCGATTCGTTCCTTCGACGTCGACAGCCTGCGTCGCTACCCGCCCGCAACCGCCGATCGATTCCGCCGCCTGGTGGCCGCGCGATTCGGCTTGTCGGCCGATCAGGTGGTCGCCACCAACGGCGGCGACGAGGCGCTCCGGCTCGCGATCACCACCTTCGTGGATCCGGGGGCGGCATTCGGGACCACCGAGCCCGGCTATTCGCTGTGTCCGGTGCTCGCCAACGTGCAGAACTGCGAGGTGGTTCGCGTCGAGATGACGCCGGACTGGTCGTTGCCGGGCGATTTCGCCGGGAGAATGAATGCCGCCGGTGCCAGGTTGACCTGCGTGGTGAGTCCCCATGCGCCGTCGGGTGTTGTCGTGGACGCGGACGCGATCGCGTCGGTGGCGGCGGAACTGGACGGCGTGCTACTGGTGGACGAAGCGTACGTGGACTTCGTGGATCCCGATCTTGGCCACGACCTGACGTCCCGCCTGTCCCGCCACGACAATCTGCTTCTCCTGCGAACCCTGTCGAAGGGCTATTCACTTGCCGGGGTCCGTGTCGGGTTCCTACTCGGCAACACCGGCCTCGTGGACCCCATCCTCACCAAGACCCGCGACAGCTACAACGTGGACACCCTTGCCCAGGCCGCGGCGGAGGCGGCCTTCGCCGACCGCGAACATGCCGAGAAGGGCTGGCGGGCCGTGGGCGAGGAACGTGGACGATTGACGGCCGCACTCGCAGGACTGGGGTTTGGTGTCCCGGAGTCCCAATCGAACTTCGTGCTCGCCGAAGCGCCACCTGGCGCGTCCGCGCGGGCATTGTTCGAGCGGCTTCGCGAACGCGGTATCGTGGTTCGACACTTCGAGACGCCGCGTCTGGCGAACAGTTTGCGCATCACCGTCGGCACGGCCTCGGAGAACGACTTGCTGCTGACGGCGATCGAGGAACTCACACCCGGTTCACGCCCCTGTAACGGTTGACGCGCGCGGGATTGCTACAATCGCGCGCTGCCGAACCACAAGCACCCGATGCCCGACCCGCTTCCCGCCTTGAGTCTCGCCGCCGTGCCCGGACGTCGTCGCGCAACGTTGAGCCTGGCATGAACCAACGCATTTGGGTGATCCGGCACGGCAAGTCCGCGCGACCCTTCGGCGTGTTGGATCAGAACCGCCCGTTGGCCCGGCGCGCGAGCGAAGACGCGACGTTGATCCGAAAATGGCTGAAGTCGGGTCCGACCCTCTTTGTTCCGAGCGTCGCGCGGCGCGCGGTGGAGACGGCGGAACTGCTTACCCGGGACGAGCCGGTGCTGGCGAGCGCCCCGCTCTACGTGGCGTCTGTCGGTGAGTTCCTGACCGTTATCGAAGACACCGTTGCGGGACACCCCGACGATGGCGTGGCGTTCATCGGCCACAATCCGACCGTCACATCGCTCGTGAACCATCTCGCGGGTCGGACCGTGACCGATAGCGTGCCGACACTCGGCGTGGCGGCGTTCGAAAAAGGCGACGGACGTTGGCAACTCCTCGACTACGTTACGCCGAAGGAGCTTCGATAGGCTTTGTCGGGCACGCCCTTGGCGCGTCCCGTGCTGACGAGGATGCCGAACGAACTCGCACACGGGCGATCACGCGCCCGGCGCGTGCCGATAGGGTCCGCCCCAACGGGATCATGGGCGTTGTGGCAAACACGGCAACGCGGTTAACCTGCCCGCAGACGTTCTCTTTTGCGGAGGCCCGACATGATGGAGTTCCTCATTTTCCTTGCGGTTGGCGCGACTGCCTATTTCGCCTGGCGAATAGTCGATCAACTGCCCGACGTACTCTATCGTCTCAGTGAGATACAGCGCGACGTCGCGGAACTGCGACGAGGCCAGGGCGAGGACGGACCCGCGGGCGACGGGGAGGGGAACGAATGAGACGCCTCGCCATTGCCGTAATCGCTTGCCCCGTCGTCTTGGCGGGCCCGGCTGACCGCTTCGGTGGCGTTGAGATCAAGGCATCCCACGTCGCCGGTACGGTACATATGCTGGAGGGCGCGGGCGGCAACATCGGCGTCAGCGTAGGCGACGACGGCGTTCTGATCGTCGACGATCAATTCGCGCCGCTGGCCGACCGAATCGAGGCGACGATCGGGGAACTCGGTGGCGCCGCGCCCCGCTTCGTCCTTAACACCCACTTCCATGGCGACCACACGGGCGGCAACGCGCACTTCGGTCGATCGGGCCTCATCGTGGCCCACGAGAACGTCCGCGTCCGGTTGGCGTCGGGCGGCGCGCCTGCGCCGGCGCTGCCGGCCGTGACATACCAGGACCGGGTACGAATCCACTTCAACGGCGACGACATCGACGTCATCCATCTGCCGAGCGGACATACCGACGGTGATTCCGTGGTTTGGTTCCGGAACGCAGGCGTCATCCACATGGGCGACCACTTCTTCAGCGGCCGGTTTCCCTTCGTCGACGTTGCCAGCGGCGGCTCGGTGGCGGGCCTCATCGCCAACATCGATGGCGTTCTTGGCATGATCCCCCCGGATACCCGCGTCATTCCCGGCCACGGTCCTCTCGGCGGCGTGGACGAACTCCGCCTTGCGCTCGGCGTGATCCAGGAGAGCGCCGCCACCGTGCGCAAGGCCATGGCCGACGGCACCCTGGGTGACCTCAAGCGTGACGGTTTCGGGCGGTGGTCGGAGTGGGGATCTGGCTTTATCAGCGAAGGACGCTGGATTTCCATCGTGGAGCAAAGCGAGCGCCGGGTCTCGCCCAGTTTTTGAACGCCGCGTCCCCCGATCCCATTGCACTACTCCGCGACGACCGCGCTCGCGCGCGGGAACGTGGCGATCCGATGGCGAGCTTGTGCGTGGCTGCGACCGTTGACGCGGGCGAACCCGAAGCCCGGACCATGGTTCTGCGCGACCTGGAGCAGGCTCTATCGGGACCGCCGAGTTTCGGGCTCTTCGTAAACAACACGAGTCCCAAGTACCGCGAGTTCCGCCAGTCGTCCACCGTCGGCATCGTGGTCTACCTGCCGAGCCTTGCCGTGCAGTACCGTCTGCGCTGTTCGCTCGAACAGCTTCCAGAGTGCCTCGTGCGGGTCAGTTGGCAGTTGCGGCCACCGATTCCGAAACGCATGGACTGGCTCTACGAGGATCGCCCGCAGAGCAGCGTCATCGATAGTCGGGAGGAACTCGTGGACCTTCTCCACGGCGGCGAACCGTCCTCGGCACCCGAGTCGGCGATGGGCTTCAGGTTGGTGATCGAGACCGTTGAGCGCCTCGATCTCGATACCGCAGACGGTGTGCACGATCGACGGCGCTACACCTTCGACGGGCAATCCTGGCGCGAGGAAGTACTTGTGCCTTGAAGTGTTGCGAACCCGGGGTCAGCCGTTCTCGCTGTCGGCCTCTTCGAGTTCGGAGTCCGTGGGTCCGATGCCCACTAGGTTCTGGTAGCAGGTGTCCTTGGCCAGGGCGACGAAGGCCGCGATGTACGGCGCATCGCGTTGCTCCGTGCGCACGGCGGCATAGAGGTTGGGCCAGATCCCCTCTTCGCCCAGCGAACGGGCAACGACGTAGTCGCGTTCGATGTACTCGTGGAGTGCCCAGTTCGGCAGGCAACAAACGCCGCGGCCGCTGGCGACCAGTTGCACCATCATGGGCGTGAGTTCCGCCGTTCGAACCCTGGTCGGTTCGACATCCGCGGGATCGAGGAACCGGGTGAAGATGTCGAGTCGCGAACGGTCGATGGGGTAGGTGATGAGTGTTTCCTCCGCGATGTCCCCGGGTTCGATCCACTCCTTCTCCGTTAGCGGGTGGTCCACCGCCAGCGCGATCTGGGCTTCGTAGCCGAACAGCGGCAGGTAGGCGAGCCCGGCCTCTTCGATGGGATCGGCGGTGACGACCAGATCAAGGTCGCCGCGCAGCAGGGCGGGCAGGGGCTGGAAGTGGAACCCGCCCGAGATGTCCAGTTCCACCTCCGGCCAGCCCTCCCGGTAGGCGTTGATGGCGGGGAGCAACCACTCGAAGCAGCTGTGACACTCGATGGACATGTGCAGGCGGCCCGAGTGCCCGCCGGCAAGCCTGGCGAGGTCGAGTGAAGCCGTTTGGACGAGAGGCAGAACCTCGTCCGCCAACTGCAGCAGGCGCTTACCTGCCGATGTGAACCGCATCGGACGCGTCTTGCGGATGAACAACGTGCAGCCCAGGCGCTCTTCAAGATCCTTGAGCTGGTGCGACAGCGCCGACTGCGTCAGGTAGACGCGCTCCGCAGCCTCAACGAGCGTACTCGCGCCGCGCAGCGCAGCGACGGTGCGGAGATGACGCAGCTCGATGTGGTGCATGAAGTTTCCTTGGGCGACAACCGGACATACTGACACACGGGCGACATAGTTCAAGACCGCCCGACCCGTCGAAGGTTCGCTACGCGGACCCTTCCCGGCCCCAGACGCCCAAGAAAATCGACGGGCTTGTCCCGTCCCGCGCGCCCTTCGGGCGCGTTGGGGGGTCCCTGTACGGACCCGTTCCCCGCAACCATGTTGTGCGTCAGGGCGTCCGCGCCCTCTGTGGGTCGTCCAGCCGCGTTGCCCACGCTGCCGCCCGTGCGCGCATTGGCTCCGCATCCTCGGGTAGGACCATGCCCTGCTCGATCGCGCGGTCGAGCGCCGCGTTCCAGGCATCGAGATAGTGCTGGCTGTCGGGGTACAACCCGGCGAGTTGCGCCGCGTCGAAGTCGGTGGCGATGCCATACAGGAATCCGAACCGGGACCCCTCGCGCTGCGTGCCGAAGCCGCTGTGCGAGGCGGTCGGTACGGCGATATCCGGCAGGCGAATGCCTCCCACGGCGTTGCCGTGTTCGTCGCGCACGACGACGGGGCGGGGTACGCCGGGTCTGACCTCGACGTGCGGCATTGTCGGTGGCTCGACGCCGGCCTTGATCCAGTGGTGCAGGTGCCGGAGCGCGGCGTTGTACACCGGGGAGTAGGACATCCAGTTCGAACCGCCCTCGGTGGGTTCCGCGGGCCTTGGCACGGCTACGTGCGAGGTGCCCGCGACCTCCCAAAGCCGGAACCGGGGGGAATCCGCTTCCCGCACGCCGTAGTAGCTGGTCACCTCCGTCTCGGAATTCACGACGATGACGGGGACGTCGAGATCGGTCCGGATCGACGCCGGGCTACCCCGGCGCTGGCCGGCGAGATCCGAGGCGAATGCCACGGGCCGGCCGAAGTCGATGAACGGTAGGTAACCGTCGAACGCCCCGGTCAATGGGTGGACGCCATTGATGTAGGTGCGCAATCGTCCGGCGGACTGCGAAGCGCCGACCGCGACGAGGCGTTCTACCGCCAGGCCGCCCATGGGATCCAAGTCCACGCGAGCGCGGTCGGGGCCGACGGCCGTCGCGGCCTAGGTGAAGATGTCGTAGGAATAGGCATCGCCGGGGTGAACGAGCGAGCCGTAGCGCTGGGGATCCCATGCTTTCAGCCCCTGTGGATTCTGCGGGAAGCCGTCGATGCCGATCTTCTGCGCGGAGACGCCGACCCAGGCATAGCCGCGCAGGGCTTCGGCGGACGCGGCACCAAGTTCGAAGCCGGCCGTCACGTTCAGCCAGAACACGACTACCGTGCCATTGAACACCGCGGGATCTTCGGGCCGGACCACCAGCAGGCGCGTCTTGAAATCTGCCTTGTCCTCGGCGGGTCGAGTCGTCCATTGCCCATCCGGGGTGTGGGTTCCCTCGGCCAGTTCGTAGGCGGTCGCCTCGCCTGCGAGGAAGTACTCCTCGGTCAGATACCCCTGCTCCGCGACATCCGTCGCGGCAAAGGGACTGCCGCGTTCGCCGCCGGTAACCGGCCCCGTCAGCGTCGCGGCGTTCGCCGCGACCGCGAGGCAGACACCGAGCACCAGCAAAAGCGTTCTGGTGGTCATCCGAATCCCCTATTCCCCGTTGGACATCGAGTGTAGCAACTCGCTACGGTCACACGGATGACCGCTTTCCGGCTCAACGGCGACGCCGCCCGGTTCGACGACGCCGAACGCGACACGCCGCTCCTCTACGTATTGCGGAGTAGAACCGTGGGCGACATGACGCCCAAGCTCGGTTGCGGCCGCGAGGATTGTGGCGCTTGCCGCGTACTGGTGGACGGCGAACCGGCGTACGCGTGTACTTTCCCGGCGGGCGCGGTGGAAGGGCGGCACGTACAGACGGCAGCCGGATTGGATACGCCGGTCCGACGGGCCTTGATCGAGTCCAATGCGACGCAGTGCGGGTACTGCCTGCCGGGCATCGTCGTGGCGGCCCAGGCGCTTTTCCGAACCAATCCGCGGCCATCGCGGGCCGAGATCGCCGCTGCGCTCGACTCGCAGTTGTGTCGCTGCGGGAGTCATCCGCGTGTGGTGCGCGCGTTGTTGGAAGTCGCGGGCCAATGAACGCGCTGCCCCACGCCCTCGTCGCGACGCCGTCGCTGGATCGTTGGATCCGCGTGACCCGCGAGGGAGGCGTGATCGCCTTTACCGGCAAGGTGGAAATCGGCCAGGGCATCCTCACGGCGCTCGGCACCGTTGTCGCCGAGGAACTCGACGTTGCGCGACGACGGGTGCAGGTGGTGTCCGCGCACACGGGACACACGCCGAACGAGGGCGTGACGGCCGGTTCCATGTCCATCGAGACCAGTGGCGCTGCACTCCGGCAGGCGAGCGCCTGGGCTCGCCGGCTGCTTCTGCGGCGGGCGGCGGCACGACTCTCCTTGGCGGAAGACGACCTGACGGTGACGGACGGTGAGATCAGCGGTCCGGGCGTCAACGAATCCCTGACCTTCTGGGATCTCGTCGATCAGCCGTTCGACTTCGAGATCCGCGAGCGAACGCCGGAGAAGGCTCCGGGCGCCTACCGCCTGGTGGGACGCGGAGGACAGCGTCGCACCGACATCTTCACCAAGGCCACGGCGCCCGCCTTCGTCCACGATGCCGTCCCCGACCTCCACGCCCGGGTAGTCCGGCCGCCATCTCTTCACCACCGGTTGACCGCGCTCGATGTCGAGGTCGACAGCCCCGGCCGGCTGATCGTCGATGGTAGTTTCGTGGCCGTGGCGCATCGGCGCGAGTTCGAGGCGGAACGCTTGGCGGAACGGGTTGCAGGAATGGCGCGATGGCGTCGCGTGACCACCACGCCGGCGCGCTTGGAGATCGACGCCGCGCGCCGCGAAGCCGCCGAGGCATTTCCGTTGCGGGATGGCGTACCGAGCCGGTCCCCGCGCAGGCGGATCGCCACCACCCATCGCGGGTCCTACTCTCGTCCCTTCCTGATGCACGCCTCGCTCGGCCCGTCGGCAGCGGCGGCGGTTTGGCGCCACGGCTCGGTGAGTCTCGAAAGCGCAAGTCAGGGCGTCGAGCCGCTACGGCACGTCATCGCTCGCGTGTTGGGCATCGACGCGGTTCGTATCGAGACTCGCCACGTCCCCGGCGCGGGATGCTACGGCCACAACGGTGCCGACGATGCCACGCTGGATGCGGTGCTCGTCGCCCGAGCCGCGCCGGGCCACCGTGTCCTGCTGAAATGGTCGCGGGAAGACGAGCACGGCTTCGAGCCCTTGGGACCGGCGATGCACGTGGCGATGGGCGCCACGCTGGACGAAGCGGGTCGTATCGCCGCGTGGACGCACGACGTCTACGGCTTCACCCACGTTGCCCGTCCATCGCCCCGCGCACAGGGTGTGGACCTGCTCGCGGCTCGCCTGTTGGCCAAACCGTTCGAGCCGACGTCGGCAAGACCGGCGCTGGGTCCCGAAGTGGGCATTCACCGCAACGCCTTGCCGATCTATTCGTTTCCGAACCAGGAGGTGACCAAGCACTTCGTCGCGGACGCCCCGGTGCGGACATCCGCGTTGCGTGGCTTGGGAGCCCAGGGCAACGTGTTCGCCATCGAGTCGTTCATGGACGAACTCGCGCTCGCGGCCGGTGCCGATCCCGCGGACTTCCGGCGTCGCCATCTCGGTCACGACGCACGTGCCCTGGCGGTCCTGGACGCGGTGCTCGAGGCGAGCGGTGGCTTGGCAGGCAATCGCGGCTTGGGGCTCGCGCGCTACAAGAACCGCCAGTGCTGCGCGGCCGTCGTCGCGGAAACGTCGGTGGATCCGGAGACGGCGGATATTCGCGTACCGCGCCTGTGGATCGCCGCGGACGCGGGACGTGTCATCGACCCCGACGGACTCATCAATCAATTGGAAGGCGGGGCCGTCCAGGCACTGTCCTGGTGTCTGAAGGAAGCGGTATCGTTCGACGCCGAAGGTGCCGTCACCAGCCGGGACTGGTCGAGCTACCCGATTCTGCGGTTCAGCGAGGTTCCCGAGATCGAAACCGTGTTGCTCGACCATCCCGAACTCGATCCGCTGGGCGCCGGCGAAGCCACGGTCGGCCCGACCTCCGGGGCGCTGGCCAACGCCGTGTTCGCCGCCACGGGTCTGCGGATACGCGACCTGCCGATGACGCCGGATCGATTGCGCGACGTGGCGGCGCGGTGACGCGGTCCAGTCGGAAACGAAGGGGCTTCGTCGGACCCCGGTCGGTGGATGGCGAAGGATGATGCCGATGTCGAAATGGACGCTCGTTCTCGCCTACCCGGACTGCATCCTTTTCGAGATCGTTCCCGCTGCGCAGCGCCTGGACCCGTTGTTCCCTGTTCGCGTCGCCACGCCCGACGGTCGCTCTTTCCGGGACGACAGCGGCTTGACGATCATCCCGGATTGGGCCTACCGGGATGTCCAGGCCGACGACTGCGTCTGCGTGCTGATTCCCGGCGGCAATCCCGATCGCATCGCCGACAACGCCGACGTCGCGCGGATTGTTCACGCGGTCAGGGATCGGGGCGGAATCGCCGCCGGCATCTGCGCCGGGGTTGCGGTGCTTGGCCTCGTCGGCGCCCTCGTCGGCCGGCGAATCGCCCACAACTACACCGCCGCCGACGTTCCTTCCGACGTGCGCGCACACACCGATCCCCTGTGGCGGGACACGACCTACAGCGAGCACGGCATCAGCGCCGATGCGGGCGTGATCACCGCTCGACCGGAGCGGTACATGGATTTCGCGAGCGCGGTCGCCGAGGCGGTTCGTGACGGCTTCGGACCCCGGTCCTGACGATACGAGGGGGCTCCTACCTACCGCTCGAAGCGCGCCGCCCGCTGGGGGTCGTACCACCAAGAGTCCGGTGCCGGGGATTCGTAGACCGCCATGTCGTCCGTCGCTGGTATGCCGAACCGGTCCCAGTAGACGATGCGCGTATCCCCGGATGCCTCCAGCGGTATGTGGTAGTAGCCCCGAAGCAGTACGCGGTCGAGGGCCCGGCAGGCGGCAACCATGGATTCCATGGTCGTTGCGTTCAGGGCGTGGTCGATCAGGGCGTCGACGGCGGGATCGTCGACGCCGGTCAGGTTGGACGTCATCGGTTGGCCCGCCGCCTCGGACGAGAACTGGAAGGGCAGGAGCGCCATCGGCGGCAGCGGAAGCACGAGTCGGCGCACGATGGCGTCGAATTCCCGCGAGCGGATCAGGCGGATGAACTGGGCGACCTCGACAAGGCGAATCCTGGCGTCGATGCCAAGCCGTCTCAGTACCTGGGCGTAGGGGATCAGGATCCGGCGCTGGTCGATGTTGCGGGCGATGAACTCGATCTCGAGAGGCTCGCCGGCTGCGTTTAGCAGGCGGTTTCCGGCGACCTGCCAGCCGGCCTCCGCGAGCAGCTCCTGGGCTTCTGCCAACGCCTCCCGGCCATAGCCTCGGCCACCCGCCCCGGGAAGTTCAAAGGGCTCGGAGAACACGCGCGGATCAACGCCATCGCGTAGCGGCCCCAACAGCGCGACCTCGTCCGGGGTCGGCAGACCCGTCGCGCCGAAGGCGCTGTTCGGAAAGTAGCTGAACGCACGTTCGTGGGCTCCGGCATGCAGGGCGCGGTTCAGCCAGTCGAAGTCGAACGCGACGGTGAGCGCCTCCCGGACGCGCACATCGTCCAGCGGCGGGCGTTTGCTGTTGAGGCCGATGGCGGTGTTCATGCCCGCGGCCACGCGGCTCGTCACTTCGCCTCGCCTCAAGAGGCCCTCGCCGGCCGCCGGCGTGTCGTAGCTCGACGCCCAATGTCGAACGTCGTTCTCCACGTAGTAGTCGATGAGCCCCTTGCGCAACGACTCCCGCAGCACGGTCGCGTCCCGGTAGATGTCGTAGTGCAGTTCGTCGATGTTGTACAAGCCCCGCGTTACCGGCAGGGCACGTCCCCAGTAGTCCTCGACGCGTCGGTAGAGGATGTGGTCCCGGGCCCAACGCTCGATCCGGTAGGGGCCGCTGCCGACCGGCTCGACGAGGGTCGTACGGGACGGATTTCGGCCCCGCCAATGATGCTCGGGCAGGATCCGCGGTTCGGCCGTGAGGAAACGGAGATGGGCGTCCTTGAGCGTCTCGTTGAGGTGGAGGCGCACCTCCCGTTCGCCGGTCACTTCGACGGAGCGGATCCAGGCGAGCACCAGGCCGCCGTCGATCGTCGAGAGGGCCCAATCCAGCGTGAACTTGACGTCGTCGGCGGTGACCGGTTCGCCGTCGTGGAACCGGGCTTGTGGATGCAGACGGAACACGAGCGTCAGGCGATCGTCCGTCACCGCGATTCCGTCGGCGAGGCGACCGTAGAAGCCGCCCAACTCGTCCCCCGAGCGCACGATCAGGGTGTCGTAGATCCGCTCGTAGCCGGGCGGCGCCGAGACCGTGTTGTCGAACTCGCCCGCGAAGTTGCGGATGTCCTCTCCCGAGGAGAACGTCATCGTGCCGCCTTTCGGCGCGTTGGGATCGACGTAGGCGAAGTGCTCGAAATCCGGGCCGTATCGCAACTCGTGCAGGAGTGAGATGCCGTGGCGGAACTCAAGCTCCTCGGTGCCGCCGGCAAGACCCAGCAAGCACGACACGCCGCACGCCCATGCCTGGCGGGAGGGCCATTTGAAACGTTGGTGCGCGCGTGGACACATCGAATATCGGAACTGCAATCGCTTGGCCGTTGCGACAAGATACTAGACCGTGGGGATGGCAAGTGACGACTCGAGGGGAGTACTCATGGCGAACGACTACACGGTCTTCATCGGAACGGTGGGCAACGGGCTTTCCGTAAGCCGCGACCGGGGCGAGACGTGGCGCCCGACGCCCGTCGGCGGCCCCGAAGGCAATGTCCGAGCGTTGGCGGTGTACCCCAACGATCCGCACCGCCTGCTCGCGGGGTCGGATCAGACCGGCCTCTACCGTAGCGACGACAACGGCGCGACTTGGGAGAAGATGGACTCGCCGATGGAGGGTATGGAGATCTGGTCCATCGATGTCGATCCGGAGGACGACGAGAGGATCTACGTCGGCACCCGGCCCGAGGGATTCCGCTCCCTGGACGGCGGCGCGACCTGGGAGGCGTTGCCCATGGGTGTCGACCGCAACGCCATGCTCTACCCGCCGAGAACGACCAAGATCCTGGTCGATCCCAGCGACAGCGGGACGATCTGGGCCGGGACGGAGGTCAACGGCGTGTACCGCAGCGAGGACGGCGGCGAGACCTGGCGGCGTCTTCCGGATATCGGGCCAAGCCCCTGGCACCAGGACAACCACTGCCTCGCCATCCGGAACGGGGATCGGCGGGCGATATACGTCACCGGTCCGGAAGGGCTGGCGACCAGCGTCGACGACGGCGAGACCTGGACCGTCGAACCCCTGGCACCGGTTCGGGACGAGAACGGCGAGGTGTTCGGCACTGGCTCCCGGGTGCCCGGCCACGCCTACTGCCGGGGCATGATCATCAAGCCCGACGATCCGGACACCATGTTCATCGGCACGGGCAACACCATCCCCGGGGAAGTCGGCGGCATCCAGCGCACCCGCGACGGCGGCGCGACCTGGGAGTACGTCTCGCTGCCCGTGCTGCCGAACTCGGTGGTGTACTGGTTGGGTACGCATGCCGAGACGCCGCACGCGATCACGGCGGCCAGCATCTTCGGCTACATCTACTTGAGCGAAGACGGCGGCGACAACTGGACGAAGCCGCGCCGGGAGTTCGGCCACGTGCGAGCCGTCGCGGTGACGCCGCGATGATCCGCTCGATGTCCCGCCGAACCGAAACCACCGGTGGCGCCCGCCGTCTGCTCGCGCTCGTCGCGGTCTGTGCGCTTGCCCTGCCGGCGCTTGCGGGCGCAGCGCCGGAACGCCTCGTACGCCTCGACCAGTTCCTCGATGACTACGTGGCGCAGGAGAAGATCCCGGGCGCCGTTCTCCAGGTCACCCGGGACGGCCGAACGGTCTACCACCGCGCCGTCGGCTTGCGGGATCGGGAGGCCGGCGCAGCCATGCAACGGGACACCATCTTCCGCATCGCCTCCATGTCCAAGGCGGTGGTCAGCGCTGCGGTCATGATGCTGCAGGAGCGCGGCGCACTCCTCATTTCGCATCCGGTCGGCGACCATCTGCCCGAGTACGCCGCCACCACGGTGGCAGAGGCCGGGGACGATGGCGGCTACGAGGTGGTGGACGCCACGCGGCGGATCACGATCCGGGATTTGCTGACCCACACCGCCGGTATCGGGTACGGCCATGGACCCGCGGCCGCGCAATGGCAGGCCGCCGGGCTCCAGCATTGGTATTTCGGACACCGCGACGAACCCATCCGCGAGACCGTGCGGCGAATCGCGGAGATGCCGATGGACGCGCAACCCGGCGAACGGTTCGTGTACGGCTACAACACCGACATTCTCGGTGCGCTGGTCGAAGTCGCGAGCGGCCAGACGCTGGACGCGTTTCTCGAGTCCGAGATCTTCGCGCCGCTCGGCATGGCGGATACGTCGTTCTACCTGCCGCCCGCCAAGGCGGACCGGCTCGCCGTCGTGTATTCACGCACGCCCGAAGGCGCCTTGGTGCGGCCCGACGCGGATACGCCCTTCCACGGCCAGGGCCACTACGTGGTCGGGCCGCGGCAGAGCTTCTCGGGGGGTGCGGGTCTGCTTTCCACCTCGGCCGACTACACGCGCTTCCTGGAAGCGATCCGGCAGGACGGGGGACCGATCCTGTCGCGCAAGTCCGTCGAACTGATGACCACGGACAACCTGGGCGAAATCGCCGCGGCGTTCCCGGGCGGCGGGTTCGGGCTGGGCTTCGGGATCGTGTCGGATCCGGGTCTGGGCGGCCAACTCGGGTCGCCCGGCGAGTTCAACTGGGGCGGTGCCTACCACACGTCCTACTGGGTGGATCCCCTCGAGAAGCTGACCGTCGTCTACATGACCCAGGTTTTGCCGGCTCGCGGCCTGGACGACTTCGGCAAGGTCAGGGCATTGGTCTACCAGGCGATCGACTAGCGAGGAGATCTCGGACAGACAGGTGGGGGACACCCTGACGGCATCAATCTTTTGCCGACTTCCAACGTTTCCCGACGGCCAGGAAGACTAGCTGGCGATTCAGTCCGACTGGATGACAACCGTCCCCGCGTCTCCGTCCACCGCAAGGGTCTGATCGCTCTCGACCCGCTGGGTGACGTTGCCGGTGCCGACCACGGCGGGAATGCCGTATTCCCGGGCCACGATGGAGCCATGACCCAGGATGCCGCCGATGTCCGTCACCAGCCCGACGGCATGGGCGAATAGCTGGGTCCAGGCGGGGGATGTCATCGGGCAGACCAGGATGGATCCGGGTTGCATCCTGTCGAACTCCTGGGCATTCATGATCCGGCTGGCCGGTGCGGTGATCGTGCCGGGACTCACGGGGATGCCGCGCAGGGTATCGCTCGAGTCGTCGTTCTTGAACTGGGTCTCCTTGAACTTCAGACCGGGGTTCTCCCTGGCTTCCTCCGGTATCGTGCCCGGCGGGTGCAGACGTTTGCGCGCTTCCCTGAGTTCCCGGCGATCTGCCGTCAACGCGAGGTATTCAGGCTTTGCCTTGCCGGACGCCCGCGCTTCCACGGCGGACTCGATCTCGTCCCGGGTGAGGAAGTAGAGGTCGCTCGGTTCGCCCAGGGTGCCAACGTCGACGAGCCGTTGTCCCAACTCGGCCGCCATGCGGCGCAGTACGGGCCAGGCG
>LXNJ01001278.1_pt1 | contig 15233 bp, 10 predicted proteins | sample 809081 | NCBI WGS metagenome assembly LXNJ01 (sample SAMN04870510, study PRJNA318959) | sponge metagenome | biome: sponge; feature: marine sponge reef; material: water | host: Petrosia ficiformis | place: Greece: Milos, Mediterranean Sea | collected 2013-05-29 | depth 5-7 m
CTCCTTGGTAAACGTTCTTCTCTTTGACATAATCTTCTAAATTTAAGTCTCCTAAACTGTTTTAGAAAATCTGTCCAGCCCTTTAAGGGGCTAATACATTATCAAGTAAAAGTTTCCAGGGAGTTAAGTGACATTTGGAAACCTGAAATGGACTTATAATTATGGTGACAAGCTATCATTCAATAAGCGGAAATAGAAAAATTAATAGAGTAAGGCTTAGGAGAACAGAAAGTGATAATACTGACAAATCATCTATCGTCGAAGGTAAGTTTACGTCCGGTCACACGTTTGATATTAAGAGGCTTGTGTGAGAACAATTCGGCACAAGACTTGTATAAATATATATAGAAATTAATCATATTATTGCAACAGAATAATCATTGCAATATGAAAACGGATATCAGAATCTAAGAACGAACTGAATTGTAGAATAGTAAAAATGTCAAGGAAAGGCTCCACTCAGATGGAGCCTTTTTCTGTTTTGGTTAATTCCTATATTTAGAGTCAAGACTTCGATCAATTGACAATTCTTAGCATTCTGAATTGACTACGTTGGAAAACGGCCAAAAATACTATGCAATTGTATTAATTGCCTGAAAGACGCATGAAAACCGAAAATTATTAGCACAAGTGATTTGTCCTGACTTGTGCTAATCTACTTCAATTCCAAGTTCATCCATCCTCTTAACCATGGTTTCTTGCTCATTTGAGCCCTTAGACTTCAAGCTGGCAAGAATGCCAATGCTCTCTGAATCTGCCTTAAATGAAATCAAATCAACAAACTCAGCAACCTTTAGGGACTTGTATCTTTCAGTGGTACCTTATTCGGTAATAACAATAAATGGAAATTTAGGATCTTCGAAAAGCACCTGAGCTTGATCATCAGTAATCTTTCGGAGATCTATTCAATCTGTAAGGCTTACAAATCTTGATTGGTCAGTGGTAGCTCTAATATCTTCTTTTTTATTGGATGTGACAATCTTTTAAAAAGTCGCCCCGTCTATGCCAGGGGGTGGATAAACGGGGCGAACCAAAAACCTAAGCGTCGATATCTACTACCCAAACATTGACTGAAAAAGCAGCTTCGCCTCTGAAGCGATAGATTCCTTGTCATCGGCGTCTAACTTTCCAACAAAAGAAAAACACTTAATAAGTTTAAACAATGATGCCTGTCATACAGGATACGATTGTCTACTTTTATTCTTGATTTCACGCCTCTGAACTCCCGGTCAGAATGCTATGAATCATGCTAGTATCTGCTCAGGGCGGTGCCTTGATGGGCGTAGATGCCTTTCCAATTCGAATAGAGGTTAATACCGCCCCCGGAATTAAATATCGCATCGTTGGCCTGCCCGATAACGCCATCAAAGAAAGTGAACACCGCATACGTGCTGCCTTAAAGAACGAAGGCTTTCGAATGCCTGGTTTTCGCATTACCATCAATTTGTCGCCGGCAGACCTCAAAAAGGAGGGAGCGCATTATGATTTGCCTATTGCCATTGGAATCCTAGCAGCCTCCGATCAAATTCACACGAAACTTCTCGAGGAGTATATGGTCATGGGTGAGCTTGCCCTCGATGGAAGTTTAAATTCGATCAAGGGAGCCCTGCCCATGGCTCTGTTGGCTAAGAAGATGGGTCTGAGAGGAATCATACTTCCCAAAGCCAATGCACAAGAGGCCGCGGTGGTTCCTGAGCTTGAGGTTTTCGGAATGGACAGTCTACTCACCGTGGTAAATTTTCTAGAAGGAAAGATGGAGTTTCACCCTGAATCCCTTGTTGATTTCTCAAGGCTTGATCATTGGAGTACGGATTTACTCGATTTTGAAGATGTTAAAGGGCAGTCGACCGTAAAACGGGCTTTGGAGGTTGCCGCTGCTGGTGGTCATAACATATTAATGGTCGGTCCGCCTGGATCGGGTAAAACTATGATGGCCAAACGTCTGGCCGGTATTCTTCCACCCATGTCCATCGATGAAGCCATTGAAACAACCAAGATTCATTCTGTGGCTGGCCGACTAGTCGGGGGTAAAGGTCTAGTCACCGAACGGCCTTTTCGCTCTCCGCATCATACGATTTCTGATGTGGCTCTGGTGGGTGGAGGAACCTATCCCCAGCCCGGAGAAATATCCTTGGCGCATAATGGATTACTATTCCTAGATGAATTGCCTGAGTTTAAAAGGACAGTACTGGAAGTCATGAGGCAACCATTGGAAGACAAGGTGGTTAGTATTGCGCGGGCCCGATTCAGTGTGGACTATCCCGCTTCCTTTATGCTTGTGGCCAGTATGAATCCGAGCCCCTCTGGCGATTTCTATGACCCATCTGACCCGCGCTCCTCAAGTCTCCAAGAGGTTCAGCGTTATATGTCTCGATTAAGTGGACCTTTATTGGACAGGATCGATCTGCACATTGAAGTACAGGCCGTCGACTTTGAAGATTTAAGTACGAAAGAGAAATCAGAAAGCAGTGCCGAAATACGAAAAAGGGTGGTGGCCGCGCGGGCCTTTCAAACTGAACGATTTAAGAACAATAACAAAGTACATTGCAATGCACTTATGAGTTCTCGGCAAATTCAGGCTTGCTGTCAGTTAGATCAGCCAACCCTTAAGTTATTGAAATCGGCCATGGAAAAGTTGGATTTATCGGCCCGTGCCTACGATCGCATTCTAAAGGTTGGTCGGACCATTGCGGATTTGGCCGGAAGTCCAAACATCAATGCCACGCATATCTCAGAGGCCATCATGTACCGCTCCCTCGACCGAAAGTTGATTCCATCCTAAGGTCAATTTGGTGCGTGTTTTGCACATGGATGGCAGACTTCAGAGATGTTGGTAATCTGTTGGCTTGAATTAAATCGGCCCATGGCATTTTGCTATTTTTGGAATTAGAATCCACCTTATGCGCGCTAGACTGTTATTTCTCTTCTTAGTGGTGGCTGAGCTATGCTTTGCTCAGATGACACGTGTGCACGGAATTGTCGTAGAGAAAGAAACTGGCGATCCGGTGCCTTTCGCTAATGTTATATTTTCTAATACTCGAATAGGAACCATCACCAATATGGATGGAAGCTTTGTCATTCAAGCTTCCCAGGCTGTTGAATCCATCCAAGTCAGTTATTTAGGATACCAAACCCTTACCCTTGAGGTCGTACAAGGAGAGGATCAGTTCATCCGAGTGGAAGTTTTTCCTGATGCCGTAAACCTTGCCGAAGTTGAGGTAATCGGTGACACAGAAGAAAAGGTGAAGGAAAATCCTGCTCATGTGATTTTGAAAAACATTTGGAAGAGAAAGAAATCAAATTCACCCGATCGAATGGATTATTATGAAGGTCAGCTCTATGAGAAAGTGGAGTTTGACGTCAATAATCTTGATTCCGCCTTCATGGAAAGAAAGTTCCTAAATCAAGTCGATTTTGTCTTTGATTATATGGATACCTCTGCTGTGAAAGGGAAGAACTATTTGCCCATTTTTATCACGGAATCAGTCTATGACGTTTACTACAGAAAGAAACCGAAGTATCAGAAAAAGACCTTGATTGGGAATAAAACCGCCGGGTATGATGAGGATTCAGGAGTGGATGAATTCATGCAGGCGATGTATGTTGAGTACAACGTCTACGACAATTTTATTCACATTCTCGAGAAGTCATTCGTAAGTCCATTTAGCACCACAGGACTTTTATCCTATAAGTATTATTTAACGGATAGCGCTTTTATTGATGACCAATGGTGCTACAATGTCCACTTCATTCCAAAGAGAAAGAAAGAACTCAATTTTAAAGGTGACTTCTGGGTAGTAGATAGCATATGGGCGATCAAGAAAGTAGATATGGTTGCCGCTGGTGATGCCAATATCAATTGGGTAAACGACATTCATGTCATCCATGAGTTTGATGTTTTTCAAGATAGTGTGTGGATGCTGACCAAGGATTACATCATGCTGGATTTTGCCTTGAATAAAGAGAAAGACACCAAAGGAGCGTACGGAAAGAAAACGTCGGAATATCAAAATATCGTTATCAATAAGGCACGTGCCGATAGCTTTTATACCAATCTAAGTTTAGACAGAGATTTGGTGGAGAAAAATCGTAATGACAATGATTTTTGGGTAGAGGTAAGAGGAGGAGAGCTTACAGAGGAGGAACAAGGCATCTATGAGATGATTGACAGCTTGCAGAGCCTGCCGGTTTGGGACACATATGTGAGGACCGTTGAATTTCTGGCCAGTGGCTATTGGGAGATGAGCGGTTATGATATTGGAAAATTCTGGGATGTTGCCGCCTATAACCCCATAGAAGGTGTTCGCCTTCGCTTGGGAGGTCGTACCTATTTTGATCAGAGCGATCCTTGGAGAATTTATGGCCATGTGGCCTATGGATTTAAGGATACTCGATTCAAATATGGATTGGGCATCAAATGGTTATTACCCACCACCATGCGTCAGGAAATGGGTGTCTTCTACAAGAAGGATATTGAACAGTTGGGACAGAAATACACCAACAATGCCACCCAGGCCAATAATCTCCTAAGTACACTTTTGGCTCGTGAGCCCATGGATCGACTCAGTTTGGTTGAACAAATGAGGATCTATTATGAACCAATGCCGATAGAAAACCTACGAACACACTTTGAATTAAATCGAAGGGTGATCTACGATGCGGGTGCCTTGGATTTCAAGTTTTATACCGATCAAAATCAAACCGATTCCATCACTGAAATTCGTACTTCGGAAGCTATTGTTGAGCTCATTTATCAGCCAGGCCGGTCCTATCTCAATTATGGTGTCGACCTCCTTACGATCTATACTCCACACCCTACCTACATCATTGGTTTTACCAAGGGCTTCGACGGAATCCTAGGCTCCGATTATAGCTATGAAAAGATTTATCTGGGCTATACCAAACCCATTCTTGTACCCCTGCTTGGAAAGTCCATCTTTACTATTGAAGCCGGAAAGACCTTCGGTCAAGTCCCATACCCACTCTTAGAGATTATTAGAGGAAACAACACCTATGGATATGCGGCCTATTCCTTCAATATGATGGGTTTCATGGAATTCATTTCAGACGAATATGCCCAAGTCTTTTATGAGCACCACTTTCTGGGACTGTTTTTAAATAAAATCCCTCTTATGCGTCGACTTAACTGGAGGGAAGTGGTAACGGCCCGTGCGGTGGTAGGACGACTTAGTGAGGAGAACGCCAATCTGTCCGAACAGGAAATCCAAGCTCCGGATAAAGGCTATTATGAATTGGGCATAGGCGTTGAAAACATCTTTAGAATGCTTCGTGTGGATGGGATATGGAGATTGTCCTATCTGGACAATACTGGAGCTCAACCCTTGGGAATCAGAGTATCCTTGAATGTCAAGTTCTAATTATCCGAGTAGTCTTCTGATAATTCCCAACTTTCCTTTATAGGGAGCATAGCGAACGGGGACGTCGAGCCAAAAAGGTTTTTGAACGATGGCTTTGGATTGACTAAAAGCATCGAAGCTATATTTCCCATGATAGGCTCCCATTCCGCTCTTTCCAATTCCTCCAAAAGGCATATTTAAATCGGCAAACTGAAGGACACAATCGTTAATACAACCTCCTCCAAACGGATACTTCCTGATGTATTCCTTTTTCTTCCGTTTGTTGTTTGTGAAAAGATAGAATGCCAATGGGGCGTCAAATGAACGCAAAACTTCATCCATTTCAGTCTCGGTGCGATACGTTAAAATTGGAAGAATAGGACCAAAGATCTCATCCTGCATGAGGGCATGATCGAGGTTTTTGATTCGAATCAAAGTTGGGGAGATGTACCGATTTTCTCGGTCCAGTTCACCACCAAAAGTTACTTCATCACTATTGAACAAGGAAGTTAGTCGATCATGATGCTTCTGGTTGACAATTCTACCGTAGTCAGGGCTGTCCTTTGGATTTCTGCCAAAGGCTTTCACAATATGGTGTTTTAACTGTTTAGTCAATTCATCAGCGATGGACTCATGTGCTAGGATGTAGTCCGGAGCCAAACAAGTCTGCCCGGTATTCAAAAATTTCCCCCAAACCAACCTTCTAGCACTAACCTTTAGATTGGCCGTCTCATCAACAACTGCCGGACTTTTTCCGCCCAGTTCCAATGTAACGGGGGTCAGATTTTCTGCCGCAGCTTTCATTACAATCTTCCCGACACCTTTACTTCCTGTGTAAAATATGTTGTCAAATTTTAGAGCCAAGAGTTTCTGAGTGGGTTCAATTCCCCCTTCCACTACATTGACATATTCAGGAGGAAAAGTTTCGTTCACCATTTCACGAACCAATCCACTAACATTGGGAGCATATTCGCTTGGTTTAAGAATGGCACAGTTTCCGGCTGCAATGGCTCCTATCAAGGGTGTCAATAATAGGTTGAGCGGATAATTCCATGGACTAATAATTAAACTAAGTCCAAATGGTTGGGGGTGTAAATAATTCTTTGACGGGAATGAATTAATATTAAATGGTAGCGATTTTGCTCGAGCCCAATACCGAACGTTTTTTATGGCATGCCTGATTTCCGATTTAACCACGGCAATTTCGGTTAAGTAGGCCTCAAATTCTCCTTTGCCCAAGTCTTTGCGCATGGCTTCAATCACTTCCTTTTCGTAGGTGATTAAACTCCCATAAAGTGCCTTTAGTTGATTTCGACGAAAAGAAACATCTTTCGTTTTACCACTCAAAAAGAATTCCTTCTGATTCTTGAAAAGCTCCTCAATATTCGACTTGTCCATAGCTCGATCTTTTCTCCACCGGGAACGGAAATTACGATAAATTAGCAGCTCAATTCAATGAATCTTCTCTCTGTAGAAAATATCAGGCGTTCCTATGGGGAACGCGTTCTTTTTGATGGGCTTGGCTTTGGCTTATCCAAGGGTCAAAAAACCGCTCTTATTGCGCGGAATGGAACAGGGAAGACAAGTCTGCTTAGAATTCTTTCTGGGGATGAAGAACCTGAAAGCGGCCAGGTTATTTGGCGAAACGGCATCAAGGTGTCTTATCTGCCACAAGAACCCAACTTCAAGGAAGAGCTAAGTATCTGGGATACGGTCTTCGAATCCGATGATCCTGCACTGCAAGCCATTAAAGAGTATGAGCATGCCATTGCCCACGGTAGCTCATCCGATGCTATGCAGACCGCCTTTGACAAAATAGAATCACTCAAGGCCTGGGATCGTGAGGTGAAGGTAAAAGAGATTCTAGGAAAGCTCGGATTGTTGGATCTGGATCAACAAATTAAGAATCTCTCGGGTGGTCAGAAGAAAAGAGTGGCACTTGCGCATATTTTGATCGATCTCCCAGATGTGATTATCCTTGATGAGCTTACGAATCACCTCGATCTTGAAATGGTGGAATGGTTAGAGAATTTCTTATCCGAGCCCTCCCTTACCATTTTCATGGTGACACACGATCGCTATTTCTTGGATCGCGTTTGTAATGAAATCCTTGAGCTCGAAGATGGGGAGCTGTATAAATACAAAGGAAATTACAGCTACTTTCTTGAGAAACGCGATGAGCGATTTGAGCAACGCTCGGCCAATGTTATGCGTGCTCGAAACCTATTTCGAAAAGAATTGGATTGGATGCGTCGCCAACCTAAGGCCAGGGGTACTAAGGCCAAAGCACGGGTCGATGCCTTTAAAGATATTTCTAAGGTGGCGTCTACTCGATTGGGAGAGGATGAGATGAAGATTGAATTCAATATCCATCGTTTGGGAAGCAAGATTGTTGAGTTTCATAAAGTGCGCAAGAGTTATGGTGAGAAAAAGATTCTAAACGGATTTCAGTATACCTTCAAAAGGCGGGAACGAATTGGAATTGTTGGACATAATGGATCTGGAAAGTCTACTTTTCTGAAAATGCTTACCGGTGAGGAAGAGCCCGATGGTGGAAAGATTGTAATTGGTGAAACCGTGGTGTTTGGCCATTATAAGCAAGATGGGATTGTTTTAAAGGAAGGTCAGAATGTAATTGAGGCCGTGAAGGAAATTGCGGAAGTAATACCGCTGACCAAAGGAAGAAAAATCACCGCCGCTCAGCTTTTGGAGCGTTTCATGTTCGATAGAAAGCAGCACCACCAAAAGATCAGCAAACTCAGTGGAGGAGAGAAAAAGCGTTTATACCTCCTGACCATCTTGATGAAGAATCCGAACTTTCTCATCCTGGATGAACCTACCAACGATTTGGATGTGCTGACACTACAAGTTTTGGAGGATTTTCTAGAAGATTTTCCTGGTTGCCTGGTCACCGTATCTCACGATCGGTATTTCATCAATAATTTGGTCGATCATCTCTTCATATTCAAAGGAGAAGGCGAACTCAAAGACTTTAATGGTCATTATGCCGATTACCAGGATTTCATCAAAGAAGAGAAGAAGAAGAAAAGAGAAGCCGAGAAGAAAGCTGCTGCACCCAAAGCAAAATCCAAGAGCGATTCAACCAAGTTGGGATACTTAGAACAACGTGAATTTGATCAGTTGGAAGACGAGATCGTTAAGCTCGAAGACCGAAAGGATGAAATTGGATTGAAGTTCAATGAAGATTTGAGCTCAGAAGAAATACAGGCTCTTTCTTTGGAAATGAAGGATCTTGCAGAAACCATAGATGAAAAAACCATGCGATGGATGGAGTTGGCGGAAAAGCAAGCATAGCATATCATCGTGGCCTTTCATTTATAAAGTATTTGGCAAATGCCCGCGATCGGCATAGCATTCATTCCCCCTTTCTATTTGATTGGTATTCACGAATGCTTCATCATAGCTTTGAAGAGTCAACAGAGGAGAGAGATTATTTGAAAATGATTCAATCCTCTCAGTATTTGCTAGATCGGCTTGATCCAGGCGAAGGAGAGAACCGGACTATTCGCGTAAGCAGGCTCTTCAGAAGGACTAAATCCAGTAAGAGGCTGCTGAGTTTCCTGGATTATATCGTGTATGATAAAAGTCCGATTAGAGTTCTTGAGCTCGGAACCTGTTTGGGATCCTCCACCTTGCGTTTGTCTTCGAATCCACAGGCTGAACTTTGGACCATCGAGGGTGACCCAAGTATTTCCGACTTCTTGAACTCGAATTTTCCAAAAAGAAAGAATATCCGGCTTGTTCCTAGAAGTTCTTCGGATGTTTTGCCATCGGTGCTCGATGAAATGGACCATAGATATTTGTTTCAATGATGGCGATCATAATTCAAGGGCTCTTTTTAAGAACCTTGATGCCATACGTCCCTTTCTTCACCCTAACAGCATACTGGTATTGGATGATATTCATTGGTCAAGCGATATGGAATACGCTTGGAAACAAATCCAAGGAGATGACTTCTACCGTCAGACCATTGATTTTTATCGATTTGGTGTGGTGTTTCTTAGAAGAGAGCAAGAGCAGCAAAATTTTGTGTTGAGGTACTAGTCAATTCCTTATTTTCGCTTAAAGCCCTTTTTCGTGGATACGATTATAAAGTTAGATACGATTGTGAGAAATTTTGCACTAGGAAGTAACCTAGTGAAGGTTTTGCGTGGAATTAGCTTAGAAATAGAGCGGAATGAATACGTCGCTATTATGGGGCCTTCCGGTAGCGGGAAATCGACCTTAATGAATTTATTGGGTTGCCTTGATACGCCCACTTCAGGAAAGTATTGGTTGAATGGTCAGGTCGTGAGTAATATGACCGATAACGAATTGGCCGAAATTCGAAATAAGGAGATCGGCTTTGTGTTTCAGACTTTCAACTTACTGCCAAGGGCAACAGCCTTGGATAATGTGGCACTTCCTTTGGTATATGCCGGACAGAATTCTGCAGATCGAAAGGAAAGAGCTGAAAAGGTATTGACGGATGTGGGCTTGGCAGATCGTATGGATCACCGACCCAATCAATTGTCTGGTGGTCAGCACCAAAGAGTAGCCGTGGCCAGAGCCTTGTCAAACCAACCATCCATCATCCTTGCCGATGAGCCTACCGGAAACTTGGACTCGAAAACAAGTGTAGAAATTATAGCCTTGTTTGATGAAATTCACGCCAAAGGAAACACCGTTATCTTAGTTACTCACGAAGAAGATATTGCCCAACATGCCCATCGCATTATCCGTTTGGTGGATGGTCAGGTTGCCTCAGACGAAAGAAAATCATGAAGATTTACACCAAAAAAGGGGATGGGGGTGAAACGGGTCTTTATGGAGGTAAGCGTCTCCCAAAAGATGATATTCGCATTGAGGCCTACGGTACAGTAGATGAATTAAACTCTTGGTTGGGTCTCCTACGCGATGGGTCATTATCGACAGAAGACAAGAATCGAATAATTGATATTCAAGAAGAACTTTTCACCATTGGATCTCATTTGGCGGCAGATCCGGACAAAAAAAATCTTCAACTACCAGAGTTAAATTCTGAATCGATTGGAAATTTGGAATCTTGGATTGATCAAATGGACGAAGAGTTGGAGCCTATGCGGTTCTTCGTTTTACCTGGCGGACACGCCATGGTGTCTAATTGTCATATAGCTCGCACAATTTGTCGGAAAGCTGAGCGTAGAGTTATTAGCTTGTCTAGGTCCGAGGAAGTTGGGTCGAGCATTATTCCTTATTTGAATAGACTGTCCGATTTGTTGTTCACCTATTCACGATTTCTTTCTTCCAAATTAGGAGCCGAAGAAATACCTTGGAAACCACGTTCATAGACAATATATTTTAGTAAAATAATCAAGACTTGCATTTGTCGTTAAATCGTTTACATTTGCAAAAAATTCAAGTCACTAATGTACTGGACTCTAGAATTAGCAAGCTATTTGAGCGATGCTCCCTGGCCAGCTTCGAAAGACGAACTTATAGATTATGCGATTCGAACGGGTGCGCCCCTCGAAGTGGTTGAAAATCTTCAAGCGATTGAAGATGATGACGGTGAGATTTATGAGTCGATCGAAGAGATTTGGCCCGATTACCCCTCCAAGGAAGATTTCCTCTGGAATGAAGATGAATACTAAATTAGAGCCTCGATTTTTCGGGGCTTTTTTTAATTTGGGTGTCCTTTTGGTGCTTTCTGCTTCCATGGAACCCTATTTGCTTTGATCTTACGCCTTCTATTTCAATCGAAGGCGTATTTTTGTTTTCCACGAAACTGAGCGGGATATAATGAGTATAGTTAATAAGATGATGAAAGGCTTTTTCGGATCGAAGGCAGATCGCGATATGAAAGAGCTTTGGCCGGTGGTAGATCAGGTTAAGAAGTATGAAGATGCCATAGCTGCACTTTCAAATGATGAACTTCGAGCAAAGACCGAAGAGTTTAAGCATAAGATACAGGAAGTAAGAGCAGAAGAAGATACAAAGATAGCGGAGCTTCAAGCACGTGCAGAGTCCGGTGAAGAAGATATTGATGAAGTAGAACTTCTGTACAAAGAAGTTGACCGACTAAAGGAAGAGGCTTGTAAGAAAGAAGCCAAAGTTCTTGAGTCGATTAAAGGAGAGGCTTTCGCGGTGATTAAAGAAACCGCCAAACGATTCACCGATAATGAAGAAGTTGAAGTGAGTGCTTCGGACCTTGATCGACAGCTCAGTCCTACAAGAGATCATGTTGAGATTCGTGATGAAAAGGCCTATTGGAAGAAAGCCTGGGATGCCGCTGGAACGCAGATCAAGTGGGAAATGGTTCATTACGATGTTCAGCTCATCGGTGGATCCGTATTGCATCAAGGAAAAATTGCCGAGATGGCAACGGGGGAAGGAAAAACCCTGGTGGCAACTCTTCCTGTTTATTTGAATGCCCTTACGGGTAGAGGAGTTCATGTGGTTACTGTGAACGATTACTTGGCCAAGCGTGATTCCGAATGGATGGCGCCTATTTTTGAATTTCACGGCCTAAGCATCGACTGTATTGATCGACATAGGCCAAATAGCGATGAACGAAGAAAAGCCTATCGATCGGATATCACTTACGGAACGAACAATGAGTTTGGTTTCGATTATCTACGTGATAATATGGCCCGTTCGGTCAACGATCTAGTTCAGCGCGATCATGTATATGCCATAGTGGATGAGGTGGATTCGGTATTGGTTGATGATGCCCGTACACCACTGATTATTTCAGGACCAATCCCTCAAGGAAAAGATCAAAAAGAGTACACGGAGCTGCGTCCAAAAGTGGAGCGTCTGTTCCAAAACCAACGAAAATTGGTGACTTCCGTTCTGTCGGAGGCCAAAAAACTGATCAAGGAAGGCGATATGAAAGAAGGAGGATTGTTGCTTCTTCGTGCCTACAGAGGTCTTCCGAAAAATAAAGCCCTGATCAAATTCTTAAGTGAAGAAGGGATCAAGACTTTACTTCAAAAAACTGAGAATTTCTATATGCAGGACCAAAGCAAGGAAATGCATATTGTTGATGATGAGCTTTATTTCACCATCGATGAAAAGAATAGCGGGATTGAACTAACCGACAAGGGAATTGAATTGATTTCCGGAGATACCGATCCGGAGTTTTTTGTGATGCCTGACATAAGCTTGGAGCTATCTGCTCTAGAGAATATGGATGGAACGGATGTTGAGAAGGCGGAGAAAAAGGATGAAGTTTTACGAAACTACAGCGTGAAGAGTGAACGAATCCATACGCTAAATCAACTTTTGAAAGCCTATACGCTCTTTGAAAAAGATGTGGAGTATGTGATCATGGACGGGAAGGTTAAAATCGTCGATGAGCAGACCGGACGTATCATGGAAGGTCGTCGCTATTCCGATGGATTGCATCAGGCTATAGAGTCCAAGGAGAATGTGAAAATCGAGGATGCTACCCAAACTTTTGCGACCATTACGTTGCAGAACTACTTCCGTATGTACGAGAAGCTTTCGGGTATGACCGGAACGGCGGAAACGGAAGCGGGCGAATTATGGGACATCTACAAGTTGGATGTGGTAGTGATTCCAACCAACCGACCAATTGCGCGTGATGATAGAAATGATTTGGTGTTTAAAACCAAGCGCGAAAAGTACAATGCCATTGTTGATGAGGTAGTCAACTTAAGAGAGGCCGGACGTCCGGTGCTGGTAGGTACCACCAATGTGGAGGTTTCGGAATTGCTGAGCCGAATGCTACAGATCAAGCATATTCCGCACCAGGTATTGAATGCAAAGCTGCATCAGCGCGAAGCTGATATTGTAGCCGAGGCCGGAAAGGCTGGGACGGTGACCATTGCAACGAATATGGCTGGTCGTGGTACGGATATTAAGATCAACGATGAAGTAAAAGCTGCTGGAGGACTAGCGATTATTGGAACGGAACGTCACGATTCACGACGGGTAGATAGACAGTTACGTGGTCGTGCTGGTCGTCAGGGAGATCCGGGTTCATCTCAATTCTATGTGTCGCTGGAAGATAATCTAATGCGACTGTTTGGGTCGGATAGAATTGCCAAGCTTATGGACCGCATGGGTCTTGAAGAGGGTGAGGTTATTCAGCATTCAATGATTAATAAGAGCATCGAAAGAGCTCAGAAAAAGGTTGAAGAGAACAACTTTGGTATTCGTAAACGTTTGTTGGAATACGATGATGTGATGAACGCCCAACGCGAGGTCGTGTATGCACGAAGACGTCATGCGCTTTACGGAGAACGACTCTCCGTTGACATCGCCAATATGATGTACGATACCATTGAAGCTCTAGTCAATCAATATCAGCCATTAAAAGACTTCGAAGGCTTTAAATTGGATATGATCCGGGTGTTCACCACTGAAGTAAGTCTTACCAAAGATGCGTTCGACAGCAATACCGATCAGGTGGTAAGCCAGGTGTATCAGGAAGTGATGCAGCATTATAAGACCAAAGGTGAGCGCACAGCTAGAATAGCCTATCCCGTGATTCAAAAAGTGTATGAGGATCAAGGAGGAAGCTTTAAGAATATTGTTGTTCCATTTACGGATGGAAGCAAGGCCCTACAGGTTGTTGTCAATCTTGAGGAAGCATATAATTCTGAAGGATCAAAATTGATTGAGGGCTTTGAGAAGAACATCACCCTTGCCATGATCGATGACTCTTGGAAAGAGCATCTGCGCGAAATGGATGATTTGAAGCAATCGGTTCAAGGAGCGCGTTACGAGCAAAAGGATCCATTGTTGATCTATAAGTTGGAATCCTTCAACTTGTTCCAAGAAATGCTCAATGAGGTGAATCAAGAGATCGTTTCATTCTTGTTTAAAGGCGAATTACCAACGCAAGATCCGAGTCAGTTACGGCAGGCACGAGCTCCTCAGCGAAGCAGTCAACCAAAGATGACCGAAAGCCGTCAGGAAGCTGGTGCGCCTTCCGCTGCCCCTCCTAGACAAGTTGGCGGTGGAGCCATACCAAGAGGACCTCAAGCACCAAGAAACACCACTCCTGTCAAAGTAGACGATAAATACGGAAGAAACGAGAAAGTGAAAATTCAGAACTTGTCATCAGGCGAAACCAAAGAGGTGAAGTTTAAAGTGGCCAGGCCTCTGATTGAAAAGAACGAGTGGGCAATTATCGACTAAGACTTGCATAGAGTAAGCATCTATAGAAAGCAGTTTAAAGAAGTTCTGTCCGATCGTGATTGGATGGATAGTCTAGCTCAATTGCCCGAAGATGAACGTTTATACATCGATCGTTTTAAGAAAGAAGACGATCGTCATTGCAGACTAATCGCGCGGCAATTGCTCCACAAAGCCTTGGATGACCATCATCTTGATCGTATTCAAATGGCTCATTTGAAGTGGGGAAAGCATGGTAAACCCTATTTGAAATCCGCTCATTTTAACATTAGCCATAGTGGGAGGGAAGTGCTCTTAGCCTTCAGTTTGGATTGTGAGCTTGGAGTAGATGTAGAGAAAGTTCGAAAAATAGAACATCAGAAATTCGTCAAGCAGTTTCACGAGGAAGAACTAAAAGACTTTGAAGAGGCTAAGATATCTCGAGACCGATTCTTTGAATATTGGACACGCAAAGAATCGGTTATTAAGGCGATTGGTAAAGGATTAAAGAAACCATTGATTGATTTCCAGGTGCGTTCTACAGGTCCTTTGGATCTCGAAGAGGATGGACCTTGGTTTTTGACGGACTTAGACATTGGTCCATACTATAAAGCCTGCCTTTGTACCCCTGAAGAAGTTATAATAGACTGGAAATAAAAAAAGGTACTGTGTTAATATGCAAGCATTGGCGAAAAAATATTTTCGTATTTTCACTTAAAAGAAATTCTGTTAAGGAATTATCTTGTGTAG
>LXNJ01001279.1_pt1 | contig 15232 bp, 13 predicted proteins | sample 809081 | NCBI WGS metagenome assembly LXNJ01 (sample SAMN04870510, study PRJNA318959) | sponge metagenome | biome: sponge; feature: marine sponge reef; material: water | host: Petrosia ficiformis | place: Greece: Milos, Mediterranean Sea | collected 2013-05-29 | depth 5-7 m
CCTGGATGGGACCGTGGAGTTCATCAAGGGGATCGACGAGTTTGCCGTGTCCGTGGCCCTGGTGCGCGGCGCGACGCCGGTGGTGGCGGTGACCTACAATCCGGCCACCGGGTGCATGACCCATTGCCGCCAGGGCTCCGGGACCTTCCGGAACGACCGGCCCGTGCGGGTATCGGACCGCCCGGAGCTGGAGGGAGCCACCGCCTTGGCCAGCAGGAGCGAGACCCGGAGGGGCCTCTTGGCGGGCTTGGAGGGAATGATCGAAATCACGCCGACCGGCAGCATCGCCCACAAGCTCGCCGAGTTTGCCGGCGGACGCGCCGACCTCACCGTGAGCCTGGCGCCGAAAAACGAATGGGACGTTTGCGCGGGAGTGCTGCTGGCGGAGGAAGCCGGGGCCAGGGTCACGGACCTGGACGGGCAGCCTTTCGCTTTCAATCAACCCGACACGCTGCGCAACGGCGTCATCGCCGCCAATCCGTCACTCTATCCGGAGCTGTTCCGGCTCGTGGCGGAGCGCAGGCGTTAGTCGTCGCCTTCCGGGTCGGTTTCTTCCGGTTCGGCGACCTCGTGCAGCAGCTCCAGGGCCGCCTCGGCCTCTTCTTCCGGCACCTGGATGATCGCGGCCGCTCCGGCCGAACCGAAAGCGCCCCACAACGGCCCCACCGGCAGCAGCGTCAGCGCCGATTCGCCCTGGACCACGTAGGTGATGCCGGCGCTCTCCAGGACGGACTTGACCACGGCCAGGGTGGAGACGTCCACCGTACGAAACACATCCACGTAGTTCACGGCAAGGGTCCTTCTTCCGGGGGGTTCACGGCCGGCCCGGCGATTTCCAGCACCAGCTTCGTCACCGCGACGCGCCCGCCCAGACACACGTCCACGTCCCGCCCGGGCTGTCGCGGGCGTTGGTGGTACACCGCCTCGTAGACGAACGCGCCTTCTTCCTTCCGGTAGGCCACCCCGAGGGGGCCGGTGTCCAGGGCGCAGAACGCGAGGTCCACGGCGCCGTCGGCGGGCGGGTGCGGCAGGTTCACGTTCCAGTATTCTCCCCGGGCCGGTTCGCCGGCCAACAGTTCCCGGAGCACAGGGGCCGCCCGGCGATGGGTGACTTCCCAGTCCACCGGCCGGCCCTTGGCCACGTACTGGGAGATGGCGAGGGAGCGGCAGCCGAGCAGCGCCGCCTCGCGAGCCGCGGCCACTGTGCCCGAGGTGTAAACGTCGGCGCCCAGGTTCGCTCCCCGGTTGATGCCCGCCAGCACCCACGACGCATCCGGCGCGATCTCCGTGAGCCCTATCCTGACGCAGTCCGCGGGGCTGGCCTGCACGCTGTAGCGTCCGGCACCGATTCGCTCCACCGGGATGGGCCGGTCCGTGGTGAGCTTGTGGCCGACGCCGGACTGCGCTTCCGCCGGCGCCACGACCACGACCTCGCCCCACTCGCGCACGGTCCGCTCCAGCACCTCCAGGCCCGGAGCGTCGATGCCGTCGTCGTTGGTCAGCAGCAGCTTCACGGGCTACATCCGCTCCAGGGGCCGGATGCCGAGGATGGTCAGGCCGCTCCGGAGCACCTGCTTCACCGCGGTGAAGAGCAGCAGCCGGGCCTGCGCCTTGCCGGTCTCCTCGCCCTTGACCCGCAGCACCGTGTAGCTGGCGTGGAGGCCCCGGGCCAGCTCCAGCAGGTAGTTGGCCAGCACCGAAGGCTCGTACAGCCGCCCGGCCTCCCGCAGCACGCCGGGGTAGCGGGCCACCAGGCTCACCAGCCGGTGGGCCTCCGGCTCCACCAGCGGGCTCACGTCGGCATCGGGGTCCGGGTCGAGCCCGCAGTTACGCAGGATGCCGGCAATGCGCGCGTGGGCGCTCATGAGGTACGGCCCGGTGTCGCCGTCGAAGGAGATGGCCAGGTCCCAGTCGAAACGGTAGTCCTTGATCCGCTGCTTGGACAGGTCGGCGAAGAAGATGGCGGCGATGCCCACGGCCTCGGCCACGGTCTCCTCGTCCTCCAGCTCCAGCCGCTTCTCGATCTCGCCCTGCATGTAGGCCAGCGCCCGCTCCCGGGCTTCGTCCAGCAACTCCTCCAGGTAGATGACGTTGCCCTTGCGGGTGGACATGCCCTGCACCAGCCCGAAGTTCACGTGCACGCAGTCCTTGGCCCAGGGGTGCCCGAGCCGCTTCAGCACCGTGAAAAGCTGCTTGAAATGCAGTGACTGGCCGCTGGCCACGACGTAGACGATGCGGTCGCAGCCGTAGGTGTCGTGGCGGTACCGGGCCGCGGCCACGTCCCGGGTGAGGTAGAGGGTGGTGCCGTCGGCCTTCTCCAGCAGCGCCGGCGTGTCGATGCCCTCTTCCGACAGGTCGATGATGAGGGCGCCGTCGGACACCTCCGCCAGGCCCTTGGCCCGGGCCTCCTCGATGACCACATCCATCTTGTCGTTGAAGAACGACTCGCCCGTGTAGGAGTCGAAGCGCACCCCCAGCCGGTCGTAGATGCGCTTGAAGTAGTCGAGGCTGGTGTCGCGGATGCGGCGCCACAGCGCCAGCGCCACATGGTCTCCCGCTTCCTGGCGGCGGAACCATTCCCGCGCCTCCTCCACCAGCTCCCGGTCGCTTTCCGCCGCCTCGTGGAACTGGACGTAGAGGCGGTTGAGGCTCATCAGGTCGTCGGCGTCCTCGGGCTTCCCGAACCGCTTGAGGCCCACGATCTGCCGGCCGAACTGGGTGCCCCAGTCGCCCAAGTGGTTGATGCCGACGACCTCGTAGCCCAGGGCCTCGAAGATCCGCACCAACGCGCCGCCGATGATGGTGGAGCGCAGATGGCCCACGTGGAAAGGCTTGGCGATATTGGGGGAGGAGTAGTCGATGGCGATGGTCTGACCGGTCCCGTCCGCGCAGTTGCCGTAGGCCTCGCCCGCCGATGCCGCCTCCCGCAGCACCGCGTCGGCAAAGCGCGTGCGGTCCACGGAGAGGTTGACGTAGCCGCCGGCGGCCTGGGCGCCGCACAGGAGGTCCAGGTCCGCGGACGCTTTCTCCGCGATCTCTTTCGCGATCACCGGAGGGGCCTTGCGCAGCTTCTTGGCCAGCGTAAAGCACGGGAAGGCGAAATCGCCCATGTCGGGCTTGGGCGGCATGGTCAGCATCCGGTCCACCGCCTCGGGGTCCAGCTCCGCGTGCCGGGCGATGACCTCGGCCGCCTCGCCTCGGAAGTCCTCGACCCTCATGGCGCGGTCCGTCCCGTGCTGCCCAAAGACGTCATCATACCAAGTCTAACACAAAGGGGCGCACCTGAGCAGGGAAGGACGGATGCCAAGGGGCCGGGTGACGCCTCGTAGCGCGTGCTCTCCGTAAACCGACGGGGTTACGCGAGAGTCCTCAGAACGCCGGCGCCACGTGGCGGCTGAAGCGCTCCATGGAGGCCAGCACCTTGTCCTGCTTGAGGCCGCCGAAGTGGAAGCAGAGTCCGATGTGGTTGGGGCCCACGACGTCGGCGATGACCTTGAGGTGCTCGATGCAGGTTTCCGGGCCGCCGAACACGCCGCGGTTGTCCTGCACCATCATGTCGTAGGCCAGGCGCTCGTAGATCTTGTCCACCATGGGTGCCCGGGCGGGGTCGAGCCTGACCTCGTCCAGGGCGAACTCGCGCCATCGGTGCCAGGCGTCCTCCACCTCGGCCCGTGCCTGGCGGTCGTCCTCGCCGACGTAGACCGGGTACATGACGAAGACGTCGTGGTCGTCCTCGGAGAATCCCGCCTGCCGCAGGCTGTCGAGATAGACCTCGATGCGGGGGCGCTGCTCGGCGTTGCTGCCGATCCACGGCAGGGTCATCAGGTGGTAGCCGTGGCTTCCGATCATGCGGAAGTTGTCCAGGTCGCGGTTGGCGGGCACGTAGACGGGCGGATGGGGCTGCTGTTGCGGCCGGGGCCGCACGGTCATGCCGTGGTAGCTGAAGTACTCGCCTTCCCACTCCACGGTCTCCTCGGTCCAGGCCATGCGGATGACGTCCAGGGCTTCCACCAGCCGCGGCTGCGCGGTGGGCCAGTCGTGGCCGTACACCTCGTACTCGTGGGGGCTCATGCCCCGGCCGGCGCCGAACAGCAGCCGCCCGTCGGAGAGCAGGTCCAGCATGGCGTAGTCCTCGGCGATCTGCAGCGGGTGGTGCATGGGCACCAGCGACACGGCCGAGCCGAGCTGGATGCGCCGGGTGCGCTGGGAGGCGGCCGACAAGAGCATCTGAGGGCTCGGCATCATGCCGCCGAACAGGCGGAAGTGGTGCTCGGTGACCCAGAGGCTGTCGAACCGCATGTCCTCGGCGGCGTCGATCTGCTCCAGCCAGCGGGAATAGAGCTCCCGTGAATCTCCATCCAGCTCGGGAACGTAGGTATTGAGCAGATAGTATCCGAACTTCATGGCTGTCCTTCGCTTTCGGGATTCGCCGATGCCTCTGTCGGCGCGGTGGTCTCCAGCCGTTTCCGCAGGGAATCCAGGTCCGGCTCGACGATCTGCAAGTGCTCAGGCGGCACGCCCACGCTGGCCGCCTGCTTGAGGCCGTGGCCGGTGACGTTGCACACCACCATGTCGTCGGGGGCGATGACGCCCTGGCCCCGCAGGCGTATGGCCGCGGCCAGGGAGACGGCGCCGGAGGGCTCGGCGAAGACCCCGGCCATGCGGCTCAGGAGGGACTGGGCCTCCAGGATCTCGTCGTCCGGCAGCGCCACGCCCGTTCCGTTGCTGGCCCGCACCGCGCGCAGGGCCCGCTGCCCCAGCGCGCTGGGGTTGCCCACCCGGATGCTCTCCGCCACCGTGGCGCCCGCGGCCACCGGCTCCACCGTGGCGTTGCCGTTCTCCAGCGCCGCGGCGATGGGGGCCGCGGCCTCGCTCTGGGCCGCCACCAGCCTGGGAAAGCGATGCGCCCAGCCGAGGCCGTGCAGCTCCTGGTAGCCCTTCCACATGGCCGCCAGGCCCGCGCCTCCGGCGGTGGGATGGATGATCCAGTGGGGCACGTGCTCGTCGAACTGATCGAACAGCTCGAAGGCGTAGGACTTCTTGCCCTCGTTGCGGTACGGGTTGGTGGACAGGCAGTCGTACCAGCCGAACTCCCGCACCGCTTCCCGGTAGAACGGACCGATGTCGTCGAGGCTCCCGTCCACCATCACCACCTCGGCGCCGGAGGCGCACGCCTGGATCACCTTGGCCATGTCGGTGGCGGCCGGCATCATCACCACGCTGCGCAGGCCCGCGGCCGCGGCATAGGCGGCCACCGACGCGGCGGCGTTGCCGGTGGACGGCACCGCCACGGTGTCGAAGCCCAACTCCACCGCGCGGGAGATGCCCACGGCGTTGCTGCGGTCCTTGAGGGAACCGGTGGGCAGGAGCGTGTCGTTCTTGACGTAGAGCCGTTCCATTCCCAGGTGCCGGCCCAGCCGGCGGCACCGGGTGAGCGGGGTGTAGCCCTCGCCCAGGGACACCACCGAGCCGCGGCTCTTCACCGGGAAGAAATCGAACCAGCGCCAAAGCGTCTGGTCCGTGCTGGCGCGGATGACGCGCACGTCGGAGCGGGTGAGGTGCGTGAGGTCCATCTGCACTTCCAGCACGCTGCCGCACGAGCCGCACGCGAAGGTGTCGTCGGTTACGGCCTCCCAACCGCACTGCGGACAGCGCAACGCCGCGATCCTGCCCATGACGTCCTCAGGCCCCGGCTTCCCGGACGCCCTCCCAAAGCACCTCCACGGGATGGAGCGCCCGGCGTCCGGTAAGATGCTCGATCTGCTGCCGGCAGGAGATCCCCGAGGCCACCACGCGGGTGTCCTCCGATTCGGCCTCCACCGCCGGCACCAGGCGCCGGTTGGCGATGGCCACGGACACGTCGTAGTGCTCCTTCTCGAAGCCGAAGGAGCCGGCCATGCCGCAGCAGCCGGAGTCCACCTCGCGGACCTCGTGGCCCGCCTCCCGCAGCACCGACACCGTGGGCGCCATGCCCACCAGCGCCTTCTGGTGGCAGTGGCCGTGCAGCAGCACCGGTGGCTTGGGAGCGCCGCCGTTCTTGAGCGAACCCGCCGCCTCGTCGCGCATCAGAAGTTCCTCCAACAGCAGCGTCTGGCCGGCCACCAGACGCGCCGGTTCGTTGCGCAGGAGGTCGGGGTACTCGTCCCGGAGCGTCAGGATGCAGGACGGCTCCAGTCCCACCACCCGCACCCCCTGCTCCACGTGGGGCAGCAGGCGGGCCACGTTCCAGGCGGCGTGGTCCTTGGCGTCCTGCAGCATGCCCTTGGAGATCATGGGCCGGCCGCAGCAGCGCCGGGGCACGGTCATCACGCGATAGCCCAAATGCTCCAGCAGGCGCGTGGCCGCCACCGCCACGTCGGGCGTGTTGTAGGTGTTGAAGGTGTCGTGGAACAGGATCACCGAGCCCCGTGCGCCGCTGCCCCCGGCATCGCGCTTGTTCCACCATGCCTCGAAGTTGTTGCGCGCGAAGCTCGGCAGCGGGCGCCTGCGGTCGATGCCCAGGAAGCGGTCCAGGAACCAGCGGTTGACGAAGCTGCCGTTGACCCGGTTGGCGACCGGCGCCAGCAGCGAGCCCCAGCGGCTCAGGGAACCGATGCGCCCGAACAGGCGGCTCCGGAGCGAGACCCCGTGGACCTGCTGGTAGTGGTGCAGGAACTCGTACTTGAGCTTGGCCATGTCCACGTTGGAGGGGCATTCGGCCTTGCAGCCCTTGCACTCGAGGCATAGGTCCAGCACCTCGTGGAGCCCCTCGCCGGTGAACTCCGAGCGGGGCACCTTGCCGGACAGGACCGCGCGGAAGGCGGTGGCCCGCCCGCGGGTGGAGTGCTGCTCCTCCAGGGTGGCCATGTAGGAGGGGCACATGGTGCCGCCCAGGGTCTTGCGGCAGGCGCCGGTGCCGTTGCACATCTCCACCGCCGCCACGAAGCCCCCCTGGTCGCTGAAGTCCAGCATGGTGTCGGGCTGCCAGGTCTTGTAGGAGGTGCCGTAGCGGAGCGAATCGGTCATGGGCGGCGCGTCCACGATCTTGCCGGGGTTGAGCAGGTTGTTCGGGTCGAACAGGCGCTTGACCTTGCGGAACTCCTGGTACAGCTCGGGTCCGAAGAGCTTCTCGTTCAAGTGGCTCCGGGCCAGGCCATCGCCGTGCTCGCCGGACATGGCGCCGCCGAACTCCATCACCAGGTCGGAGATCTCGCGGGAGATCTGCGTCATCAGCTCCACCTCGCCCGCTTCCTTGAGGTTGATGAACGGGCGGATGTGCATGCAGCCCACGGAGCAGTGGCCGTAGTAGCCGGCGCGGACGCCATGGCCGCTCAGGATGCCGCGGAACCGCTTGATGAACTCCGGCAGCTTCACCGGGTCCACCGCGGTGTCCTCGACGAAGGCGATGGGCTTCTTCTCTCCCTTGACGCCCAGCAAGAGCCCCAAGCCGGCCTTGCGCACGCCCCAGATCCGCTGCACCTCCCCCGGTTCGTAGGCCAGGGAGGCGGCATAGCCCATGTGCTCCCGCTTCCGTATCACCTCCAGCTTGTCGACCTTGTCCCGCACCTCGTCGGCGGTGTCGCCGTCGTACTCCACCATGAGGATGGCGTCGGGGTCGCCCTGAACGAACCCCAGCCGCTTGGACTGCTCGATGTTGTTGCGCGCCAGGTCCAGGATGGGCTTGTCGGTGAGCTCCATGGCGTAGGGGTTGGTGGCGAGGATGGTCTCGGACACCCCCAGCGCCTCCTGGAGGTCATGGAAATGGATGACGTCCAGGGCCGTGTGCTTGGGCTTGGGCACCAGCCGCATCTTCGCTTCCACCACGCAGGCAAGGGTGCCCTCCGAGCCCACGATCAGGCGCGAGAGGTTGAACGGCTGGTCCTTGGTGAACTCGTCCAGGTTGTAGCCCGACACTCGCCGCATGAGCTTGGGATAGCGCTCCGCGATGAGCCCGCCGGCGGACTCCACCAACGGCGGCAGCTCCCGGTAGATGCGGCTCTCCAGCCCCCTGCCCGCCTGCAGGCCGGCCAGCGTGTCGGCTGTGAGATCCCGGAGCACCACCTCGCTGCCGTCCGCCAGCAGCACCGTCAGCTCCAGCACGTGGTCCAGGGTCTTGCCGTACACGATGGAGTGGGCGCCCGCCGAGTTGTTGCCGATCATGCCGCCGATGGTGGCCCGGTTCGAGGTGGAGGTGTCCGGGCCGAAAAGCATTCCCATGGGCGCCGCGTGGGCGTTCAGGGCGTCCTGGACGAGACCGGGCTGGACGCGGCACCAGAACTCCTCCCGGTTCGTTTCCAGCACCTGGTTCATGTACTTGGAGAAGTCCATGACGATGGCGTGGCCCACGGTCTGTCCCGCCAGCGAGGTGCCGCCGCCACGGGCCAGCACGGGCACCCGGTGCCGGTTGGCCACCTCGATCACCGCCTGGACGTCGCCCTTGTGGCGGGGGATGACCACGCCCACGGGCTCCATCTGGTAGATGGACGCATCCGTGGCGTAGAGCAGCCGCGAATAGTGGTCGAACCGGACCTCGCCCTCCACGCGCTTTCGGAGCTCGGCCTCGGTCTCCCGGTAATCCTGCTGGCCTTCACGCGCCATTGGAAATTCTCCTAGCGGCCACGATATTACGACTCAGGTCGCGATGGCCGACGGACTCTGCCTCCGGCTGAACCACTCAGTCGATGGCCTCGTACCGCTTGACCACGGCACGGGCGCCCTGGAGCGCGCGCGCATGCGTCTGGATGGTCTGGTGGTCTTCACTCTCGCGATAGCGATCGATGTCTTCCTGGCTCTCCCACTCGGCGTAGGAAATATATTCGCCCGGGGAATCGGTGCACTTCAGCAACTGCTCGGACTTGCAGCCCTGCTGAGCGAGCATGCGCGGGCCGCAATCCTCTTTCCAGATGCGTTCCGCCTCCGCGGCCTGGCCGGGGTCGACGTTGACGTGGATCAGTCTGACGATGGACATTTCAAATCCTCCTCTCTGTGACTTCTCTGTTACGGTTTATTGCAACTCTTCCGTATACCGCAAGCGTTTCGGATGTTGATGACGGAACCGCGTGCATTCAGGTCGTCCCGTGGCGCGAGTACAAACGACTGGTTTCCAGTGACGTTGAAGGCGCACTGACGGACGAAGAACTCTACGATCTCGCGAAGTCTGCCGGTGGTGAGTCGTTCCCCGCTACCGTGGTGGACCGTCTTCTGGCGGGAGAAAGTCCCATCCGCGTGTATCGAGACCATCGCCGCCTGACCCAGAAGCAGCTAGTGGACGATCTGATCTGAGCCGCGCGTTACATGGCTTGATCCTTCCTCCCGTGTCGATTCTTCAATCTCCATAGACATCGCCACGCCGCCCGACGCGCAGAACGTCGATGCAGCGCGTTGTGTCATCACGCTCGAAAATCACTCGCCGTCCGCCCATCGAGAGCCTCCACGGGTCTTACCCCAGGGAGTTCACAACGTGTTCAACACTTGGCGGGTTTCAAACCCGCCCGCGGTTGTCTTCAAGCAACATCCGCGCCATGCGGAAGACATCGTGAAACATAGGTACGGTCAGCTTGCCGGTGAATGTGTTCTGCTGGCTGGGGTGGTACGAGCACAGCAGGGTCACGCCGTCGCCGAGCTCGTGGCGGCTACCGTGACCGAACTTCGGGCGGGGTCGGGGCAGCGGCCGGCCTGATGCGGCGGTCGCCTTGAGGTAGGAGTCGAAGGCGATCTTGCCCAGGGCGATAACCACCCGGAGGCGGTGGAGCACACGGAGGTCCCGGACCAGATAGTCAAGGCAGTTGTCGAACTCGTCCCGGGCCGGTTTGTTGGCGGGGGGCGCGCAGCGGACGGCGGCGGAGATGTAGCAGTCGGTGAGCTCCAGGCCGTCGTCGCGGTCCACGGACTCGGCCTGGTTGGCGAAGCCGTGCTCGAAGAGCGCGTGGTACAGCCAGTCGCCGCTCCGGTCTCCGGTGAACATCCGGCCGGTGCGGTTGCCGCCGTGGGCGGCGGGGGCCAGGCCTACGACAAGAAGCCGCGCGGCGGCGGCGCCGAAGCCCGGCAGGGGCCGGCCCCAGTACTTGTACCCGTGGTATCGGCGCGGCGGATTGGCCGCCGTCTCGGCCCGCCAGGCCACCAGCCGGGGGCACTTTCGGCACCGGATCACCGCCCGGTTGACACGTGCCAGGGAGTCCCGTTCCATAGGCTCTCCGGCATAGCGCATCGGCCGTCCGCACGCCACCGAAAGCCACCTTGACGCGTCCGAGCGGGTTTTGCTATACCCCGTGAAAACGCAAGGAATTTGCGTGCCTCTCACCAACGAAAAGGGGATCCCCAGTGCCGCAATATGATGTTCTCGTTATCGGTGGCGGCGCATCCGGCCTGCGCGCGGCCATTGCCGCCAAGCGCGCCGGAGCGTCGGTGGCGGTGCTGAGCAAGGTCCATCCGCTGCGAACCAACTCGGCGCTGTCGCCGGGCGGCCTGAACGCGCCGCTGGGGAACGACGATTCCGCGGAGAAATTCGCCCAGGACATCCGGAATGCCGGCGACGGCCTGTGCGACACCGAGGCCGTGAACATACTGGCGGCGGACGCCGCGCGGGAGGTCGTCTGGCTCGAACGGGTCGGGGTGCCGTTCAACCGCAATGCCGAGGGGCGCATCGACTGCCGTCCGCTGGGCTCCAGCAGCGTCAGCCGCGCTGCCTACGCGGACGACCGCACCGGTCACATGGTCCTCCACGTGCTGCATGAACAGTTCCAGCGGGAGGACATCCCCTGTTTCGCGGAGCGGTTCGTCACCTCGCTGATCCAGGACGGCGGGGTTTGCACCGGCGCGGTGGCCCTGGGGCACCGGAGCGGCCAGCTCGAAACCTTCGGGGCGGGCGCCGTCATCCTGGCCACCGGCGGCGCCACCCAGTTGTACCGTCCGTGCACCTCGGCCGTGGGCACCACCGGCGACGGGCTGATGCTGGCCTACGATCTGGGGGTCGGCCTGGTGGACCTGGAGATGGTGCAGTTCCATCCGACGGTGTACAGCGCCGCCAGGACCGCGCTCATCAGCGAGGCGGCCCTGGGCGCGGGGGCAAAGCTGGTGAACGCCGCCGGCGACAAGCTGGTGAACGCGGGGGGCCTCTCAAGAGCGCAGCTCGCGGCCGAGGTCCACAAGGCCGGCCAGAACGGCGGCGGACCGGTCTCCCTCGATCTCCGGCCGGTGGACAACCTGGCGTCGCGCTTCCCCGCGGCCGCCGAGGTGGTCCGGCTCATGGCCGGGATCGACATCACCAAGGACCCGGTGCCGGTGCAGCCGGTGGCGCACCGGCCCATGGGCGGCATCGAAGCCAACGCCGCCGGCGAGACGTCGGTGGCCGGGCTCTACGCCGTCGGCGAGTGCGCCCACAACGGACTCAACGGCGCCGGACGCCTTCCGGGCAACACCCTCACCGAAGCGGTGGTGTTCGGCCGGCGGGTGGGCGAAGCGGCGGCGGCCCACGCCAAGTCGGCGGGCGCCGCGGACCCGGGCGGCTCCCAGGCGGCGCAGGACGGCGAGCGGCTGGCGGAGATCACCTCGGGGGGCACCTCCGGCGACACCATCGGCGCCGTCCACCGGGAACTGGGGGAGTTGATGAACGCCAACCTGGGGGTGAGCCGCACGGACGCGGGACTTGCCGAAGCCCAGGACAAGATCCGGGCGCTGCGGGAGCGCCATGCCGCGCTTCGCGTCAACAACAAGTCCCGTATCTACAACTATGCGCTTGCGGGCTACATCGAGCTGGGCAACCTGCTGAAACTGGCGGAGGCCACGGCCCTGGCCGCCCGGGGCCGCGCCGAGAGCCGCGGCGCCCATCTCAGAAGCGATCATCCGGAAAGGGACGATTCGAACTGGAAGGCGCACACCGTGGTGCGCTCGCAGGACGGCTCGCCGAAGCTGGATACCCGAGCGGTATCGGCATAAGGGCGGGCGCCGCGGCCCGTGTGTCCGATTGCGGACACGGGACGTGAAGCGCCGGCCGAGGAGGACTCATGGAAGTCACCTACAAGGTTCATCGCAAGGACCCGGAGAACGGCGGCGAGTCGAGCTACTCCACCTACCAGGTGGAACTGCCCGAGGACGCCACGGTCCTGGACGGGCTCCAGAAGATCCGGGACGAACAGGACGACACCCTGGCCTTCCGGGCCTCCTGCTGCCAGGGCAGTTGCGGCGAATGCGCGGTGCGGATCAACTACAAGGCCCAGTTCACCTGCACGACCCGGATCGGCGACGTCACCAAGAAGGCCCCGGAGATCCTGCTGGATCCGGTGCGCAACATCCCGGTCATCAAGGACCTGGTGTTCGACATGGACAGGTTCACCTGGAACAAGATGGCCGCCATGAAGCCCTGGATGGAACCGGACGACGAGTTCGCGCCCACGGAGAACCTGGTCCCCGAGTCGGAGATGGCGGACGTGCGCAAGACCATGAGCTGCCATGCGTGCAGCCTGTGCGATGAGGGCTGCGCGGTGCTGCCGGTGAATTTCGACTTCCTCGGGCCCGCCGCCATGGTCAAGGGCTACCGCTTCGTCATGGACCCGCGGGAGACCGGGGCCAAGATGGAGGCGCGCATGAAGGTGGTGGAGCAGCCCCAGGGGCTGTGGGACTGCGTCCACTGCTACGAGGCCGACGGCAAGTGCCCGCGCGGCCTCACCCCCTCCAGCAAGATCATGGAGATACGCGACGTGGCCTTCAAGGAAGGCATCAAGCACGAGAAGGTGGGCCGGCACCACGCCAGTTTCATCAACTCGGTGAAGCAGACCGGCTGGCTCGATGAGCGCAAGCTGGTCATGGAGACCGAGGGCATGACCAACGTGACCGGGCTGATGAAGCTCCTGCCCACCGCGGTGCGCGCCTTGCGGCGAGGGAAGATGCCCGGCCGTCACGAGAAACGCCCGGGGGCCGACCAGATCAAGCGCATTCTCGAGAAAGCGGAGGACTCCAAGTGAAATACGCGTTCTATCCCGGATGTGTGGCCAAGGGCGGCTGTCCCGAGCTCTATTCCGCGGCCTGCAAGGTCGCCGAGAAGCTCGACATCGAGCTGGAGGAGATGTCCGACGTGGCCTGCACCGGCGCCGGCTGCATGCCGACGCAGCTCTCGGACCCCATCAACGCACGGACCTTCGCCAAGGCGGAGCAGATGGGACTGCCCATCATGACCATCTGCAGCACCTGCCAGGGTGTCTTCAGCCAGGCCAACCACCGGCTCCAGGACGCCGAGTACCGGGAAGAGATCAACCGCGAGTACCTGGCCGAGGAAGGGCTCTCGTACCAGGGGACCACCGAGGTCAAGCACATGCTGTGGGTGCTGTTCGAGGACTACGGCATCGAGAAGCTCAAGGCGCTGATCGAGCGCCCCTTGAACGGGCTCAGGGTGTCGCCGTTCTACGGCTGCTTCCTGCGCCGGCCCGGAAACATCATGGTGCCCACCAAGGACGTGGGCGCCCGCCGGGGCTACCTGGAGGACCTCACCCAGATCCTGGGGGCGGAGAACGTAGACATCAGCGGCAAGACCAAGTGCTGCGGCTTCCCGATCCTCACCGCCAACGAGGAAGCTTCCCTGGGCATGGTGGCCAAGCACGCCGGCGAGTCGAGTCAGAAAGGCGCCGACTGCATGGTGACCCCCTGTCCGCTGTGCCATCTCAACCTCGACGGCAACCAGCCGAGAGCCGAGGGCCAGACGGGTGAGAAGATCGACCTGCCGATCATCCATCTGCCGCAGCTCGTGGGCCTGGCCCTGGGGTTCAACACCGACGAGATGCAGCTCGGACGGCACATCGTGTCCACCAAGGCCGTCAACGACAAGGTCGACATGCTCACTTAGAGGATGGGCAAGGACAAGGACAAGCCCAATCCCGTCAACCTTGCGCGGGAACTCTTCAAGTTCCGCAAGGCGCAGCGTCCCTTCGGCTACTACTACGCCGTCAAGGTCCGTCTCGGCCATGCGTGGGTCGAGGACGAGACGGCCCTTGCGGAGATCCTGTCCGGCATCGACGAGCTGGGCTACGACGTGGTGAAGAAGCGGCAGTGACGGTTTGACGGAACCCCAGCCGGCGGCCGGTCCGAAGCCGGGACCCGTATTCCGGTGGCAGAAGAACACACGCGAAAAGGAGCGAGAAGCACCGTATCATGAGCAGCATAGCAATCGACAGCAAGAGAACCCTGCGGCAAGACACGTGGTGGCTTGAGCCCATGCTGGTGGTGCTGGGGCTGGGCTGCTTTGCCCTCTACTCCACCTGGGCGGCGCTCCAGAACGGCGACTACTACGCGGCACCCTACCTCTCGCCCTTCTACTCGCCGTGCCTCGCCATCAACTGCGCGCACGTGAGCGTGCCGCTCTTCGGCGAGTGGTACAACTGGTCGCCGGCGATCCTGATCCTGTGGATACCGGGCGGCTTCCGCCTCACCTGCTACTACTACCGCAAGGCCTACTACCGGTCGTTCTTCTGGTCGCCACCGGCCTGCGCGGTGAAGGACGCGGCTAGCAGCTACTCGGGAGAAACCCGCTTCCCGTTCATCCTGCAGAACATCCACCGGTACTTCTTCTGGGCGTCGCTGCCGATCCTGGCGTTCCTGTGGTGGGACGCCATCATCGCGTTCAACTTCGGCGGCAGCTTCGGCATCGGCCTGGGCACGCTGGTGCTGATCGCCAACGCCGCGCTGCTGTCGCTCTACAGCTTTTCGTGCCACTCGTGCCGGCACCTGTGCGGCGGCGGCCTCAACAGCTTCAAGGCCGCGCCCGGACGCTTCAAGCTCTGGGGCATCGTGACCAAGCTCAACGAGAAGCACATGCAGATCGCCTGGGTCAGCCTCGTGTGGGTGGGCCTGACCGACGCCTACGTGCGGCTGGTGGCCACCGGCGTCATCCAGGACCTAAGGATCATCTGATGGCCGGCGAGAGCTACGAGACGCACACGTACGACGTGGTGGTGGTGGGGGCCGGCGGAGCCGGGCTGCGGGCCGGCATCGAGGCCCACGACAAGGGCGCCAGGACCGCCATCATCTGCAAGTCGCTGCTGGGCAAGGCGCACACGGTCATGGCCGAGGGCGGCATCGCCGCCGCCATGGGCAACGTCTGGCCCGAGGACAACTGGAAGGTCCACTTCCGCGACACCATGCGGGGCGGCAAGCTCTTGAACAACTGGCGCATGGCGCAGATCCACGCCCAGCAGGCGCCGGACCGGGTGCTGGAGCTGGAGGAATGGGGCGCGCTGTTCGACCGCACCGACGAGGGCCTGATCCT
>LXNJ01001280.1_pt1 | contig 15218 bp, 17 predicted proteins | sample 809081 | NCBI WGS metagenome assembly LXNJ01 (sample SAMN04870510, study PRJNA318959) | sponge metagenome | biome: sponge; feature: marine sponge reef; material: water | host: Petrosia ficiformis | place: Greece: Milos, Mediterranean Sea | collected 2013-05-29 | depth 5-7 m
AACGCATGAGATTGTTGTTGCTTTGACGCCGGGAAGCAGGCCACGGCCTGGGAAATGCCTGTCAGGAGGAGAACAAGAATGTCAAACGGCGCCCCCGTCTCACTCGTAAAAACCCCGAACAAGAATCTCATTGCCCCCTCCGTTGAGATTCTTGTTCACGCGATGAAGGGGTCCACCGTAGGAGACAGTACATGAAGGTATTCGTCCTCAGCGGCTCGTCGAGCATCGGACAGGCTGCGATACGCGTCCTTCTCGACGCAGGTCACGAGGTCTGCGCTACGTTCCGCACCGGCGCCCCGAGCGGCCTCGACCGCGCAACGTGGGTGCATGCCGACGTGCGCTCGACCGCCGACCTCGACTTCCTCGCCGGGCCTGCGGAAGGCGCGGACGTGCTGCTCCTCCTGCCCGGCCTTTCGCTCGGTCGAACGCTTGGAACATACGACGACGACCAGGTGGCGGAGGTTGTGGACGTCAACTTCTCTGGCCAGTTCCGCGCCATCCAGCGCATCGCCCCCGTCCTCGCGGACGGCTCTCACATCATCATCCTGGGTTCGCAGGCAGGCCAGCGCGGCTCGAGCGACCCCCTCTACGGCGCAACCAAGGGAGCGATGCACGCCCTCGCGAAATCGTTGGCCAAGTCCCTGGCGCCCCGCACGCGCGTGAACGTCGTTGCGCCCGGAATGGTGACCGGGACCGCCATACACGACGGAACGGCACAGGCGGTGCTGGACATGCACAGCAGGTCCACGCCGACCGGCCACTTCATCAGCGCCGACGAACTCGCGCACGTCCTCCTCGACATCGTCCAACCCCACTGGGCCCAGTTAAACGGCGCGTGCATAGACCTCAACGGCGGCATGTACGTTCGGTAGGCGCCGGCCGCTGGTAGCCTGTGCCCATGCCCTACGAACCGTCGCCGTTCCTGCGCAGCCTGCCCCTCTTCGTGGAGGAGGAGCACCAGCCGTTCCGCAAGTCCGCCCGCGGCGCGATGCGCGGAGCTGCACTCCTCGTCCACGGCTTCCCCGGCACCCCCGCCGACATGCGACCGCTCGCGGTAACGCTCGCCGCCGCGGGTTGGGACGTCGACGTGCCCCTGCTGCCCGGGTTCGGCCCCCAGATCATCACGCTCCCCAACCGCCGCCACGCCGAATGGAGAGACGTTGTCGTGGAGCGCGTGCGCTCGCTCCGGGAGGAGCACGACAGGGTCATCGTCCTCGGGCACTCGCTCGGCGCGGCGGTGTCGGTCGTCGCGGCCAGGCGGGAATTGGCCGACGGCTACGTGCTGCTTGCGCCGTACTGGCGATTCGGCGGACCGATGAGCCATATACTCTGGCCCCTCCTGCGGTTCTTCTTCGGGCGTTGGCGCCCGCTCCGGCGCGCCGATTTCGCCGACGAACACATACGGCAGGGCCTGCTCGCCATCATCCCCGACCTGCAGGTCGACGACCCCGCCGTGCAGGCGGAGCTGCGAGCGTTCGTCGTCCCGACGCAACTGCTGAGCGAACTGCGCAAGCTCGGCATCGCGGCAGGGAACGAAGCGCGACGCCTGCACGCACCAACGCTCGTGGTGCAGGGCATACGCGACAACCTGGTCAAGCCGGGCGACACCGCCCGCCTCGCCGAGCGACTGCCCTCGTTGCGGCGCTACGAGAAGGTGGACGGCTCGCACAGCCTGCCGTTGCCAGCGGGCGGGGCTTGGGAGCGTGTCGTTCAGGCCGTGTTGGGCTTCGCGGACCAGATAGCGAGTGCGTGAAGCCGAACGCTACCGCTCACCCAGCCAGCGCCCCAGCCGGTCGAGTGCCTCGCGGATGTTCTCCTGCGAGTTCGCGAACGAGATGCGCACGTACCCCTCGCCGTATGCCCCGAACGACGTCCCCGCGAGCAGCGACACCCCTGCGTCCTGCAGCGCGCCGCGCTCGAACTCGCTGCTCGTCATCCCCGTACCCGAGATATTCGGGAAGGTGTAGAACGCTCCCTTCGGCATCGGGCACGAGACGCCGGGCAGGGCGTTCAGCCCCGCCACCAGCAACTCCCGGCGCTCGTTGAACTCGCTGACCATATTCGTGACCGACTCCTGCGACGACTGTAGCGCTGTCACCGCGGCGATCTGCCCGAACGCCGCCGTGCAGGAGACACTGTTCGTCACCAGGCGCGTCACCGGCTCCACCAGCGGCTCCGGAAAGACGCCGTAGCCCAGCCGCCAGCCGGTCATGGCGTAGCTCTTGGAGAGCCCGTCCAGCACCACCGTCCGCTCCCACATGGAGGGGAAACTCGTGATGGAGGTGTGCGAGCCCTCGTAGTAGAAGTCCTTGTAGATCTCGTCCGAGAGCACGACCGCGTCCGCCTCCACCGCGAGCTCCGCGATGCGTTGGAGCGTCGAGTCCGGTATGACGCTGCCGCACGGGTTGTTCGGCGAGTTGACGATGATGAGCCGCGTGCGCGGGCTGATAAGCCCGGCCAGGTCGTCCGGGTCCGGGTTGTAACCCAACTCCTCACGCAGCCGCATCGGCACCGGCGTCGCTCCGGCGAAGCGGATCATCGATTCGTAGATGGGGAAGCCGGGGTTCGGGTAGATGACCTCGTCCCCCTCCTCTGCGAGCGCGAGGATCGTGAAGAACATGATCGGCTTGCCGCCCGGCGTGACCACCACGCGGGACGCGGGGAGTTCGTAGTCGAGCCGCTGCCCCACATCCGCCGCTATCGCCTCGCGCACCTCGGGGATGCCGGGCGACGGCACGTAGTGCGTGTACCCGGCGTCGAGCGCTCCCTTCGCCGCCTCGACGATGTGGGCGGGCGTGTCGTAGTCCGGCTCGCCGATGCCCAGGAAGACGATGCTGTGGCCCTGCGCTTCCAACGCCTTGGCACGCGCCAGCGCTTCGAACGCGGTCTCCGTCCCCAGCCGCGACATGCGCGATGCTAGCCGCATCTGTTGCCTCCGCCCCGTTCCGGGATGGGAGCGCCGCCTGCGATGGCGGGGATGAAGTGCACCTCGGAGTGCTCGTCGAGGGGCGTGAGCAGCCCCATGTTCGTCGGCTCACCATCCACGACCGCCGCGAGCCCCGGCATCAGCCGGTCGGCGTCGTCGGGGTTGACGAGGCTTTCGACGATGCCCGGATACCGCTCGTTGAGGTTCCGTACGAGGGCGCGCAGCGTCGCTCCCGGCACTTCCATGTTGGCCTCGCCGCCCGAGTAACGCCTGAGCGGTATCGACAGGAAGACCGTCGCCACGCCGCGTGCCCTAGCCCTGGTGCCCGTTCTTGCCGTTCCGCTTGTTCGCCAGCGCCTCCATGATCCTGCTGGGATTCATGGGTGTCTGGTACAGCCTCGCGCCGATGGCGTCCGCAATCGCGTTGCCGACCGCCGGCGCGGGCGGGACGATGCTCGTCTCGCCGATGCCGCGCACTCCGAACGGGTGATTGACGTTCGGCACCTCGACCACGATGGCGTCTATCATCGGCAGGTCGAGCGCGGTGGGCATCCGGTAGTCCAGGAAGCTGGAGTTCTGCATCACGCCGTCGGGACTCGTGTAGTACTCCTCGTTGAGCGCCCAGCCTATGCCTTGCGCCGCGCCGCCCTGGAACTGGCCTTCCACGTAGGAGGGGTGCACCGCCTTGCCTGCATCCTGCGCAGCCGTATAGCGGAGTATCTGCACCTTGCCCGTCTCCGGGTCGACTTCGACGTCCACGAGGTGGGCAGCGAAGCTGCCGCCGCCGGAGCCGCGGACGTTCACCGTGCCTGTCTTGGAGACCGGACCGCCGGTCTGACCGAGCTTGCCTGCAGCCTCCTTGAACGTCAGACGCTGGTCGGGTGCTGCCTTGTTCTGGAAAACGCCGTCCTCGAACCCCACGTTCTCAGGCTCCGTCTCCCACAGCATCGCCATCCGCTTCTTGACTTCTTCGACAACCTGCCGCGCCGCCTCTATCGCCGCCTGTCCGCTGGCGTAGGTCGTACGGCTCCCTGCCGTCAGGTCGTTGTAACCGACGGAGTCCGTGTCCACGACGGTGGGGTGCACGTCGTGCGCCGGAAGGCCGAAGACCTCCGCGGCCTGCATCGCGAGCGTCGTGCGCGTCCCGCCGATATCGGGGTTGCCCTCCACCATCGACACTACGCCGTCGTCGTTCACGTTGATCGTGACGGACGAGCGGTTCCCGGCGCCGTTCCAGTAACCGGTAGCGAGGCCGCGCCCGCGGAGTTTCCCGTCCGGGCTGGTGCGTTCGAGGTCGCTCTTGAAGTGGTCGGAGTTGTTGATGGCCTCCATGCACGCAACGTTCCCGACACGCGGCAACACCGGGCCATCCGGCCTGCGGGTGCCTTCCTCTGCCGCATTGAGCAGGTGGAACTCCATCGGGTCCATCCCGATCGTCTCGCACAGCTCGGAGATGAGCGACTCGCTGGCGAACGTTGCCTGCGGCGTGCCTGGTGCGCGGTACGCGGCGGTCTTGGACATGTTGATGACCACGTCGTATGCGTCGATGCGGACGTTCGGCACCTTGTAGCAGGCGAAGATCCCCGCCGTTGCCGCGCTGATGGACGAGCCCGGGTAGGCGCCCGCCATGTAGCGGATGTCCGCCGTCGCTGCGACGATCTTCCCATCCTTGTCGACGCCTACCTTCGCGGTGACCTGCCCGCCTGGACCGGGGCCGGTTGCGTCGAACACGGACTTGCGGTCCATGGTCATCTTGACCGGCTTGCCGGACTTGCGGGAGAGCATCGCGGCGAGTGGCTCCATGTAGAGCCCTATCTTGCCGCCGAACCCCCCGCCGATCTCCATCGGCACGACGCGGACATCTGAGAGCGGGAGCTTCAACACCGTCGCCACGTTGCTCCGCACGCCGAACGGCGCCTGCGTGGTCGTCCAGACCGTGAGCTTGTCGTCCGGGCTCCAGAACGCGGTGGAACTGTGCGGTTCGATGTAGCCCTGGTGCGCCCGAGCAATGGTGTACGTTCGTTCGAGTACGTGCGCCGCCTCCGCGAACGCCGCCTCCGGGTCGCCGAACTCCGTGCGCGTGTGCTCCGCGATGTTCGTGTGCGGCACCTTCTCGCCCAGGTGGTCCCCCACGAGGTCGTCGTGGATGATCACCGCATCCGGCTTCATGGCGTCTTCGAGGCTGATGACCGCCTGGAGCGGCTCGTACTCCACTTCGATGAGTTTCAGCGCTTCCAGCGCCGTGTTCTGGTCGACGGCGGCGACTGCCGCGACCGGATGACCCCGGTAGACGGCTTTGCCGTGCGCCATGACGCGCTGGCTGGACCACTTGAGGTTCGTCACCTCCTCCACCATGTCCACGACCTTGGAGCCGGTGACCGGCATGTCGTCGCCTGAGATGGCGGCGAAGACGCCCGGAGCGGCCTCCGCGCGGGACACGTCCACCCTCTTGATGACGGCGTGCGCATACGGGCTGCGGAGCACCGCGCCGTGGATGAGGCCCGCCAACTTCAGGTCCGCGCCGTACTGGGCGCGGCCCAGCACCTTGTCGACGCCGTCGTGCCTGATGGGGCGGCTGCCAACCACCTTGAAGTTCTGTGCTGGACGGTCAGCGGTTGTTGTCATGTCGCTCGACTCCTCGCCGCGCCCTTGGGCGCGCTACGTCGTCTTGTCCGCGGCGCTCTGTACGGCGCGCACGATCTTGTCGTATCCGGTGCACCGGCACAGGTTGCCGGCCAGCCAGAGACGGATGCGGTGTTCGTCCGGATGGGGCTCGCGTTCCAGCAGCGCCCGTGCCGCCACCAGGAAGCCGGGGGTGCAGATGCCGCACTGGAGCGCGGCCTCCTCGAGGAACGTCTGCTGCAACGGGTGCAGCCCGTGTGGGGGCGCCATCCCCTCGATGGTGTCCACCTGCTTGCCGTCCACCTCGGCTGCAAGCACGAGGCACGAGTCGACGATGCGCCCGTCCAGCGAGACGGTGCACGCCCCGCAGTTGCCGTCGTTGCAGCCTTCCTTCGTTCCCGTGAGCCCGACCACCTCGCGGAGCGCTTCCAGCAGCGATTGGTACGGGGCTGCCAGGAACTCCGCCTGCTGACCGTTCAGCGTACAGGCGACCGGGACCTTGCGGACTGGTGTCTCTTGTTGCGTCATCCCCACCTGCTCTTCAGCGATTTGCCTGGGCGCGCCCCAGCGCGATGGCGAGCGTCCGGCGCGTCAGCACCTTCACGAGCTCTACCCGGTGCTCCGCCGTGCCGCGCATGTCTCCTATGGGCGTCGCCTCCGTGGAGGCGATCTCTCCCGCCTCCGCGAATGTCTCCAGTGTGGCGGGCTTGCCCGCGAGGAACGCCGACGCCTTCGCCGCGAACAGCGGCGTCGGCCCGACGGCAGCCAGCGCGATGCGTCCCGACACGATGCTCGCGCCGTCCGCGTCCAACGTGATCGCGCTGCCGACTCCCGCCACCGCGATGTCCATCTCGTTGCGCGGGATGAAGCGCTGGTAAGCCGCGCCGAACCCCTTCGGCGGGACCGGGACTTCCAGCGCCACGAGCAGCTCCCCGTGTCCCAGCACGTTCGCGCCGGGCCCCGTGCAGAACTCCTCCGCCGGCACGCGACGCTCGCCCTGTGGGCCGCGAACGATCGCCACGGTTGAGTGGACGATGAGCGGGCAGATGCCGTCCGCGCTGGGTGACGCGTTGCAGAGGTTGCCGCCGAGACTCGCCCGCGACTGTATCTGGATGCCGCCGATGAGCGAGGCTGCGTCGATGAGACCCGGGAACGCTGCCGCCACCGCGCTGTCCTCGTAGATCCGGTAGCACGGCACCGCTGCGCCGATGCGCAGGCTGCCGTTCAGGGAGAGCGCCGTCGCTTCCGGCACGCCCTTCAGGTCGACGATCGCGTCGAGGTCGAACCTCCCGCCGCGCAACTGCACGAGAACGTCGGTGCCTCCCGCGAATGGCCTCGCCCGCTCGCCGTGTTGATCGAGGACGGCGATCGCCTCGTCCAGGGTCCGCGGGGCAACGTACGTGAATGGATGCAAAGGAACGCTCCCTCCTGCCGTGATGCGCCAGTGCGCCCCCATTATTCACGAAAGGCCGACGCCATCGCAATCTCCGTTAGTCGTGTAGAGCGGGCGCAACGCAGACAGCCTTCATTTGTGCTATCCGACGACTGTCACACCCGGTGATGCGATTTTCGACGGCGAAACATTGCGGGTTGCATGTAGCCCGTCATGAGGCTACAATGCCGCGCGTCGTACCGGCCCCGCCGGAATCTTGAGCCTTGGCTTGGACCAGCGTGTGACAGGCGGCAATCTTTCGGCGCTTGGCCGCCGCGTAGTTTTGGAGGACAGGATACAGTGGCAGAGGACAGCAATCGCTTGTTTGTAGGAAACATACCGTTCAGGATGACGCAGGACGAACTCCATGACCTCTTCTCTCAGGCTGGGGCCGTGGTTTCCGTTCACATCCCGACGGACAGAGAGACGGGACGTCCCCGCGGTTTCGGCTTCGTTCAGATGGAGGACGACACCGCGAAGGACCAGGCCGTCCAGATGTTTAACGGCTACTCGGTAAGTGGCCGGGCTCTCGTGGTCAACGAGGCCCGCCCCCGCGAACCCCGCTTCTAGGCATCGCTCGGTCAGACGGAGAGCGCCGCAGTAACTGCGGCGCTCTTCAACATACCCCCGGTTCAACGGCTGCAGCGCTTCACGCGCCCATGGCCACGTCCGTGTACTTTGTCCCCGCGCCGGTGACGATGAGCACCGTCTCCGTTTCCGGGGCCAGGAATCCGGACTCCCGCAGTTTGCGATAAGCCACCAGCGTCGCCGCGCCTTCCGGCGCGGACCAGACGCCCTCGGCCGACGCCATCTCCCGCATGCCCGCGAGTATCTCCTCGTCGGTCACCGCTATGGCCGTGCCGCCGCTCTCCCGCACCGCGTCCAGGATGAGGTAGTCCCCCACCGCCGCCGGCACGCGGATACCCGCGGCTATCGTCTGCGCGTTCTCCCACGGCTCGGCGTGACGCACGCCCTGCTCGAACGCCCGCACGATCGGCGCGCAGCCCGTGGACTGCACCACGATCATCTTCGGACGCTCCGGCCCGATCCAGCCGAGGTACTCCATCTCGTCGAACGCCTTCCACATCGCCACCAGGCCCATGCCTCCGCCTGTCGGGTAGACGATCGCCTCCGGCAGGCGCCAGCCGAGGTCCTGCGCGATCTCGTACCCCATCGTCTTCTTCCCCTCGACGCGGTACGGCTCGCGCAGCGTCGAGACGTCGAACAGGTTGAGCTCCGCCGCCTTCTCGCGGGAGAGTCTCCCCGCTTCGTTGATGAGCCCCTTCACCAGCGTCAGGTGTGAGCCCGCAAGCGCGGCTTCCGTCCTGGCTGACGCTGGCGCGTCCTCCGGCATGAACACGTAACACTCCATGCTGCCCCGCGCGCAGTACGACGCCAGAGCGCCGCCTGCGTTGCCCGCCGACGGCGCCGTGAGCCGCGTCAGCCCCAGCTCCTTCGCCCGCGACACCGCAGACGAGAGCCCTCGCGCCTTGAACGTGCCGGTGGGGTTCTGCCCCTCGTCCTTGAGGTAGAGCGTGCGGGAGTCGAGCGAGCGCTCGAGGTTCGGCGCGCGCATCATCGGCGTGCCGCCCTCGCCGAGCGTGACGACGTTCGCCTCGTCGCGCACCGGCATCAGCTCGAAGTAGCGCCAGATGGTGGGTGGGCGGGACGCAAGCACCGACGGGTCCAGATCGCGGCGCACGGCATCGAGGTCGTAGCGGGGGTAGAGTACCTTCTGAGCGGCGGGCGAAAGGGTGTGCGGTTCGTCGGCGTTATACGTCTCTCCCGTCTCGGTGCATTCGAGATGGGACAGATAGCTGCGCATGACCTAGCCTCCGGTGATCCACCGCCACAGACGGGAGAGAGGGCCGGCAGGTTGTGGATCGTCCATCGGCTGCCCGCGCCAGCGCCGTTCTACCGTCCGACGCGGCCTGGTGAAGTAGGCGACGTAAGCGAACACGAACAGCGCCACGCTCGCCCACAGGAATGGTGTAACGCCTGGTGCATCGAGCGCCCTGAGGAGGACTGAGAGCACGAAGAGGACGATGCCGGCGAGCAGCAGCCTGCCGGACGTCGGGCGAACGAACGTGCGGAGCCCGCGTCCGGGTCGCCGGGACGCGCGGCGGGGAGCGCGGGTCGGCTTGGAGCCGTCCGGACCGGCGCCCTGACCTTCGTCCCCGGCCTGGCCGAGTATCTCTTCTATCTCTCGCTGATAACGCTGCGCCACGGGCCTCTCCTCCTCACCGAATCACCGGGAAGCAGGCAACTTAATCATACCACCACGATGGGCCGCTGTATGCGTCAACCCCACCTCAATAGTCCCTTCCCCCTTGATGGGGCAACGCCAGGATGGGAGTGACTGCGGGCCTTGTCATGTTGAGCGCAGTCGAAACATCTCTCTGGAGAACGTCGGTGCACGACGGCGCATCCCCTGAGAGATTCCTCGACTCCGTTCGGAATGACGATGCCCGCGCTGCTCCGACCACTACCCAGGGGCGTTGTTTCTGCGGGAGGCAGGAACAACGCGGCTACAGGCCCAGGAAACGTATCGTGCTGTGGGCCTTGTGGATGCGGTTCAGGTTCACCAGCAGCGCGGTCAGCTCCTCCACGTACCGCGAGTTCGATAGCGGCCCGGCGTCGACCGCGCGCAGCGACGGCATCGCCTCCGCGAGCGCCATCGTCTCGCGACGCGCCGACTCGTCGTCGGCAGTCACCGCGACGTCTCCTTCCAGCGGATGCTCGGCGCGGAGCAGGTCGCGCGCGCTCATGTTCTGGAACGCGGCGGCGACGCGGCTCTCCGGCAGCAGGTCCCGCGTCAGCTCGCCCGCCGACCCCTCAGGGACGCTGAGCGCCCGCATCTGCCCGTCCGCGAACTCCACCGGCGCGACGATGCTTACGACCAGCCGCCCCGCGAGCGCCTCGCGCAGCGACTCCGCGGTGGGGCGCAGCCCCTCGAACGGCACCGCGAGCAGCACCACGTCCGCGTCGCTCACGGCGCGCACGTTCTCTGCGCCGCTGATCGCCAACCCTTCTTTCCCCTCTCCCTCTGGGAGAGGGCCAGGGTGAGGGGATCCCAGCAGCCCGGACGCCGCCTCAGCAGCGCGTCCCGCGTCCCGAGAGCCGATGACGACCTCGTGTCCGGCCATGGCCAGCCGCAGCGCCAGCCCGCGCCCCTCCGGCCCCGTTCCTCCCACGATCGCGATACGTGTCATGCGTCACCTCCGTCATTCCCGCGAAGGCGGAAATCTCGCCCCCCGTTGCCGCTCCCCTGTTCCTCCCCCTCACCCACGGTCGAGAGCGTCCCCTGTTCCTCCCCCTCTCCCGCCGGCGAGGGCGTCCCCTGTTCTTTCCCCTCTCCCTCTGGGAGAGGGCCAAGGTGAGGGTGTCCCAGCAGCCCGGACGCCGCCTCAGCAACGCGTCCCGCGTCCCGCGAGCCGATGACGACCTCGTGTCCGGCCATCGCCAGCCGCAGCGCCAGCCCGCGCCCCTCCGGCCCCGTTCCTCCCACGATCGCGATACGAGTCATAGATTTCCTCTATACCTCCGCTTGCCTCATTGCACTCTTACGAGTGGGAACAAGAATCTCAACGGGCTCGTGTTTGACATTCTTGTTCCGGTTCTTACGAGTGCGACAGTCGTGTGATTTGAGATCCTTGTTGCCCGTGAATGTTGTGTTTCCCAGGCCGTGGACTGCTTCCCGGGAGCAAGGGAACAACAATCTCATCGAATTACAAACCTTGCCACGCATCCATAGATCTGGTCTATGGGAGGTCTCACGCCAGCCCCGTGATGCCGGCGAGCTGCTCCGCGTGCTCCTCCATGTCGAAGACCGGGTTCAGCAGCACCTCGCTCACGCCCATCTCCGTCCACTCCTCCAGGAGTTCGCCTATCTTCGCGGCGCTGCCCCATATCGCGGCCTGCTCCGCGTTGTCCGGGTTGCCGTAGTAGTAGCCGAACCACTCCCGCAGACGCCGCAGCGCCCGCGACTCGTCGTCGTCGACCGCCAGGTAGAGCCGTTTGGAGATGGGGAATGTCGCTGGATCGCGTCCCGCCTCCGCGAGATGCGACTGCACCAGCGCCACCTTGCGCGGGAAGTCGGCGAGCGCCCCGCTGCCGGCGCCCATCCAGCCGTCGGCATGGCGCACGCTGCGTGCGATCGCGGCGTCGGCGTTCGCGCCGAAGATGATGGGCGGATGGGGCCGCTGCACCGGCTTCGGCTCGATGTTCGCGTCCGGAAGACTGTAGAACGTGCCTGAGTGGCCGGACGGCGTCTGCGTCCACAGCGCGCGTATCGCCTCCACCTGCTCGACGAACCGCGTGACGCGGCGCTCCCCCGTGATGCCGTACATCGGCAGGTCCGACGTGCTGTTGCCGAGCCCGACCCCGAACACGAGGCGCCCGCCGCTCATCACGTCGATGTCGGCGGCGAGTTTCGCGAGCAATACCGGGTTGTGGCGCGGCAGGACGAGCACCGAGACGCCGATGCGCGCGATGGTCGTCTGTCCCGCGAGCCACGCGAGGAACGAGAGCGGGTGAAGCGCGGTGGGCGAGCCGGTGACGCGCTCCTGGGTCCAGAGGCTCTCGTAGCCCAATGCCTCGGCGCGGCGCACGAATGAGGCCGCGAACGTCATATCCACGACATCGTCCGGAAAGATATGCGGCGACCCGATGCCGATCTTCATGCGGTCTGCGATGGCCATTGCACTCCTGACTGCGCCCCGCTCACTCTTGGGGCGCTCTTGCTGGGGGTAACAATCGGTAACATTTGGTAACAGCGGCCTCGCCCCCCGGGGCCCTCAACCGCTGGGCCGGGGCCGACCGCTCCGACGTTCCATGGTAGGGGGCAGGCGTCGGGAGGAGCAAGGGGCAGGTGTCAGCGGGAGGGCTATTGCGCCTTTGGCCAACGGTCATGTGCGCCAGAAAGGAAGAATCGTAGTAAGAGCGTTATCCCCAGTAGATCCCAGTTCCCTTTCCAGTTTCAGGCGGTCATTGATTGAATCCAGTGCCTGGGCGATAGCCTCATCCATCCAAGCATTGGTCCTTACAATTGCGCGAGCACCTCTACCACTAACTTGCGACTCCGAGTCAATCTTTCTAGCCAGGCTACGCAGTGCATGCTCAACCAAGATAGGCACCCATCTGTCGTTCTGAAGCAACTCGTCTGAGTATGCAGCTGGCAAGTAACCATGTGGAATACTTGCCAGTGATGACAAAAGCGAACCTACAGCACTCACGATAGGGAACCGCAGGTACTCTGCTTGCTGTCTCTTAGCCTGTGTATCAGCTTCTAGATATACTATGTATGGGAGCAAGTGTTGATTCGGTGTTAAACCTTCAGCGAAGACTTCGTTATAAATCCTGTCACTGGTGAATATTTCTCTAGCCTTATCCATTGCCTCAGCTGAATGCCCTGTGAAAGCGTAGCAGACTTGCCCCAACTCGCGCATGCCGACTTTCCGGTATCTCTTGGGGCCTACGCGGTATGCCGACTTGTCTTGCGTACTCATCATACCCCACACCCCACGCTTTATCTCATAGAACCAAGGGTTAGACTGTATGTCGAATTTCTTTTGAAGTTCCTGTTGTCTCTTGTCATTGGATTTCCAGTCTTCAGCTTTCAGTGGCGTCTGCGTATTGGACCGTTCAGCTATATCTTCGGACATCTTGTCCATTTCTGAACCGGCCCGAGGGTTTTCGACAACCTTTGATAGTACGTGCACCTTGCTGATATCGATGCCATCAACCCAACATGACCATAACGAGGCCACTGTTTGGCAGCCGTTTACGATCTGAAAGTCATTGACATGTATCTCTCCGTCGAGTGCCCTGACTGATTGAGCAACACAAGTCAGCCCATTGTTATACAGGTAGAAGTCCGCAGATTGTTGTTCTGGGTCGCTAAGAAAGTGCTTGATTGCCTTATTGCTAGTGCTTTTCCCTAGGTAGTATCTTGGATTCTTGCGGAACAAATTCTGCCGTTCCTTGTGAAAGAGCCTCACCAAATCTACAGCACTGATCGCTGCACATATGGTCTTGAAGTTGCCACTCATAAACTCGAAGTGCGAGCTGGAGTTTGTTTGGAAGGTATACTCAATCGGGTTGTTGTGGATGACTCTGAGATTGTCTACCAGATACTTGATGTCACGAACGTAATAGGTGAATTCTGCTGTACTACCTGCTAGGTTTCCTTCAAAGGCATCATAGGGATTGCCGTCTTCATCGGGGCGGAGTCCTTGCTGGGCTATCCGTGAACTCGTAAGGTAGACATCCACCTTAAGATATTGCGGCATCTCCGAACGAAGGGCGGCTGCTTTCTCCCTTAGGGGTTGATTAGCGTTGACTGCACGCTCAGGGTTTAGGATATCAGATAACCCTTCACGTAGTTTTGCAAAATCCTCTCTTGCCAGACCAGAGTCTTTGGCTTGAATTAGAACCAACCTCGGAGGCTCATCCGTTTCATCGTAATACCACGCGTCGATGCCTCTGTCGTTGGCTCCATCAACGCTTGTAGCGTCTTCGACTTCTGGTATCGATAGACCGTAATCCCACAAGACTTGCTGTACAGACCAATTGCGGAATTGCTGCCAGTCATTGAATCCTCGCTCTTCCCATTCTTCTAGGAAGGATGCAATCCGCTCCTTGAACCGGTCTGACTGGTTCCTGCGCTGCGTCACTTGTACCCACCTCCAAGCACCTCATAGCACCAAACCGAATGAGTGTAGTAAGGGTAGTTCACTAGGTCCATGACACCCCTTGACTAACTCCCACGGGTCCGATATGGACCACGGACCTTACGCGGGGAGGCATCGCCATGGGGTTGGACATCGGCATCATGAGGGTCGAGTACCTGGCACGGCCCAAGGGCGTCGTCTACGACTTCGCGTGGCACCTGGCCCAGGAGGGTGCGTTCGACGCCTACATGTTCGGCGAGGGCAACAGCTGCATACCGTTCACGCAGCGCCAGGTGCTGCGGATGCTCGACGCGTTCACCCGCGAGCGCGGGCTGTCGCCAACCGAGCGGTTGGAGGTCCGGTCGTGGCTGGCGTCGCTGCCGTGGATCGGGGGCTGGCGGGACGCGTTGCCACCGGACGACGGCCGCGACCAGGAGGACGACTACCACCCCGTTGTGGACAACGACGACGGCCGCGACGGCGGCATCATCGAGCTGCACTTCAACTGGTGACAGATCTACGGGTTCAGGCGCAAGCGCTCGGCTTCGTGGTAGAACGCTTTGATCTCTTCCGGCGTGTTCGGAGACGCTTCCAGCCCCGCGCAGATGCGGTCGATCACGTACAGGGCCGCGGGTTCGAGTACTTCGATGCGCCCGCTCTCGATGTCCTCTACGAGGGCATCGGCGTGGTCGATGCGGGCCACTTCATACACCACGTAACTGGGGCGCGTGATGCGGCTGTGGTCGCCCGGCTGCAGGACGCAGGCGCCATCTACGTCACGTCCCTCATAGATGCTCGACAGGTTGACCAGGAGAACACAGGGAGAAGGGTAGCCCGCTACGGATACGGGGTCTGTGAGCGATACGAAGAGATGCTTCAGCGAGTTGTTCCGGGGACGCGGCGTAGGCATCCATAGAGCCGAGCCGCGCTCGATGATCAAGCCTTGGCCTTCCCCGCCCGCTCGTACATCCTCTCGAACGCAGCGTCTATCGCTTCACGCTCCTCGTTCTGCTCCACGCGCGCTTCCGCCTGCACGTGGGTCATGCCAAGGGCCCTGAACAGCGTGTAGCGCTCGATGGGCTTCGAGGAGCCGCGCGGGTCCTCCCACTCCGGGAACTCGTGCGTGAGGTCCCGCAACTCCCACTGGCTCATCCGCCCATACCGCTCCCAGACATCGTCGATCACCCAGCGGTCGGCACGGCTGAGTTTGCCGAGGAATGTCTCCCACGAGACGCCATCCGCCAGCGTCACCGCGTACTGGTTCACGCGGCAGACGTAGCGCATCCAGCCGTCCGGCGCGGAAGGCGTGGCGCCCTTCATCAGGTCGAGCGTGCGCGAGAGGACGGGGCCGTGCGGCATCGAGACCATCTCGTCGCCTGTGATCGGCGAACTGTGGCGCCGGTAGGACTCCCGGTCGGCGATGTAGAGGAGTTTCATGAGCTTGAGGTGCGGCATGCTCTCGCCCGCTTTGAGCAGGAACAGGGCCGCCGCCTGTGCCGCCTTCTCCTCGTACATGACGTTCCTCCTTCCCGTGCAGATGCACCAACAGCGTACTGCCGCGCATGAG
>LXNJ01001281.1_pt1 | contig 15217 bp, 10 predicted proteins | sample 809081 | NCBI WGS metagenome assembly LXNJ01 (sample SAMN04870510, study PRJNA318959) | sponge metagenome | biome: sponge; feature: marine sponge reef; material: water | host: Petrosia ficiformis | place: Greece: Milos, Mediterranean Sea | collected 2013-05-29 | depth 5-7 m
ACCGTTTCCCACACCGGGTTGGCCGCGTCCATGGGGATCGGCCCGCTAATGCTGCCCACTGGAATCGTCACCGGTTGGCTGACCGCCAACGGAACCTGCCCCATCGTCAACAGCACGCCGACGACCAAGGCAGAGAGAAGAATGCCGAACACCAATCCTTTGTTACGCGTCTGCACCACTCTCATAATGACGCATCCTCCTTTGATAAAGATTAAAACAAAATGACTGCGGACTACCTACTTCCTCTAAAACTGCACCACAGATACCACACAACAACTTGTCGCACATCCTCACGGTCTTGGGTCTACGCCGTGCCTGATTGACCCGATTCCGGTTTTTCTTTATCCAAAAATTCCTGAGCCCCAACCTCGTTCATCAAGAGACTCAGTTCATTACCCTTGTCCTGCGCCCCACATTCAAAAGATGTCCCTTCGGGAGAGACAAAATTAGCCGGACGATAGTCCGTTTCGGAGTAGGGTTGGGGAGTCACGCTCAAATAGGCAATTTCAAAAGCCACCCATTGGGCAGTCAAATCCGCAACGGTTTTATAGAAACCATACTCCGCTTTTTTCTTCAACATGCCGGAAAACAGAGGAACCCACCTCCCCACGTGTTCCTTCACGAATTTTTTCTCGGCCTCTATCACCGTTTTGAGTTTTTCCGGACCATCATGGCACAACGCGTAAGATTCCTTGTAGGCCAGGAAATGTAAAAACTCGAGTTCCACGCTCAAATGGTCCAGACGTTCATGGATGTCTTGAGAAAGCTGAACGCCAAAAGCCGAATAAAATCCGGCAATGTCTCCCATGACGTAGGATTGGCCAAACACGTGATCATTACCAAACAGGGTTTCATACGGTGGGCAGTCCAAGGCAATGACGTTACTGAACACCCTGCGATGTTCATCCCTCAGGTCCTGGATGTCCCAATTGACTCCCTCCGACGACACCCAATGCTCCACCGCGTCGAAATGGTCCGCAATCCCCTGTAAAACTTCTTCGGTTTCTTTATCAATGGGAGTCGGCAAGGCTGCCCTCAAACTATTGAGTGCGGCTCGTCCATCCTCGACCAACTCTCCACTTTGCAGATAATCCAAAAATTCATCATCTTCGGGATAAAGATAACTCCAGGACAAAAGAAGATACAGTTTACTTCTCGCTAAAGCCCGTTCAACGGCCGGGGAATCTTTCAAGGACGACCCAACTTGTTGAGTGACGGAAGATGTTGATGATCTCCCGTTTTCCGTGCCTTTCGTGGCCATAAACCTCCTCTTCCGTCAACAGAAAGCGTCTCTGTTCCCTTGCTTTGTCATAACCCTCGCTCCTCCTGAGACTCCTCTCCACCAGAAGTGCGGACAGATAATAGGACAACTGCTAATCGAAGTCAAGGTCTAAAACCAGTTAAAAATATGAGGCGGAACTCGGAAACAATTCGGAGATTTCTTTCCGTTTCCCAATGGAGTGTCGAGAAACGTACGCCTCTCAACTTAAGACAATGTCCCTAATCTCGCCGGGGAGACCTTTATCGCAATATGATCATTCACCGTCTTACAAATATGTTCACAAATCCCGCACCCGACACACAAGTCCCCCTCAACCCGAATGGATAGCGAAGCAAAATCCATCCCAAGGGCCCGAGTCGGGCACTGGGCCACGCAAGCATTACACCCCTGCCCGGCCGTACAAATCCGTTGAGAAACAACGGCGGTTCCCATGTTGACGGCTTTGAGGGTGCCGACCGGCCGAAGCGCCTCTGGTTCACAGGCGGCAATACATGGGAAATCCTCGCAGAGGTAACATGGTTGTTCATCCGGATAGATGACGGGGGTTTCCCTCCGCTCAAGAACGTCGGAGCCATGACTTGCTTCGAGGATGCGAATGCTTTCATGGGGACACGCAGCGACACACTCACCACAGCCCGTACAACTCTCAAGAAATTGGGTTTCCTCAAGGGCACCGGGGGGCCGCAACCAGTCAGTTCGTCTTTTTTCCGGTTGTTCCGCCTTGGGATCTTCCGCGTCCCGATGCTTGACGTACTCGTGCACCGTGACACCCAGGGACACGACGCTCTGTTTGAGGAAATTCCTGCGCCCGTAGGACGGCTCAGGATTTTTGGAGGACCCTGGAGGGGATTGTGCCATACACCAGCCCTTCTTTCATTTGGTCAACTGGTTGAGCACTGAAGCACGTCGTTCTGTTGATCCCTCACCGACCTGCGGGAGGCGTAGCGGCATAGTCCGATGTCCTAGACGACGCCCGCAGCGCGAAGCCTGTACACCTCCACGCAGCGATCACACGCACCGTATTCGACGTCCCAGCCCGGATGATTTTCCCTGATATAATCCAGTACGTACGGTTCGACTTTTTCTTCAAGATCCTCGACCCACGAATAGGTGGGGAATCGACAGAGCGGACACGGAAACCCGGGCATCAGCATGGGCTTGGCAGGAACCTCCGAGGGCAATTCACCTTCTTCGACTTCAACCGCCCGTTCCATCACCCGGACGGTGTCTTGAGACATTTCCACTAATTCGGCATGGGTGAAATATTCCGTCTGCCAGAGTCCTTCGAATACCGACTCAACTTGTGTGGGAGGGATCTTACGGTACCAGGAACGAAATTCCCGCAGGCGGTATTCCCGACTGAACATCGGTTCCTTCCCCAACCTGGCAATTCGACTATCGACGTGTAAACTCCACAGGACGCGATACCGATTCAGGAGGAGATGCTCTTCACCCGGATTCATGCCGACTTTCGTATCAGGGTCATAGCCGAAAGCGGGATCGAGCATATCGGAGATATGCGTGAACTCATGGCGGAGATACCTGTTAATGGCCGGATCGTAAAACCGTCGAGGAATCAGTTTAATCCCTACGCCCTTTTGACCTTTCTCCTCAAATTGACGAGCCAGTTTCTCCTCCACGGTCCCCCATTTTCTGAGGACGTCCACACCTTCCTGATCTTCTTTCAGCACGCCTCGAACGAGGACAATGCCCACCTTTTCCTTCAAGTCGGAAAATTCCGAAAATCCATCTCTCAAGATATCGGCAAAGCCCCACTTGGCAAAGAGGTGTTGATAGAGTTTCTTGAATTCAGGTTCCCGGTCGTCCAGGGAAAATTTCTCGTAAACGGGATCGGCTAATTCATGGAACTCGTTGTAATAGGTAGGGTCCCCCTCCCGCTCGGTTTTTTCGGCGAACGAATCAATGACCTCTTGAAGCAAAGCCGGCTGAAATCGAATGTCCATCCTGTCACTCCTTACCTGTCTCGACTCCTCATGGAAGGATTACGACCGCGAGCACGTCTGATGTCGCATCCCGAACCTGCTTGACGACGCCTGTAACGGCTCGCTAGTATCCTTCTCCGGAAACATCGCCATCATTATAGTCAGGCCTCTTTTTCATACGCAAGGCCTCCGATGGCATGGATCACACGGAAAGGACGTTCGCTCTATGAATCAACCCCTGCTCCCAAACAGTGCACCCTCGACGTTCACGGAAGAGCCGAAACCTGAACTGCCTCCCATCGATGCCCTCGAGTATTGGAAGGCGGGCATCCACGAAGTCCGGACCTTTCGGGGCCATTCTCACGGCGTCTGGGACGTGGCGTATTCCCCTGACGGCTTGATGCTCGTCAGCGGAGGCGCGGATCGGTTTCTCCGCATCTGGGAAATTGAAACCGGTCGCCTTCTCAAAGCCCTGAAAGGGCACACCAACGATATCCGGCAAGTCGCCTTCAGTCCGGACGGCCAGGTACTCGCCACCGGCAGTGACGACAGGACCATCCGGCTTTGGAATCTTCATACGGGGGAGACGATACGGCTTCTTTTTACTCAATATGATCACGCAGTCTCCAGCCTTTCCTTCTCCCCGGATGGCCTGATGCTGGCCAGGGCCGGACAGAATAAAGATATCAAAATCTGGGAAATCACCACAGGCACCGAAGTCATGACGCTCCTGGGTAAAGATCAATATGACCATCATTGGACGGTCTGCACCGCGTTTTCTCCCGATGGCGTTCATCTGGTCGGCGGAAGCGACATCGGGAAATTGAAGTTGTACGAAGTCCTACCCAGCGGGGAAGAGAAACTCGTGCATAACGGCCATTGGCGTGACGAGCCCGACGATGAAGAGACCGAACAGCGAGGGTTTTTTGTCGATGACTTTGGCGCGTTCCAAAAACCGATGGAATATTGGATCGGAGCGATTGCGTTTACGCCGGATGGCAAGACCATGATCACCGCAAGTCGGGACACGGCGATCAAATATTTTGAGATGCCCGAGATGAAAGAGGTCCACACCGTGAAAGGGCACTCTGAATGGGTGCGAGGGTTGCTCGTTTCTCCGGATGGGAAACTCCTGGTGAGCTGCAGCGACGACCACACCATCAAGATGTGGGACATTCAGACCAAAAGACAGGTTCGCGTGATCAAGGACCACAAGGGCCCTGTCCGGGGCATTGCGTTTTCCCCAGACGCCCGGCATCTCGCCAGTGCCTCCTGGGACCGCACGGTCAAACTGTGGAAAGGCGGAGACGGGTCAGAAGACTGAACGCGTTCCGCGCCCCCGCTTAGTCGGATGATTCGTCGCCGTCATCGGCGTCGGGCGTGACGATGCCGTAGCGTTTGCATTTTTCCCACAAGGCTTTTCGCGAAAGACCTAAGGATTTCGACGCCGTGGTTCGACTCCACCCTTCCCGCGCCAACACGGCCAAGATATACTCCCGTTCACAACGTTCCCGCACCTCCGCCAGGGTGCCTTGGGGTTGGGTGTCCGTGACGTTCGACAACCCTTCCTGACAAAACCCGCAGCCCGATTGCAGCGCCCCTCCCAAGAACGGACAACCGGTCTGGCCACAGAGATCCCACACCTGAATTTCGTCCCGCTCCTGCGTTAACGCCACCGCGCGTTCAATCGTATTTTCCAGTTCACGCACGTTTCCCGGAAAGGAATACCGGAGGAGCACGTCCCGGGCCGCGGGCGAAAATCCTTTCATGGTCCGTTGGACCCGACTCGTACTCCGTTGGAGAAGATGATTCGCCAAAATCAGAATGTCCTCCCTCCGTTCCCTCAGGGGCGGAAGGGCCACCTGCACGACGTTGAGGCGATAGAACAGGTCTTCTCGAAATCGTCCGGCTTTGACTTCTTCCTTTAAGTTTTTTTGCGTGGCGCAGACCAGCCGAACGTCACTTTCAATCGTCTCCGTCCCCCCTACCCGTTCGAACCGCTTTTCCTGCAAGACGCGGAGTAATTTGACTTGTACCATCGGGGCGATTTCCCCGATTTCATCCAAAAACAAGGTACCTTTATGGGCCAATTCAAACCGCCCCAGTCGTTGCTTCAAGGCTCCGGTAAAGGCGCCTTTCTCATGCCCGAACAATTCGGCTTCCAGCAGGGTTTCCGGCAAGGCCGCACAACTGACTTTAATGAGGGCCTGTCCGCAGCGTGGGCTGTTGCGATGGATGGCATTCGCAATGACCTCTTTCCCCGTTCCGCTTTCCCCAAAAATCAACACCGTGGCATCCGTGGTGGCCACCAGTTTGACTTTTTCCAAGAGCTGACGCATTTGCTCGTTTTTGCCGACCATGCCGTCGACATTGAATTTTCCTTCGAGTTCCTGTCGAAGGGCTGTGTTTTCCTGCCGCAACGCCTGGACCTTGGTCGCTCGATCCACCGTCAGCAATAATTCATCCATGGAAAAAGGCTTGGTGACGTAATCATGGGCCCCAAGCTTCATGGCTTGGACCGCCGTATCGACCGACCCGTGTGCGGTAATCACAATGACCTCGGTTTCAGGAGAACACTCCTTACACACCCGTACAACCTGGAGACCGTCACTCCCGGGCATTTTCAAATCGGTGATCACCAAATCGTATCGACTCGTTTTGGCTTTTTGAATGCCTTCCTCACCATTGGAGGCTTCCTGGACCTGATACCCCTCGGCTTTCAGCGCATCCAACACGGACAACCTCATCAGCGGCTCATCATCAATGATCAAGACCGATCGAGTCATCAGGAGACCTTGGCCAGCGCGGCCCTGTTGGCGCCCAAGGGAAGACTCACGGTAAAGACGGTTCCCTTGCCGACGTCACTTTCCACGGTCAATTGTCCACCGTGTCGTTCAACGATTCCCAAACTCACCGACAAGCCGAGGCCCGTGCCTTCGCCCGTGCCTTTCGTGGTAAAAAAAGGATCGAAAATATGGGGACGAACCTCGGGGGCAATGCCCGATCCGGTATCCCCTACATCGATCTCACAGCGCTCGTGGGCGATCCGGGTTTGCAGGATGATCGCCCCGCCCTCGTCGGTCGCCTGAACGGCATTGAGAATCAAATTGGTCAACACCTGCTCGATCATTTGCGGATCGACAAACAGCGGCGGCAGGTCGTGTTCATAGACTTTGTGTAACTGGAGACTTTTCTCGACAATGGCATGATTCGTCAGGACCAGGACGCGATCGACCAGCCCGTTCATGTCATTCATGGAAAATTCCGGCTCGTGTTGTTGGGAGAAATCCAACAATTGCCGGACGATTTTTTGTGCGCGCCGAAGCCCGTCTTCCATGTACGTGAAATATTCTTCCTGGCGCTCGGCCGGCAACCTCCCTTTCCGAATATTATAGAGACAATTTAAAATTCCGCCCAACGGATTGTTAATCTCGTGCGCAACCCCGGCAGCCAGCTTCCCGACGGACGCCAATCGCTCGGTGTTTCGAAATTGCTGTTCCATGATCTTTCTGTCCGTAATATCCCGGGCAATACCCAAGGCCCCGATGACGCTGTGCCGTTCATTTTCCAGGGGCGAGACACTCACGAGCACCGACCGAAGCTCCCCGCTTTGACTGATCACCTCCACTTCATATTCCTGTTTGACGTCCAACTCAAGGATGTCTTTCAAACGACGCCCGCGGTGGCGCTTCGCCAGTAGAGTCAAAAACGGCCGCCCTAGCAGATCTTCTTTACGATAGCCCCAATTCTCCACCTTGTTGTTCACGTAGGTAAATCGTTGATCGCGATCGAGGGTGTAGATCACGTCATTGGCATTTTCAAGCAGACTTTCCAGGTACTTTTGCGTTTTCTGAATCTCCCGCGTCCGTGCCTGAACTTTCTCCTCCAGTTCTTCGCTATGCCGCTGGAGTTGCGCTTCCAACAACTTTCGCTCCGTAATATCACGAAGCTGCACCATAATCGACAGCGTCGAACCTTCTCCCACGCGAATCACGTCCATTTCCACCGACCGCAACGTCTGCAGGGCGTCAAACACTTCTAATTCGGTGGCCGGGACTTTCTCTTCGTTGGAAACGACCGTTTCCAACAACCGCATGACCGTCTCCTTGTACGAGTCCGGCACGAGCATCAGTAAGGATTGAGAGAGCAATCCGTCTTGCGCATAGCCAAACATCTCTTGTTCACGTTCATTCACCGCCACGATGACACCAGATGGATCCACCATGAATATCGAATCCGCGGAGCGATCAAACAGCACGCGATACCGCTTTTCCGATTCGGAGAGCTGTTGCGTTTGGTCGGCCACCGCCTGCTCCAGCTGGGTGGTATACCGGTCAATCTGTCGTTGCAGCACCTTCCGTTCAGTAATATCTCTGACAAACGCACGCGTGTACACCAAGTCGCCCGTTTCCGAATCAATCAGAGCCGTGGAGTGAATCTCGACGTCGATCGGGGTCCCGTGTCTCGTGAGAAACACCGTTTCAATGGTGCTCCGTGGTTGCTCGGGCAACCGATTGACGTATTCAAGCGTTTCCGCTTTCCTTTCAGGAGGGAGAATGTCCCATAAGTGCATCGAGAGCATTTCTTGCAACGTAAATCCCAATTTTTCCAATTCGGTTTTATTGACGTGAACGAAACGACCGGTCTTGTCGATTTGATGAATCATTTCGGGAGAATTCTCAATCAGATCACGATACCGTTCCTCGAGATGACGAATTTCTTCCATTTGCGTATTCAATTGCGAAAACGACTGTTTCAGGTCGACGGCCATTTTATTAAAGGCATGGGAAAGCGCTTCAATCTCATCGCCGGTTTTCAACACGAGGGGATGATCCCAATTGCCCGCACCGATTCGCTGCACGCCTTCATGCAAGGTTTGGATCGGGCTCACGATTTTTCGAGCCACGATCAGTCCCGCCAACCACAAAATGCCCAACACCACGACGCCGTACATCGCCACCTTCACCAGTAACTGTTGCAAGGGGGCATACGTCTCCTCGGGATTCTGCCGAACGATCGTCAGCCATTGTCTGCCCCGGAAACTTTCAGACGCCAGGGTTTCCGGAATCCGTAAATGGGCATACCCAACCAGGGAATCCCTCGCGCCATGGGTGTCCTGCGTCACCTGAACCCACCCGGCCTGATCTTCGTTAATAGCGGCCACCATAGCCGGAGTCACGGTGTGTTGCTCCAGCGACAAGACCGGACAAATTAACGGAGTCCCATCCACTCCGATGAGCATGGCGTGGCCGGTGACGCCCGCGGTCACCTCGGAAATCGAACGAAACAACGAATCCCGGCGAAGCAGGATACTGACGGTCCCCAACACCCGGTCACGACCTTGATCAAAAATAGGAACGGCCACGTTCAGCACGTGGGTGCCAAAGGAGGGATCGAAGGTTAAATCACTCACGTAAATCTGCCCTTGTCCTTGCTGAAACGCGGCTTTCCACCATTCCGTCGCACCATGATAAAATCGCACCTGCGGGAGGGAGCTGAGGACCAACGCGCCTTGGTTATCGGTCACCAAGATCCCCAAATAGTCAGACTTTCTGATGGCGTGCCAGTCAACCAGATAATTCGTCGCAATCCGGTTCACAAAGACCGGAAATTCATGAGGGTTCTGTCGCGCACGCCACCGTTCTTTCCATTCTTCGATGAAAGCCTTGATTTTTTCGGAGTCTCTCCCTTCGTAACTCCGATTCGCTTCCTTCACCGCGGCACGAATAAAGGGGATGGTGGCCAACTGTTGGGCCTCATTAATGCCCCGCATGATTTGCGTCTCAATTTTTCGCGCCACTTCAACGGCAATGCCCTTGAAGTTTGAACCCGTGATTTCTCGCAAGGCTCGGCGTTCTTCCACATAGGTCAGAAACAACGACAGAACAAGAGGGAGCAGTCCGACCAGCACCATTCCGAGAATCGTTTTGCGCTGGAGACTCTGTGACCACATCCACCGTTTCATTGCCGTGATCCCCCAAATGACGGACCGGTGCGTAACCTATGAATTTTCAAGAGAATGGTTTCAGAGAGGCCAATCCATGTCAAGGATTGCAACACGAGACAGCGGTGGCTTTAGGTACCTCGACTCAAGAGTCGGCCCTTGCCACCGGGCCATATCAACAGGAGAGGACTCGCCACGAACACGGAGGAATACGTCCCAATGAGTACGCCCAACAACAGCGCCAGCGAAAAATCATGGAGCACTTCACCCCCAAAGAGCGTCAAAGGGACTAACACCAAGACCACCGTCAGGGTCGTGATGACGGTTCTGGTGAGCACTTGATTAATCCCGGCGTTAATGATGTTCAAGATGGTCTCACGCCGCCGGGCACGCAGATTTTCTCGAATGCGGTCGAAGACCACGACGGAATCGGTCAGCGAGTACCCGGCCAAGGTCAGCAACGCGGTCACGACCAATAAGGTGATTTCCTTGTCGAGGAGATAATAAATGCCTAGGACGGCCAAGACGTCATGAAAGGTCGCAATCGCCGCAGCCACGCCGAATCGCAGTTCAAAACGCGTGGCGACGTAGAGGATGATCCCGATCAGGGAAATGGTGATCGCCAGCAAGGCGTCTTGTTGCAAGCGGTGCCCGATCGTTGGGCCGATTTCCGTGCTGGAATCGATCACGAATGTGTTGTGACTGAATTCCCGTTCAAATACCTCTACGATTTGTTCCGCAATCTTGTGTTCGAGCGTGTCTTCCGTCTTCACGCGAACCAGGAGTTTATGATCCTGGCTGAATTCCTGAAGTTCCGCTTCCTGTAAGCCGTGTTTCCCCAGCGCCTGACGGGCCTCTTCAATCCCGATCGCACTCTCAAACTTCAATTGGACGGCCGTGCCGCCGGCAAAGTCGATCCCGAGATTGGCGGCTCCGGTCCCGATCTGACCGAGGGCAATCAACCCAAGCAACACCAGCAGGCCGGAGACACCGAAGGCCACGTGGCGCTTCCCCATGAAATCGATGTTCGTTTTTCCAATAATTTCCAACATGTTCAGCCTCAAGATCCGCTAAATGCTCAACCGTTCGAACTTGCGGCGATTGATGAGATCAAAGACGACTTTGGTCCCGATCAACGCCGTAAACAGATTGATCGCAATACCCAGACACAGGGTCACGGCAAACCCTTTGATGGGCCCGGTCCCGAATAAGAACAACGCCAACCCGGTAATCAAGGTGGTGACGTGGGAGTCGACAATCGTCAAGAAGGCCTTATCATACCCTGCATCGACCGCCAACCTGACGGGGCGCCCCTGCCGCAGTTCTTCCCTGATACGTTCGAAGATTAAGATATTGGAGTCTACCCCCATCCCGATCGTTAAAATGATACCCGCAATCCCTGGCAACGTCAGCGTGGCATTAAGTCCGGATAAGGCCCCCAGCAAACAGAGAAGATTCAACACCAAGGCCGCATCCGCAATCACCCCGGACAGCCGGTAATAGATGACCATAAAGATCAACACGATCAGGCCGGCAAGCATCGTGGTCTTCAGGCCTTTCTCAATGGAATCCCGTCCCAACGAAGGCCCTACCGTCAGGTCCTGCACCGTTTTCATCGGCGCGGGCAGCGCACCGGCCCGGAGGACGATGGCCAAGTCATTCGCCTCGTCCGTGGTAAAGTTTCCGGTAATCTGAGCCCGTCCCCCGAGTATCGGTTCGTTGATACGCGGGGCCGAGTAAACCGTGCCGTCCAGGACAATCGCCATGAACTTTCCGACGTTGGCGTTGGTAATGCGCCCGAATTCTTTCGCACCTTTGCTGTCGAACGTCACCCCGACGTAGACTTCGCTGAATTCGGTATAATTGACGCGTGCGTCCTGCAACACGTCTCCGGTCAACACCGCCCCCTTTCGCACAAGATACGGCTGACTGAACACCGGAATCCCGCCCTTGGGATCGGCGATAGGTTCAAACAAAATTTCCGAACCCTCGGGAACCTTGTCGGCAAATTTCTCTCGAATGCTCGATTCTTCGCTTCGTTCAACTTGCAAGGGTAGCCCGAGCCCCGGTTGATTGTCCTCGTCGAGCATTTTGAACTCCAGCAAGGCGGTATCCTGGATCAAGCTTTTCGCCCGCTCGGGATCCTTGACTCCGGGGAGCTGGATCACCAACTCCTTACGTCCCTGGCGTTGCAGCAGCGGTTCCGTGACGCCGAACTGATCGATGCGATTTCGAATCGTCTCCAACGCCTGATTGATGGCGGCGTTCTTGATCCGATCCACTTCACTGTCGAGCAGCTCGACGACCAAGGTGCGGCCCTCCAGTGAAACCTGGAAATAGGAGGGGAACTCATCACGAATCAACTCTGCGGTTTCTTCAACCGCTCCGTCTTTCGAGACATCAAGCTGAACTTGGAGGCTGCCGACTCGTTCAATCTTGTCGAAGGCAATGTCTTGATCCGTCAACAGGTCTTGCATGGCTTTGGCGGTCCGGTCCACGGCAATCTCAACGGCTCGATCCTCTTCCACCTCCAACACCAAATGAATACCGCCTTGCAAATCGAGCCCGAGCGAGACGCCACGAGGGGGAATCAGCCACCTCACGCTTTCCGGGATCCGGTCGTACAACCCCGGCCAAGAGGGGAGAAACAGGTAAAACGACACCACGGACAGGAACAGGACGAGGAGCAAGCGACCACGAATTTTTTTCATGCTTGTCCTCTACCCTTCCTCATCCGTCCGGATTCGGGCAATATTCTCACGTTGAATTTTGACTTTTGTATTATCGTCAATTTGCACGGTGACGGTGTCTTTCTCCAAGCGGGTGATGGCCCCCCACATACCGGCGGACGTAATAATTTTATCGCCCTTCTTCAACTTGGTGATCATCTCCTTATGCTGTTTTTGTTTCCGCTGCTGCGGCAGGATCAACAAAAAATAAAACACGACAAAAATCAAAATGAAAGGAACCAGAGAAACCAACCCCGCCGCTCCCTCCGGTGCCCCTCCTGCCTGTGCCCAGGCTAGCGAGGCCATGTCCATTCCCATTTACCCATCCTTTCCTGTTTTTGCTCCCTGAACCACAACCGGAGCACCGACGCCGACCAGTTCGGCATACGCGGCGCTTTTCGCGTCATGACGGCGTTGTTCGTAGAACTGCCGGCGAAATGCAAGAAAGGCTCCGGCTTGAATCGCGGCACGCATCGTATCCATCAGTTCTCGATAATACCAAAGATTATGAATGGTGTTGAGTCGAACTCCCAACATTTCATTAGACAGATACAGATGCCGCAAATAGGCTCGGGAATACTTCCGGCAGACCGGACATGCGCACTGTGCATCTATCGGTGCATCATCCTTCGCATATTGGGCATGTTTGATCAAAACCCGTCCCTGAGTCGTGAATAACCATCCCGTCCGCCCATGACGCGATGGAATCACACAGTCAAACAAATCCACACCGCGCATAACGCCTTCGACAAGGTCCTCAGGAAGACCGACCCCCATCAGGTAACGCGGATGGGAGGAGGGAAGTTCGGCGACCGACATCTCAAGTATGTCAAGCAAGGCAGGCTTATCTTCTCCTAACGATAAACCACCAATGGCGTATCCATCAAATCCTATCTCAACCAACTCACGGGAGGACTGCCGGCGAAAATCGGGGTCCAGCGCGCCCTGCACTATACCAAACAGGGCTTGCTGACGACCACGTGCAGCCAAGGCACAGCGTTTCGCCCACGCCGTCGTCCGCACGACCGCGTCCCGGGCCTGCTCTCTTGAACACGGATGGGGCGGGCATTCATCCAATGTCATCATAATATCCGATCCCAGAGCCATTTGAATGTCCATACACAACTCGGGAGTGAGATGGTGTGTGGACCCATCCACATGCGACCGAAAGACAATCCCGTCATCCGTGATCTGCCGCAAATCCGCAAGGCTGACTAATTGGAAGCCACCACTATCCGTTAAAATCGAACCGCTCCAGCCGATAAATCGGTGAAGCCCTCCTTGCTCTTGAATGAGGCGATGACCGGGTCGCAAGTACAAGTGATAGGCATTACTCAACATCAACCCGAACCCCAACCCCCGAAGTTCATCGGAAGCAATCCCCTTTACCGTTCCCAGCGTGCCGACGGGCATAAACGCCGGCGTGTCAATGGTGCCATGAGGGGTAGCCAGAACGGCGGAACGGGCAGCGCACTGCGGGTCATGCTGGACAACGGAGAAGTCAATCACCATGAATGTTCAACCAATCGACGTTTCGTCAACAATCGGTAAATGATAATACCTGCTCGAAACTGGAAACTCGACTTCTCCTCATCCACGCAACATCTGAACAAGCCTTACATTCTTTCCGGAGCACTGACTCCCAATAAACGGAGTCCATTCTTAATAACCGTTTGAACCTGCTTTAACAGCACTAATCTGGCCATGGTCAATTCACGGGACAAGTCTTCCCGGACCAATTCACTCGTTTCCCCGTCATGGTCAAGATCACCGGACTCTTCACTCTTGACGTCTTCGACTCTCGGCGGAAGGACGCGATGCTTGTAATAAAAAACATGGAGCAATCCTGCCAGTTCGAGCAGGTAAAACGTGATGCGATGGGGTTCCAAGGCCTTGGCACCCGCTTCAAGCAATTCGGGGAACCCCGATAACTGTTTCATCAGCCGGATTTCTTCCGGCTGGACCAACGCGGACAAGGGAACCTCGCCCACCGGAGACACACGAACGCCGCGTTCCTGGGCTGTCCTAAATAAACTGGCAAGTCGCGCGTGAGCATACTGAACGTAATAGACGGGATTTTCATTGGACTGCTTCTTCGCCAACTCGAGGTCAAATTCAAGATGGGTATCAGAGCGACGCATCAGGAAAAAAAATTTAGCTGCATCGGCACCCACTTCATCAACCACTTCCTGAAGCGTGACAAATTCGCCGGCCCGTTTGGACATCTCAACCTTATTCCCGCCCCGCAACAGACGCACCATTTGGACCAAAACCACCCGCAGGCAATCGTCGCCATAGCCAAAGGCTTTGATCACGGCTTGCATGCGCGGGACGTATCCATGATGGTCCGCACCCCAAATATTAATCAACCATCCGTAGCCCCGACGCAACTTGTCGAAATGGTAAGCGATGTCCGAGGCCAAGTAGGTATAGTCACCATCCTGCTTGCAGACCACGCGGTCTTTTTCATCCTGAAATCGAGAAGACCGGAACCACGTTGCGCCATCCTGGGCAAACACCAAATCCCGTTGTTCCAGCTCATTGAGAGCGGTCTGTATTTTCCCCGAAGCAAACAACGACGCCTCGCTATACCAGGTCTCGAACTCCACTCCGAATTGTGCAAGATCCTCTTGAATGGCTCGCACGAGTTCCTGAGAAGCCCATTGGCCGCATTCTCGTCGAGCGTCCTGCGGATTCAGATCCAAAAGGTCTGCACCCTTTTCTTGATCCATCGCTTGAGCAAGAACTTTGATATAGTCTCCATGGTAGCCATCCTCGGGGAAAGAACCTACCCGGCCATGCAGTTCAAGATACCGTGCATACACCGAGTCGGCCAACAGTTTCATCTGGCGACCCGCGTCATTGACATAGTATTCCTTATCGACTTCATAGCCTGCCGACCGCAGCAATCTGGCCAAGGCTTCACCCAGGGCCGCCCCGCGTCCATGTCCCATATGAAGCGGACCCGTGGGATTGGCACTGACAAATTCCAAAAGAACACGTTGCCCTTGTCCTATCTGACTGTGCCCGTACCGGTCGCCCGTTCGCTCGATCTCTTCGAGCACCGAAAACCAACAGTCCGGCCGAAGAGTTAAATTCAAGAATCCGGGTGGTGCCACTGAGATATTTTCCAGAAAAGTGCAAGAGGTCTGGAGTTGATCGGCAATCACCCGTGCCACTTCCAGCGGCGGTCGTTTTTCCTGTTTCGCAATGACCATGGCCACGCTTGAGGACAAATCTCCCCATTCTTCTTTCTTGGGAAATTCAACCACGGGCTGAGGAAAATTCGTTGAGTGCAGGGCCCCTTGTTGCTGCGCTT
>LXNJ01001284.1_pt1 | contig 15190 bp, 13 predicted proteins | sample 809081 | NCBI WGS metagenome assembly LXNJ01 (sample SAMN04870510, study PRJNA318959) | sponge metagenome | biome: sponge; feature: marine sponge reef; material: water | host: Petrosia ficiformis | place: Greece: Milos, Mediterranean Sea | collected 2013-05-29 | depth 5-7 m
ACGGCGCTCGCGCTCTACTGGTGGCTGGCCATGCAACATCCGCAGCATCCGCTGGTAAGGCTGGGCCGCAGACCTGGAACGTTCGTTACGTGAGGTTGTGGGGCCCTTAGAGGTCATAGCCCACGAGCCGGTCCTGAACTCTGACGGTCCCAACGTACTCGACACCGACAAAACGAGTTCCCGCTGGCAGGCGGGGAAGGTCCAGCCGCCCTTGGGCGAGGCTACTGCTGATTCCGACGCATGCCGATCAGTGCTTCCGATTCAAGCCGATCATGGATTCCGGAGCACGCCGATCACCGATTCCGGAGCATGCCGATCACCTTCGAGTGAGCGAGTAGGGGCGCTGGAGAACCTGCTGTAGCGACGTCCTCTTCCATCCTCGCCAGAGGTTCCTGGAGACAGGAGGAAAAGATTCGAGAGCTTCTGCGCATGAAGACCTGTTTTCAGGTGACTCAGACCTCGACCGGCACCTCCGCATCAATCTGGTTGGCCACCTCGGTGTACAGGTCCACGTCAGCCTCCGGTGCCCGGATACTGACAACCAGGGCATACCGCACCGCTCGGTCATAGTGCTTTAGCGTGGGCCGTGTCTTCCACCATCCACTAGTGGGATACACCGCGATAGCACCCCGACTGGCGAGGTCGGCCGCGCTTCCATGCCAAATGTCGCCGTGCACGGATCCCCGATGGCGGTTTTGCGTACCGATCAGCCACGCCAGGTCGTCACCGCTGGTGCCGCTGGCGTACTGGTCGTCCCGGGCCGCAGCGCTGATTCGACCACGGAATGCGTGCATCGATTCAAGCGGTCGCTTCACGTCAAAGCGGAGACCGTGGGATTCATACCGATACCTGGATCCGACTCCTCGGTGCGACGGATTCGGCTCAATGAAGTAGGAGAGGGTCACGCGCATCTCGACTGGAGTATCGCCCAACTCTTCAAGAGACTCCTTCGGCCACGGGAGACTGTGGATCTGCATCTCCCGTGTCACCACCCTTGCCGCAACTCGACGCTTGAAGGGAACCAGAGTTTCTTCTACCACCATCGTCAATGAATTGGCGACGCTCCAGAGCGCTCGATCGAGATCCGGTACTCCGAAGCCGCAGCGCCGCGCGAGCTTCAGGTAGTCGTCCTTCAATGGATTCCGTGTTGCGGGCAGATAGGCGACCTTCATCGCATCGGTCCACTCGGCAGAATGCACGATCAACCCGCGAACCGTCTCCGGCCAGAGGCGCGGATATGCTTCCATCACCTGAGCTGCCAGTCGTGAAGCGAGGGCGGTCGCCGCGCTGGTGGCGTGGCTCGTCGTAAAGGATCGTTGCGCTGGACGATGATTCGTGGTCAAAAGGCTGAGGCTCGGGATCGTTACAGCGCTAAGCGAGTCCTCCGCGACGTTCCCGCCTTCCATTACAATGTCGGGCTTCAACGGCCAGTAACTCTGCCAGGGCAGCGAAGTGGTGCTAAACGGACTCAAGCCGCCCTTCGGAGCGATGGGCGCATGTCCACTGGCGTCGGGCTCGGTTATCCGCACCAGGTCAGTGCACGCGCCGACCGTCAGCGCATTCCACGCCTGGGCCGGATCGTGCACGCCATCTGTATCGTTGCTTGCCGGATAGTTGCTCCAGGCCGTGGGGTCCTTGACGTTTCCCGCCGATACCACCAGGAGCCGCGGATGGCCGCCATGGTCGTCCGAGTCGGCCGCCAATGCATCGATGGCTGACGACCATGCCGATGGCCGTCCCCGATCGCGGTTGTCTCGAGCGGTGACGGTCATTCCGAATACTCGTCGGTGCCTCGGAGCGGTGATTTCGGGCCGAGCAACAGCTTCGATGGTCAAGTATCCGTGGTGCGCGGGATCGGTCCCCGTGGCGCCGTCCTTGGGCAGCAGCTTCACCGACTCGAGCCGGTGCGCGAATTCGACCGGACCGCTTCCAGCGAGTAGTTCTGTCAAGTCCCCAGCCAGAGCCAGTCCCGCCATCTCCGTTCCGTGACCGTCGGCATCGTCCGTTCCCCAACCGGGTTCGACCGTGTGCAGGTCTTCAGTAGCCAATGCGGGAGCGAGCAACCCATGACCACGGTTGACGCCCGTGTCGAGCAGACAGACATAAGGGATGTCTTCGTCGCTGGACGGGTAGCGAGTCCTCGTCAGCAGGTCTTCAAGCCACTCTTGTTGTTCCGAGGGAGGCAGAGAATCGAAGAACTCCGCCGTCTCTTTCGGGCGCCTCAGCTCGGCGATGTTGTTCAGCGTGATCATCGACGCCCGCATCTGCTTCACGCTGGCCTGCGCCAGGAGGACGGTACGCTCCGGAAATCGCAGCTCTCCCTTGGCCAAGCGGATGTCCTGAAGCCCGGCTCTGTCGCGAAAAGCGGAAACCAACGCTTCTCGATCCTGCCGGACCGGTAGCCACACCTCCCACCACACCGGCAAATCTTCCGTGACAGGGAACGCGTCGTCGTCATCCGTCCAAAGCGCCCGAAGACTGGCCGCCCTGATCTGCCGGATGGCGTCCAGTAGCCGCCTGTTGTCTCGCGGGCGAGCGAGGCTGTCCGTCCGACGCTCCAGATAGGCTACGATCAGCTTCTCGAAGTGATCGAGCTTGCCGTCGGGCACGAAGACAGTCGCCCGAGTAACGTCGTCATCATGACGGACATTGAGCAATTCGATGCCTTGTTTCTCTCGAGCCAGGCTCTGGAAGGCCAGCTCCAACTCGGGGAAACTCTCGAATTCGACCTGAAGCCCCAGACCGTCTTCCATTCCAGCCTGCCGCTGGGCGGCCGCAGCGTTTTCGGCGGTCGCGCGAACCTCGTTCAGTTGTCCCCGGAGTGCCGCAGCGTGGCTGGGCCGATCGCGTTCAGGAATGTGCAGGCGATCACCACCACCACCACCCGGGTACCGATACGCCTCGGTCTCTGTTACGCCCTCGAGAATGAAGTGCGGATTCTGTCCGCCGTTTCCGTTCGCCATGTGAAGATCGTGCGCCGACTACGCGCTTGGGGCCGCCAGTCTGTTACTGACTGCCTTACGCTCGTCGATCACGGCCCGAATCTCCTGCTCATGGATCCGCTGCCGCTGCCCAACCAGTGCGTCCTTGAGAACATCGTTTGTTACCCGCGCCACATCCGCGAAACTCAGTCCCACCGCCCAGCCGGCGAGGTCGCTCCACGCGGTGTCTCGCGAGGCGGCCGGACCAAGCCGCGTCTTCAGCAGCTCGGCGATTTGGGCGATGTCCGGCATCTCGAAGTGAAGTATGTCGTCGAAGCGACGGAAGAGTGCCCGGTCGAGCACCTTGGGATGATTGGTCGCTGCCATCACGATGCTGTGGGAGTCGTCCTGCTCGATCATCTGGAGGAAGCTGTTCAGCACCCGTCGGATCTCGCCCACGTCGTTGGCGATCCCGCGTTCCGAGCCGATCGCATCGAACTCGTCAAAGAAATAGACGCCCCTTGTCTGACTGGTGGAGTCGAAGATCTGCCGCAATTTGGCCGCGGTCTCTCCCATGAACCTGGTGATCAGGCCGTCAAGCCGAACCTGAAGCAGAGGGAGACCGAGTTCTCCCGCCAGCACCGAGGCGGACATCGTCTTCCCGGTGCCCGGAGGGCCCACGAGCAGGAGCTTGCGCCTGGGCGAGAGGCCGTGATCCAGGATCTTTCCCGCGTGGCGCTGTTCGCGAATGACTCGCTCGATGCGGTTCGCCAGGAGCTTCCCGAGAATCATGTCCCCCAGCCGCGCTTTGGGGTAAGAGGCTTCAAGCAGGTTGGCCAGCTCTCCGCGCGGGCGGCCGATTGGGACCGGGGATCCGGCGGCATGCCGGCTCTTTGCCTGATCGATAATGTCGCGCAGATCGGTGGCCAGTCTGCCGTGCCCGCGCTTCGCTTCGTGGGCGGCGACCTGCATGGCGACCGAGATGAATCGGTCGTTGTCGCCCTCCAGATGCGACCTCAGCAACGCCTTGAGCTGCTCGGCACTGGCCATCGGTATCTCCGGTTCCGCTGGTGGTCTTCCGGGTCGGCTGGCAACGTAGCGATTCGCGTGAGCCAGAGGTATGGGTGGATCGGTCAGGATTCTGTGGCGTGATTCAACATGGCTCCAGACCCATCCAGGTCGGTATTTCGCGGTCGAGAAACCAAAACCGTGCGCGCCAAATGTTTACGCGTCGTAATGTAATCTCCGCTTTACACTATGACAACTTCACTTGTCATTTTCGGGATCTGGTGAGGGAGGTGGGACCTATCCGGTGAGACAGGTCGTCCCATCCCGCTACCTCCGCGCCACGGTCACTGTGACCGGAACACTCGCCGCCCACCCGTCCGCGCGATCCACTATCATACGAGTCGGATGGTTGGGTTGGTGGGCCGGGCCTTAGGAACCGACTGCACGAACCACCATGGCATCAACACTGACCTGGTGCGACTACCGAGAACACTCCCGTCGTCAGGATGGGAGCCGTCCGTGAAACGGGTCATCGCCGTTGATTGGTCGGGAGCGAAGGCCCGGGCACAGCACAAGATCTGGCTCGCTGAAGTCTGCGGCGGACGCCTCACGCGTCTGGAATCGGGGCGCGACCGTCGCGAAGTGGTCCAGCACCTGATCGACGAGGCCGACAGGGATCCCGAGATGGTGGTCGGTCTGGACTTCGCGTTTTCCTTCCCACGTTGGTTTGCGGAGGGATTGGGCGCGACGTCGGTAGAAGAGGTTTGGGATCGGGTCGCCACGCAGGGCGAAGAATGGCTGCGCGATTGTCCGGATCCGTTCTTCGGTAAGCGTGGAAGCCGCAGGCCGGAGCATCCCAAGCTCTTTCGGCTCACGGAGCATCGCGCGTCGAGCGAACGGCGTGCGACTCCAAAGAGCGTTTTCCAGATTGCCGGTCCGGGTGCAGTCGGCACGGGCTCGATCCGAGGAATGCCTTGCTTGACACAGCTGCGCGATGCGGGTTTTTCAGTTTGGCCCTTCCACGAGCCCCGCACCATGCCGGCGGTCCCCGCCGCGCTGGTGATCGAGATCTATCCGCGGTTGCTCACTGGCGATGTCATCAAGTCGAGCTTTGACGAGCGGCGGAAGCGCCTCACCACCGAGTACTACCCCGAGATGGATAGCGCCCTCGCCTGCAAGGCCGCTTCCTCCGAGGACGCCTTTGACGCGGCGGTGTCAGCGGTGGTTATGAGCCGCCATGTGGCAGAGATCGGTGCACTCACCGCGTCCCGGGACCCCACGGAGCTCATAGAGGGGAGAATCTGGTGGCCTCAGGAGATGCGTAAGCCTGGCGTCGGCGTAGCGGTCGGCGCCGTTCCCCAGGATGGTTGCTCCTTCTGCGAAATTCCCAAGAATAACGTGGTCGCCGAGACACGCCATGCCGTGGCCATTCCGGACGGCTACCCTGTCAATCGCGGCCACACGCTCGTAGTCCCCAAGGCTCACGTGAAGTCTCTGTTTGACCTGGACAACGAAGCTCAAGCGGACGTCTGGCGTCTCGTGGCCAAGATGAGGTCCGACCTTCAGTCACAGCTCAACCCCGATGGCTTCAATGTCGGGCTCAACGATGGCCGAGCCGCCGGTCAGACAGTGGAACACGCGCACGTGCACGTCATCCCCCGCTTTGACGGGGACGCGGCGGACCCGAGGGGCGGTATCCGCTGGGTCATGCCCGAATGCGCGGCGTATTGGGACCGATGAACCTCCCACGACCGCCGACGGCCAGCGAGCAACTCGCCTTCCTCCGCTCACTCCAGCGGCTTATGGACGAGGGCAGCTTTGTCGCCAGCTACAAGTTTGCCTTGCTCCATGCCATCGCCGACCTGTGTCTCGTCAAGGGCGATGTTGGTGGAGCGGAGCTGGAGCTGACCACTTCCGAGATCGCCGAACAGTTCATCCGGCTGTACTGGCCTCAGGTCGTACCGTATTCGGCCAGCGCAGAGCAGCCGATCCTGAGCCAGAACACGGGCCGACAAGCAGCGATTGTCCGCCACGTGGCTGAACAACGCGCCCGGTACCAGGGGTCTCTGGCCGACCTCGAGAGAAACCACTCGGACTGGGGCCGCCTGCTACGCGAGGTAGAGCGGACGGTAACGAAGATGCCGCTTTGGAAGTTGCAGACCGTCAGGTCCGGCCGGCTGGATTTCCTTTACGAAAACCACAAGAGCGGGCAAGTAGTTCAGCTTCAGCCCGGGGTCGCCTATTGCTTTCGGGCATTCTATCCGCTGATAACCGACATGATCGAGGGAGCGTGGTCCCAGTTCGTCCAGCAGCGCAACCGGAAGCACCTGGGCCAGGTCGTCGATCTGCGGTCGTTCCTCTTCGGATCGCGACGCAAGTCGCTCGATGCCTACCGGCCGTTGCTGAGGGATATGCAGGAAGGCCGCTGCTTCTACTGCGAGCGCGACATCAAGTCGCGGTCGGACGTCGACCACTTCATCCCCTGGCGACTGTACTCGCTGGACCTCGGCCACAATTTCGTCCTGGCCCACCCAGGGTGTAACTCAAGCAAATCTGACCTGCTCGCGGCAGAAGAGCACCTCCAGCGATGGACCGAGCGGACCCTTACCCGGCGAAACGAACTTGAGGAAGGCTTCGATCAACTCGGGGTCCTGCACGACTGGCCCAAGAGCCGTCAGCTCGCTCACTGGGCCTACGGCCAGGCGCACGAGGCGAGCCGACAGGTCTGGGTCGGAGCCAAGGCGGACCTGCAGCCGCTGTCAGGCAACTGGCGGAAGATACTGGATGCGGCAGGCCAGCCATCGGCGTGATCGTTGACGCTATTCGTGGGTGCCGGGGACGATCCCGGAACTTGAAATCTGGCCGGTGGGTATCGCACGGTATCGGACACGAGCCCCTCGCACTGGTAAGCGAACTGCGGAGACACGGTGACGCGCAAGATTCCCGGTGGGCATCAGGACGCTGACGCCCGAGGAGCAACAGGGCGCAGGCTTGGCATCGTGGTCAGCATTGCGATCCTGACCACGCTGTCGGTATTGCTCTTCGGTCCGTCCGGCATCGGAGTACGCCGCGATGCCTTGGAGAGCCTGGGTGTGTCCGAAAGCCAAGATGGGGCGCCCTCCGACGCCCCGAGCCCGACAAGGAGCATAGGCGGACCGATCCTGTTCGACTCGGAAAGAGCTACGGATGCCGAGTTGTCCGAACTTGGGCGTGTCACTCGCGCTGTGTTTGTGGACGATGGTGCCGTGTTCGTGGACAGAGCCAGGGTAATGTTCGTCGACCTCGATGCCGAGCGGGTCCGCAAGGTGCCCCGCGCTGGCGAGGGGCCGGGCGAGATCCTCGCCTTACTACCATCGGTGTCGCGAGTGCCGGAGGGTCTCATCGTCTGGGATGATCGGTTGCGCAGGGCATCCAGCTTTACGCAAGCCGGCGAGTTTCGGCGGGCGATGGCGCTTCGGAGCGTCGACCGGAGGCAAGGGTTCATTGGAGCACTGGACGACAGCAGCTTCGTATTCGCCAACGGACCTCCGTTCGACAGCATGCCGGAGGGAACGGCTCGACACTCCAGGGAAGTGCGAGTGGTCTCGTCGAACGGAACGTCCCGGTTGGTGGCTGTGGTCCCGTCGAGGGAATACGATCATGTTCGCGACCCGCCCATGTATCCGCTCCGCCTGATTCCCGTGATTTTTGGCCACACGACCCACCTCGCGGTCTCGCGGGGTCGCATAGTCGTCGCTGACACGGCGGAAGATTCCGTGGTGGTCTACAGTCGGCGCGGAGACATCGTCGCACGGATCCCGATGCCCCCCCGGAGACGAGTGGCCTCGGACCGACAGATCGCCCATATCAGGGACTCCCTAAGGGCGAATTGGGATGGACGCCCCGAGCTTCCGCCCCCATTTGTGAAACCTCCAACACCCCAGTACGATGCCCGTCGCGGTCCATTGCCGCCCATTGATGCGGTCAAAGTCGACGCAAACGGACGGATATGGATCAGAGCCCATTTGATGCCGGGCGACGCGAAACAGCGGTGGACGGTATGGGACGGCGAGCGGCAAGCCTTATCCGTGGAGATGTCGGTGCGCGAGGTCTTGATGGATGCGGATGGAGACCGGATGCTCGTGCGAACGGCGAACGAGCTTGGTGTCCATCGGGTAACCGTCCGCACACTCCGTCCGATAGGGTAGCTGGTAGCACGGCGGCTGGTACCGAGGTCTCCCGAGCGAGCGCCAGGAGGAGCGGAGCGCCCGGCCAAGTCGGCCAAATATGCGCTGTGCATCCATTCACCCTCGCACCGTGTCCAAGTCCGTGAGAAGACCCTGCCGCCGCACGAGCAAATCGTTCTTGAGGAGGATGCAGTTCTAGTGAATACGAATACCGCACAATTGACACGCACGATTCGTTGGCTCCAGCTCTACGCAGCATTAATGACGGTCGCGCTGGTTGTGCTGTTCGTCAGGAGCGGGACGGCTACGGACGGTGTGATCAGAACGCGGGGGCTGATCATCGAGGACGAGGCGGGACGCGAGAGAATCCTCATTGGCGCCCCGGTCCCCGAGGCCGCGAACCGCGTTCGCACCGATGAGGCGCGGGTGCGGGAGGTCTGGGCACCGCGCTTTCCGAACGCCTACATGGGCTACTACCAGGACTACATCCACGAGACCAACGGGATGCTGATCCTCAGCGACGACGGATTCGACCGGCTTGTCGTCGGGGATCCGGTGCCCGATCCGAACATCGGCAGGCGTATCGCGCCGAGCACAGGCATGGTGATCAACGACAGTCAGGGGTTCGAGCGGACGGGTTACGGCGTATTGGCCCTGAATGGGCGCTACAACGTCGGTCTGGGCCTCGACACGGATCGTATCGAAGAGGGTCTCAGCCTGGTCATACACGATGACGGCCCGCGCGGCATTCTGGTCGGCACTCTGGCGGACGGGATCTTTCTTGGCAGCGCGCCCGCGGGACACGATTGGACCGGCCTCGCGGAGGAATTTCAGGGGATGTTGGTACGTCGAGGCGGCGAGATCGTGTATGAAATGAATCTGGCGGAGGGCAGCTGACGCGACCCAAGCCTGGTTGCTGGGCCTCACCCGCTGGAGTGACACCAACAGGTCCTCGCGCTCGTCTGGAGAGCAATCACGGGTACAGGTAACAAAATCCCCGTCAGGGGCTTCACAAGGGGTTTCGGATGGTTATAAGAACACGCAGCGCGCACTTGGCAATCCTGGCGATCTCCTTCCTGTTCTGCCAGTCCGCGCACGCGCAGGCTGTCCTCGGAGGCGACTGGCGGTCGGATGTTGACAGGATCGCGGACAAGCTCGTCGACATGGGCGCTGCCCCGGGTATCGGTCTTGCGATCGTCCAGGATGACTGGGTTCTGTACACGCGCGGCTTTGGCGTCGCCGATATGGATGCCGGCAGGCGGGTCGATACGGAAACGGCGTTCTACATCGCCTCGAGCACCAAGGCGCTCACCGCGACGGCAGTGGTCACACTCGCTGACCGGGGGCTCATCGACCTCCGCGCACCGATCACGACGTACATGCCCGAGCTTCGCTTCCGGCCACCGCTCGACGCAGGTTCGATTACGGTCCACGACCTCCTGACGATGACGCACGGCATCCGCCAGGGATTGGGACCGGTGGTGTTCCGAACGGCCTTTACCGGTGATTTCACTCGGGCACAGCTGATCGACGCCCTGCGGGATTACGACCCTTCGTCGACTGGGCGCCGCTTCGCGTACGGGAACCTCGGCTACAACCTGCTGGGCATGATTCTCGAAAGCACGGGTTCCGAGAGCTGGAAGGAAGTCGTGCGGCAGGAGGTGCTCGACCCGTTCGGCATGGATCAGACGACGGGGTACGTGTCGCGGGTCTCCCCGGAGCGCCTCGCGCAGCCGCATGGCTTCCAGCCCGACGGCTTCGGGCGGATTCGGTTACGCAAGGCCGACGCGAACATGCACGCGGCGGGAGGACACTTTGCCACCGCGCGGGATCTGGCACGGTTCGTCACCGTTCACCTGACTGGCAAAGCGGTAGGCGGCGGGGACGTCTTGCCGCATTGGAGCGCGCTCCGGGCAACGCAGCGGCAGCACGTGGAGCAGGATCGCCAATACCTGTCGCTGCTTCGCTTCGGTTGGGGTTACGGATGGGACCTGGGCACGTACGAAGGCGACACGGTCGTGCATCGCCACGGCGGGTTCTCGGGGTATCACTCCCACATGTCGTTCATGCCGGAGCACGGCATCGGGGTTGTCGTGCTCGTGAACGGGGATGGCCCTACACCTTTCGCGGCCGACCTGCTGGCGACATACGTCTACGATCGCCTGCGTGGGAAAGCGGGTGTCGAGGACACATTTGCCGGACGCATCGATAGCTTGGGCGGACGCATGCAGGAGGCCCGTCGCGGACTGGCCGCCCACCTGGCGGAGCGGAAAGCGCGTCTCGCTCCTCTCTCACATCCCCTCGAGCACTATGCCGGCATCTACGAAAACGCTCGATACGGCCGGATGGAGTGGCGAGTGGTCGCGAACGGCCTCGAGGTGCGAATGGGGGTCGCGGGAGGCCGGGCCGAGGTGTTCGACGCGAGCGAAGACATGCTGCGAGCAGAGCTCGCGGGCGGGAACGTCCTGGACTTCGAATTCCCGCCCGACGGAGGACCGGCGTCAAGTCTCATCTTTCGGACGGGCCCGGATAGCGGCGAGGAGTTCCTGCGGGTCGGGAATTAGGTTAGACGGCGACGGCGACCGTCAACTGGTGGATGCCCACTCGTCGGATCTGAAGGCGAGGCACTGGAAGTAGTCATCGATTCGTCTGTACTCCGAATCGTCCGATTCGATGAAGTCTGCCTCGCAAGGCGAGTCGGGGCGATCAGTAGCCGCACTGGTGAAGGCGATCAACAGTCACTGGAGAGAAAAGCGATGAGTACGTTCGGAGAAGACCTGATCCAGTCCCTGAACGAAGCACTGGCCCATGCGAAAGGCGAGGGCCGTGCCACTGTTCACTCGCCGATGGCTCCGCGCGAGGTCCGGAAGCAGGCCAAGCTGACGCAGGCCCAGATGGCCGTCCTGATGGGCATGAGCGTGTCCGACTACCGAAAATGGGAGCAGGGAACGCGTCGCGTCAGTGGCCCGGCCGCGACTCTCCTGCGCATCATCGCGCACGACCCCAAGGCAGTCAGGCGTGCATTGCTGGCGTCGCCGACACTGAAGACGCCGACAGCCTGCTCGCGTTCGACACCGCTGAGCTGAATGCCAGTAGCCTCGGCAAGGACATCGACGTTCTCCTCCAGCCACTTGGAGAAGTCGAGAGCCTCATGGCGCCACACTTCACGCAGTCCCACACGCTGAATGCCTCGACCTGAAGTCTGTGGTCGCGCGTCGGCGGCGATACTGTTTCCGACGCGTCGCCCCTGTCAATGGCTGCCGAGAATCTGAAGCCCACGGTGGCCCTGGCGATCTACTCGACGGTCGACCGACACGGCCGTAAGCTGGATCTGCTCGCGGCCACGAACCTGCCCCCCAAGGACTATCGGGAGCAACGCGTATGAGCAGGTCGAAAAACCTCTACGTGATTCGACTCGACAAAGCGGTCTTGAAGGAGCCGAAGTTCAAGAAGGAAAATCCTGGCCATCGGCGCTGGAAGCCGTGTGTCTACGTCGGCAGTACGTCGCTGGAGCCCGACGAACGCTTCCAGCAACACAAGGCAGGCTACAAGGCCTCGCGATTTGCCCGGAAGTACGGCAAGTACCTCATGCGGAGGAAGTACGAACGCCTGAACCCGTTGCCAGCGGCCGAGGCGGAGGACAGAGAGCGGGCCTTGGCCGAATCGCTCCGGGGAAAGGGCTATGGGGTCTGGCAGCGCTAGTTGAACCCGGATCGGACCATCCCGGAACCCATTGGCCAACCTGCACCCCGCCCACCCACCTTACACCCACCTCATCCCCACCTTCCAAACCACTCCTCTTGCGCCCCAAAACCCCCAAAGCAACCCTCCTACGATGAGCCCGCCCCCTCAGTGTCTCGACGACACCACGAACCGGTTCCCGTCGGGATCGCTGAATGTCGCGAAGGTGCCCCATGGCTGCTCCTCTGGCTCGGCTTCGAACTCAACGCCGCGCCCTGCCAGCTCGCTGTAAGTCGCCCGCACGTCGTCGCTTGCGAATACCACGTTCGACGGCGTTCCGATGCGATCCTCCTGACCTGGAGGGGTGAAGAGCACGACGCGGGTGTCGGCCCCGGGGATGCGCAGCTCGATCCAGCGCTGGTCGCCGAGCGGCTGATCGGTGGCCACGCGGAAGCCCAGCTTGCTTGTGTAGAAGTCGAGCGCGGCGTCCTGGTTCCGGACGGGGATGGAAGCGAACTTGATTCCTCGGATCATTGGGGCCCTCCGTGATTGGACGTTTCCCTGCGAATGCCGTAAGTCAAAACCGGGCCGCCTCGTGTGGTCAAGGCATGAAGGGCATGCTAGTGCAACGGTTGCCACATATCCCCCGAACGCACAGCTTTGGGCGATGGAAATCGACCCCTATGTCATCGACGTTCTTCTGCCCGATCTGGTCGGGCACGATCGGCATCCCAGCGCCTATCTGACCTACCTCTATCTGTATCGGCAGGTGGGCGATAACGCGGCTGAACTGAGCCTGCGGCAGATCGCGGAGGGCACGGGCCTGTCCAGGCGGGCGGTCCAGGCTGCGTTGGCCAGGCTGGAGGGCCGCGGGCTCATTGGTGTCGAGCGGGACACCATCACTTCCGTCGGCCGCTACACGGTGAATCGGCCCTGGGTGAGGTTGGGGTAACGGCTGGGCACGGCGGTTTTCGCCGCGACCGGCATCAACGACCTACCTCCACACCGCCGATGTCGTACCAATCGATCGCAAGCTGCGCGATACCGTACCGGTCGGGTTTTCGCTCGACCAGGGCCACCAGTGTCGAACCCAGCATGTCGTAGTCGATCAGCCGGTCGCGAATGCGCACCCGTGCAGCGACCGATCTTCGTGAGTAGGCCAAGGCCGCGTGGCACGGTCAACCTCCCCCGTGCCGTTTCCGACAGGTAGCAGGTCGGCGCGTCCAGCTCGGCCGGGACTGCCGTGGTCGCTCTCTTCTCATCTCCCTCCACCCGGCAGCCGCAGCACCGGCGGCGGAATAAGTCCCAATTGACTGCCATGAAGTACCCCGGTGGCGCCCGCGTATTTCTCCTGCAAGCCGGACCGTTCCCGTGTCACAGCCGGCCACGACCCTCCGCCCCTTTGCTGCTGACAAGGAGAAGCACCCATGAACATCAAGACCTTCTCGACCGCTGCTCTTTTCCTGTTCGCCAGCGCCCTCCCAGCCCCGCAATCCCTCCCGGCCCAGGAAGTCATCGACCTTGCCGGCCGCGACCAGCGACTGGACGCCGACTTCGAGGAAGTCTTCCGCATCGGTGTTTTGGAGGGCGAAGACTGGGAGATGTTCGGCACCGTCATGCACGTCGAGTTCGATCGGCGCGGGAATCTTTACATCGTGGACGGTAGCGGCGGAATGTCGCTTGGGGACGGGATGCGCGTATTCGGACTGGGCTCGGCGGGAACGCGAGTGCTGGTGTTCGACGCAACCGGCAACTTCCTGCGCGAATTCGGCACCTCTGGTGAAGGGCCCGGTGAGTTCAACATGCCGGCGGGGTTCGCGGTCATGCGGGACGGCACCACGATTGTGAGCGACTTCGGACACCGTGCGTATCAGCTCTTCGACGCAAACGGCAGATTCCTGCGCATGGTGCATGGGAGCGAGGGTGGCGGTCCGGGTGGGGTAGCGCGCAACCTCTTGGCCGATCCGCGCGGAAACGCCGCGTTCACCGGTAGCTTCGGGAACGGCATTGCCATGATCGGCGACGCGGGTCCGCCGACATCCCGCCCGATTACCCGGCTCGGACTTGCCGGCGAGGAGGTCCAAACCGACACCGTCGTCCAGGCCTGGCTTCCTCCCCGCGCGGAGGCTGATCTCAAGCTGCCCGGGAACATCAGCATCCCCGGGGGTGACAAGGTGACGCTGGCCAGTGCCCTGAGCGGCCTTTCGCAACCTTCCGTCTTCGAGCCGCCGCTACTGGCGGGCGTGTTGCCGAACGGAGGCATCGTGTATTCCGACTCGTCGGCGTACGCCCTGAAGGTCACCCGTCCGGACGTTGGTGAAGTGACGAGGATCATTCGGCGCCCCATCCGGCCCGAGCCGGTCACGCCTCGAGTCGAGAAGGAGCACCGCGAGAAGCAGGAGCGCGAGGAGCAGGAGGCCGCGCGGGACGGGGGTTCAGGTGCATCCATGCAGATACGACTTTTCACCCCGGGTGGTCGCACTCCCGGCGGGCTGAACCCGACAATCCCCCTCGATATGCCCGAACCGACCTACTACCCGGAGCTTCCTGTGTTGCGCGACCTCTCCACCACGTGGGACGGCAGCATCTGGGTGCGCCGCCGCGGAGACGAACCGGAGAGCGACGGGCCCATCGATGTCGTTACCTCCGACGGACGCTACGTCGGCACGTTCCCAACGGACGCGACTGAAATCCCCGACGCCTTCGGGCCGAACGGTGTGGCCGCGTTCATCGAACTCGACGAATTCGAGGTCGCCAGGCTGGTGGTGCGGAGGCTGCCTGCGGCAGTGCGCTGAGCGGGACGTCTGGGCAGGACTAGCCGGGGGCCCGGCGGATTCACCGACCCGTCCGCCGGCGGGCGACGATCAAGCGATCGGGCAAGACGGAAGCCGGGTCATCGAAGTAGTAGAGGTCGTCATGATCCACGAACAGCAATCTCGGGCTCTCGGCAAGCTGGAGCCTGGGTTGCCCGAGCCGGTCCATGATCACAAGGTCGGCCTCGAAATCTCCGAAGCGCATCCGCGCAGACTGAACGGCAATCTCTCCTCCGTTCAGAAGAAAGACATCGGCGACCTGGGTGATAGCACCCACGGCAGCGAGGTCTACAGGCGCTGTGTCGGAGATCGGAGGGACGGGTCCGGTTGGCCGGGGCAGTGGCATCACCACCTCAGCGAGACGCTGGCCGTTGCGGCTGAATTTGTAAAGTGTGTCAGACAGGGCCCACGCAGCCCAGATGGTGTCCGCTTCAACCACGGCGCTCACCGACGGAAAGGAAAGACCGGCTGGCCGGGACGCTTCCGGCAGTCCCATTGGAAGGAACCTTCGCTCAACCCGTCCGGCCGTCGAGTCCCATAGGTGAAGGAAACGAGGTTGGCCGACATCGTCTCCCCCGGGACCAAGTAGCAGGAACCGGTC
>LXNJ01001285.1_pt1 | contig 15184 bp, 11 predicted proteins | sample 809081 | NCBI WGS metagenome assembly LXNJ01 (sample SAMN04870510, study PRJNA318959) | sponge metagenome | biome: sponge; feature: marine sponge reef; material: water | host: Petrosia ficiformis | place: Greece: Milos, Mediterranean Sea | collected 2013-05-29 | depth 5-7 m
GGCCCATGAAACCCAGATCCAAGACGGTGACGCCAAGCCCCGGCTCGACGGTGAAGGTCGCGAACGAACTCCGGTCGGTCTGGCCGTCGCCGCCGTCGAAGTAGAGGCGGAACACGTCGTCGTTCCAGTGCTCCATGTCGCCCGAGAAGGTGCCCGGCTCTCCGAAGTGCAGCCTTAGCCGCCCGTCCTGCCCGAGCATCACCTCGGCATGGCCGGCTCCGAGCGGCTCTGCGTAGCTGCCCACGTATTCCTCAAGGGGCAACGTGGGCCGGGCTCCCGGGACGCGGGCCGAATCCTGCGCGGCGAGGTTGCTCTCGGCTTGTGCGACGATCGCGGCCCTATGGGCCATGGACTCGCCGTGCCAATCTCGCGGCTCGGCGCCGAGAAGACGGGCGAACACCCAAGCGGTGATTTCGTGGTGCGGGTGGAACCATGCGTCTCCGTTTGCCAGCACTACCACGCCGGCGGCGATGTCAGGAAGCAGTGCAACGTACGCCGGAAAACCGAAGATGCCGCCGCCGTGGGACAGGTACGGGTGGCCCTCGAAGGTGGTGCGATGCCACCCCAGACCGTAAGTGCCGCTAGTCAGGTCGTCCGCGAAGAGGAAGGTGGCGCCGCTCGCAACCTGGGGGGCGTGCATCTCCTCCACCGTTGCCGCCCCGAGCACGGCGCGGTCGCCGAACCTTCCCCGCGCGAGGTGCATCCGGAGCCAGTTCGCCAGCTCCGCCGCACTCGACACCACACTTCCCGCCGCCTGCATGCTGTCGTACGACTGCCAGGCCAGCACCCTGCGCGCTCCCTCGCGGTCGACGCCGTGGGGCATCGCGACGTTCCTGCCCGGTGCGTCGGCAATCCCGACCGTACCCGCCGGCGCTGTGCCCAGGAAGGTGGGCGCCACGAATGGACGCTCCCACAGTTCGTAGGGGCTGGCCGCGCTGGTGTACATGTCCAGGGGATGAAGGAGACGCTCACGGACCCATTCACTCCATGTCTTTCCAGTCACGGCCTCCACCACCAGCCCCGCGACCCCGTAGCCTTGGTTGCTGTAGCGAAATTCCCTGAGCGGGGTTTGGTTGTCGAGGTGTCGAACTCGCTCTGCTGCCGTCCGGGCGTCCATGATCGTCAGCGCGGGAAACACGACGCCCGGCATCCCCGACTGGTGGGACAGAAGGTCGTGGATCGTCATCTCGCGCGTTATCTCCGGGTCTTTCACCCGGAACCAAGGAAGGTGCTCGACCACCGGATCGTCCCATTGCACCAGCCCGTCGTCCACGAGGGCGCCGATCGCCGACGCCCCGAACGACTTGGAGACCGAGCCGATCTGGAAGAGGGTGTGCGCGTCGACCGGGTCTTCCCGGCCCAGCTCCTTGACCCCGAACCCCTCGGCGAATATCACGTCGTCGGCATGCACCACGGCAACCGACAGGCCAGGCACGTCCCAGTCTGCTATGGACCCGCGGATGTAGTCGGAAAGGCCCGCGAGTCTTCCGTCGGCAGGGGCCTCCGCGACATCGCGGCAAGCCACCCCGCAAAGCGTGATCGCCAGACCGACCCCCACCAACACCCGGCCCCTCCAACCGCCTCCCACCCCACCACTCGGTCCCTTGACCCGATCCGTGTCGTCGTCCTTCACGGACTTCTCCTCTCGGTGTTGGGTGTGGCCGCTTCGCTTTCGACCACTTTGACGCAGTAAGCCTCCTCGAAGTCGGCTTCGGTCAATCATGGCGGGTTTCCTCCGTGCAGGTTAGCCTGTGGGCCGGGATCAGTAGAATCGCACGGCGGTGCTATCTCCGATCATCCCGTCGTTGGACGACCTAACCGTTGCGCTCGGTTGTGCGACAGGCCGACCGCCGGCTGACCCGAGGATAGTTGGCTACCCGACCCCACAAGCAGGTCCAGGCGACGCGCAACGTGCTCGAACAAGCCGAGGTGCCGTCGGCGGCGCGGGCGCGGTCCATGTTGGCTGACAAACGCTCCGGGGATTGGGAGGTCGCCCCGGTTCGACTTTCTCTCTTCGTTCCTCGCCCACAACTTCGTCCACTTAGCCGCTCCGCTGAGAGGGCGTTGTAAACGCTGTCGATCTCGTCGGTGTCCTAAGGCCAATGCGAAACAGACCCCACTCTGCCCTGATCCTGTCGGCAGTCCTCCTCGCTTGTGGGGGTGACACCGAACCCACAGTCGATGTCCAGGTCCAGATCGCTGACAGCGCCGGCGTGCGGATCGTCACGTACGAGGGCACTCCAGCCATCGCCGCACCCTTCCACCTCGCTGCGGAACCCCTGTACCGGCACGGCGCCACCCCCGGCGACTACATCTTCCAGTTCGTCGAGGCCGGTCGGCTCTTCCCGGATGGACGCGCGGTCGTTGCTGATTGGTACAGCGAAGTGGTCGTCCTGAGTCCGGACGGGACCACGCACGAGGTGCTCGCCAGGGTTGGAGAGGGACCGGGCGAAGTCATCTCGCCCCACGCGGTGTTCGTCCTGGGCCAGGACAGCGTCCTTGTGCCTGACGATCGCCAGTCTCGCCTCACTCTCTTCGTCGGCGATTCGGTCGCGCGCATCGTGAGCCTCCCTCGGGCACAGCACTTCGGCGTGGCGGGGATCGGTTCATCCGGTACGCTGCTGCTGTGGAACCGAACCCCCTATCGTTCCTGGGTCGACATAGAGGAGGAGTGGCTCGCCGGGCACATGACCCTGTTCGATACTGAGACCGGCGCCCTCGACACGGTCGCGTCCTACGACCACTGGCCGCGACAGCGGTCGGGGCAGCCGAGGCCGATCATCCGGCCCATTGGCGAGGTCACGGTCGCTGCGGGGAGGTTCGTCCATACGAGGTCCGACAGGCCCGAGATCACCTGGCGTCTGCCGGACGGCACGCTGGCCCAGATCGTGCGCTGGCGGCCCGGGCCCAACCTTCTGACCGAGGAACTCCTGGAGCACGGCGAGGCCTATAACCGAATGATAGGCCGGATGAACTACGGAGTATCCGATGCCCGGCTCGAGGAGATAATTCAGGAAGACATGTCCCGGTATCGCGCCATGATCGGCCAGCCCGTGCCGCTCTTCGGTTCCCCCTTTGCCGACGCCGACGGAAACGTGTGGCTGCCCTCCTACCGGCCGGCCTACCCGGAAGAGGGATCGCCGTACACCGTCATTTCCCCAGGTGGCGAGTGGCTGGGACAGGTCGAGACTCCACCCAGGTTCCGAATCCTCGATGTGACCGGAGGGCTCGTGCTGGGGGTGCTCAGGGACGAAATGGACGTGGAGAATGTGGTGGTGTATGAGTTGGTTCGATGAGTGCGCTCGGGTGGCTGCCCAGATAGTGCCCATCGGCTGAGGGCACATCGGTGGGTCCGTCCGCGAACGGCTCGGCGCCGCTTCGCACATGGATTCACCAGCAGAGCACGAAGTGTTGAGTTTTCAACACTTTTGTGTTACGATTCCCTTCGTCCTTGTACTCGAACCTTGAGGACTGGACGAGAACACCCGCCGAATGGAGCGCCAGTATCGTGACCCAACTCCCCCCGCTGAGCCGACGCGAGCGCGAGGTAATGGATGTCCTGTACGAGCTGGGCCCCGCCACAGCGGTCGAGATACGGGAACGCCTGGCTGACCCGCCGACGGACTCGGCCGTCCGTTCAATCCTACGCATCCTCGTCAGCAAGCGACATCTGGAACGCGCGCCGGAGGGTCACCGCTACGTCTATTCTCCGACGATGCCCGTGCTGCGGGCGCGACGCTCCGCAATGCATCGCGTCCTGCGAACGTTCTTCGGAGGCAGCGTCGAGGGTGCGGTCGCCATGCTGCTCGAACTCGGCGAAGGCGACCTTACACCTGAAGAGCGGGAACGCATCATGGCGATGATCGATCAGGCCGAGGAGGACGGACGATGACCGGACTGCCCATCACCGCCGTGAGTGCCATAGGTCTGGTTTCAAAGGCCACGGTGGTCCTGTCCGTCACCCTCGTCCTTGCCTGGTTCGCAAGACGCGGTTCGGCGAGGACCCTGCATCTACTGTGGAAGACGACCTTTGCAGTGCTGCTCGTGTTGCCGGTGCTGAGCCTGGTGGCCCCTTCGTGGGTGCTCCCCATTCTTCCCGCCCGAACCACGGCAATCGAGCACCTTCTCCCAGAAAACACAGCGATCGACCTGTCAGCGACGGCCAACCCTCCCAGCGCTGAGCGCCAGCCAGATCCGGTGCCTCGGGTCCCGACCGGATTCGTGCCGTCCCCCGCTCGGGGCGACGGTTCAATCCCGCTGACTCCCGCCGTGGGCGTGTTCCTCATCTGGACACTCGGCTGCGGGGCTGGGCTCATCTCCCTCGCCGCCGCCGCCCTGCGTTTCCGAAGGCTCGTGCGGGGGGCAACCCCGATTCGCGACCCGGACTGGGTTCGGTCGACAATTGGGCTCCGGCACCTGATAGGCGTGCGTGCCGACGCTAGTATCCTGTCCAGTGCCCAAGTCGCCACACCCATGACGGGCGGTCCGTTCAGGCCCGTGGTTCTACTTCCCGCAACGGCGGATAGCTGGACGTCCGGCCGTCGCGAGATGGTCGTCTTGCATGAATTGGTGCATGTGCGTCGACGGGATGCTCTGTGGCGGCTGGTGGGCGGCGCCGTGGTTGCGCTGTACTGGTTCCATCCGCTGATCTGGCTCGCATCACGCCTCGCGGGCGCCGCGAGGGAGCGCGCGTGCGACGAGGAAGTCCTGGCACTTGGCGTACTGCGCCCCTCGGCATACGCCCGCCACCTCTTCTCGCTGGCGTCCGAGATCACCCCTGGTCCACCCGTCCTGTCGCTGCCCGTGGTACAACACCCGCATTTGGAGAGCAGAATCATGTCCATTCTCAAGCTGCACCGGCCGCGTTTTTCGAGAATCCGCACCCATGCCGCGCTGGCGGTAGTCGGTGTGGTGGGCATCGTTGCCGCCTGTGCCAGACCCGTCCGCATGGACCCAGCCGCGAGCCCCACGCCTCAGGCCGAGACCGTGCGTCTCCCCGAACGTCCGGCCGAGAACCCGGCACCTCCAGGGAATCCGGCACCGGTGTCAGCTCCGCCGTCCGTCAGGACACCGGCCGAATCCCCCCCGACGGGGCCAATCGCGGCTGCCCCGATAGTGCCGGAAGCCGTCGAATTGCAGGAGATCGAGTGCATGCCGGGGCGATTCACCGGCACAATGCGGGACCGTGGGTCGACGACAATGCAGGTATCCGTAGACGGGATGGCGCTCTGCATGCGGACGAGCGGAGATGTCGTGATGACCGGAGACGGTACGGCGGTTGCGAGCATGGATCCCGGCAGCTGGCTGGTTCTTGCGTCGCAGGCCGGGAGGCTTCACCGGATGGCGATCACTTCCGGTCCAAGCGGCCTGGAGTACGAGTGGAGCATCGATGGCCGCTCCCAACCCTTTGACGATGAAGCGCGCGACTGGCGCAACCTGATGTTGACCGTGCTGGCGCGCTCCCGCGAGGCGTGGGACGTGCGCGCCAAGGAGGGGAGGCTGCGCCGGGAGATAGGATCCCACGAACGGCACGTTGCCGGTCTCCGTCGCCAAGTCGGGTACCACGAACGTCAAGTTGCGAGTCTCCGTCGTCAAGTCGGGTCGCACGAACGGCATGTCGCGAGTCTCCGTCGCCAAGTCGGGTCCCACGAACGGCATGTCGCGAGTCTGCGCCGCGAGATCGAGTCTCACGAACGGCACGTCGCGAGTCTGCGTCGGCGACTCGCATCCAGCGACCGGAGGGTGGCAATCCTGGACCGACAAGTGCGAGAGATCAGACGGGAGATCGAGCAATACGACCTCGATGGGAAAGTCCGAGACATCGAGACCCAGATCGAGCGATACGACCTCGCCGGTAAGATCCGAAACATCGAGACCCAGATCGGGCAATACGACCTCGCCGGGAGAATCCGAGACATTGAGGCCCAGATTGAGCGATATGATCTCGCCGGGAAGATCCGGGACATCGAGGCCCAGATCGAGCAATACGACTTGGAGGGAAGGATCAGAGAGTTGGAAGCGCAGATCGAGGACTGGGACGCCGATGGTCGCGCCGAGGAAATCGAGCGGTCGATCCAGGACGATGTCGCCGCGTTGCGGCGCCTGGTCCACGCTACCGAGCGAAGGCGCTGATCATGCAACGGAGTTGGACGCTGCTCGGCGTGCCGTGGGCAGCGCTGGTTGGCTGCGGCGACACCGGGTCTCCGAGCGACTGGACCACCCGGCGAGTTCGTGGACGCGAACGGTGTCATGCTTGGCCCCGGGGCACGCCTCTGGGTCCCGGACGCGCGCAACCGACGGATGTCGGTCTTCGATCCGGAAAGTGGCTTCATCGAGTCCTTTCCTTTCGCCGACGGGAACTACGGCTGGGTGTGGAATGGCGCGATGGTGGACGGGCGCCGCATCCACCGGCCGTGGTCGGGAGGGAGCCGGGAACAGATCCACGTCTACGATTTGACGATGACGCTGGTGGACTCGCTGCCGTTGCCCAGCGATCGTCCAGAGGACGACGAGTACGATCCCCGGAGTCGGCCGGGCAGCTTCTATCAGGAGACCAACGGCGGCTACATGATGTACGGGATCCCGTTCTTCGCGGCCGAGGTTAGCTACATCGATTCCCGAGGTGCCATCTGGTCCACGGCAGACGGCACGACGGCGACACTCCGCTGTGTTCGTACACGCGGCGGCGGTTGCTGACCGCCATGTCGCACGGCGAAGAGCTGGCCCCGCTGGTTCGGAGGTTCCTGGACCAGGGAACGGTGCGGTAGACCCTGGGGGGACACGCAGACCCTGGGAGGACACGCATAGCTCGAATCGAGACATCGGCCGGGTCGCCGGAGATAGGACGTGTTCGCGCCCTTCGTGTCGAAACCTCGCTGCCAAACACCCCGTAGTGCGAGCCTTGTACTCAGGTACACCCGTGTCCCACGACAGGCTGCAGCAATGAGACCCACTCAACGCCACGTTCTCACAGGCTGGATGTACCGGCGCAAGCCGCACGGTAGTCCGCCGACTGGGAGGATTGCGTCCGTCGCCGTGGTCTTCGTGCGAGACCGGGCAGCGGCCGCTACCCGGGAGAGAGCGCCATAGAAGGGTAGGTCGACCTGAACCGGTCCGAATCGGCCCTCCGGCGCTCCCACCGCTGGAGGGCCGATTTCTTTCCCCCACTCTACTGAACCGACCAGCAAACAATGTCCGAGAAATCACAGAATACACGAATCATCGAGCGCTACACGGACCAACCGGCGCGAATGCCCATCGAGCTGAGACGCGAGATCGAGGCCCGCTGGAACGGAGAACCTGTTCAGCTCTACGCGATGGCCGACCTCGACGAATCGTTGTCGCTCGCCGAGCGGTGGTTCGCCATCGGTCCCCTGCATGCGTCAGCCGCGAGCCCTCGCGAAGACGGGTCATGGCGGATCGATTCCTTTGAACGCCACGACATCGGGGCGGTGCGCGAGATCCCGGGATTGAGCAGCACTTCGCTGGTCGTGCTGGGATCCCCGGGTGAGATCCCACTTGCCTCCCTCCGCTACACGCACCGGCAGCGGCGGGCGATGGAGAATCTGCGGTTCGTGCTCGAGGAACAGATCGAGGGGCGCCAACCGGCCGCCAGCGACGCCGACCTGGAATACGAACACGCCGTGGCCGGCCCGCTGCGCGACGCGCAGGCGCTGGTCGGAGGCACCCGGCGGGCCGTCCTGTGGCGGCTGCTCGGATACCTGCGGCCCTACCACAAACGGATGCTTGCGGGCTTCGCGGCCGCATTGGTCATCACCGCGGTGAGCCTCCTGCCCCCCTTTCTGGCCGGCTATCTGATCGACGATGTGGTGCGGCCGGTCCGTCAGGGCGCGCTTCCGCTTTCGCAGGGCCTTCGTGTCGCCTGGGCAGCCGTCATTGCGATGGCGATGGCGTACATGGTGCGCCAGGTCGCCGCCCACGTGCGGCTCCGCCAGATGAGCGTGCTCGGCGAGTACGTCGCCCGCGACCTGAGGACCGAGCTATACGAGCACTTGCAAAGGCTTAGCCTGAGCTTCTACTCGCGCAAGAAGACGGGCGGCCTGATCACCCGGGTAAGCTCGGATACGGATCGCCTTTGGGAGTTCCTGGCTTTCGGAATCGTCGACGTGTCGCTCTCGGCGGTGATGCTGGCCGGACTGAGCGCCGTCCTCGTGAGCCTGGACTGGCGGCTGGGGCTGGTCATGATCCTGCCGGTCCCGCTGCTATGCTGGTCCATCTTCAGGCATGGGGAGCGGATCCATCGGCTCTTTGCGCGTGCCTGGCGCAAGTGGTCCGGGCTGACCGATATCCTTTCGGACACGATCCCCGGGATGCGCGTCGTCAAGGCGTTCAACCAGGAGGAGCGCGAGAAGCGGCGCTTCGACGCCAGCAACGACGCGGCGATGGGCGAATTCAACCGCATCCACCGTGTCTGGACCTTCTTCTGGCCGTCGCTCATGCTCGGGGTCCACGCCATGACGATGACGGTCTGGGCCCTGGCCGTGCCTCGGCTGCTCGACGCGTCCGGCGCGCCGGGCAGTCTCACGGCGGGCACGTTCGTGTCGTTCCTGCTCTACATGACGATGTATGTGCAGCCCATCGAGGTGATCGGACAGATGGCACGCGTGATGAACCGCGCAACCAGTTCCGCACACCGGGTGTTCGAGGTCCTCGATACGGAGCCCGAGGTGCGCGACGTGCCCCGGCCGTGCCGGCTTGACCCAATGCGGGGCGTGGTGGAGTTCGACTCGGTGAGCTTTGGCTATGACGGTGTCAAGCAGGTGCTGAAGGGGATCTCCTTCTCGGTGGCGCCGGGCGAGATGATCGGGCTTGTCGGGCCATCCGGCGGCGGCAAGACCACGGTCACGAACCTCATCGCGCGGTTCTATGATCCCACGGGCGGACGGGTCCTCGTCGACGGCAACGACCTGCGGATGCTCGAAACGGGTCACTACCGCCAACAGTTGGGGATCGTGCTTCAGGATCCGTACCTGTTCCATGGGTCCATCCTGGAGAACATCCGCTACGGCCACCCGGACGCAGCACTGGACTCGGTGGTGCAGGCGGCACGCGCGGCCAACGCCCACGACTTCGTGTGCCGGCTCCCGATGGGCTACGAGACTGTGGTCGGGGAGCGGGGGCAGACGCTGTCCGGTGGTGAGCGCCAGCGCGTATCGATCGCACGGGCGATCCTGCACGACCCGAAGATCCTGATCCTGGACGAAGCGACCTCGGCCGTGGACACGGAGACCGAACGCAAGATCCAGGAGGCGATCGACCGCCTGGTGTCGGGACGGACGGTGTTCGCCATCGCACACCGACTGTCAACCCTGGCACGGGCGGATCGGATCTTCGTGATGAAGGGCGGCCAACTCGTGGAGGCGGGCACGCAGACCGAGTTGTTGGCGCTCGAGAACGGGGTCTACAGGAGACTCTACGAACTACAGAGGCAATCACTGGTGACCGTCTCAACGGCGCACAAGGAGGCATCGTGAAAAGGGTGGACAATACGAGCAGGAGGCCCGGCCGCCTGAGGCTGTGGCATGGGCGCGACGGACAGCTGTGGGCGGAGTGCGGCGACCGGGCTTCTCCGGTGGTCGTTCACCGGTGTTTCCCCTGGTCGGACCCATCGTGCCACATCTCACTGCGTGATCCGGACGAAGAGGAGTTCGCCTACGTGCGCGACCTGTCGGAGCTCGACGGACGGTCGCACCCGGCGCTGCTCGAGGCCCTTGGCATTGCGGGGTTCGTCCTGGAGATCACGGCCATCGAGGAGGTGGCCGAAGAGGTCGAGATACGCCGCTGGCGCGTGCGGACTCGGCAAGGTCCACGTCGTTTCCAGACGCGCCTGGACGAGTGGCCGGTCGACGTTGCAGGCGGAGGCGTCCTCATCCGCGACGTGGCCGGGGACCTCTACCACGTGCCCGACCCTGCGGCGCTCGATGCGGCCAGCCAGAGCTGGCTGTGGACGTACGCCGGGTGACGGACCAAACGGTGTCCATTCGCAGCCTGGGTCAGTGATTCCTCGCCCGGCTGGATGCCATCAGGACCCCGGCCAGCCCCAGGCTGATCCAAATTGCGGACAATGTCGCCCATAGTTTTGTGGACGGTAGGAGCGCCCAACCCTCTCTCCCACCTGTCGGGAGGTCCACCCATCGGTTGAACGTATCTCCGCCGACGTACCACGCGACGAACTCGGCGGTGCGCTCAATCCAGCCGATGTCCCAGATGTCGGCGACGCCCAGCAGGACCGCGCCTGAGACCCACAGCCCGACGGCCCAGAACAGCGGACGCGCCGTGGCGAGCACCAGGGTGCTGGCCAGCAGGTAGGCAGCGGTCGCTGACGTGAACGGGAGTGCCCACTCCCACCACGGAGTGGTCCAGTTCACATATTCGGTGGCGCCGGGGGTGCCCGCGGTGGCTCCCACCGGGTCAAGCACGAGCAGGCGCACTTGGTCGACACCCAGGACGCCTCCGCTCGCCAGCACGGTGAGAGCGACCCACACGAGGGCCGCACCGAGGATCACCAGGAGCCAGGCCCATCCGGCAGCGACCTTGAGGAGCGCGTGCCTCCGGTGATCGACCGGGAGTGACCATAGCGGGGTGTCCCCGAACCGGCGCTCGCCCTTCCAAACCAGGAGCGGAAGGAGCAGAGCGGCAACTACGGCGAAGAAGCCCCAAGGGGGCTCTCCGGGATCGAAGACGAACTCACCTACCTCCCCCTCACCGACTACTGCTTGCAGGACCGGCAATCTGGCGAAGGCGATCAGGGCCAGCGAGCCGATCGCGAGCACCACGCCTGCCAGGGCGCCCTCGCGGCGGATGGCCAGCCCGACCACACGAAGCTGCTCGATCCAGACCGCTTTCATTGCCGGTATGCGGCCCCCCGTTGAGTCCGTCATGATGTCCCCCTTCCCGAGAGCAATGCCACCGCTGCTTCGTCCAAGGACAACGGGGCAACCTCACGAACCGCCGCGCCGGCCTGCGACAGGCCGCGCGTAACGGCTTCACGGTCGCCCCACACCGTCCATTCGATCGCGCGGGCCGCGCCGCTGCGCTTGACCACCCGGCCTCCCAGCTCGCTGGGCCCCCTCCAGCCGTCGGGAACGTCCGCCCAGTAGCGCAACAGGCTTCCGTGCAACTCGTCGCGCGGGAGTTGCCCGAGGAGTCGTCCTGCCGAGAGCACGCCCACATGATCCACCAGGGGCTCCACCTCGTAGACCCTGTGCGTGGAGATCAGAACGGTGGTCGGGGAATCGGCCAGGTGTTCGCTCAGAATGCTCAGCGTCTCGTCGCGCACCACATGGTCCAGACCGTCCGTCGGCTCGTCCAGCAGGAGCAGCGGCGGCCTTTGCGCCAGCGCCACGAGGAGCTGCACGCGTCGGCTCTGGCCCTTCGAAAGTGTGTGGCACTTCCGCCCGGGATCGATCTCGTACCTCGCCCTCAGTTGGCGGGCGTACTCCGCGTCCCAGGACGGGTGGTACACCGCATGGTGCTCCAGCAGCCGGCCCACCGTCATCCAGGCGTAGCCGACCCGGTGGTCCTCCGGCACGTAGCCGATGCCCGCGCGGACTTCGGCGCCCCGGTCGGCCGGGTCCTGCCCCAGGACGCTGACCGCTCCGGCCTGGTATCGGACGAGACCCATGAGTGTCCGATTCAGCGTGCTCTTGCCCGCGCCGTTGGGACCCACGAGCACGTATACGGCCCCTTCCGGCACCTGCAGATCCAGGTCGTCAAGTGCCCGTTCGGAGCCGAATCGCTTGGCCAGGCCTCGTGTCGTGACCGCGAACGGGCCACTGCCGAGGTCGATGGGAAGCGCCGCCGTGGCCATGTCCGTCATCGTCCGTCCTCCTTGCTTCCATCTCCGTGAGCATCTCCACCTTCCACCTCCCGCAGCGCCGTCATCAGATCAGCCAGCGCGAGTCCGTTCCGCGAGGCATCGGCCAAGGCCCGCCTTGCCACCTCCCTCGCAAGGCGCGGCCGCTCCGTCTCTTCCGGACGCACCTCTGGCGCCACGAATGTGCCCTTCCCGTGGCGGACGTGTACCACGCCATCGCGCTCGAGCGCAGCGTACGCCTGCGATACGGTCCGGGGATTCACCCGAAGGCTCGATGAGAGCTCGCGCACCGATGGGAGCGGGTCCTCTGGACGAAGACTTCCCCGAACAAGACCGCTGCGCACCGCGTCCATGATCTGGACGTACAGCGGTCGACCGTCGGCGTGGCTGAGTCGGATCTTCATGGTGCCTCAACTGTTGTAGTCATATACTACAGATACAACAGTATGAGATGTATTCTGGCGAGTCAAGGGGGTGGACTCATTCGAACACCTGGCTCGCCTGGCCGAGGGCGGGGTGATATTGGGCCGGTGGGGGCATGGATGTCATGCCGACATGGCAATATGTAAAGTATACATTACACTAGGGTGGACGGAACTCCGCTATGCCGGGTGCCGACCTGTTCGGCCCCGTGCCCGGCGAGCTGCTTGGTTACCGGCCCCGGCACCGGTATCTTCTCATCGAGATCCAGTCGGAGGACCCGGCCTCGGTGCCGCCGGACAACGTGCTCGCGATGAAACCAGGCTGGACGAGTACAGGGGCTGAAGGAGGAGTCGTTGCCGGAACGGTCGAGGCGATCAGAGTTGAAGGAGAGGAGGCAATGAGCACCCTTCGGAGAAGACCCGATCCAGTCCCTGAACGAAGCCTTGGCTCATACGAAGGGCGAAGGCCCCGCAACCCAACGCGGTCAGGCGTGCACTACTAGCGCCCTGAAGTACACTGTGTCCCACGCGGTGTCGCGAAGGCAACCGCCCGACACATCTCGGTTCGGGCACTCCGGGTCCGCTGATACACTGCGCGGCGATCCGCCTTCGGTTGTTCGCCAGCATCCTCTTACGCAATGTCGTGCTGCTTGATCCAGTCGCGCAGGGCGTGGTCGATCCGTGTCTGCCAGCCGCGACCTCCGGCGGTCCAGCGGCTTTCGACCCTACGGTAGTGCGGCGGATTGGGTCGTTGGCGCATATTGGGATGGCTCAGGAGTTGAAAGAGTCCTACTTCCTTTTCGATACGTAGCCTGTAGTAGACGCCCCCCCGACTACGAGCCGGAGAGCAATCATCAGAAGCATCGAAGCAAGAATGGCATTGACGTCGCTCCTGACCGCCTTGATTGTCGGTTGCGACTCGCCCCGATCCGCTTCTTGTGACATCACCGATCCCAATGGTCAGGCTGTAACGAACACGAGCGTCGGAGCTTGGCCGACGGAACTCTCCTGGCGCGAGGTTTGGCGAGCAGGAGGCCTCAGTGACGCCCAGGCATTGGTCCGGCCGGCTGACGTCGCCGTAAGCCCTGACGGATCGGTTGCCATCGTAGATTGGGGCTTGGCCGAAGTTATCGTACTGGGTCCCGGTGGAGAGTGGCAGGGGACGGTCACGGAACGCGGCGAGGGCCCGGGCGAGGTACGGGCACCCGTAGCAGTGGCCTGGGCAGACGCCAATACCCTCCTCATCCTGGAGGTGAGTGCATTCCGGATAGTCACGCTCGACCTTTCTACCCGTTCGGCCAGTGTCACTCCGGTTGATCCGGCGTTCATGTCGCCGGTGTTCGCAGCTGGCCAGGTCAGGTTCGTGGCGCTGCAGCCGGACCGCACGGTTTGGCTGGAATTCCCCGGCCCGACTGTGGATGGCTGGGAGGAGCGATCCTTCGTCCGCTGGTCTCCCGACAGACCCGTGAACGATAGGGTCTTGTCGTCCCCTGCCAGAGGGTTTGCAGGTGCGAAGCTGGCCGCATGGCCGCGGTCGTTGCTGGGTGTGGGTGCAGAGACCTGGGTCGCCTCCAGCCCGGACGGGCGTTACGAACTGGAGGGGGCACGGGGCGCCGGGAGCCATGTATGACGTATTCCTGCCGTCCGGGCGGTTTCTTGGCTCGATCCGCCTACCGGACGAACAGCGATTGATGGAAGCGAGAGGGGCCAGTGTATGGACGCTCCACACCGGCAGTCTTGGCGAATCCTCAATCGTGGCACTCGAAATCGAGGGACTATGAGGTCGTTAGCGTACCGCAAAATGTTGACGGATTCCGCACCAAGATCGAGTAATGCCGTCGCCTCGGCGATGGCTGGCCTCGCCGCTATCGCCCTTCTGTTCTTCCTGTGGTCGTGTGGAGATCCAGGTGAGTATTCCGGTGAAAGCGCAGAGGCTCCGGCACGGGCTTCCCTGTCGCCTGACCCGAAATGGGTGGTTGGCAGTGCAGATGGCCCCGAGGCAGAGATCTTCTTCCGGATCTCGGGCGCGAGACGGCTCAGTGACGGCAGTGTCGTCGTAGGCGTTGATGGCTTCCACGAAATCAGGAAGTTCGGGCCGGACGGAGCGCACCTCTGGACTGCCGGTCGCCGCGGCCAGGGCCCGGGCGAGTTCGAGCGGTTGCAGCTTCTGCGAGGTTGCTCGGAAGAGAGGGTTGTCGCCTATGACCGGAGCATCTTCAGAGTCACGGAGTTCAGCCAGGACGGCGAGCGGTTGGCGGCGTGGCAGTTACCCTCTGGAGCATCGGTTCCGTACGAGGTGACCTGTGCGCCTGATGGAAGAATCATCTACTTCGCGGCAGGTCAATTCCCGTCGGAAACCGGGATCGCGCGATGGCACGTGCCGATCTCATGGATTTCCCGGGGGATGCAAGGCGCTCAACTGATCCGCGACGAGGTGCCGGGGCCGGAGCGCATTCTCGATGACGACGGCTACTGGGATCGTCCGTGGTCCAGGAGACTGGTCTTTGGAGGAACCGATCGTGGCGTGTGGATCGGGACGAGTGACGACTACATGCTGGAGTTGGTCCGGTGGGATGGGACGGTTCTGGATACGCTTGCATGGTCGGGTAGGGACCGCGCGGTGACCCAGGCGGACATTGCCCAGTTGCAGGATGAGTTTACGGAAGGGGATGACGAGGAGACGAAAGCCAGATTCCTCAGGGAAAGCTGGCCCGGCTACGAGAGTGTGCTGCCCTCCACTGTGCCGGCATATTCACACCTTCTGGTCCTGGAAGACGGCACCCTGTGGATCGGGCAGTGGGACGGCATCATGTGGCTGCCTCGGCTCCCGGGGCATCCCGGAAAACGCTGGGACATCTTTGACCCTTCCGGCAATCGGGTTCGCCAAGTGACGATTCCGAGCAACATGCGTCTTCTCGATGCCGGA
>LXNJ01001286.1_pt1 | contig 15181 bp, 11 predicted proteins | sample 809081 | NCBI WGS metagenome assembly LXNJ01 (sample SAMN04870510, study PRJNA318959) | sponge metagenome | biome: sponge; feature: marine sponge reef; material: water | host: Petrosia ficiformis | place: Greece: Milos, Mediterranean Sea | collected 2013-05-29 | depth 5-7 m
GAGGTGCCGGTTTTGCCGGCGACGCCAGAGTCCGCCACCGGCGAGGACTTGCCGGTGCCACGTTCCATGGCGATCTGCAAGGCGCGTGTCAGGGTCGCGACGTCCCTCGCCGCCGCTGCCTGCTCGACATCGATTGGGTAGCGCTTGATGGTCTCGCCGTACGCGTCCACGACAGCGGTGACGGCTTTGGCCGGCGTCCTGAAGCCGCCGCTCGCGAACATCGCATAGATCTCGGAGACCTCGAAGGGTGACGCGTCGTAGGCACCGAGCAACAGCGACGCGTAGGGACGCGGATACCTCCCGGTAACCTCCCCGAGACGCCCGGCGATCTCGCCGATACCGACGTCGAGGCCGACGCGGACAGAGGCCACGTTCAGCGAGTCGCCCAGGGCGCGCACCAAGGGAACGATGCCGTGGAATTCGCCGTCGTGGTTGGTCGGGGCGTAGTCGTTGAATTCGGGCAGGACCAACGGCCGGTCCTCGACCGGCGTCGCGAGGTTGTAGCGTCCCGACTCCAGGGCGGCCAGGTACACCAACGGCTTGATCAACGACCCAATGGGCCGTTTCGCGTTCAGGGCGCGGTTGAATCCTTGCCGGCCGGGCTCACGTCCGCCCACCGCGGCGTGGATGTCGCCGGTTTGGCCGGCGCGCACGACCATGGCGACTTGCAGCGTGCCGGGAGCGATTCCACGGGCGCGCTCGATGGCGGCCAACGTGCCCTTGGCCGCCGCCTCGGCTGTCTGCTGAAGACGGGGATCCAAGGTCGTGTGAATGGCCAGCCCGTGTGCCGACAGGGTGTCGCGGTCGTAGTCCGTGGCGAGCTCGAGTCGGACCAGGTCCATGAACGCGGGATAGTAGCGCCCCCCTTCCCGGGTCTGGGTAAGCGCGAGAGGTTGTCGTACGGCACGCTCGTAGGCGCTCCGGTCGAGCAGTGCCACCTCCCGCATCGTGGCCAAGACCAGGTTTCGTCGCTGTTTGGCGCGCTCCGGGTGACGGAATGGATTGTAGTAGGAGGGTCCGTTGATCACCGCGACGAGGAGGGCGATCTCCTGCGCATCGAGTTCAAGGAGCGGCTTGTTGAAGTAGAAGTAGCTGCCGAGCCCGAAACCGTGGATCGCCCGTGCGCCGTCCTGGCCGAGGAATATCTCGTTCACGTAGGCGTTCATCAGGTCCGCTTTCTCGAAGCGCGCGTCGAGGATGACGGCGAAGGCGATTTCCTTGAGCTTGCGTGTGATCGTGGGGCGGTTGTCGAGGTAGTAGGAGCGCACCAGTTGCTGGGTCAGCGTACTGCCGCCCTGCTCGATCTCGCCGGCGCGCACATTGGCCCATAGGGCACGCAACATGCCCTTGATGTCGAATCCCAGATGGGTGTCGAAGTTGCGGTCCTCCACGGCCTTGAGGGTCTCGATCAGTAGCGGCGGCGTGTCCTCCGGCGCCACCACCAGCCGGTCTTCGCCGTGCGATGCGAAGAAACTGCCAATGACCGGCGGTTCCAGACGCGCATAGCGCAGCGGACCGGATGCCCCGGTGACGCTGGCAACGCGACCCTCTTCGAACCGCACGTCGATAGGCAGGGCAGGCCGCTCGGCATCGGCAAACCGGAACGGTCGCAGCGTGGCTCGAATTCGGCCACCCGTCACCAGGTAGCGACCGATGCCGAGGTCGCCCCGGGTACGCGCCTCGCGATAACCGAGCCGCTGGAGTTCGCCAATCAGTTCGTCCGGTGCTAGCGCAAGACCGGCGTAGATCGCCAGCGGTGCGGCGTATACCCGCGCCGGCAACGACCACCGGCGACCCTCGAAACGATGCGTGATCTCCCGGTCGAGTACGACGAGGTATGCACCGATGCCGATCGCCGCGAGAGCGAATACCAGCACCACCCACTTCGAGGCGGTAACCAGCCAATTGCGGCGCCCGCGCGATCTGCGACGCCGGGAGCGGCGCCTGGTCCGTCTAGCCGGCATGCCAAGTGGTTGTCAAGGCCGTGCATGACCAGGGCGGTCCAGGCTCCTTGAGCAGCCGTGATGTTTGCACGTAGGTGGCATTTGGCAAGACGGTTGGGGTCGCTCTTGGACGGCTCGCGTACTCGCGAGACGCGCTAGCGTTTCTGCGTGTCACCTCGATGCGGTGTCCACAAACGCCGTCTAGTCGTGGCTGCGTTTTGCGAGGAGTTCCTCGACGAGATCGTCTGTCACGGCGAGGGCGCGTTTGCGGCCAATATCCATGTTGATGAGGTACTTGTCGTCCACCACGAGCGCGGGGACGCTGGTCAGCCCCAGGGCAACGAAACGGCGTTCGCCGGCACCCACCTCCCGGGCCGTACGAGGCGACGTCAGCGTCTGCAGAAATGCCTCCTGGTCGACGCCGAAACCGTCGACGAACTGGGCGAGCGCGGTTGGTGTGGCGAACCGTCGGTTGCGATCCTGGATGGCGCGGAACAGGCGGCGGTGATTGGCTTCGATCGCATCGTGACGCAGCAGGGCGCGGTGCGCCTTGGCGAGCAGTCGATTCGACGACGAATAGGCGACGTGCACACGTTTGAAGACCACGCCGTCGGGCAAGGCGGATTCCCACCCATCGACGAGATCGTCGAGTCGACGGCAATGGGGGCACTCGTAGGAGAAGTACTCGACCACTTCGATTGTGCCGGTGCCGTCGGGTTTGTCGAGCGCGAAATACGGCTCGCCGCTCGCCGTTCCGCCGAATCCCAGGCTGTAGTAGAGACCGAAGCCGACGACGAGCAGGATCAATGCCCCCACCGCGGCGAGAATGCCGGTGCGGATCTCGGTGATATTGTCCTTGCGCTTTGCCACTTCTTCTTACGAAATACCAAGATGGAGCGGGCTCGTGGCCCCGGGTCTATTGCGCCTGCCAAGATGTCGGGCCAGCGCGACCTCGCGGCTGCGTCGGAGTCTCGCCTACAGTGAACTCCTACGGCGCCACCTCCTGGGGCCCAATCGTACCGGATTTCCGGGTCCGCTTGAGTTTCGACAGCGCTTCATTGATGCTTCACCGCCTACACGGAATCAGACGCGTCGTTCATTGCTTGGCGGCCGGTACCGCCTCGCCGGCGCGCCCTTGCGGGCGCGTTGAGATTTCGCGCAGCGATCGCGTCTCGCATTGGGGGAGGGTAACCGATGGCCTTGGAGGACTTCCGCGCCGAAGCCCGCGATTGGCTCGAAGATAACTGTCCGCCCGGAGCCCGGGCCGGCGGTCGTGGCAAACGCGACGACTCCCGGGTATGGCGGGAGCGCCTCATCGAGAAGGGTTGGTCGGCACCGGCATGGCCCACCGAATACGGGGGTGGTGGCCTCGACAACGAGCAATACATGGTGCTGATCCAGGAGCTGCGCCGGATTCGCGCCTCGATTCCGTTCGGCGGTATGGGACTGTCGCTGATCGGCCCCACGCTCCTGGAGTTGGGCACACCGGATCAGAAGCGTCGTCACATTCCGCCGATCGTCCGCGGCGAGGTCAACTGGTGCCAGGGCTACAGCGAACCAAGTTCCGGGTCCGACTTGGCCAGCCTGCGCACCCGGGCGGTGGACAGCGGCGACCATTTCGTCATCAACGGTCAGAAGATCTGGACATCCGGCGCGCAATTCGCGGACTGGATGTTCGCCTTGGTGCGCACCGATCCCGACGTGCCCAAGCACGAAGGCATCAGCTTTGTGCTTCTGACGATGCATCAGCCCGGCGTGACGGTGAAACCGATCCGGTTGATCAGCGGTAGCTCGCCTTTCTGCGAGACCTTCTTCGACGATGCCATCGCCAAGAAGGAGGATCTGGTCGGCGAACTCAACAAGGGCTGGACGATTGGCAAACGGCTCTTGCAGTTCGAGCGCGGCAGCATGGCGTCCCTGGTCGGCGGCGCGGCGGTTCGAGAAGCCGGCCCCACGCTCGAGGGCCGGGCGAAGGAATATGCCGGCGAGCAGGACGGTCGCATCGCGGACGACGACCTGCGAATGCGAGTCGTCGAACACAACATCAACAACCAGGCATATCGCCTCACCCAGCGGCGAACGGTGGAGGAAGCCAAGGATGGTCGAACGCCGGGACCCGCGACCTCGATCTTCAAGATGTACGGCACGGAATTGCAGCAGGACAAATCCTCCCTGCTCGTGGAGATGCGCGGGACCCGGGGCATCGGATGGGACGGCGACGGCTTTGACAACGCGGAGATCGGGGATACACGCGCGTTTCTCGCGAACCGCGCGGCGTCGATCTACAGCGGCAGCAACGAGATCCAGCGCAACATCATCGCCAAGCGGGTTCTCGGGCTCCCCGATTGACGCCCGCCCATAGGTCTTGGTCGGTTGTCTCGTCGATTGCCGTTGCGACGGTGTTGGCCGCCGGCTGTGCCGAAGTGAAGTCATCCCAGCCGGTGCCGCCGGTCGCGCAGGCGCGTCCGCATTCGTATACCGTGCACGGCATCACGGTCGAAGACCCCTACCACTGGCTGAAGGACCAGAGCTATCCGAAGGTGGACGATCCGGACGTGCTCGCCTACCTCGAAGCGGAGAACGCCTACTTCGACGCGGTCATGGCACCGCACAGGGAACTCGCCGATACGCTCTTCGCCGAGATCAAGGCGCGCCAGAAGCCCGATGACGCCAACGTCCCCGTGAAGGAGGGCGACTACTTCTACCAGTGGCGTTTCGAGGCCGAGGGTCAGTATCGAGTCTGGTCGCGTTGGCCGGCGACCGAGCGGGGGGCGGACGAGGGACCCAGCGCGCAAGCGCAGGTGATACTCGACGAACCCGCGCTCGCCAAGGATGTGGACTACTTCCGACTCGGTGCGCTCTCGGTTTCCAACAACGGACGGCTGATGGCGTACAGCACGGACACGACGGGTGCGGAACGATTCACGTTGCGCGTCAAGGGCCTCGATACCGGCGAACTGCTAGGCGAAGTCATCGAGAACACGTCCGGCAACCCGGTGTGGCCGGCCGACGATGGATCGTTCTTCTACACCGTCGTCGACGACAACTGGCGTCCGTACCAGGTCCGTCGCCACGTTCTCGGCACACCCGTGGCGGACGACACGGTCGTCTACGAGGAGAGTGATCCGGGCTTTTTCGTTGCCGTGTCGTCGACGTCTTCGAAGCGGTACGTGGTCATATCCTCGGGGGACCACGTGACGGCCGAGGTCTACGTCGTACCCGCCGACGCCCCGGCGAGCGACCCGCTCCTGGTCGCGGCCCGGCGGCAAGAGCACGACTACAGCCTCGACCATCAAGGCGACCGATTTGTCATCCGCACCAACGACACGCACAAGAACAACCGCTTGGTCACGGCACCGGATGGCGACCCCTCGGAGGGTGCGTGGGAGACTCTCGTCGCCGGGTCCGACGAGCGTTACATCCTGGGGTTCCAACCGTTCGCCGACTTCCTGGCGGTGGAAGAGCGCATCGACGGTCTCGATCAGATCCGTCTCATCGACCGCGCCGGCCAAACCACCTATATCGAGTTTCCCGAGGCGGCCTACCGCGTCGGCATCGGGGCCAACGAAGAGTTCGAAAGTCGAACCCTGCGCTTGGGCTACGAGTCCATGGTGACGCCGGACACCGTGTTCGACTACGACCTCGATACCGGCGGGCTGCGCACACGGAAGGTCCAGGAGATCCCGAGTGGCTACGACGCTGCGGGCTACGTCACCGAACGCGTGATGGCGCCGGCCCGGGACGGCGTACGCGTGCCGGTGTCGATCGTCTACCGCAAGGGAACGCCGATGGACGGCAGCGCGCCGCTCTATCTATACGGCTACGGTGCCTACGGCAGCGGCATGTCGCCGAGTTTCTCGACGACACGGCTCTCGCTGTTGGACCGCGGCTTCATCTACGCCATCGCCCACATCCGGGGCGGGGACGAACTCGGCTACCACTGGTACGAGGCAGGCAAACTCGATAGGCGCACCAACACGTTCAACGATTTCGTGGACGTCGCGCGCCACCTCATCGCCGAAGGCTTCACGGGGCAGGGTCGCATCGCCATCGCGGGCGGCAGCGCCGGCGGCGAACTCATGGGCGCGGTGGTCAACCAGGCCCCGGAGCTCTGGGGTGCCGTGGCCGCTCACGTGCCCTTCGTCGACGTGCTGAACACCATGCTCGACACGTCGTTGCCGCTGACCCCCATCGAGTGGCCGGAGTGGGGCAACCCCATCGAAGACAAAGCGGTATTCGAGTACATTCGCTCGTACTCGCCATACGATCAGCTCGGGCCCGGCCACTACCCCCCGATGTTGGTCACCGCGGGCCTGAATGATCCGCGCGTGACCTATTGGGAACCCGCCAAGTACGTCGCGAAGCTTCGAACACTCAAGCAGGACGACAATCCGCTCCTGATGAAGACCAACATGGGCGCCGGACACGGCGGCAAGTCCGGTCGCTTCGATTCGCTCTACGAAGTGGCGGAGGAATACGCGTTCATGCTCTGGTCAATAGCGGGAGACGAGTAGGGGCGCCCCCGCAAACGACAACGTGCAACCTCGGTCCCAATCCTGTGCCGGATCGCGATTTGGCGCTTGTTTCATGGGAGCGCTTTGGTCATTATTGCGCGCTGTTTTTGGCCGTAGCCGGCTAGTCGAGGAGAGCGATGCTGGCAACGCTCGACAGCTACGATCGCGTACCGCGGATCCTGCGGCTCAATCTCTCGGGTCAACCGGTGGACTGGGCGACCTGGCAGGAAGCCGTGTGCCTCTATGCGCGCAACCTCGTGGTCTGGAAGCGCGGCGAGTCGATCCTTCGGCTTCGCGGTGGCCGGTCGAGGTTCGACGGCAGCCGGACGACGATGGATGTGCACAGCATCATCGCCTGCGGCGGGCGCGTCGCCAGGCACGGTCGCAGCGTGCCGCCCCTCACCAACCACGCGCTGTTCGGTCGCGACCGCAACCTGTGCCTGTATTGCGGTGGCTTGTTCCCGGACGCCTCGCTGACGCGGGACCACGTGGTTCCCAAGTCGCGCGGCGGTTCCGATGTCTGGGACAACGTCGTCGCGGCCTGCAAGCGCTGCAACCACCGCAAGGGCAACCGGCTTGCCCACGAGTGCGGCATGGAACTGCTCGCACTGCCTTATGTGCCGAACATCGCCGAGTACCTGGCGCTCATCAACTGCGGGCGGATCCTCGGCGACCAGATGGACTTCCTGGCCAGCCAGTTCGGGCGCGCCAGCAAGGAACGCGACAGCCTCCTCATGTAGAGGCGGCCCTAACGCCCCCGTAGAGCACGAACGTCCGTGCTCGCGGCGGCGAACCGGGGCTCGTAGGGGCGACCCTATCGCGCCCGTAGGGCGCGCCGTCGCCCGCGCCGCTAACGGCTGTGGGATGGTCGGCACGGGACGCCACAAGGGCGTCCCCTACGGACTAGGCTTCTGCTTGGCCAAAGCAGCGAGTGCGTGAGCCATGCAGGCGGTCACGTGCTTGCCGGTGGCGATATCCAGGAACTCGTTCGGTCCGTGGGCGTTCGACTTGGGGCCCAACACGCCCGTGACGGCAAACTGCACGTCCGGGAATCGGTCGCCGAGCATCTTCATGAACGGAATCGTGCCGCCCGTGCCCATGGATTTTACCGGCGCGCCGAAGTGATCCCGCGATGCCTTCTCGAGCGCCGCGGTGAGCCACGGTGCGCGGTCCGGAGCACACCAGCCGGTCAGCGGATGTTCAAGTTCGTAGGACACCTGTGCGCCGTGTGGCGGGCTGGCCTCGAGCAGTGCCTTGACACGCTCGCCGGCTACCTCGGCGTCGAGCGTGGGCGGCAAACGGAATACGAGCTTGGCGGCAGTCGAAGGGCGCAACGTATTGCCGGCGTCGGCGAGGGCCGGGGCACCTCCCAAGCCGACCACGGCCAGGCTCGAACGCCAGGTATTGGCGAGGACGAGTTCCCCAGGCGATACGTTGCCGGGATGCGTCCCTCCCGCCCATGGGAAGCGATCCACGGCGACTGGACCCAAGGTCGCCGCGACATCCGCGGCTTGGTGGCGCGCCCAATCCGGAATCGGTACCGTTAGCGCTTCCACGAGTTCGCCGGTGACGGCGTTCTCGACGCGCTCGATGAGTTGGCGGAGTAGGCGAAAGCTCGACGGTACGATCCCGCCGGCGGCACCGGAATGAACACCTTCCGTCAGCACTTGGACGTTGAGCGTTCCCGGCAGCATGCCGCGCAGGGATGTCGTGAGCCAAAGCTGGTCGTAGTTTCCGCATTCGGCATCGAGGCAGACCACGAGATCGGGCGTGCCGATCTCGTCGGCGAGGGCGTCCATGTAGAAGGGTAGGTCGTAGCTGCCGCTCTCCTCGCAGCCTTCGATGAGCACCACGCAGCGCGGGTGGGGGACCCCCTGGTCCTGCAGGGCGGCGATGGCCGCGAGTGATCCGAACACGGCATAGCCGTCGTCGGCGCCGCCCCGGCCGTAGAGCCGTCCGTCGCGGATTACCGGCTTCCACGGTGCCAGGCCGTCGGCCCACCCCTCGAACTCCGGCTGCTTGTCGTAGTGACCGTAGAGCAAGACGGTACCGGGTGCGCTACCGGCCACTTCGCACAATAGGACCGGGGTTCGGTCCGGGAGGGTGACGATACGGTGCTGGAGGCCGCGAACATCGTACCCGGAGACCCATCGCTTTAGATGTTCGACGGCGTCGCGCATGTAGCCGAGTTCGGCCCAGTTCGGCTCGAACTGCGGCGACTTGTTGGGAATCCGGATGTACTCCTCGAGGGTCGGGACGATGCTGTCGTCCCACACCTCGGCGACATAGCGACTCAGTCGCGGCGAATCCATGGCTACGTCCTTCGCCAACGCGTGCCGTCCCGCCCATCCTCCAACTGCACGCCGGCCGCGGCGAGTTCATCGCGGATGGCGTCCGCGCGGGCGAAGTCCCTGGCATCGCGAGCGGCGTCGCGTTCCTCGACGAGCGCTTCGATGACGTGTGGCTGCAGGGCGTCGGACTCGCGGACCCCTTGGAAGTACTCGGCCGCGGGTTTGGTCAGTATGCCGAGGAGCCAGCCGCCCGCGAGCAGTTTCGCCCGCAATACGCGCACGGATTCGGGGTCCGCCGTTCGACGGACCTCTGCTGCGAGGGCATGCATTGCGGCCAATGCTTGAGGGGTGTTCAAGTCGTTGCACAACGCCTGCACGACCTCCGAAGGGAACGCGTCGATCGCCGCGTCGGCGTAGCCCGCCGCGGTCTCGTTGCTGCCGTCGTCGGTGTCGCGCAGTGCTTGGTAGAGCGTGTCGAGGCTGCCTTGCGCGTGGGCTAGGCTCTCGTCCCACATCAGTTGCTGGCGATAGTGGCCGGACAGCAGCGCGTAGCGCAGCACCTCGCCGTCGTGTCGACCAAGTAGGTCGCGGATGGTCACGATGTTGCCGACGCTCTTCGACATCTTGCCCGACCCCATGGTCAGCATGCCGTTGTGCAGCCAGTAGCGAACACTCGGGTGCCCGCCGTTGACGCAGCGGCTTTGGGCGGACTCGTTTTCGTGGTGCGGGAAAGTCAGGTCGCTGCCGCCACCGTGGATATCGATGACGGGGCCCAGGTGCTTGCGGATCATCGCCGAGCATTCGATATGCCAGCCCGGCCGACCACGCCCCCACGGGCTCGCCCAGCCGGGAAGTTCCGGCGTCGACGGTTTCCACAGCACGAAGTCCTTCGGGTCCTTCTTGTACGGCGCGACTTCGACCCGGGCACCGTCAAGCATGTCCTCGAGGCTGCGCCTGGCAAGCGAGCCGTAGGCCGGGTCCGACGGGACGTGGAACAGCACATGGCCCTCGGCTTCGTAGGCATGGCCGCCGCCGATCAGCGCCTCGATCATCTCGATGATCTCGGCGATGTGGCCGGTGGCGCGCGGCTCCACGTCGGGTGGAATGACCCCCAGGGCGGCAATGTCGTCCCGGTACTCCTTGGCATAGCGTTGTGCGAGTTCGCCGATCGGGCGACCCGTGGCGATCCCTGCGGCGTTGATCTTGTCGTCGACGTCGGTGATGTTGCGGACGAACGTCACCTTCGGGTACTCGAGGCGCAGCAACCGCACGAGTACATCGAAGGCGACCGCCGGGACGGCGTTGCCGATGTGTGCGAAGTCGTAGACCGTCGGACCGCAGACGTAGATGCTCACTTCGCCGGGAACGAGGGGTTCGAACCGTTCCCGCTTGCCGGATTGGGTGTTGTGAAAGGTGATGTCCATGGTGCCGCTCTCCTGATTGCCGATGGGCGTCGACGTTCATGGGGGCATGCGCGCCCCCGCCGTCGCATCAACAACGACGACAACAGGGCCGGGGCTTGGGGCGGAGGGTTTCCATGGCGGCGGCGATTATACGCTGATGGCACGATGGCGAGATTGGCTATCCTCGGTTTGCGCAGCGGTGTCGGTGATACGATTCGCCACGAGGAACGCAACCCTAGGAGTTAGCTGATGGCAACGGCAAGCGGAAAGCGTTACATCGAGGACCTCGATCCCGTCGAGTTCATGGCCGTGCTCGACGAGGGCGGGCGCAAGTTCAACGAGGAATGCGACCGGTTGGGCATTTCGCGCGTGATTGAGATTGACGGGCAGGCGGTTCTCTACCACCCGGACGGGACGCACACGCCCTTGCCCAAGGATCGCGCGGGGATGGATGCGCTTTTTAAGAAGTACAAGGTGTTTTCGGATGAACAGCAGTGTCCATAGTCGTCCCTGCTTCACCATCTTCGGGGGACCCAACGGTTCTGGCAAGTCGACGGCCTATGATCGGTTTCTTCAAGCAGGATTCGACTCGGGGGAGTACCTGAATCCGGATGAGATCGCCAAGTCCTTTAACGCGGGGTCCACGGGCGGGCCAGCCGTTGACTTGCGTGCCGGCCGGGAAGTAGTGCAGCGTACCCGGTCGTTGATGGAAGCAGGTCGATCCCTGGTCCGAGAATCCACGCTAACGAGCCGGGAGATCGTCCGCAGCGCGGAACGCGCCAAGGCGGCCGGCTATCGCCTCGTCATGGTGTTCGTGGCGGTGTCTTCCACGGATACGACCCAGGGACGAGTTGCCATCCGCGTCGCGAAGGGAGGCCACGACATCCCCGCCGAAGCCCAGGAACGGCGCTTTCCCCGATCATTTGAGAACGCGCCAAAGGTCGCGCGGCTGGTTGACGCAGCCTACTTCTTGGACAACGCCGGGTTCCAGCACAAGCTGGTCGCGACGGTTACGAGCGGAATGATCAACTTCCTCGATCTGCAAGAGGCGGGATGGGTCGAGCGCGCCACGACGGGCTTGCCGCAGGCGACAACGCTCAAGTCACGGGATGAGGCGTTGGCCGATTTGCGGCAGGCGGAGGAATTGTCGGAGGAACTTCAGGTTCGGGAACATCGCGCCGGCTACGCGACCGTTTAGGAGGCGAGCGTCCGCCAGTCTAGGCTGGAAGCCGCGCAACCGCCTTCGCCAGTTCATCGGCCCGATAGCTAGACCGAACCAGGGGTCCGGAGGCGACCTCGCGGAAGCCAGTGGCCAAGCCCCAACGCCGGTATTCGTCGAACTCGTCGGGATGCACCCAGCGGTCCACCTTGAGATGGTTCCGGGTTGGCTGCAGGTACTGGCCGAGGGTCAACAGGTCGACGCCGTGCCCGCGCAGGTCGGCCATTGCTTCCCGTATCTCGTCGTCGGTTTCGCCCAGGCCCAGCATCAGGCTGCTCTTGGCGATCACCCCCCGCGATGCGGCGTGGGCAAGCACGTCGAGGGTCTGCTGGTAGCCGGCACGCGGATCCCGGGCAACGTGGGTCAGCCGACGCACGGTCTCCAGGTTCTGGGCGAACACGTCGACGCCCGAGTCCACCACGACGTCCACGGCCGCCGTATCGCCCTGGAAGTCGGGGGTCAGCGCTTCGACCGTCGTCCCTGGGCATTTCGCCTTGATGGCGCGAACGCAGGCCGCGTAGTGCCCGGCGCCGCCGTCCGGAAGATCGTCCCGATCGACGGATGTCAGCACGACGTACCTGAGTTCCATGAGGGCCACCGACTGCGCCGCGTTCTCCGGTTCGTCCCTGTCAAGCCAGCCCCGGGGGTTGCCGGTATCGACGGCGCAGAACCGGCAAGCCCGGGTGCATACCCCGCCCATCAGCATGAGCGTCGCGGTGCCCGCGTTCCAGCACTCGCCGATGTTGGGGCAGTGGGACTCTTCGCAGACCGTCGCGAGGCGATGTTCGCGGACGGTGCGCAGGACATTCCCGTACTCGCCGTTGCCACCGACACGCACCCGCAGCCACGGCGGCTTGCGCAACGGCGGCTCGGCGGTCTCGAGGTTGACCACCTTGATGCCGTCCTTGATGGCGCTGAAACCCTGCGCCGTCCGGTACTTCGTGCCGCTCTCAGGCATGGCCGTATCTTACGCTCCCGGCGACTGTCGGGCGGTGACGTCGTTTGACCCGAACGGCGGGTTCGTGTTCAGAACGAGGCGTTGTTCGGTACCCGCGGAAACGGGATCGCGTCGCGGATGTTCTCCATGCCGGTGACGTACAGAACAAGGCGTTCGAGGCCGAGGCCGAATCCCGCGTGGGGGACGGAGCCGTAGCGGCGGAGATCCCGGTACCACCACAGTTCCTCCTTGACGGCGTCCGTCATGCGGGAGTCCAGCACGTCGAGTCGCTCCTCGCGTTGGCTGCCGCCGATGATCTCGCCGACACCCGGCACCAGCACGTCCATCGCGGCGACGGTCCGGTCGTCGTCGTTCAAGCGCATGTAGAACGCCTTGATGTCCTTCGGGTAGTTGACGACCACCACCGGACCGCCGGCGTGCTCCTCGGTGAGGTAGCGCTCGTGTTCGGACTGCAGGTCGCGGCCCCACTCGACGGGAAACTCGAACACTTTGCCCGACGCCTTCAGGATTTCCACCGCTTCCGCGTAGTCGAGCCGCAGGAAGGTGGATTCGATGACGTTTTCGAGCCGCTCGATGACGGATGAGTCGATCCGGTCGCGAAAGAACGCCATGTCGTCGGGATGGCGACGCAGAACCTCGGCGAAAATGCCCTTCAGGAAGTCCTCGGCCAGCTCGGCAAGGTCGTTCAGGTCCGCGAAGGCGATCTCCGGTTCGATCATCCAGAACTCGGCGAGATGGCGGCTGGTATTCGAGTTCTCGGCGCGGAACGTGGGCCCGAAGGTGTAGACCTTGCTCATGGACAGGCAATAGGGCTCGACGTTGAGTTGGCCGGATACGGTGAGGAACGTCTCCCGTCCGAAAAAGTTCGACGGCGGCGGAGTCGTCACCCGGAACAGTTCACCGGCACCCTCGCAGTCGCTGGCGGTGATGATCGGCGTATTCACCCACATGAAGCCGTTGTCGTCGAAGTAGCGGTGCACGGCCTGGGCGACGGTGTTGCGCACCCGGGAGATGGCCCCGAAGGTGTTGGTGCGCGGCCTAAGGTGGGCGACGGTGCGCAGGTATTCGAAGGTGTGGCGCTTCTTGGCGATCGGGTACGTCTCGGGGTCGTCGACGCCGCCGACGATGTCGACGGTGCTCGCTTGGACCTCGCGGTCCTGCCCCTTGCCCGGGGATTCGGCCACGACGCCGGTGACATTCAGGGCGCATCCGGCGCCGAGTTCGACGATGTCGTCGTAGTTGGCCAGCGCCTGGTCGGCCACGACCTGCAGATCGGCGAAGCACGAACCGTCGTTGATGGCGATGAACGAAAATCCGGCGCGCGAGGTCCGCCGGGACTTCACCCACCCGCTGACGGTGACCTCGGTACCCGGATGCTGCCGAAAGACGGCCTTGATGGGGCAACGACTCATGCGCCGTAATGTAAACCATCGGCAGCGGAATGACGCCGCCAACTCGACTCAACCGTTGTTCAAGGCCTCATGGCCGTCGAAGTCCACCTTCACCCTGAACGGCGAGTGGCGCTCCTCGATGTAGGTGATGTCCTCCCGTACGTACTGTCGCTCGTCGGCGAGGTAACGCTGGACTGCCGTTCGCAACCGCGGATCGCTGATCCAGTGCGCCGAGTACGTGGGTTTCGGCATGTAGCCCCTAGCGAGCTTGTGACCGCCTTGGGCGCCGGCCTCCACACGCTTCAGACCCCGCTCGATGGCGAAGTCGATGGCCTGGTAGTAGCAGGTTTCGAAGTGCAGGAACCGGTGATCCTCGACGCAGCCCCAGTTGCGTCCGTAGAGCGTCTCGCTGCCGATGAAGTTGATGGCACCGGCGATGTAGCGGCCCGCGCGCTTGCACATCACGAGCAGTATCTGCTCGCCCATGGTCTCGCCGACGCGGCTGAAGAACTCGCGGTTGAGATACGCCGTACCCCACTTGCGGCCACCCGTATCGACGTAGAACGCGTAGAACGCATCCCACTGCGCCTCGCTGATGTCCCCGGTCAGCCACTCGATCTCGATACCGTTCGCCAAGGCATCCCGGCGTTCCCGACGGATGTTCTTGCGCTTCTTGTAGGCGAGTGCGGTAGCGAAATCGTCGAACGAGTCGTAGCCGTCGTTCTCCCAATGGAACTGGGTGTCGATGCGCTGCAGGCAACCGAGTTTGCCGGCGCGTTGCCACTGGCCTTCGGGCATGAACGTGAAGTGGACGGAACTCACCTCGAGTTGTCGGGCGACCTGGACCGTCGCGCCGAGCAGCATGTTCTCCACCTCGGCTGCGTCATCTGCTGCATCCGCGACTAGCAACCGTCGCCCGGTGGCGGGGGTGAAAGGGACACTCACCTGCAGCTTGGGGTAGTAGCGACCGCCGGCCTGGTAGAAGGCGTGCGCCCAACCCGAGTCGAAGACGTATTCGCCGTGGGAGTGGGATTTCAGGTACATCGGCACGACCCCGATGGCGTCGTTCACGCCGCCGTCGCCCTCCGAGAGCACGACATGAAACGGCTGCCAGCCGGTCTCCGCCGAGACGCTGCCGCTTTGCTCCAGCGCGCTCAGGAACCGGTGATCGAGGAACGGGTTGTAATCGGTGCCGACCGGGTTCGCGCAATGGTTCCACGCCGCGGGTTCGATGGCGTCGATGTCGTTGAGGATCCTAGCCCGCATTTCTCACCAGCCGCTTAGTGCCATATCGAAACTCTTTACACATTAGATGGTTTCGGTGGTTGCCATGGGGTCGTGCGATGACAGACTGCGCTGGCCACGCCCTCGCCGGTCTTTTGGCCCCGTGCGCGCACGTGCGACCTCAACCGTAGTCCCCGCTATGCTTTCGGTCGCGAGCACGCGCACGGAACCAAAATCC
>LXNJ01001287.1_pt1 | contig 15170 bp, 12 predicted proteins | sample 809081 | NCBI WGS metagenome assembly LXNJ01 (sample SAMN04870510, study PRJNA318959) | sponge metagenome | biome: sponge; feature: marine sponge reef; material: water | host: Petrosia ficiformis | place: Greece: Milos, Mediterranean Sea | collected 2013-05-29 | depth 5-7 m
CTGCCCCACCCGCCTCGCCGTCGGCGCCACGCCCGGGCCGCCCGCGCGTTCGTCGAGGCGGGCGCCGGCGCCGGCGCCCGCACGGCGGATCTGCTGCGTCCCCTCTGGCCGTCCTGACCCGCGGTCCGGCTAGCGCCGCTCCGCCCAGAGCTTCGGGCCGAACACGAACCAGAGCACGCTGCCGACGATGGGGCAGAGGAAGATCACCGCGACCCAGAGCATCTTTTCTCGCGCCGGCGCCCGGGAAAGCGCGGTGACGCCGGTCGCCCAGAGGTTCAGGACCCCGATGAGGGAGAGGAGCACGAGGCGCGGATCCAGCGCCGCCGCCCAGTCCAGCACGGCGTTCATGCGGCGGCCGTCGGCTTCTGGAACTGGAGGCGGTGGAGTTGCGCGTAGAGCCCTCCGCTCTCCAGCAGCGTGTCGTGCGTGCCGGATTCGCTGACAAGTCCGTGGTGGAGCACGAGGATGCGATCGGCCCCCCGGATCGTGGAGAGACGGTGCGCGATGACGAGGCTCGTCCGCCCCTCCATCAGGCGCTCCAGCGCCGCCTGGATCTCCGCCTCGATCTCCGAGTCCACCGAACTCGTCGCCTCGTCCAGGAGCAGGATGGGCGGATCCCCCGCGAGCGCGCGGGCGAAAGACACCAGCTGGCGCTCGCCGACCGACAGGTTCCCGCCCCGCTCGCTCAGCGGCTCGTCGTATTTCTTCGGCAGCCGCGCGAGGTGCCGGTCGACCCCGACCTGTTGGGCCGCCTGGCGGATCTCGTCCCGCCCCACCGCCTCGCGGTCGAGCGCGATGTTGTTCGCGGCGGAGCCCGAGAAGAGATAGACGTCCTGCAGCACGAGGCCCATCTGTTGGCGAAGGTCGGCGAGCCGGAGTTCGCGGATGTCGACCCCGTCGAGCGTGATGCGCCCGCGTTGCGGCTCGTAGAAGCGCATGAGGAGGCTGAACAGCGTCGTCTTGCCCGCTCCGGTCGCTCCGACGACCGCGAGCCGCTGCCCCGGCTCCGCGGTGAAGCTGATGCCGCGCAGCACCCAGCCGTCGTCCGGCGCGTCCTCGTCGAGCCGGCCCTCCGCCCCCTCCCAGGCCGCGGCGTGGGCCAGGGCGGGCGTCGTGACCCCCGCCGCGTCCTCCTCCGGCGACAGATACCGGAACCAGACGTCCTCGAACGCGATGCGGCCCTTCAGATCCGTCGGGAGGTCCGTCGGGTCCGTCGGGTCCTCGATGCCCGGCGCCTCGTCCAACAGCCCGAAGATCCGCTCCGAGCTCGCCATCGCGCCCTGCAGGATGTTGTACTTCTCCGAGAGATCCTGGATGGGGCGGAAGAACCGTCTCGCGTACTGAAGGAAGGCCGCGATGACCCCGATCGTGAGCGTCCCCTGCAGGGCCTGGTTGCCTCCGTACCAGATGATGAGCGCAAGCGCGACGGACGCGAGCACCTCGACGACGGGGAAGAAGAGCGCGTAGTACGTGATCGAGCGCAGGTGGGCCTCGAGGTGGTCATCGTTGATCCTGCCGAACCAGTTCGTCGCCGCCCGCTCCTGCCGGAACAGCTGCACGACGCGCACCCCCGTGATCCGTTCCTGCAGGAAGGCGTTGATGCGCGCGAGCCGGATCCGGATGTCGCGGTACGCCTCTCGCACCTTCTTCCGGAAGAGCCAGGCGGCCACGAACACGAGGGGGAGAACCGCGAACGTCACGAGGGCGAGCCGCCAGTCCATGACGAGCATGGCGATCATGATGAAGGCGACGGTGAACACGTCCCCGAAGATCGTGACGACGCCGGAAGTGAACATCTCGTTCAGGACCTCGACGTCGCTCGTGAGCCGCGTCATCAGACGTCCGACCGGGTTCCGGTCGAAGTACGCGAGCCGCAGGCGCTGCAGGTGCCGGAAGATCTCCTGCCGCAGGTCGAGCATCACGTTCTGCCCGATCCACGTCGTCAGGATCGTGCGTCCGTACTCCAGCAGCCCGGAGAGGAGGAGCGAGACGAAGAAGAGGATGGACAGGTTGCGGAGGGCGCCGAAATCGCCGTCCGGGATCGCGTGGTCGATGACTTCCATCGTCAGCCAGGGGCCGACGAGCGCGAGACCGGAGGCCGCCACGAGCATCAGCACCGCGATCGCGACCTTGCCCCGGTACGGTCTCAGGTACCCGAGCAGACGCTTCATGAGACGGGCGTCATACGCCTTCCCGAGCGCTTCTTCCTCCTGGAGGGGACCGTCCGGTGTCTGCATGCCCGCATAGTACGGACTCGGCCGCTCCGTTCCAATCAGGTTGGCGCGCCCCGCCGCCGCCGGCCATCATGCTCTCATGAGCGACCGGATCCGGGTCCGAGGCGCCCGGCAGCACAACCTCAAGGGCATCGACATCGACATCGAGCGTGGGGCCCTCACCGTCCTCACGGGGCCTTCCGGCTCGGGGAAATCCAGCCTCGCCTTCGACACGATCTATGCCGAAGGGCAGCGGCGGTACATCGAGTCGCTGTCCACCTACGCCAAGCAGTTCCTCGAGCGGATGCCGAAGCCCGCCGTCGATCTCGTCGAGGGGGTGAGTCCCTCCGTCGCCATCGACCAGAGCAACCGGGTGCAGTCGAGCCGCTCCACCGTCGGCACGATCACCGAGGTCTACGACTACCTGAGGCTGCTGTGGGCGCGCGTGGGGACGACCGTGTGTCCCGAGTGCGGGCGCTCCGTCGTGCCGGACACCGTGACGTCGGCCACCGACGCGCTCCTCGACCTGGGTCCCGACGCACGGCTGGCCATCGCCTTTCCGGTCCCCCGCGAAGCGCGCGGTAACGGCGCGAGAGTGGTGGAAAACCTCAGGGCACGGGGGTACGTCCGCGTCCTCGCCGACGGTCTCGAACTCTACCTGCCGGACATCGACCTGGAGGGAAAAGAGGAGGAACAGGAGAAGGGACAAGAAGTTCGTGCGTTGACCGGAGCCCGGGAGGCGCTCGTCGTCGTGGATCGGGTCGGGTCACGCGCGGAGGATCGCGAACGGATCGCGGACTCGCTGGCGGCCGCCTTCGCCGAGGGAGGGGGCGCCGCCGTCGCGCTCGTCTGGCGGCGCGGCGCCTCGACGCCCGAGCGCCGCGATTTCGAAGAGGCCTATCGCTGCGGAGTCTGCGGCTCCGGTTTTCCGCGGCCTACCCCCCAGTTGTTCAGCTTCAACAGCCCCGCCGGAGCGTGCGACACCTGCACGGGGTTCGGCGCGGTGCTGGAGTACTCCCCCGAACTCATCGTCCCCGACCCCGGCCGTTCGCTGGACGAGGGGGCGCTCGATCCGTGGTCGAAGCCCCGCTACCGGCGCGAACGCTCGCGCCTGAGAGAGTTCGCCGCCGCCTCCGGGCTCGACGCGACCCTCCCCTGGGAGGCGCTTCCGGAGGATGGCCGCCACGTGCTGCTGAACGGAGGAAGGTTCGCGGCGGAACGCTTCCGGGGCGTGATCCCCTTTCTCCGCTCGAAGGAAAAGAAGCGGTACAAAGCGTACATCCGCGTCTTTTTGCGCCAGTATCAGCTTCCCGAGCGGTGCGCCGGCTGCGAGGGCTACCGCCTGAAACCGGAGGCGCTGAACGTCCGCGTGGGAGGGCGGCACATCGCCGAAGTCGCCCGGGGGACGGTAACGGAAATCTCCGGCTGGCTCGCGGACGGACTCGACCTCACTCCCTTCCAGCGACAGGTCGCGTCGACGATCCTGCGCGAACTCGAGCATCGCACCTCGTTTCTCGCGGAAGTCGGACTCGGGTATCTCACGCTGGACCGGCAGGCCCGATCCCTCTCCGGGGGGGAGATGCAGAGGATCCGCCTCGCCAGCTGTCTCGGGAGCCGGCTGGTCGGCACGCTCTACGTCCTCGACGAACCCACGATCGGACTCCACCCGCACGACATCCAAGCCTTCACCGGCGTCCTCGAGCGGCTCGCGAACCGCGGGAACACCGTCGTCGTCGTCGAGCACGAGCCCGCGGTGCTGGAACGGGCCGGCCGCATCGTGGAACTGGGGCCCGGAGCCGGAGAGCAGGGCGGCGAGATCGTGTTCGAGGGTGGCTGGGACCGCCTTCTCGCGTCGGACACCGGAACGGGACAGGCCCTCGCGCGGCGGGCGGCCGCCGCCGGGCGGTGGGGCGGCGCACCCCGGGATGGGGGAGCGGCGGCGGGGGGAGAACTCGTCCTGCGCGGCGCCCGCCTGCACAACGTTCGGGATGTGGACGTGGCGATTCCCCTGGGGGCGCTCACGCTCGTCACCGGCGTCTCCGGTTCCGGGAAGTCGACGCTCATCCGCGGCGTGCTCTATCACGCCCTCGAGCGGGAGATCACGAACCGCTCCTCCGCCAAACCGCATCTGGGCGAGCCCGCCGGCTCCTGGGAGCGGCTCGAAGGCGCGGAACTCCTCGAGGACGTCGTGCTCGTCGACCAGCGGCCGATCGGCCGTACGCCGCGCTCGAACCCCGCGACGTACATCGGAGCCTTCACGGCGCTGCGGAGCGCGTACGCCGCCCTCCCGGAAGCCCGCTCCCGCGGATACGAGGCGGGATATTTCTCCTTCAACCGCCCGGGCGGACGCTGCGAGCACTGCAAGGGCGCGGGCGAGGAGACGGTGGAGATGGTCTTCCTGGCCGATGTTTCCGTGCCCTGCGAGGCGTGCGGAGGCTCGCGCTACCGTCCAGAGGTGCTGGAGATCGGGATCCGCGGCCGCTCGATCCGCGATGCGCTCGATATGACCGTGGACGAGGCGATTCGCTTCTTCATCCGGCACGACCGTCTCGGCGCCCGACTGTGGCACCTGCAGCGGGTGGGTCTCGGGTACCTTCGGCTCGGCCAGCCGGCCACGACGCTCTCCGGAGGGGAGGCGCAGCGGCTCAAGATCGCCCGGGAACTCGCGCGCCGGCGAAGCGCGGGCCGGCGGCTGTACATCCTCGACGAGCCCACCGTGGGCCTCGGGGTGGCGGAAGTCGGCACGCTCGTCGCGGTGCTGCGGGAACTCGTGGGAGAAGGGCATGCCGTCGTCGTCGTGGAGCACAACCTCGACGTCGTCGCGGAAGCCGACTGGGTCATCGACATGGGGCCCGGGCCCGCGGAGGACGGAGGTCGCATCGTGGCGTCGGGCCCGCCGGCCAGCATTGCGGAGTCCGAGGCCTCGCGCACGGGCGCCTTCCTCCGTGCCCGGGCGGAGCGGCTCGGGCTCGACGCGGCCGTCGCCCGCGCGGAATCGGCGTGACCGAAGCGGGCGCGCCATGCGTCTCCGTCCTTCTCCCGTGCCGGGACGCCGAACCGTTCCTGGGCGCCTGCATCGAGAGTCTGGCCGCACAGTCCGAGTCGCGCTTCGAAGTGCTCGCCCTCGACGACGGTTCGAGAGACGGCACCGGGCCGTTGCTCCGAGCGTGGGCGGAACGGGACCCCCGCGTCCGCCTCGTCGACCGCGACGGGTCGGGGATCGTCGCGGCGCTGCGCCGGCTGTCGCGGCAGGCGCGGTCGCCGCTCCTCGCCCGCATGGACGCCGACGACGTCGCGCGCCCCGGCCGGTTCGCCGCGCAACTCCGCCTCCTGACCCGGCGCCCCGGCATCGCCGCGTGCGGTACGGGCGTGCGCTACTTCCCGCGGCCCCGGCCCGGCTCGGGCTACCTCCGCTATGAGGGCTGGATCAACGGGCTCATCGAGCCCGCCGCGGTCGAGCGGGATCTGTTCGTCGAATGTCCGATCGCCCACCCCACGCTGATGGTGCGGCGCGACGCCTTCGAGGCGGTCGGCGGCTATCGCGACGCGGACGGACCGACCGGGGGGCCGGAGGACTACGACCTCATCCTGCGACTGTCCGCGGCGGGCTGCCGCATGACGAACGTGCCGCGGGTCCTGCACGAGTGGCGCCTGGGTCCGCACCGACTGTCGGAGCGGTCGGACCGCTACAGCCCCGCCGCGTTCCGGCGCCTGAAGATCGCGCACCTCGCGAACGGCCGCATACCGGCGGGACGGCCGCTCGTGATCTGGGGTGCCGGGAAGGTCGGCAAGGCCTTCGCGCGCGGCTGGCTCGTACAGGACGGCGCCGGGGGTCCCGCCCGCCCGGTGGAGGCGTTCGTGGATCTGGACCCCCGCAAGATCGGGCAGAACATCCACGGAGCTGTCGTCCTGCGCCCGGAGGACCTCCCGGCGTTCGGCGCGCCCGCCCGCCCGTACATGCTCCTCGCGGTGGGGACGCCCGGCGCGCGCCGCGAAATCCGGGAGGCGCTGCAGGCTCTGGGTTTTCGGGAGATCGAGGACTACCGGGCCGTCGCCTGATCGTCGATCCTCTCCCACGTCACCTCATCGAACTCCCGCAACAGTTCCGCGCCGTACGCGGAAGACGGAGTCTGGTAGCCCGCCCCGACGTCGCCGGCGAGCGCGCGCCCCGCGATGGCGACGGCCGCCGTTGCGGTGAAGCCATACGGGTCCGGCGTCCGCACCCGCGCCGCCACGCGCTTCCCCTCCGCGTCCTCGATCTCCGCGACCAGAATCGCGTGCGCCGTCCGGCGCGACGCCACGCTCGGCCCCTCCGGTCCGCGGTCGATCAGGCGGTTCAGCAGCGCCTGTCCCATGCGGGCGGACAGGAACGGGCGGAAACCGCGGAGGATCCTCGTGAGGCGCACGAAGGTGCGGGTCGCCTGGAGATAGGTCTCGATATTCGGGATTCCGGTGGAATGGAAGGCCGTCGATACGTCGCCCAGCACGCCGACGATGGCGGTCTGCGGGGGAGGCCCGAAGTCGAACGCGTGCCGCAGTTGGCCCGGTCGCACCCTCGTGATCGCGCCGTCGCGCCGGATCCGGAAGTGGCCGATCCCCTCGACGATCGTCCGCATCGTGCCGCGGGAGGCGCCGGAGCGGGCCGCGAGACCCAGCCTCAGGTAGCGGCCGCCGGGGTGCCGCCCCGCGAGGTCCGCGATGAGGCAGTCGCTCGGGACGACGTCGAAGCCGACGCCCGGCATGACCATGATCCCCGCCTCGGCAGCCTCCGGCCCGCGCGCGGCCAGCGCCTCGAACACATCGATCTCTCCGGTGATGTCGAGATAGTGCGTGCCCGTCTTCAGGCAGGCGTCGTACATTGGGAGGGCCGTGTGCGAGAACGGTCCCGCGCAATGGAGGACGACCGAAATGTCCTCCAGCGCGCCGGCCAGCCCCGCCGGATCGTCCAGCCCGAAGGCCCGGGTCTCCAGACCGGGCGCCGCGGCGGTCGCCGACGCCAGCACGGCGAGCTTCTCCGGATCCCGGCCCCCGGCAACGAGCCTCAGCCCGGACCGAATCGCTTCGGCGACCACGAGGCGTCCGGTGTATCCCGTGGCGCCGTAGACGAGCAGTTTCGATTCACGCATGTCCCCAAACTACGGAGCGACTCGCCATGCGTCTCCTTCTGTTCAGCGACCTTCACACCGATCTCGCGGCCGCGGCGTCGATCGTCGAGCGTGCGGCCGACTTCGACGCGGTCGTCGGGGCCGGCGATTTCGCGGTGAAGCGGCGCGGCCTGGCCGGGATCGTCGAAGTCCTGGCCGGGATTGAGACCCCCACCGTCCTCGTCCCCGGGAACGGCGAGTCCGCCGACGAACTCTCCGAAGCGTGCCTCGGCTGGTCGGCGGCTCGCGTCCTGCACGGAACGGGCGTCGACATCGGTGACGTGCCCTTCTTCGGACTCGGCGGCGGGGTGCCGGTGACGCCGTTCGGCTCCTGGAGCTACGACTTCACGGAAGGCGAAGCCCGGGACCTCCTCGCACCGTGCCCCGAGAGAGCCGTGCTCGTGTCCCATTCCCCTCCGCTCGGCCACGCGGACGCCGACGCGTCGGGTCGACACATGGGCAGTACGGCCGTCCTCGAAACCATCGAACGGATCCGCCCCCGGCTCGTCGTATGCGGCCACATCCACGGCTCGTGGGGCGTCCGCTCCCGAGCCGGCGATACGCCGATCGTAAACGCCGGTCCCGCAGGCGTGGAGTGGCGCCTCTGAAAGTCGCGGAATCCCCCGAAATCCGGTAGATTACAGGGTCTCGCCGAGTGCGGCCGGGCTCCCCCGGAGCTGCCGTAGGCCGCCCAGTCCTCGAGGATCTCGAAAACGCCAGTTCCAGCGGGAATCCATGACCACCGAGAGCATAGAACGCGTCGAGCAGCGACCGCTCGAAGAAGAGATGCGCGAATCGTTCATCGACTACTCGATGAGCGTCATCGTACAGCGGGCCCTGCCCGACGTTCGCGACGGTCTGAAGCCGGTCCACCGGCGGATCCTGTACGCGATGCACGAGGCCGGACTCGGCCCGACCCGACCCTACAGAAAGAGCGCCACCGTCGTCGGCGACGTGATCGGGAAATACCACCCGCACGGCGATTCGGCCGTCTACGATTCGCTCGTCCGGATGGCTCAGGAGTTTTCGCTCCGCTATCCGCTCGTTGACGGGCAGGGCAACTTCGGGTCCGTGGACGGCGACTCCGCCGCGGCCTACCGGTATACCGAGGCCCGGCTCGCCGGATTCGCGAGCGAGCTTCTGGGCGACATCGACAAGGACACCGTCGATCACACGCCGAACTTCGACGATCGGCTGCAGGAACCGACCGTCCTGCCCTCCGCGCTGCCCAACCTCCTCGTCAACGGCTCGTCGGGGATCGCGGTGGGCATGGCCACGAACATCCCTCCGCACAACCTCCGCGAGGTGGCCACCGCCTGTCACCGCCTCATCGAGGCGCCCGACACGACGCTCGACGAGCTGATGGAGATCATCCGGGGGCCCGACTTCCCCACCGGGGGCACGATCTTCGGCGGCGCCGGGATCCGCGAAGCCTACCGGCTGGGCCGCGGCCGGGTCGTGATGCGCGCGAAGGCCGACATCGAGGAGGGGCGGGACGGCCGCGACCGGATCATCGTCCGCGAGATCCCCTTCATGGTGAACAAGACCCGCCTCATCGAGCAGATCGCGGGTCTGGTGCGCGACAAGCGGGTCACGGACATCTCCGACCTCCGCGACGAGTCCGACCGCGACGGGATCCGGGTCGTCATCGAACTGAAACGCGATGCGGTGCCGCAGATCGTCCTGAACCAGCTCTTCAAGGGCACGCAGCTTCAATCCACGTTCGGCGTCATCATGCTCGCGCTCGTCAACGGCGAGCCGCAGGTGATGGACCTCAAGACGATGCTCCGGCACTTCCTCGAGCACCGGCACGAGGTCGTGGAACGGCGGACGCGCTTCGAGTACGGCGTGGCGAAGGACCGGGAACACGTTCTCGAGGGGCTCAAGGTCGCGGTCGACCACATCGACGAGGTCATCCGCATCATCCGCGCCTCCCCCGAGACCGAGGTCGCGCGGGAGGAACTCCGGTCCGCCTTCGATCTCAGCGAGCGCCAGGCCGACGCCATCCTCAACATGCGGCTCGCGCGCCTCACGGGTCTCGAGATCGAGAAACTCGAGGAGGAACTGAAGAAGGTTCGCGCGCGCCGGCAGGAACTCGAGGCCATCCTCGCGTCGCGCGACCGGCGGATGGAGATCGTCGGAGACGAGTTGTCCACCCTCGTCGACAAGTTCGGCGACGAGCGCCGGACCGAGATCGTGCCCGACACGTCGGACCTCACGGATGAGGACCTCATCGCCGAGGAGCGGATGGTCATCACCGTCTCGCACTCCGGTTACATCAAGCGCATCGAGCCCCAGGTCTACCGGGCGCAGCGGCGCGGCGGGCGCGGGATCGCGGGCATGGGCACGAAGGAAGAGGACTGGGTGGAGCATCTCTTCCTCGCCTCGACCCACGACTATCTCCTCATCTTCACGACCGCGGGCCGCATGTACTGGCTCAAAGTGTACCAGATCCCGATCGCACGCCGGACGGCGCGCGGGAAACCGATCGTGAACCTGCTGAGTATGGCGAAGGGCGAGAAAATAGCCTCCATCGTCAGGGCGCGGGAGTTCTCCGCCGACCGCTTCCTCATCTTCGCCACCCGCCGGGGCCGCGTGAAGAAGACGAGCCTCGCCGCGTACCGGAATGTGCGCGCGCCGGGTCTGCGCGCCATCAACATCCTCGAGGACGACCGGCTCATCGATGTGAAGCTGAGCGACGGCTCGAACGACGTGCTGCTCGCTACGCGGCGCGGGATGGCGATCCGTTTCTCGGAGAGTGACGCCCGGGAGATGGGGCGGGTGGCTCAGGGTGTGCGCGGCATCCGGCTCTCGGACGACGACACCGTCGTAGGGCTCGTGGTCGCCCGGCGGGGCGGCTCGCTCCTGACCGCGACGAAGCTGGGGATGGGGAAACGGAGCGAAGTCGACGACTACCGGATCCAGAAGCGCGGCGGCAAGGGGCTCATCAACCTCAAGCCGACGGAGAAGTCGGATCTCGTCGCCGCGGTGCGGGAGGTGACGGACGACGACGAGTTGATGTTCGTGACCCGCAACGGCGTCATCAACCGGCAGCCGGCGGAGGGCATCCGCGTGATCGGACGCAACACGAAGGGTGTGCGGCTCGTGTCCCTGGACGAGGGCGACGAACTCGTGGATGTCGCGAGTCTGATCGATCCGATCGGGACGGATCCGGCGGCGGACAATGGTACCGAGGCCGACGCTCTCGCCGATGCGGAGGGCGAGGCCGACGCCAACGGGGCCGGCGCCAGCGGGGACGCCGGTGCCAACGGGGCCAACGGGGACGCCGGGTGAGCAGCGCGACCGCGACCCTGGTGTCGCTCGCCGACGTCGAGGCCGCGCACGAGCGGATTCGCGGAGCCGTGCGGCGCACGCCGCTGATCCCCGCCCCGTTCCCGCAAGCGGGCGGGCGTGGAGCGACCGATGCGCCGGACGGCGTATGGCTGAAGTGCGAGAACCTCCAGCGCGTCTCCGCCTTCAAGGCGCGCGGCGCGTACAACTACGTGAGCCGCCTCTCGCCGGAAGAGCGGGCGGCCGGGCTCCTCACCTACTCGTCCGGCAATCACGCGCAGGCCGTGGCGTGGACCGCCCGGGCGTTCGGCGTGCCGGCGCGGATCGTGATGCCGGTCGATGCGCCCGACGTGAAGCGCGAGGCGACCATCGCCCTCGGGGCGGAGGTCGAACTCGAAGGCACGACGTCAGCCGAGCGCAAGGCGCGCGCCGAGCAGATTCAACGGGAACTCGGCGGGACGATGGTGCCGCCGTTCGACGACCCGGACATCATCGCGGGGCAGGGGACCGTGGCGCTCGAGATCATCGAGCAACTCGGCGCTCGGGAACCGGGGTTGGTGTTGGCTCCGATCGGCGGCGGCGGGCAACTGTCGGGCGTCGCGGCCGCGGTGCGGCGCCGGTGCCCGGAGGCCGCGGTGATCGGCGTCGAACCCGCGGGGGCGGCCTCGATGCAGCGCTCGCTCGAGCACGGCGCGCCCGTCACGCTCGACCGCGTGTCCACGGTCGCCGACGGCCTCAAGCCGGTGCGCCCCGGCGACCTCACCTTCGCCCACTGCCGAGATCTGGTGGATCGCGTCATCACGGTCGACGACGAGGCGATCCGGGACGCCGTGCGCTGGCTCTTCGGCCTGAGGCTCGTGGTGGAGCCCTCCGGAGCGGCCACGGTGGCGGCGCTGCTCAGCGGCGCGGTGACGCCCCCGGCGCGCGGGGAGACCGTGGCGATCCTTTCCGGCGGCAACATCGAGCCCGCGCTCCTCGCGGACTGGATCGGCGGTTGATGGTTTCCAACGGGGCAGGGGCTTCCGGACGAACCGCCGAGCTCGTGCTGTTCGACATCGACGGAACGCTGGTGCACGCGGCGGGGGTCGGCCGCGCGGCCATCGAGGACGCGATGATCGAGGTGTACGGGACGCCCGGTCCCATCGACGATCTCCCCTTCGACGGGATGACGGACCCGCAGATCGTGCGTACGCTCCTCCGCGCCGAGGGCCTCTCCGAGGCCGAGATCGCCCCGGGGTTCGACCGGCTGTGGCCCGCATACGCGGCCCGGCTGGCGGACGAGATCGACGAGCGGCGGGAACGGATGCGTCCGACGCCAGGCGTTCCCGAGATCCTCGATGCGCTCGAGGCGGAGGGGGCTGCGCTCGGGCTTCTGACGGGCAACATCGTCGCCGGCGCCGAGGGCAAACTCTCGGCGGTGGGGCTCTGGCGCCGCTTTTCGTTCGGCGCCTTCGGCTGCGACGACGCGGACCGGAACCGCCTGCCGCCCATCGCGCTCGAGCGGGCCTTCCGCCATACGGGAACGCGGTATGGCTCCGGCCGCACCTGGATCATCGGGGACACCCCGCACGACATCGAGTGTGCCCGCGGGTCCGGCCTGTCCGTGCTCGGCGTGGCCACCGGACGCTTTTCCGTGGACGATCTGCGCCGGGCCGGCGCAGATGAAGCCCTTCCTTCTCTCGGGGACACCCGCCGCGTGATGTCGGCTCTGGCCAGCGCATGAACCAGAGCCCGAAACGCGACCCGAAGGCGTATCGATTCGACGTCCGCCCGGCGGGCGAGCACGTACGGCCGCAGGTCTCGGTCGTCTGTACGCCGGCCGGGATTCACTTCGAAGACCGGCAGATACCGCTCCCGTCCGTCTTCTGGGTCTCGAGGCGGGCCGGCCTCGTTCTCGTCTTCGCCCGGCGGCACACCGTCGCCTTCTTCGGGGAAAGCGGAGACCTGGAGGACTTCGCTCGCAGCGTGGAACGGGGTAGCGATGTGGCGGGCCGGCGGTCCCTCCTCCGGCCACTGGCCGCCGACGTCGTCGTGTGCACCGCCGGCACCGAGATCACCGGCACGATCGGCGAGACGCCCCTCGACGGTCTCTACCTCGCGGTGTTTACGAGGCGGGGGCTGCATCTCTTCGCCGAAGATCACGAATATACCCTGCGCTGGCCGACCGACCACGCGGCCGAGACCACCGACGATGCTCATGGCGACGCCCATGGAGATGGCCATGGAGATGGCCGCCCCGTCCTCGAACTCGGCAAGGGCGATGCCTCTTTCGGAATTCGTTATCTGTTCCCCGAGGAAATCCGCGCCGTCCTGCAGGTCGCCAGCACCGTCCCGGCGCCGCCGGACACCGATGAGGCCCTCGAGATGTTCGGCAAAGGGGAAGTCGCGCGCCCGTTGCGGGCGCCCCTGCCGGACTTCTCCGTGGGGGCGGACACGCTCCAACGGGTGTGCGAGGCGGCGGTCGATCGGGTGCGGATCGACCCCTCGATCGGCGAAAGCTTCGATCGGCGCTACTTCGATCGACACTTCCGGACGCTCGGTGAGATCGCGCTGGGCCCCCTCATGCTGCGGCGCTCCGCCGCGCTCGAAGCCGACTCCGTCGTCGGCGCCGTTCAGGCCATGGATGCGGAGCAGATGCGGCAGGACGCGATCGCCGCGTTTCGCGGTGTCACGGAAGAGCTGGTACGCGTGTACACGGCCGAAGTACAGGCGGTCGTCCGGACCAAGCGTCTCGACCGGGACAAGGGCGAGAAGGCGCTGGCCGCCGCGGGCGAACCCGCCTTGCGGGAGACGACCTCCAAGTACATTGACGCCCTGAACCCGGCGTTCGACGCCGCGTTGGCCCGGCAGCAGCTCCTCCTGCAGCAGTTGCACGCGCGCGATCTCGCCCCGCCCGAGGCGGAGGAAGCGAGCGTCGAGGAGGCGATCCGGGCCTGGACGAACGAGGTGACGAAGCTGGACCGGGCGTACGTGTCCGCGGCCGCCGCGGCGCTCCTCGAAATCGGGGCCCTGTGGTCCGATCGCATGATCCCCGGCCTCAGGGCGCTGGCAGCCCTTCGCGCCCGACGCTTGTCGAAGCGGGGCCGATGGGCGATTCTCGCGATAGTGACCTTCTTTGTCGCTGCAGCGCTGGCATGGCTGGCCCGGGATTTGATCTAGGACGGAGAGTACGGAAGATGGCACGGAAGACGGCGCAGAAAACGGCGCAGAAGACGAACCCTCCCTCGCGCTCGAACAAGTGGTTCCCGATCGCCCTGGTCGTCATCGTGGCCGCCGGCGGGTACTGGCTCTTCGTCGGGGGCGGGCAGGGTGGCTCGGGTCCGCCCGCGACGCACCCGGACCTTCTCGAGGTCCTGGCCGAGGCGGAGGCCGATCCGTCCGTCGGCGTGGCGATCGGGCCCGAGTCCGCGCCGATCACGATCGAGGAGTTCTACGACCCGTCCTGCCCCCACTGCGCGACTTTCGCGGGCTTCGCCGGCAAGCTGCTGCGCCAGAACTACGTCGAGACCGCGAACGCTCCCGTGCGCTGGGTCTCGTACGACTACATGGTCGGTTTTCCCAACTCCGTCGCGGCCTCACTGGCCGCGCGCTGCGCGGGTGAGCAGGGACTCTACTGGCCGGTGCACGACCTCATCCTCGCTCGTCAGACGCGCTGGTATCAGCTCGCCGACCCGGGCGGCGCCATCGCGGAGATCGCGAGTCAGGCCGGCGTCGATGCCGATGCCTGGAACGCGTGCATGCGCGAGCGCCGCCCCCTCGAGGACATCGCCAAGTCGCACCAGGTCGGCGTGTCGCGCGGGGTGAACTCCACGCCCACGCTCTTCGTCGACGGCGTGCGCGTGGACCTGGCGGGCGTGGAGCCCTACACCCACATCGAGGGCCTCATCCAGGCCCGGCTCGAGGCGCTCTCCTCCGAGAGCGATGCCTCGGAGAGCGGCCAGGGAGCACCGTAGCCCATGAGTGAGTTGAACCGGCGCCGGGGGATCGCGCTCCTGGCGCTGGCCGGCCTTTTTCTCTCCACCTACCTCTTCCTCTACGCACTCGGCTACTACGGCGAACTCGCGTGCGGCGCGGGGGGCGGATGCGATCTCGTGCAGGGGTCGCGCTGGGCCCGCTTCCTCGGATTCCCGGTGGCGGGCTGGGGCGTGGGCTGGTACGTGGCCGTGTTCGGCATCTCGATGCTGGCGACTCGGGACGGCATCGGCGCCGCCGCCTGGATCCCGCGTGCGCTGGCCGTGCTCGCCCTGGGCGGACTCGCCTTCACGATCTACCTGACGGCGCTCGAACTCTGGGTCATCCACGCCATCTGCCGCTGGTGCGTGGGAAGCGCCGCCATCACCCTCGGAATCTTCCTCCTCACCCTTCCCGAATTCCGCGGAGTTCGTCGCCACGCGCGGTAAACGCGCCCGCTGGAGTTCCGGCTGCGGCCGACAGTTCAGGAGCCGGGGGGGCGGAGCTCGTTCCAGCGTTCGATGAAGGCGACCGCGGCGTCGACGAACACCTCCGTCGCGATCCGTCCCCG
>LXNJ01001288.1_pt1 | contig 15164 bp, 12 predicted proteins | sample 809081 | NCBI WGS metagenome assembly LXNJ01 (sample SAMN04870510, study PRJNA318959) | sponge metagenome | biome: sponge; feature: marine sponge reef; material: water | host: Petrosia ficiformis | place: Greece: Milos, Mediterranean Sea | collected 2013-05-29 | depth 5-7 m
TAGTCCTTGTTGCCGATCGGGACCCAGAAGCGGGCATCCACCGGCGCCTTGCCGCCGAGTCGGCAGAAGGGCTCGAGGAAGCCGAACACCTGGGTGTACGGGAACGAGTAGTCCTCGGCGAGGACCGCCACCGTCCGGTAGCCCTTCACGTTGTAGGCGTACTCCCCGAGGCCGGCCATCCACTGCGCACCCTCGGTGCTGAAGCGGAAGAAGTTGGGGGCCGGCTCGCGGAGCGTCGTGTCCTGGGCGGCCGAGGTGCCGTTCACGAAAGTGACGTTCGGCTGGGTCTTCGCGTAGTCCTTGAGCGCGAGGCCTTCGGACCCGGAGAGCGGTCCGACCATGACCTGGACCCCGTCCTGCTCGACGAGCTTCTTGGTGGCGTTGATGGCGCTCTGGGGCGATGCGTCGGAGGAGCCCGTGATGAGCTCGATCTTCTTTCCCGCCACCATGAAGTCGACCTCTTCGAGGGCCATGGTGACGCCGCGCATGCTGTCCTCGCCGAGGACCGCGAACGCGCCCTCGAGGGTCGCGAGGGCACCCATCTTGATGGCGTCCTCGGCCTGGGCGACGCCGGCGACGCCGGCGCTCCCCGCGAGCAGTACGGCCGCGGCGAGGAGTGTCTTTGCCTTGTCGTACATCTTTGTTCTCCCTAGCTTGTGGATTGTCGGACGCCGGCGGGGTGACCCTCCGCGTCCACTTCGGCACGGTCGGCGAGCGACCGCGCGTTCCGGTCGAACCGGAGCCGCGGGCGGATCCGGTTCCAGAGCCCCAACAGCCCGTCGGGCGAGAACAGCACGATGGCGAGGAACACGAGCCCGATGACGGTGTTGAAGCGCTCGCGATCGATGAGATCGATCGCGAAGTTCTCGAGGAGCACGAACCCGATGGCCCCGAGGAAGGGGCCGATGGGATGGCGAAGGCCGCCGACGACGGCGATGACGAGAATGTCGATGGTTCCCTCGACCCCCATCGTTCCTGGCGACACGCGGCCGTAGAACCAGACGAGGAGCACCCCGGCGGTGGCCGAGACGAGGCCGGCGAGGAAGAAGGCGAAGATCCGGTGGAGGGCGACGTCGAAGCCGAGCGCCCGCATGCGGCGCGGGTTGTCGCGGATCGCCTGGAGCCCGAGGCCGAAGGTCGAGCGCGAGATGTACACCACCGCGCAGAAGAAGAACCCCGCGACGACGAGCGAGAGGTAGTAGAACGGGACCGGGTCGCGCCAGTAGATGCCGAACAGGGTCGGCGGCTCGATGCCCGCGAACCCCGTCCAGCCGTTGAAGATGACGTAGTTCTGGCGGACGAAGAAGAACAGGACGACCGCGATCGCGAGGGTGATCATGATTGTGTAGATCCCCTCGGTGCGGACCGCGATGGCCCCGATGAGGGCCCCGAGCACCGCCCCGGCGAGGATCGCGACCGGCACCGTCAGCCACCACGGCCAGCCGAGCCCCATCACCCCGACGCTGTTGTCCCCGAGGATCGCGACGAGGTAGGCGGTGAACCCGGCGACGGTGAGCTGGGCGAGGCTCACCATGCCCCCGTAGCCCGCGAGCATCATGAGGGAGAGGGCGATGGTGCCGAGGATGAGCGAATAGGCGCCGATCTGGACGGTGAAGAAGTCCGAGCTGAAGCTCGGATACGCGAGCAGGAACACGACCGCGACCACCGTCGCGGGGTGGAGATCGGACCAGCGCACCCCGCCCGAGAAGAGGCCGTGTCCGCGCCTTCGCTCGGCTGCCACTTCAGCGTCCTCCCATGATCCCCTGGGGTCGCACCGCGAGCACGAGCACCATGATGAGGAAGGTGAGGACCACCCCGTAGGTCGGGAAGTAGGCGAGCCCGAACTGCTCCGCGAGCCCGATGATGAGGGCGCCGATGGCCGCTCCGGTCACCGAGCCGAGCCCCCCCACGATGACCACGACGAGCGAGGCGAGGAGGTAGCGGATGTCCTCCCCGGGGGAAATCGAGAGCGCGGTGCCGCCGACGACGCCCGCGAATCCGGCGAGGCCCGCCCCGATCGCGAACACGACGGCGAACACGAGCTGCACGTTGACCCCGGAGGCCGACAGCATCTCGCGGTCGTTGACCCCGGCCCGGATCATCATCCCGACGCGGGTGCGGTTGAGGAAGAGCCACAGGGCGATCCCGATCCCGACCGCGACGAAGAGGACGGCGAGCCGGTAGATCGGGTACTTGATGTAGACGGCGGCCCCGGACGACTTGACGACCGAGACGATGGGGAGCTTCGTTGCTCCGAAGAGCCACTCCGGGGGGTTGAACTGGTACGTGACCCCGGTCCAGATAGCGAGCATCAGGTCGGCGGCGACGATGGAGAGCCCGATGGTGACGAGGGTCTGGCGCAGATCATCGCCCTCCATGCGCCGGAAGACGAGGATCTGGAGGAGGGCGCCGCTCAGCGCGATGACGAGGAACGCGATCGCGAGACCCAGGAACCAGCTCCCGCTCGCCTCGGCGACGTCGTAGCCGATGTAGGCGCCGAGGAGGTACATCGAGCCGTGCGCGAGGTTCACGTTGCGCATGAGGCCGAAGACGAGGGTGAACCCGCTCGCCACGAGGAAGTAGAGCCCGCCCAGGGTCACCCCGTTGATGAGGGTGTTCACGAACGTCTTCTTCCGGCCGATGGCGTCGACCAGCCAGGGCGGCCAGACCGCGAAGATGAGCCACAGGAAGACGGCGATGACGAGGACCAGGACGATGGCCCAGAAGGTGTGGCGCTCGATGAACTGCCTCATCGGGGGAAGCAGGGCCGGAGCGGCGCGAAGGCGAGGGCGAGGGAGAGGGCGAGGGACCGGGAAAGGGGGAGGCAGCGAAGGACTCGCGCCCGCCGGGGACGCGACCGATTTTCGTCGCGGTCCATTGCCATCGGGATGGGTGCATCCACGTCCCGCATTTCCCCTGTTCTGCATCGCGCCCGCGAGGGCGACGTGGACGACCGAGTGTACCCGACGCCTGTTGCGTCGTCGCGGCGGAAAGCCGGCCCGCCGGCCGCTTCAGCGGTCGCGTCGCGCGTAGAGGGAGGGGTTGGCGAAGACGCCGGTGAGGGCCTCGATGAGGATGCCGGACCAGCGCTCGATGCCGGGCTCGTCGGTGACGAGATCCTGGCGGACCTCGATCTGCACGTTGGCGCGCCCGTGCCGGGCGGCATGGGTCGGCATCGTGTAGCCGTGGGGCGACGTGCCGGTGTACGGCTCGTTGTCCCCGACGCGGAGACCCTCTCGGGCGCGGAGGGCGTGCAGGAGGGGGAGGGCCATCCGGCCGTCTTGCCCATCCCAGAGGACCCCCGCGTGCCACGGCCGGAGCGCCCCGTTCATGACCGGGGTGAAACTGTGCATCATCACGACGGGCGGCACCTCGCCGCCCCGCGCCTGCACTCCGTCGAGCGCCGCGGTGCAGGCCCGATGGTAGGGCTCGAAGCACGCTTCCACCCTGGCTGCCGCGTCCTCGTCGGTGAGGTTCCGGTTGCCGGGTATCGCGGTCCCGTCGCTTAGCGAGAGGATCGACTGCGCGTCCTCGAGCCGGCGGTTGCAGTCGATGACGAGGCGCGAGTATCCGGCGAGCACCGCCGGGGCGTCGAAGTGGGCGGCGAGCCGGCGGGTGATGGCCGCCGCCCCGATGTCCCACGCGATGTGCCGCTCGAGCTCCGCGGGCGCGAGACCGAGCCCGTCGAGCGCGCGCGGCACCCGGTTGCTCGCGTGATCGCAGAGGATCGCGAACCGGGCCGTCCCCTCCGGGTTCAAGATCTCGAAAGGCGCCGGATCGCCCGGCCCGAGCAGCCGATCGCCGACACGCAGGGCGCCGTTCATCTTGTCCAGTCGCCGATACATGGCGTCAAGAATATACCCCCTGCCGACGCTCCGAGTCCGGGCGATTGCGACATGCCGGGAGGCGCTCGGGGCCAGGATCCGGCGTGAATTCCGTCAGCGCGGTTTCGGCCCTTTCGGCGGGGCGGTGGTACGCCTTAGCACGATGCTCGTCGGCAGAATCGTGTGACTCACGCTGCCGTCATGGCCGCCTTCGATCCGCATCGCGACGCGGCGCGCCGCGAGGGTGCCGATCTCGCGCATTGACCGTCGCATCGTAGTGAGCCCGATCATGGACCAGTCCGCCATCGGGATGTCGCCGACGCCGATGATGGAGATGTCGTCAGGAACCGCGAACCCGAGCTTCCGGCAGGCGTCGAGCGCACCGATTGCAATGATGTCGTTTGCGCAGAAGACCGCCGTTGGAGGCTCGGGATGGTTCACGAGCTGGACGATTCCGGAATAGCCCGCGTCGTGCGAATAGGCGCCCCAGATGACATGGCTCTCGTTCGCGGTCAGCCCGAATTCCCTGAGCCCCGCCACGCCGCCGCCGTACCGGTCGATGCTCGTCGAGGCGTTACGTGGCCCGAGAAGGAACGCGACGCGGCGATGGCCCAGCTCGACGAGATGACGGCTCGCCTCGATGCCCGTCATGTGGTTATCACTCTCGATGACGTCGACATTGTCCCGCTTGTTCGACCGGACCGCGAGCACGGTCGGGATCCGGCGCTCGACCAGGACATCGACCGCCGGTGATCCAACGGAGGCGGTGGCGACGATGACACCGCTCAAGGCGGTGTCGACCAGAGACTGGAGCTTGCGCCCGCTCCCGGATTCGGACAGCTCATCGATGATGAGGGTCATCCCGTAGCCGAGCGCGTCGAGCTCGTCGTGGATTCGATTCGCCAGATAGGGGTAGAAGGGGTTGTGGAGGGCGCCGACGACGACCCCCACGAGGCCGCTCTGCTCGGCCGCGGGCCTCCGTGCCTTCCTGTAGCCGAGACGCCGAGCGGCCTCCTGCACGCGGGCGCGAGTCTCTTCGGCAATTGCCGGATTGTCGGCCAATGCCCGCGAGACGGTGGAGGGCGCCACGCCGGCCTCGGATGCAACCTGTCGCAACGTTGTCTTCGGCGATTCCCTCACAAAGGCTCCCAATGCGCCAAGCTTACCCGCACTTGCCCATTCGACACGGTCCCGGACGCAGGGATGCAGCCGGACCTTGTGCCCCCAAACCCCTCGAGTGGAGGGCACGAAGATCTAGCCGTGGAGAACGCGGAGACCCGCTTGCAGGTGCGGGTCTCGATGAACTCTCCGACCCGAAGGTGGCCAGTATATCCACCAGCGCCCCCCGCCGGAAGCACGTGAAAAGCGACGTCGACAATGTTTCGAGACGCCAGCCCCCGAGACAAGAATCAATCTCTGCCTCAGCGGGCCGGAAGGGCGCCAGGTTCCAGTCGTCGACTTCCGGTCTTGGTGCTCCCTCTGCCGGCTCTCCGTCCAACTCGATCTCACCGAAGTCGAAAACCTCTGTCACCCGCAACCACGTCCGGCCCTCGGCTCACGGTACGGCTGAGCTTCCCGCGCAGAGGGTTGCGGCCATGGCCTGGCCGGACCGGCATTCCCTAAGCCCTCGATCGGTGCTGGATCGTCCAATTGGCATAAACCGCGGCCGCGGCAATGATCACGACCCCTTTGACCACGAACTGTCCCTGCACGGGCAACCCCATGATGACGATAACATTGAATATCATCACCAGGATTAGCGCACCAAGGAACGCGCCTGCGATGCTGCCTCGCCCGCCGGTCAGGGCGACCCCACCCATGACCGCGGCGACGATGGAGTCGAGTTCGTATCCCCGCCCGACCCAGTTGTCCAGCGTGCCCACGAACCCGACCAGGAACAGCCCGCCGATCCCTGCCATAACGGAACAGATCACGTAGCAGGCGATGGTCACCCGGTTGGCGGAGATCCCGACCAGGGTCGCCGCGCGCGGATTGCCGCCGACGATGAAGACCCGGCGCCCAAAGACGCCGCGATGCAGGATCAGCCACAGAAGCGCCGCAAGTGCCAGCGTCACCAGCAGGTTGATCGGTACCCCAAGCAGGTCGCCGGCACCGAGTACGCGGAAGCCGGCCGGAAGGTTCCCGGCCGGCGCCCCCTGGGTATAGGAGAAGCGCAGTCCCTGGAGCAGGATCATCATGGCCAGAGTGGCGAGGAACGGGGACACCCCACGGTCGGTGACGAGCCAGCCGTTGATCAGACCGACGAGCGCGGAGAAGACGATCGCCGCGGCAAAGATGGGGGCAATCATGACGTCGGACTGCGCGTTGAACGCCGTCGCCAGCACGGCCACCGTCGCCATCAGCGAGGCCACGGACAGGTCCAGCCCCCGCACCAGGATGACAAATGCCTGGCCCATCGTCACCATCAGCAACGGCGCCGCCTGAACCAGTATGTCCCGCAGATTTGACGGGTTGAGGAAGCGTGGCTGGATCACCGTAGCCAGCGCCATCAGAAAGCCCAGAAAGCCCAGGAGCCCGAACTCCCCGCGCGCACGGCGGACAAGCCCGGCCACCGCGTTGCCGGCCAAACCGTTTGGCAGGAGACTCCCCGCAACCGCACCGAGGCGCACGCCCCTCACAACGGTCTCCGCCGGCCCTGGAAGCTGACCGCGGCGAGGATGATCAGCCCCTGGACCACCCATTGAATGGAGGTCGCGACGTTCATGTGGTTCAGCACATTGCCGATCAGCGATATCAGCAGGACTCCGAACAGCGTCCCAATGACGCCGCCCTTGCCTCCGGCGAGCAGCGTCCCGCCAAGAATGACTGGAGTGATCGACGAGAGCGTGAAGGGCACGCCAATCCTGGGGTCGCCGACGCCGGTGCGGCTCACGAAATAGACTCCGGCGAGCGCGGCGAAGAACCCCGACGCGCCATAAACGAACACCTGCATCTGTCTGACCGGGATGCCGCGCATGCGTGCCGCCACGCTGTTGTCCCCGATGGCGTAGATGTTCCGGCCGAGACCGGTACGGGCGAGGCAAAGGGCGACCACGGCGAACGTCGACACCATCACCAATCCGGAAGCCGGCATTCCCCAGAGCCGTGACCAAGCGAAACCCTCGAACCAAATCGGGGTCGAGCCGGTCGGCTTCAGGGTGTAGAGAAGGATGCACCCTTCGACGATTGCGGCCATGCCGAGGGTAACGATCAGCGGGTGCACACCCAGCCGCACGACGAGAAGGCCGTTCGTGGCACCGATCAACGCGCCCAGTGCCAGGGTTGCCGCCACCATCGGCCAGACCATCGCATCGTTGCCGTCGATGCCGGCGGCGAGAAAGACCGAACTTGCGCTTATGATCGCGCCGATGGAGAGATCGATGCCGCCGGTCAGCACCGTCAAGGTCTGGCCGATGCTCGCAAAGCCGAGCCCCGCGGCCTGTTCGAGGATGTTGGCGAGGTTCCGCGGACTCGTGAAATGCGGGTTGACGAATATCCCGGCCACCGCCGTCAACCCGAGCATCACACCGAGCGCCAGGCGCGGGATGTTGACGCGGCCCGTGTCGGCCAACGCGCCCGCCATGTCCGCCATCGTCCTGATCATGCCACCGCACCGATCGCGAGACGCATGATTGCTTCCTCGCTGATATCGCGGGTTTCCAAGGTGCCGGTTACCCGGCCTTCGCGCATCACCGTGACGCGATCGGCGAGACCGACCAACTCCGAAAGCTCGGAGCTGATCAACAGGATTGCCACCCCGTTGTCAGCGAGCGAACCGATGATTCGATAGATCTCCGACTTCGCCCCGACGTCGACCCCCCGCGTGGGCTCGTCAAGGATCAGTACTTTCGGGGCCAATCGCGACCAGCGACTGAACAGGGTCTTCTGCTGATTGCCCCCCGACAGCGTCGTCACCGGTGACTCCGCGCACGGCGCCGCAATGGACAGCCGCGCAATCTCCCTTTCCGCCGCCTTCAGTTCGCGGCCGCGCGTCAAGAGACCCGCTCTCCGGAACTCTTCCAGCGCCGGCGCGCTGATGTTCGCGGCGATGTCGAGCAGAAGCAGCAAGCCCTGCGATTTTCGGTCCTCGGTGAGGAAACCCATGCCGCGGCGGATCATCTCCCACGGCGGGGCACCGGTAACGTCCTCGCCCGCGAAACGGACCGTGCCCGCTCGAACCGGCGCCGCACCGAAGATTGCCTCCCCCAGCTCCGAGCGTCCGGCTCCGGCCAGCCCGCCGAGACCCAGGATCTCACCGGCTTGCAGGTCCAGGCCACAATCGAGTACCCGGGGATGGCTGACGAGGTTCCGAACGCTGAGCACGACCGGGGCCTCTTCGGGACGAGGTCTTCGCGGCGGAAAGATGTCCTTCACCGCACGGCCGATCATCATCGTCGTGAGCGCGTCTTGGGTGAGGTTCTCGATCGGGCGGGTTGCGACGCGCCGGCCGTCCTTGAGCACCGTCACGCGATCAGCGAGCGCGAACACCTCTTCCAAGCGGTGCGAAATGTAGACGATGGCGACTCCGCCTTCGCGCATCTCCCGAAGCCGCTCCATGAGCGCGTCGACCTCGTCTCCGGCGATAACCGCGGAGGGCTCGTCCAGCACGAGCACGCGCGCCCGGCTCGCGAGGGCGCGGGCAATCTCGACCATCTGCTGATCGGCGACCGACAACGTGCCCGCGCTACGGCACGGGTCGAGCCGGTGGCCCAGCGACTCGAGGAGTCGCGCGGCCGCGTCTTGCCAACGGCGGCGGCGCACGAGCCCCATACCCGCTTCGACGCCGAGGAAGATGTTCTCCGCCACCGAGAGTTTGGGGAACAGCATCAGTTCTTGGTGGATGACATGGATCCCGGCCGCCCAGGCGTCGCGCGGCGAGGCGAAGCTTCGGCGAGCGCCGTCCATTACCACATGTCCGGTATCGGGGGCAGACGCACCGCCCAGGATCCCGACCAGGGTCGACTTTCCGGCGCCGTTCTCTCCGACCAGCGCGTGGATCTCGCCCCCGCGGGCGGCAAAGTCCACGTGGTCGAGGGCCAAGGTCCCGGGAAACCGCTTGGAGACCCCGATCAGCTCCAATGCGGCGGCGGGTTCGGTGTGCACTGGCTGCTGCCACCGGCGGCCGCGATTCGGGCGGGAGACGCTGCCACGTCCCCCGCCGCACCACCGCCGCCCGAAGAGGTCGCCCTAGCGTGGATAGTCCGCGCTGAACGTCTGCGGGTCGTAGTCCTCGCCGAGACCGTGCCCCATGATCAGCTCCCCGGGCTTGTCGAGACGCACGTAGTCGCGGAGCCACACGTCGGCCTTGATGGACGTGGTCTGGTGGCCCTCGGGGATCACGACCTGGAAGTTCAAATCGTAGCGCGTAGGCACCGACTTGCCCTCCAGAACATCGAGTGCGATTCGCACACCGTCGATGCCGATGGCCGCCGTGTAGTCGATGCCACAGAAGGGAAAGCCGTGCTTGTGGGCAAGCTGATACATGTAGTTCAGGTCGCCGCCGGTATGGGGTGGCACGTCCTTCCCGTCGACGCCGGCATTGAGAAAGGCCTCTACCGAGCCCGAGCCCTGCAGGCCGGAATCCGCCCAGACGCCGTCGATGTTGCCCGCATGGGCCTGAATCAGGGCGGACATGATCTCCTTGCCCTTGGCGGGACTCCAGTCGGTGTACTGGACGTCCAGGATTTCTATCCCCGGGTATTGGGCGAACACCTCACGGGCGGCACGAAGGCGGAACTCTGCCGGGCTGGCGCCGGCCTGGCCCGGCAGGACGACGATCCGCCCCCTTCCGGACAGGGTCTCAACCAGCCACTGCGCGCTCAGCCGCGCGAGCGCTGTATCGGAGGCGGTGACGAAGGAAACGAAGGCCGAGTCGCTTTTCACCCGGCGCACCACGCTGACCACCGGGACACCGGAGCTCATGGTGCGGCGCAGCACGGGGTCCAGCGCCTCGAGCGTCACCGGGTTGACAAGTAGGAGGTCTATGTTCTGGTTCAACAGGTCCTGGATGTCGCGAATCTGCTTGTCGGCGTCCCAGTTGGCGTCGGTAATGAGGAACTTCTCGATGCGGTCGCGATTCTGCGCCGCCGTCCACTCCACGCCATGCTTGAAGGTGACCAGCCAGCCATCGGCGACCCCGGCATTCGAGAATCCGATGACGAATGGCGGCTGTTTCTTGTATTCCGCGGTTTCCACGACGTCGTTGAAGCCGGGGTTCCACAGGAAGGTTCGGGCCTGTCCGGAATAGCCTCCTGACTCGGCGCCAAGCGCGCCCCCGGAAACCACGAGCAGCGCCGCCCCGAGGAGCGGCGTCTTGATGACGGCGATCGGGAATTTCATGTGCGATCTCCTTTTAGCTTCGGGTAGTTCGATGGACGAGGACAGAAGAAGGCGGCGCGCTCACCCGCTGGCCCCGGCTGGCGCAACGCTGCTGACGGTCGACGTGTCCTGTCCCTGGTGCTGCTCCGCCCGGAGGCCGAGCCTGTAATCTGCGACCGGTCCGTCCGGGGCGCCCGGGACCAACGGGAAGTCCCACCAGCCGACGACCTCGGCCGCCGCGATCGATGAATCCCGGGTAATCGGAACATCGACAAGTGCGGGTTCGTTCGCGTCGAGCGCCTGCCGGAATACGGGTTCGAGCTCCGACGTGTCGGTGATGCGTGCGATGAACTCGAAACCGAACGACTTTGCCAGGGCCGGAAAGTCGACCGAATAGGCTTCGTTGTTGCCGGCGTGGCGGCTGAACTCGGAGCCGATATTGCGTCCAATCAGCCCGTTCTGACCATCCCGAATCGAGATGTAGCCGGAGTTGTTGAGGATCACGAATACGACCGGAATGTCGTACATCACGCACATGGCGAGCTCGTGGATCGACATCATGAAGTCGCCGTCGCCGATTACGCACACGACCGGTACGTCGGGCCGCGCGAGCTTGGCGCCGATTGCGGCGGGAACCGCGAATCCCATGGGAGAGAAACTGCCCGAGGTGATGTGCGTGCGCGGCTCGTAGACAGGGAAGGACTGCTTGGTCGCGGATTGCGGATGACCCGAGCCGACCGTCACGATGCCGTGGCGCGGCAGCACGTTGCGCAAGGCGCGCAGGGTCCGGAGCATGGTCGTGGGTGTCCCGTCGTAGGAACGGCGCGGCTCCAGGATCTCCTCCCATCTCGCCTTTAGACGCGCCACCTCGTCGAGATGGGCCGCCCGAGCCGCACGGGCCTTGCGCGCCTGCTGCGGTGAGATGCCGGCGAGAATGTCCTCGAGGACCAGCTTGATGTCGCCGATGACACCGCATTCCGTCTCGTAGTTCTTGCCTATCTCGTGCGGGTCGATGTCGACATGGATGAGCCTCGTGGGCGGGATCGAGAATGCCGAACCCTTCCGATAGGAGCAGGCGGACCAATCGGTGAATCGACACCCGACGGACATGAGCACGTCCGCGTTGGCGGCTGTCGTGTTGCCCGGAAGCGAGCCCGGCCAGCCAACTGTGCCGGCGCAAACAGGATTGTCCTCCGGAATTGCGCCCTTGCCGTTCCACGTGAACACCACGGGAATACCCAGCGACTCGGCGAGCTTGGTCAGCTCCGATGCGGCATTCGCGGTGATGGCGCCGCCACCCACCGCGATGCAGGGCCGCTCGGCAGTGAGGAGGTGCTGAATCGCGATTTCGACGGATCCGGCATCGGCGCGAGGTCTACCGGCCGGGATGCGCATGCCGAGGTCCTGAACGTCGATCTCCGTCGTCTGAACCTGAACGTCGAGCGGGATCTCCACGTGAACCGGCCCCGGCCGGCCCGTGAGCATGGCGTTGAATGCGCGATGCATGACGAAGGGCGCCATGTCGGAGTGAATCACGTCGAAGTTTCGCTTTGTCACCGCTGAGGCGACATGCGTGAAATCGGGCGCGTGGTAGCGATCGAGCTCCTGCATCACCCCGTGGCCGCGCATGTGGGTCGCCGCCGAACCGGTCACGAGCAGGAAGGCGGTCGAGTCGCAGGAGGCGGTGGCCATCCCGATGACGGTGTTCGTCGCGCCCGGCCCGATGGATGTACAGGCGCAGATCGGTTGGCCGGTCGCCCGGAAATGCGCGTCGGCGATATGCGCGGCGCTCTGCTCGTGCATGACCTGATAGAAGGGCAATCGAGAGATCGGATCGTGGAACGCGTCGAGAAGGCTCCAGTTCCCGTGGCCCGGAAGTCCCACGATGTGCGGCACGCCGTATTGCTTGAGCGCCTTCCCGAGAATCTGTCCTACGGTGAAGGTCATTCGCGCCCTCCTCGTGCAGGTCGACGGCCAGTGAGACCGGTCACCGATACGCTCTCAGCGCCAAGAGCAGGAGCGTAACGTTTCTGCAAAGTTACTGACAAATCGTATGAAAGTTGCAGCAATATTGCACAGACGGTGCGGCCTGTCAAGCGTCATGTGCGCTGTCCGTGGGTTGGCCCGCAGGGCTGCCTATGGTCGTATCCAAGTCACGGAATCAAATATGAAATTTTCAGATCTTCGGCGTGAAATGACATTCGATTCCAGGGCTTTGACGAGCGTCGATCCGTTTCGAAATACTCGCATCGGTTCTTCCGATGAGTCGCGTGATTCGTCGCGGGAGAAACTGCATACAGCGGTGACAGACCAGGCCAGGTGCAGCGGTGGGACGGGCCCCTCGCGTACGATCTCGTTGATCTCACGCCGGATCGTTTGCGTCGGTGCGAGCACCACGGTTCTCGCCCGGGCCGCTGCCGGGAGCGCAAGCCAGACCCTGGCCGCGGCCTGGCCGAGCTCCTTGCGGCCCGTCTCGACCACGCGCTCGCCCAAGCGCTGCATGGCAAGCTCCGGATCGCCTTGGAACCGGACCGGACATTGGCGCCGGGTCGTCCGCCGCAGAGAGGGTTGCAACACTGGGGAGCTTGACCACGCGCAATCCGGCACGCCCGCAGAGTCTGTTGCGCCGGGTCGCGGAGCCGAAGCGCACGGGCGTCGCCGTTGACGAAGCCGATGTCGGCGGCGGAGCGTCGAACCGGGAGCGTCACCCGTTGCGGGAGGCGCGCGCGGAGCTGCATGCGCTGATCCATGGCGTCGAGGGGCGCAAGGGTTATCGACCTCGACCTGGAACCGGAAAAGGATGGAGGTAGTGCCGACACGACGATCGGACCGTTCCGTACCGTTTTCGGACCGATGTTTTCCGGAGCGAATGAACACGCGACTCCAGGCAAGCAGGCGATGACCCTTCACGGCGCGGAAAAAACGCGCACCCTGGTGCCCGGTGGCGTGCGCCGCCGTGCGATCGGGGCGGCCCTCGCTCTCGGGGGCGGCGCGCTGCTCAGCCTCGCGGGAATCACCCTCCGTCACATGGACTCGGCGGGCGGATGGCAGATCCTCTTCTACCGCTCGCTCACCTTCTTCGTGGTGGTCGCCGCCTATCTCGTGATCCGATATCGCGCGGGCGTCGTGGACGCGTTCGTCCGGGTCGGGAAGCCCGGGATCGTGGTCGCGCTCAGTCTCGGGCTCGGGTCGGCGTGCTACGTGTTCGCGCTCCTCCTCACCACCGTCGCGAACGCCCTCTTCATCATCAGCGCCGCACCGTTCATGACCGCGATCCTCGGCTGGCTGTGGCTGCGCGAGCGGGTCGCGCCCGTCACCTGGGCCGCGATGACGTTCGCGCTCGCGGGCATCGCGCTCATGGTCGTCAACGGGGTCCAGAGCGGGCGTCTGCTCGGCAACGTCGTCGCGTTCGGCCCCCCGGTCAGCTTCGCGATCATGCTCGTGGCCCTGCGCAGCGCCGGCCGCCGCGACATGATCCCCGCGATCTGTCTCGCCGGGCTGGTCGGGGTCGGGCTCGGGCTCTCGATGGCGGACAGCCTCGCCATCACGCGTCACGACCTCCTGCTCTGCCTCTTTCTCGGCGTCGTCCAGTACACCGGCGGCTTCGTGCTGCTCGCGCTCGCCGCGCGCTACCTCCCGGCCGCCGAGGTGGCGCTCCTTGCCCTGTCCGAGGTCGTGCTCGCGCCCGTCTGGGTCTGGATCGGGGTCGGAGAAGTCCCGGCCCTCGCCACCCTGGTCGGGGGCGGGATCGTCCTTGCCGCGGTCATCGCGCAGTCGGCCACCGGAATGCGCTCCCGCGAAGGACGATGAACGCGCGCGCGGACGCGGCCCGTCCGGCGGTCTTTCGGTAAACTTCCACCTCGCGGCACGGACACTTTCGCCGAATGGGCCACCTCAAACGGGCGTCCGCTGGCGGAGGGGAGAACTCCGAACGGGGACTGATGACATGGGAGTCACGCACGTCAGCGTCATTATTCGCAATCCGGCCGAGCCCTCGCGATCCTGGGAAGGAAGTTTCCTGGTCGATACCGGCGCGATCGATTCGCTCGTCCCGAGGCCGCATCTCGAGTCCATCGGTCTCATGCCCAAGGGTCAGCGGACCTATGAGCTCGCCGACGGCAGCGAAGTCAGGATGGACGTCACGACCGGGGATATCGAATTCATGGACGAGATTACGGCCGGTCTCATCATCATCGGCGACGCGGACGCGGAGCCCCTGCTCGGCGTGACCGCGCTCGAGTCCGCGGGGGTCGAAGTCGATCCCCAGAGTCAGCGATTGAAGAAGCTGCCGTCCGTTCGGCTCAAGACGCTTGCGGTGCGATGACGAACACGGACGGGTTCCGGCCGTAGTTCGAGTCGTATCCTGGTTCCAAGCGTCCCATCCTGCCGCGAACGCTGAATCCGTTGCGTGCCGGCGAAGACCGGCGCGTCATGGATGGGCGGCGGGACGGGAGGCGGGTGCGGGCTACCTTCGGGTGTCGGCGTCGATCTTGGCCTGGACCTTGCGGACCTCGGCCGGCCAACGGCTCTTGATGTAGGCGAGGCTCGCCCAGATCTCGCGGTCGTCGAGGATGTCGGCGAAGCCGGTCATCGTGCTTTGGTAACCCTTTCCGACCACCGCGGCCGGCCCCTCCTTGGTCAGCCGGAACAGGTGCTCGTCCGGGTGGTGCCAGGTGTGGCCGGTCGCGTCGTGGGGCGGGGCGGGGAGGGTGCCGTCGGGCCGGCGGCGCCGCCAGTCGGGCTCCCCTTCGAGGTTCCGGCCGTGGCACGAGGCGCAGTGCTCGGTGTACACGGCGGCGCCGAGGGTGACCAGCTCGAGGTCCGAGGCGTCCGCACGCAGCGGACCGTCGGCGCGGCTCCCGAACCAGAGGTACGCGCCGACCGCCGCCGTGGCCAGCGCGATGGCGGCGATTGCGGACGTGATCGCCGTGCGGCGGCGCGGGCGGGTCCGGGTCATGCGAATCCGCCCCTGGTGTGGGACGACGCCGGCAGGGCCGGGGAGGACATGGCCCCCGCCGCGGC
>LXNJ01001289.1_pt1 | contig 15157 bp, 13 predicted proteins | sample 809081 | NCBI WGS metagenome assembly LXNJ01 (sample SAMN04870510, study PRJNA318959) | sponge metagenome | biome: sponge; feature: marine sponge reef; material: water | host: Petrosia ficiformis | place: Greece: Milos, Mediterranean Sea | collected 2013-05-29 | depth 5-7 m
CTTAGGAATGTCGGGATTGCTGCCGGTAAGCAGATCAACCAGTTGATGCGCGGCGTACGCGGCGTAGTAGTGCGCAAGCGTAGCAAGGCTTTCATCGGCAGTTGCCCGTTCAAACGTTGCGCGGGCTTGCTGAATCTTGTCGGGCCTGTCTTCAAACTCGCCTAATACTTACCTTGGCAACAGTTGCCTTGTTCGCACAATTCCAAATCATCCAACCTATACGATCATTGTGGAAATTCATCATCGCGTTGTGGTGGGCAGCCGAGTCAACGAAGACCAGGCCGCTGGGGCCATACAAGAAAGGCACTGGCGAGAACAATATCGCGAGGCTGGACAGTGTCCTACACTTACTGCCCCGGTACTCAAGGGGACGGGAGAAAGTAAGCCGAAACCTGCCTCAACCGCGAGCAGAGCGACCACTGCGATAGCTGCGCTGATCCTAGCCCTGTGTGCTGCGGGCCTTTCCGGATGCGTTTTGAAGTTGGCGACAACGGTCGAGGCACCAGCCCCGCTGACGCTTGACGCGTTCCTGTCCGACGATTCGCCCTGCTACGACCGGTCCGCGCAGCCTCAGACCTCAGTGATCGACTCCCACGTACACTTCCGGCCGTTCGGCGGACCGACCATCCCATTCGGGCAAATGGTGCAATATCTCCAAGAGACCGGTGTTCTGTTCGCCAACATCTATGGCATCGGCCAGACGCTGCCGGTCACATCCTCGTGCACCTACTACCTGGACTGCCCCGGCACGCCGGTGACACCATCGTTGAAGAACGACTTCGTCAACGCTGCCAACTACGTTACAGCGGCGCAGTCGGGCGTTCATCTGACGCTTGCGATGACCTTTCCAGATCTTGCAGAACCGGAAACAATTCTACCCGGCATTGAGCTACTGGAAACGGAGTACCCGGGACTTTTTCAGTGGATGGGCGAGGTCAACCTGGTGAAGCAGGCGCTGTTCGACAACGGGCACACGCCGGTTTCCCCGGCTACGATCAGCGAGTGGGCTCCTTTCATGGAGGTACTGCGGGATCGTGGTTTTCCGTTTGCGGTGCACTCGGATCTGGGTAGCGAGGATGCCCCGACCCTCTACCTTCCGCTGATGGAAGAGGTGCTGCGGCAGTATCCGGACAACGTGATCGTTTGGGTCCACATGGGCCTTTCCCGGGAGCTCACCACCATGGATGCTGCCCGGCACGTCGAGCTGATGACGGCATTGCTGGAGCGCTATCCTAACCTGATGCTGGACATAGCCTGGCGTGTACTTGATGACGCGTACTTCTCGACTCCCGACGGTCTTGCGGCGTATGTGCCGTTCCTGAACACACACTCCGAACGGATTCTCCCAGGCACGGACTTCCTGGCTTCGCACGACAAGAGTCTGGACATTTACCGGACGGAACTGGAAGTGACCAGCCGCATCAACCGTTACCTTGACGACGATGCTTTCCGGGACATCGCGCTGGGCCAGAACTACTTCCGGTTGCTGGGCCTGGACTACGAAGCACCCCCCATATGCCCGTGAAGCCAAGCGCTAGAGGCATAGGACCATTCCACAGATCGAAAGCAAATGCGGGAACAGGCGGGCCAAGGACGGACTGGTCGCCCCGTCCTACGGCGTGCCGCGAGCCCACTGCTGTACCGGCGCGTCCGACATGGACACCAGTGCCGTCAGCCAGCGTTGGACCAGCAATAGCACCCACTGGTGGTCTACCGCTGGCAGCGACATCAAGCATTGAACGGCACTTGACTTCAACCGCCTCGTGACAAGGCAAAAGCCGAATCAGGCGTATTGCTGGGCCAGCATGTGGATTCTGACGCATCTGCGGGAGATCGAGTTCTTCAGCATCGAAGAATTGAACCGGCAGATCGCCCCGCTCTTGGTGGAGCTCAATAGCAAGCCCTTCCTGAAGTGGGAAGACAGCCACCGTAACCTGTTCGAAACGGAGGAGCGGCCCGCATTGTGCCCTTTGCCGCCGCATCCATACGTCTTCCGGGAATGGAAAAAGGCGAAGGTCCGCATCGACTACCATGTCGAAGTCCACAACGCCTTCCACAGATATTAAAGGGACTTATACGCTTAACTACGCAATCCTTTTTGGCTCGCCTTGATGCAGGCCGTGGGTCTGGTGGACTCTTTAGGTACAAATAGTGCAAGGAGGACGGCTCGGGCTCGCCGGTGCGCTTCCATGGGTATGCGGTCTTGGGCCTCTTGTTGGGCCTGCGGGTCGTTGCCGACGGTGGCATTCGTTTTGGAGTCGCCGTCGTGCTGCATAGTGCACCAGGTTAAGCGACCAGGCTGGGATATGTGCTCGTAGAGAACGAGCGGCGCTTGGGTCGGGCAGCCCGTGCGCTCCTTTAACATGGCGTTTAGCGACAGCACTGTTACCACATCGTCGGGGACCCTTACTTTTGAAGTCCGCTTTCCCGCTTGCCACCTGCCGCAGGATCGCAATGCAGGTAGATGCTCCCAGTTGGCGTCCACAGGCGACGCATTTCCCGTAAGCGTATGGCCATGTAGCACATGTACATTCCCATGGATTCCGCGTGTGCTGTCCTGGCACTCTCTGTCGCTTTCATCCGTACGGGTAGGCCTGCTTTATTCTCGTCTGCCCAAGACTGGCGCATACCTTCCCCCGCTCCAATGGCCATGAACGAAGCACCGGCGGCTAAGCTATTTGGTGTGGCATGCGCGTTCTTTTTCTTGGTGAGCGACGGATCAGTAGCGATCAGATCTACCGTACCACGGTTCATGGCCCACATAAACGGCAAGTGGTCCCCGTGAATCAGGGTGCAGCTATTTCAGTTTGGCTTAGCCATTGTCCCCCCCCCTCAAGGCTACTGTTGTAAGTGTACGCGCTCCTCATCAGTCAGCTCTCGGTAGCACAAGCGGCGGCCAACCATTGCAGCGGCCAAATGCTGCATCTGCTTCAAAGTGTCCAGGTCCCGAAGGTTGTGCCGAGTAGCAAACTCGTTAACGTACCGAGCCAAGTGCTTCGGACTCATCTTGTGATAGGTGCCATGATACCCACGCTTCAACAAGGCCCAAAAGCTTTCCAAACCATTCGTGTGGGCCATGCCGTTTACGTACTCCGATACCGAGTGCTTCACCGACTCGTGATGCAACAGGCCTTCGTATGCCTTGGCCTCATCTGTGTATACCATGGCACCCTCCTGAACGTTGTCCAGCACGAATCCTTGCAAGGTCCTCTTATCTGTGCGCTCCACCACCTGAGCCTTCACCCTGTTGGTGGAACGATCTTTGATACCCGCCACCGCAACTTTACCCACGGTGCCCCTACCGGCCTTGCGCCTCTTGCGCTCGTGCTTGTTGCCTTCCTTACCGCCAACGTACGTCTCATCCGCCTCTACGGGGCCGGCAAACAGCTCCTCAGTGACCCCAGCTACCTTCATAGCCTCTCTAATCCGATGCGATAGGTGCCACGCCGTGGCCTGCCGAATATCCAAGTCCCGATGCAACTTCATGCTGAACAAACCCTTAAGGCTGCTGATATGAAGATAGATGGTAATGGCCCAAAGGCGCAAAGGTAAGTGGGAAGACTCCATTACCGTCCCCAAACGTACGCTGAATCCCCGACGACAACTGCCGCACCACCACGGCATGGGCTTGCGAGACTCCCTGCGGTTAACCTTGCAGCTGTAACAGCGAGGACAGGATACCTCCTTAACCGCAAAGCCTCAACGCCCCTCCTCAAACCACTGCTCGGCAGCCGCCTCATCAGGAAATAAAGCATACAACTCCAACAGGCTGATGCCCTCACGGTACGACCGCCCAGGACCTCCAGATCCCCGAGTTCGACCTGCCTTGCCTTGCATAGCGCTCCAATGGTTTCGTTCGTTTCCTTATACGCACACCTCACAGCAGGATTGCGTAGTTAAGCGTATAATTCCCCAATAAAGAGTAGATATGCACCGACACGGAGATGATAATGCTTATTAGGACTTGGCGATACAGATGCATGTGTGACGAAGGCGCAGCATCAAAAACTGGACGGCCTGTTCCTTCACCTGGCCTGGCTGCGTAACCACTTGTTGGCGTATTGCAGCGTATTGCGGCGTATTGCAAGAGCGCGTACAGAGCCGGGCGCAAGCATCCGACCTTCTACGACCTGTGCAAGTACCTGACGAAGCGCCGACAAGGTCAGGGGGCGGTCTTGCTCAGAGACCAAAAGCCAAGGATGGATAGCCCGGATACGCTGCCGATCTCAATGCAAGTCCAGCAGCAAACGCGGCTTAACTTGTGCAGGCACGGCCACCCGATATCCAGGTCCCGGTCCCGTCCCACAACCAACCCGGCGAACGCCCCGCCAGATGCACCATTGCACAATCTCGTCACCCTTTCCGGGCCCAGCAGCATGAACTCCGACGCTATTGTGCACCTTAGTACTTTCTGATCTGGCAGACCCCGCAAGGACTGCTGCGCCATGACTACGCCGCTAGCGGCTTGCTGGGCCATGCCATGCCCATGCTGATCCGTTCTCGGACCTACGACCAGACGTTCTTTGGCGAAATGCGCAGCCAGACGGGGGTTGCCGATGAGGACCTGGCCCTAGTCCTGGGGTGAGGCCAGGTCGATCCAGTCTGGTTCCGGCGTGACTGTTTCGTCGAGGGGCGGACCGGGGTCGGCCCAGCCCATTTCCGATACGGTCATCAGCGGCTTCACCGACATGTCGCCTTCCACCACGATCTGACACGAGAGGCGAACCGCCCCGAGCAGGCCGCGATCCTTGAGCTTTTCATATTCGGCGCGCGTGCAAACGGAAGGCTCCCCCGCGATGAATTCCACGCGACAGGTGGTGCAGCGGGCATAGCCTCCGCATCGGTGGCCTATATCGGTGCCGGCATCCTCAATGGCGAGGGCCAAGCGTTTGCCCTCAGGGACTTCGATCATGGCCCCGCTTTCAACAGTAACTGTAGGCATTGTATGGAATAGTGTGATTTTGGTACATTGCCGCGCCGCTGTGCGGCGCAGGCCCCCAATACTACACAATCATCGGCATTCTATGAACCATGCGCGTTTCATTGCTGTGGCCGCGGCTCTTATTGCGGTCAGTCCTGGCTGCAGCGCCCCCGGCACGATCTCAGAGGGTGCTGTCCAGGCAGACACCACACAAGTATTTGCGCGCATTGATTCGCTCATCGCGGCCTACATCCGCGACCGCGCATTTCCGGGTGCCGCGTTGGCCATTGGACACCGCGGAACGGTCCACAAGCTGGACGGCTACGGCACCTACACGTATGAATCGACTCGGCCTATCATGCCCGAGTCGGTATTTGATCTCGCGTCGCTGACCAAAGTCATCGCGACGACCACAGCCTGCATGCTGCTCTACGAAGAAGGCCTTCTGGACCTTGACACCGCCGCCAGCGCGTATTTGCCCGCGCTGCGTGGCACGGACAAGGCTGGCATCACCGTGCGACAGCTGCTTACGCATACCAGTGGCTTTATGCCATTTCGCTTCTTTTACGAAGACAGCGTTCTGACCCGCGCCGCCGTGCTGGATTCCATCTTCACCATCCCGCTGCAAAGGATGCCAGGTGAAGACTACGCGTACAGCGATTTTGGCATGATCACGTTGCTTCTGGTGATTGAATCGATTACGGGCCAGGACTTTGCGACCTATGCGGCCGAAAACATCTTCGAGCCGCTGGGAATGGCGAGCACGGGCTATCGCGGCACAGGAACGCCGGATGCGTCAGTGGTGCCTACAGAGCTGGATGATTATTTCCGGCACCGGCTCGTGCAGGGGGAAGTGCACGACGAGACGGCCTGGATCCTGGGCGGTACCGCAGGGCACGCGGGTCTCTTCTCTTCGGCGACCGATGTAGCCCAGTTTGCATCCATGATGGCGCAAGGCGGCCGGTACGACAGGGGCCTTTTCCTGAGTCCCGAAACCGTGGAGTTCTTCACGACCGTGGTGGACAGTTCCATGTCCACGCGCGCGCTCGGCTGGGACACCAAGAGCCGGGACAAACCATCCTCGTCAGGCGAGCACTTTGGTCCGCGCAGCTTCGGCCACACGGGTTTCACTGGCACATCCATCTGGATTGATCCGGATTCCGGCGTGTTCGTGGTGTTCTTAACGAACCGGGTCTACCCTACGCGGGAGAACTACGGCATCATAGACTTGCGTCCGCAGCTTGCGGACCTGACCTACGAGGCACTGGTCGGAACGCCTGTGCAGTAGCATGCGTTTATAGAGGCTGGTCTCACCAGGCGCATCACACACAATGCCCACATACGTCTATCGGCGCGAGGACGGCACAACGTTTGACTACGTTCAGCGGATAACGGCAGATCCGCTTGCGCAATGTCCTACCACGGGCCAGCGGGTGCATCGCGTCATTTCAGGCGGCACCGGGTTTATCCTCAAGGGCTCGGGATTCTACAAGACGGATTACGCTACCAATGGCAATGGCGTGGCGAAGGGCGACGCAGAGGCGTCCGATGGCGCCGAATCCAAAGCCAGTGCGCAGCCCAAAGCCGATGCGCAGTCCGCATCCAAGGACACGAAGGAGGCGGCACCGGCTGCGACTGACGACTAAGCCGCTTGCTGCGCGGCGCGCACGATCGCCGCGAATGAGCGGGCATTGAGGCTGGCACCGCCAATCAGGCCGCCATCGACATCGGGCTGACCGACCAGGTCCGCTGCATTGGCGGGCTTCATGCTGCCCCCGTAAAGGATTGTGATGTCCGCCGCGGCAGCTTCCCCAAACTGCTTGGCCAACAGGGCACGGATGTACGCGTGCATGGACTGGGCCTGAGCGGGTGTGGCGGTTTCGCCGGTGCCGATCGCCCACACGGGCTCATAGGCGACAACCAGCGGCGCGGACGCGTCCACGCCGCGCAGCGCAACGCTCACCTGCTTTTCCACGACTGCATAAGCCCGGTCGGCTTTGCGTTCGTGCAGCATCTCGCCCACGCAGACGATAGGCGTCAGGCCGTGTGACAGCGCCTGGCGCACCTTGGCATTGACAGAATCGTCGGCTTCGCCGAAAAACTGCCGGCGCTCGGAGTGTCCCAGGATTACGTAGTGGCACCCGACTGATACCAGCATCGGCGCGGAAACCTCGCCGGTGTAGGCACCGGATCCGGCCGCATGCATGTTCTGCGCGCCAAGGCGCACGGGTGTGCCCTGCAGCACACTCCCAACGCCTGTCAGGTGCACGAAGGGTGGGCATACCGCAACCGCCACACCGGCATCGGTGCGCACGGTGGCACAAACATCTTGCGCCAGTTGCGCCGCCGCCGCGGCGTCTGTGTTCATCTTCCAGTTTCCTGCGATCAGCATAACCATTTGTAATGGGGCGCAGCCTGCCGGACCCGAGGCTCCGACTACGTTGCTGCACCAGGGGATCAGAAGGAATTGATCCGCTGTGAATAGACCGTGCGTGCTGCCATGTTCGTGCGTCTCAGGCTCGCCGGCTCCGAATCACACCGCTGGCTCCGAGCCATCCCGTCACTACTGCGCCCCGACCACATCCTGGTAGATGGCAGCCATGGCATTCCCGACGTACTTGGCGACGATCCGTCCATCAGGACCCACCAAGAAGCGGGTGGGCAGCACATTGATGTTGTACAAGAGTGCCAGGCCCGGCGGCCTGGGCACATGGCGGCCCGGAATATCCCGCGAATCAAAGAATGCCTCGTCTACAAGCGGATCAAGCGCCATGGAGATGGATACGATCTCCAGGTCCGCCGCATCGTCGTAGAGCCTGCGCCGCCCCTCCAATTCGCGCTCGTAGACGTCATCCTGCGGATGGTAGAACTCCAAAAGCACATGCTGTCCACGAAATTGCGCGAGGTGCAACGAATCTCCCGCCGCATCGCGCACAGAAAAGAGCGGCGCGAGTTTGCCCGGAATGAGGTTCTCCAGCTCATAGATCGCGCGCGTACCCCAGTCGGCATAGGGCGAATCCGCATAGGCCTCCTTAAACGAAAGTGCCGCTTCCATCGCCGCGTCATGCTGCATGCTGTCCAGCCGCGCGGCAATGATCTCGAACGCCAGCGCGGCGCGATGCTCTTCAGTGGTGGCGCGCGTCGCAAACTCCTCCAGCAAAGCAATCGCGGCTTCCTGTCCGGCAAGCCGTGCCTGTGCGGTGCGCGCAGCCTGGGCGATCTCCACATAGTTGATATTCTCCGGTTCAATCTCTCTCGCGCGTGCAAGCGCTAACGAATCATTCCAGTTGGTGACCATCGATACGGCTTCAGCCGCCGCCAGCTCGCTGCCCATCGTGCCGCCAAAGGTGCTGCGCATGCCCCAGAGAATCATGCTGGTCTGGTGAACCAGATCGGACACGGCAGATTCGTTGTATTCGCCGCTTTGCACCAGCTCCAAAAGGCTTTGGCGGTGCAAGGCTGTCGTGTTTTCATAGGCCAGCCAGGCGGAGTTCTCCTTGGAGCGGACGCGCAGGGGCCGGTTGCCCATAGGCAATACTGCCGTCAGGGATGCCGTATCCGCGTGAGCAACTGCCAGCACCCCCACCTTCAGAATCTGGCCCCGGCGACTGATCAAAAGCGAATACCGACCGCGCACCGGTGCGACCACATCCATATTGAATGCTCCAGTACTGTCGGTGATGGCGTAGCCCAGCGTGTCCGGCTCGCCATCGGCATCGACCGCTACCAGCACCTCGAAGCCCCGATAGTCCTGCGTAGCATCGACCAGGGCATCGACCGTTATGGTGCCCGTGAATACGCTGCGGACCTCGGCGCGCTCCGTCGCGGCTTCCTGCTGTGCACATGCGGGCAGCGTGAGGCAGCCCACAATGATCAGCACGAGATACCTGGGGTTCAGAATCATGGCGCCGGGGAGTCTAATGCCTTTGAAAGTAGGACGCGTACGCGCTTGGGGTCTGCAGATCCTTCGAATCCGTGCATAACTTGCCCGATGAAGAACCCGATGATGGATTTCTTGCCGCTGCGATACTGTTCTACCTGCATCGGGTTTGCGGCGAGGACTTGCGCCACTACGGGAATCAGTGCTGCATCATCGGATACTTGGAGCAGGTTGTGCCGCATCGCAATCTCCTTGGCGGTCCCTTTCTGCGTCATCATGAGCATGAACAGCTCCTGCACGCCGCTCGAACTGATGGCCCCCGACATGCGGAGGTGCGCCAGAGATGCCAGCCGCTGGGCGCTGACGGGAAAGCCTGCGCTGGGGTTGGCTTTGAGCGCACGCAGGACATCGCCCATAACCAAGTTCGAAGCGGCCTTGGCGCAGGCGTGCACACCCGGGGCCCCGTCCAGCGCCAAAAGTGCCGCCAGCACTGCCTCAAAGTAGTCCGCCAGGGGCCGCTCATCCGTAAGCACGCCGGCATCGTATGCTGGCAGTCCCAGATCGGTCACATAACGCGTGTGGCGCGCATCGGGCAGCTCGGGCAGCGTGGCCTTGATGGCCGCGCACGCTTCCGGCGTAACGACGATGGGCGGCAGGTCCGGATCGGGAAAGTATCGATAGTCGTGCGCCTGCTCCTTCGAGCGCATGGGACGCGTCTCTTGGCGAATCGGATCCCAAAGCATTGTCTGCTCGCGAGTGGTACCGCCCGCCTTCGCGACGCAGACCTGCCGCGCCACCTCGTATTCGATTGCGCGCTCCACATGCCGAAACGAGTTCATGTTCTTGATCTCCGTCTTGACGCCGAGTGGAGCGCGGCTCGCTTTGCGGATGGACACATTCGCATCGCACCGCAGCGATCCCTCCTCCATGTTTCCATCGCTGATGCCGAGGTAGCGGACGAGCTGGCGCACCTTTTGCAGGAAGAGGCTGGCCTCGCGCGCCGAGCGCAGATCGGGCTCCGTCACGATTTCGAGCAGTGGCACGCCGCAGCGGTTCAGGTCCAGCAGCGTGGACTCTGGATCCTGATCGTGCAGGCTCTTGCCTGCGTCTTCTTCAATATGGATCCGGGTCAGGCGGATGCGGCGGCCGATATCTACATAGCCGCCGGTGCAGATCGGATCTTCGAGCTGCGAAATCTGATACCCTTTGGGCAGGTCCGGGTAGAAGTAGTGTTTTCGCGCCAGTACGCTGCGCGGCGCGATGCGGCTATGAGTGGCCAGGCCGAGCCGCACAGCAAAATCCACCACTCGGCGGTTCAGGACGGGTAGCGTGCCAGGGTGTCCGAGGCTTACCGGGTCCACATGGTGATTCGGTCGTGCGCCAAAAGCCGCAGAGTCGGGGCTGAATGCTTTCGAGTGCGTCTGCAGTTGGCAATGCACTTCGAGACCGATGACCGTTTCGTACGACGCCATGCCGCCTGCCAGGTTCAGGGCTTGCTACGCCCCAAACTTCTTCAGCACTTCTTCTGCGTGCACCGCAACCTTGGGACGCCTGATGATGTGATGAATGACGCCATCCTCGTTGATGAGGAAGGTGGTCCGCTTCACGCCCATGAAGGTGCGGCCGTACATTTTCTTTTCGCCCCAGACGCCGTAGGCAGTCATGATCTTCTTGTCGGTATCGGCCAGAAGCGGGAAGGGCAGGTGGTGCTCGGCGGCAAACCGTTGGTGGGACGCGACACTGTCACCGGACACGCCGAGGACCGCAATACCCTGCGCCTCCAGAATCGCCGCATGGTCGCGCAGGCTGCATGCCTGCTTCGTGCACCCGGGCGTGTTGTCCTTGGGGTAGAAATACAACGCAACCCGCCTGCCTTTGTAGTCGGAAAGGCGAACCGCGGTGCTATGCTGCGTTTCGGCAGCAAAGTCGGGGGCACGATCACCCACTTGCACCATCGATATAGCATGCTATAAGTGAATACTTGCCGAGGCTGCACCCCGGCGCCTGCGCGCCCGAGTCAATGCGCAAAGGCGCCGAAAGATCCGGTCCCGCCGCTATGCGGTGTATCCCACCCGCTCTGAGGCTGCCCCGTTCCGACGCGGACGCATGCCGCTGGCCTGGCGTTTTGCGCCTAGTAACCCAAAAGCGCCGTCAGCGCGGGCCTGAGCTTCGGCTGCGCAGAAAACACGCCCTTTTCGAGGCTCAGCGAAAAGGGTACGGGCAAGTCTTCGGCCGCCACCCGCATGGGCGGCGCGTCCAGGAGTGCGAATCCCATTTCGCTGATTGTCGCCGCCACCTCAGCGCCAAATCCGCAGGTGGCCGTGGCTTCATGCAACACAAGCAGCCGACTGGTCTTGCGAACCGAATCCAGCACAGCGCGCTGGTCCCAGGGCACCAGCGAACGCAGGTCTACAACCTCCACCTCAGCGCCGTGCGCAGCGCTCCAGTACGCAGCCTCTTCCAGCGCCCAGTGCACGCCAAGGCCGTAGGTTGTTATGGTCGCGTCAGTTCCTTCGCGTACCAGGCGCGCCGCTCCAAGCGGCGTCTGATACGGCGCTTCGGGTACCATGCCGCGCACGGATCGGTAGAGGTGCTTGTGCTCAAAGAAGAGAACTGGATTGGGATCTGCAATTGCGGCGAGCAGCAACCCCTTGGCGTCCTCCGGCGTGGCGGGTGCGACGACCTTGAGTCCAGGCACATGGCAGAACCAGGCCTCCTTGCTTTGCGAATGAAATGGCCCCGCCCCGATGTTGCCGCCGTAGGGTGCTCGTATCGTTACATTCAGCGGGGCACCCCAACGGTAATGCGTGGTTGCGAGGTTGTTAACGATCTGATTGAATCCGCAGGCGATGAAGTCAGCATATTGCATCTCTACGACCGGCCTCAGGCCCTCCAGCGCCAACCCCATGGCTGCGCCGATGGCGCCACTCTCGATTATGGGCGTGTTGCGCACGCGGGCGGCCCCAAAGGTTTTCAGCAGCCCTTTGGTCGCCTTGAATACGCCACCGTATTCTGCAACATCCTGTCCCAGAAGCAGCACGCGGTCGTCTGCTTCCATCGCTTGCCTGAGGCCTTCGCTGATGGCATCGATGTAGCGCGCCTGGCGCTGGGGCCCTTTCGGAGGCGCCAGCACTGCAGGTGCCGGCGCAAACAAGGCCCTGCGTTCCACCGTGCAGCTGCTTTCCACCACGGGCTGCGCCAGCGCGTACGCTGCAGCGCGTTCGACCTCGGCGTCCAGTGAGCCGCGCAAAGTCGTGATCTCCTCATGGGTCTTGACGCCCTCATCCACCAAAAAGCGCGCGAAGCGATCAATCGGATCTCTTGCGGCCCACTTCACCATCAGGGACTTAGGCACATACCTCGTTCCTGACGCTTCCTCGTGGCCCCGCATACGAAATGTCTTCATCTCCAGCAGCGTCGGTCCCGCTCCGCTGCGGGCGCGCACGGCGGCTACGGTGACGGCTTGCATGACCGCCAGCACATCGTTGCCATCGACCACCGCGCCGGGCATGCCGTAGCCCGCAGCGGCGTCCGCAATGTCTTCTACAGGAATGGCTTCACGCGTGGGCGTAGACAATCCGTAGGCGTTGTGTTCCACGACGAAAACCACCGGCAACTGCCATAGGCCAGCCAAGCTCAGGGACTCGTGGAAGTCTCCTTCGCGCGTTGCACCATCGCCGCAGAAGGCGATGGCCAGATAGTCCTCGCCTTTGAGCTGTGCCGCCTGCGCGATGCCGCAGGCCACGGGGAGCATTGCGCCCAGGTGCGAGATCATGCCGACGATGCGCCGTTCGGGCAGCCCAAAATGGAAGGTCCTGTCGCGGCCCTGCGTGTAGCCGCCGCGGCGTCCCATGAGCTGGCAGAAGAGCGGTTTCAGCGGTACGCCGCGCGTGGTCCATACGCCCAGGTTGCGGTGCAGCGGCAGGAGCACATCCCGTTCCTCGGCGGCCCATGCGCAGCCCACCGCAATGGCTTCCTGTCCGTAGCCGCTGAACCACTTCGCGATGCGGTTTTGTCGGATGAGGTGCAGCATGCGCCGTTCAATGGCGCGCGGGAGCTCCAGCGCGCGGTGCAAAGCGCCCAGGTCCTGTGCTGTCCAATTCATTGCCCTGCGCCTGTGAACACCGTGCGTATGGTGCTGAAGAGGATCTTGAAGTCCATTCGCAGGCTCATATGCTCGATATAGAAAAGGTCGAACTTCACCTTTTGGCGCACATCCTGCAGCGAGGTGTCGTAGTGCCACATCACCTGCGCCCACCCCGTGATGCCCGGCTTCACGCGGTGACGGCGATTGTAGAGTGGTATCTCCTTGCGCAGCCTTTCAACAAAGTAGGGGCGTTCAGGCCGCGGACCGACCAGACTCATGTTTCCTCTGAGTACGTTCCACAGCTGGGGAACCTCGTCCAGGCGCATCTTGCGCAGCCACCGACCGAGCCCGGTGTACCGCGGATCGTCTTCTTTCGCCCACACAGGTCCCGAAAGGGCCTCTGCGTTCTCGTGCATTGTGCGAAACTTGTACATCGTAAAGACGCGTCCCTTGCGGCCCACGCGCTGCTGTCGGAAGATCGCGGGGCCTGGCGATGTTATCCGGACCAGTACGACCAGCACAATCCACAAAGGCAGCCCGAGTAGCAGCACCAGAAGCGCGATGGTGATGTCGAACAGCCGTTTTGTGCTCTGCTCCCATGCGGGCATCGGCACAGGCAGGACCTCGATGAGCGGCAAGCCATAGATGTGCTCCGTGCGGGCCATGCCGCCGATCACCGAATAGAAGTCGGGCACGATTTTTAGCGTCACGGCTTTGCCATCGCACAGGCGCAGCACTTCTTCAAGTTCACGATTGTCTCCAGATCCTAAGGCGATCAGCACATCGCGGATCTCCAGGTCATCAATGAGCTGTGGCAGCCCCTCGATGGCGTGCAACCCATTGGCGCCCTGCTGTGCTTCCCCCTTGTGTCCCAGGCGCAATGCACCGACGATCTGTATGCCGGCGGCCGGGTACCGCGCCGTGTCTGCATGGAGCCGCTCCACCTTGTCGCTCCAACCGACGACCAGTGCCCGGTGGGTTCCATGGCCGCGCAGGATGAGCGCCTTCTGCACGGAACGTACCGCTACACGCCCAACGGACGTCAGGCTCAGCATTGCGCCCCAATAGATCAGAAGAATCGAGGCGCTCGCGCCGGTGCGCAGCGTGTCGATGAAAATGCTGAAGACCAGGATGAGCACACCGACAGTCACGACCTTGGCCATGGAAACGAGTTCATCAAAGCGGCTAGCTGCGTGCCGCTCCCGATACATTCCAGCGAAGACAAAGACAACAACCCAGAAGACGCAGAGGCCCAGCAGCGCATACAGGGGGAACACGGGACCATCCGGCGTGGCGAAGCCTGTCCAGCGGAATGCATCCTGGAACTGTATGCGGAGATAGACGAGGCATGCTGCGGCAGCGCCGAGGGTGTCGGTGAAGACGAGCGCAGCGAATTCTACCTTTCGAGTCATGCCAAGCGCGGGCACCAGTGAACCAGTCAAGATAATGCCCGTGCACACAGCAGCCCGGGCAGAGCGGTTGAACGCAGGGCCGGCTTGTTTTTTTCCTGAGACTGACCCCTCAGGCTCTGCGCTGTCGTCGCCTTGCCACGCCTTTTGCGGTACGCTGCAATTCAAGCTGCTTCCGGGGCATGATTTTCGTACGAGCAAACGGGTCCGCTTTCAGCGGCGAACGCACGCTTTAAAGCAGGGCCACGCTTTGCCATCTGTTCTGGGCCAGCTCACGCAGCTTCAGTGGCTAAAGGTCAGCAGCAACATGCTGACGGGTCCTATGCCGGACTCGTTGTCGCATCTTGTGCAGCTGGAATATCTGCAAGACAACGCGCGGGCTGGCAGCAGAATTCATCGCCGCCACGTGCGAGCGCCAGGGTATTCGTCCGCAGCAGCTCACGATTCATTCCGACCGTGGCCCCGCCATGATTTCTAAGACCTATGCGCAACTACTGGCGGACTTGAGGGTGGAACGCTCCTACATCCGGCCCTACTGTTGAAACGACAATGCGTATTCGGAGTCGCAGTTCAAGACGATGAGGGACCATTCGGACTACCCGGTACGTTTCGGATCGTTGGAGGATGCCCGTGCCTGGGCCCGGGCGTTCTTTGACTGGTACAATAACCAGCACTACCACTCGGGTCTTGCCTTGATGCGTCCGTCCACGGTTCACTATGGTCAGGCACGATCGGTACAATCCCAGCGGCAGCGCGTACTGGCAGCGGCGTATGCAGAGAACCGTGAGCGCTTCCCACGGGGCATGCCCAAGGTGTCCAGGCCACCCCGGCAGGCTTGGATCAACAAGCCGTCAAAGCTT
>LXNJ01001290.1_pt1 | contig 15146 bp, 8 predicted proteins | sample 809081 | NCBI WGS metagenome assembly LXNJ01 (sample SAMN04870510, study PRJNA318959) | sponge metagenome | biome: sponge; feature: marine sponge reef; material: water | host: Petrosia ficiformis | place: Greece: Milos, Mediterranean Sea | collected 2013-05-29 | depth 5-7 m
CTATTGTTATTCAACAAATCGCACAACATCTGGGATCAATCGGTGCTATTCATCACACGCAACCTGAACTAAACCCCGGATAATTGGCGAAGGTATTGCCAGAGGGAAGTGTTTTAAAATATGCTACACGTACGCTTGCTAACTCAAAGGAATTTGACGAAAATAGTGCTGACTTTTTTCTCAAGTACCTCATCGCCTTAGCAGTTCACAGACCCAGCGTTCTCCCGATTCTCTGTCAGGTATTAAAAAAAAATAATGTAGGATCAGATTTAGAGATATTCTCAGTTTTGGAGCAATCTATCAAGTTTCAGCGCTCTGATGCAATTTGTTGGAGTTTATATTTTATGGGAATCAACGGTCAAGAAGTCAACAACGATCTTGCCAAAAAAATTATTGAGACAGGGGATTGCATGTCAATGGGGATGCTTATCGCGTTAAAACAGCATCAGGAAAAAGTTGTTAATTTTATTAATACTACGATCACACCTGATTCATACTATCGCTGTGATCAGTACTGGATTCTACTTCATGAATTAGTGTCAGACTGTCCACAATTTAAACGTTACCGAGGGGATTCTGGATTAAAATTTCTCATAGAAAATAAGGTGCATTTTATTAAACCAATAGATCCAAAGAGCTAAGTTTTGAAATGAACTCCATAACCCCTGATATAGGGAAAATGCAATCCCTAATAAAACTAATACTACCAACCACATTAATCCTCATATCCCTCACCATCGGATGTGGTCCTGACTCTGAGTTTAAGAGTCCATGCATTGGGTCTTGGATTTCGCGGTGTGCTGCCAATACCGAAATCATTGTAATTGGTCCCTACAGGACAGAGTGTCCAAGTTTTTCTGGAGAAGATTGCTATCTCAAATTCAATGAGGAAAGACAGCGGTGGGAGTTTTTCTATGAAAGCATAAAGGGGTTTGACTTTGAGCAAGGATTTATCTATAGACTGAAAGTCAGTCTACATGAACGACCTGAGGGGATTCAAGATGTAGGAAAGTACGAATATCGTCTCATAGAGGTGTTAAGCAAAGTGGAGGCACCAATAGATGAGAGACCGCCGCGGAAACCTTTGACAGAATAGGTGTGTTTTGTAAACACACCTACCTTCCATGAATTGCTCGTAAATCTAACCGGGCATCTACATCATCCGACACAGCATTTGTCCAGTCTACATCGTCCATGCTTTGCAGGCTCATCAGTGCAACATTGACCATTGGATTTGAAAGCGAATAGTTGAGCAAAAAACTATCTACATCAACTTCTGACATCTCATTAGGAAAGCAGTGTTTCATGAGATTTTGGAAGACGTTGCTTGTCGTGGAGCGCATCAACACAATCCCCATCTCTTGTGCGACAGCATCGGGAATGACACCGCGCCTGCCAAATGTATCACAAGTACTCTGATACATCAGGTTGTAATGAATTTGCATCATGTCAAACTCACCAGTGGCAATTAGTTGTTCCGTGCCGCCAGAAGGACCATCCGCAGAAAAACCGATAAACCGCACCTTACCCTCTTTCTTCAGTTTGAGGTATTTTTCCAAGCCGCCACCGTTCAGAATCTGTTCCGTTTCTTTGGCATAAAACCAACCCCCATGGAATTGGAGGACATCAATATAATCGGTGCGAAGACGTTGTAGACTGCCTTCCAAATCAGCTGCGATACCATCCGGGTCATACGCCTCTGTTTTCGTTGCAACGATACAAGCATCACGACGATCCGCTATCGCTTTGCCGATAACTGCTTCGCTGTAACCGCCTCCGTAAGTGGGAGCAGTGTCTATAAAGTTGAGTCCACAGTCTATGGCATAATGGATCATATTGACAAGCGACTTTTCATCATGTTCTGGACGAACTCTACCGCCGCCGTAGCCTATTTCTGAAACACGGAGTCCGGTTTTACCGAGTGTGCGATACTGCATAATAAGTGAATCTCCTCTTGCCTAATTGGGTAGAATGCATTACGGGTGGTCTCTGAACTGAACGTTTTTTAAACATAACCGTTTCGAGTAGAGCGGTTACCATTTTTAGGTTTCGTTCGGTTGCTCCGTTTGATACAATTCTCTCCAAATAGATTTTCGACCTGTTTAAAAACGGAATCGTTATCTGTAATTTTATAGTTAAGACCGCATCGGGCGATAACTTCGCCGAAACGCGGACTCATCAGACGCAGAATCAGGTGCAAATCACCTTTGTTGGCAAGTGCAATCTCCTTGAGGGTTTTTAGTTTGTTAAGGTTGTCAAGATCGGATTCCCGGATTATCACTTCAACGGCAGATGTTTGTTGTTCAGGAACAGTCTCTAAATCGACAATTTCGTTTGCTTGTATTTGACGCTCTTCTACTTCAGTTTCGTCATCAGAATTCCGATTTTTGCTACCGTTATGATTAATTCTGACTGTTCCCTCAATCCAAACTATCCTTCCTTCAAAGAGTTCACCTGCTTTTTTATATGCTTCTGGAAAAACAACGACCTCTATTGAACCCTCAAGGTCCTCAAACTCAAGTATTGCCATGGGGTCCCCCTTCCTGGTGGTACGATTTGTAACAACGGCAATCATTCCTGCTACAGAAACTGTGGACTCAATTGGGTGTCCGCCGAGGGTTTGTGTGCTTGCAGATGTGTAGTTTTCAATGATGTCTGTATATTCTTGGAGTGGATGTCCGGAGACATAAAATCCGAGTTGTTCTTTTTCCAGCTTAAGCCGTTCCAAAGGGTCATATTCCTCTGCCGCCGCAAGTGCTACAACTGTTGTCGGCATATCCTCTGTATCTCCAAAGAGGTTCATCTGTCCACGTTCGCGTACTGCTTGTGTGCTCTGCGCGGCTTTCATAATACTTTCCAAGTTAGCGAGGAGCTGCGCCCGATGTCCTTCAAGGTTATCAAACGCACCGCTCAAAATGAGGCCTTCAACAGCACGTTTATTGACTACTTTTGTATCTACGCGTTCGCAGAAATCTTGCAGTGATGTGAATGAACCACGTTCCTTCCGGGCTTCTACGATTGCGTCTATAGCGTTATCGCCAACACCTTTTACAGCAACAAGCCCGAAACATATATCGTTGTCATCCACTGCAAAATCCTTATTGCTGCTGTTGACATCTGGTGGAAGCACGTTGATTTCAATACTGAGGAAGTCAGCAAGTTTTGTACATTCTGCCCGGTAGCGAGTGATCTTGTCTGAGTCGCCTGCTTCTCCTGTCATCATTGCTGCCATGAATTCGTGCGGATAGTGCGTTTTCAGATATGCCATACGGTAAGCTAACATAGCATAGGCGACAGAGTGGGATTTGTTGAAGGCGTATCCACTGAACGGTTCAAGGAGGTCGTATATTTCTTCTGCATCTTTTTTAGAGATTTCATTTTTGAGGGCACCCTCAACGAACTTCTCTCGCTGCGCTTGGAGCAGCTCCGGGTTTTTCTTACCCATAGCGGAACGCAGCACATCTGCCTCTCCAAGCGTAAAACCTGCCATATCACGTGTGATCTGCATCACCTGCTCCTGATACACACACACACCGTAAGTCTTTTTGAGTGCGTTCTCAAGCAATGGGTGCATATATTCTACCTTTTCCAATCCATTTTTGCGATCAATAAACTGCTGCGTCATACCGCTTTTATTTGGACCTGGTCGATATAAAGCGGGAATTGCACAGAAATCCTCAAAGTTGTCCGCCTTGAGTTGCGTCACAACCCTATACATGCCGGGTGAAGTTTCAAGCTGAAACAAACCTGCAATCAATCCTTTGCTGATTAGAGAATAGACTTGTTCATCGTCAAAGGGGATGTCCTCTAACTTTATATCCTTGCCATGATTCGCCTGAATCATTTGTAGGCAGTCATGAATCTCCGTGAGACTGCGGACACCGAGGGAATCAAATTTGACAATACCGACATCTTCAACGATTTTGCCTTCAAACTGTGTTGCGACCTGGTCATTTTTATCTTTGAACAACGGCACGTAATTAGTCAAGGGACCATTTGAAATAACGATAGCGGAAGCATGACAGGAAACGTGCCGTTTCATACCTTCAACAGCTTTGCTGAGGTCCATCAATTCTTTGTTTTCTGGCTGTTCTGCAAGTGCTTGAAATTCGGGCACCTGTTCCAAGGCATCATCAAGTGAAATACCCGGGGTGCTGGGAATCAACTGCGTTAACTTCATGACATTTTCGAGGGGCACATCAAGTGTGCGTCCAACATCTTTGATAGCGGCTTTTGCTCCCATGGTTGCAAAGGTAGCAACCTTGCCGACAGAGTCTTGGCCATATTTATTAACGAGGTATTCAATAACGTGATCACGGGCACGGTCTGCGAAGTCAATATCAATATCAGGCGGGCTAATCCGTTCAAGGTTCAAAAAACGCTCAAAGATACAGCCATACTCCATCGGATTGAAAGTAATTACATCGAGTGCATACAAGACAAGGCTACCGGCAGCGGAGCCACGAGCGGTGAGCGGATATCCTTGTTCGTTAGCGTATTTAACATAGTCCCACACAATCAGGAAATATCCTGGGTAACCGGTTTTATTTATAATGTCAAGTTCATGATTCAACCTTTGGAGAACATCCGAGGAGAGTTCACCGCCCAATTTTTCACGCAACCCTTGGTAGCAAAGTTCTTTTAGGTAACTCTCATTTGTATGTCCTTCGGGCACATCATACTTCGGCATCACGCTCTTGCCGTAATCAAGTTTAAGATTACACCGTTTTGCAATTTCAAGTGTGTTGCTGATGGCTTCTGGCGGGTAATTCTTAAGCACTTCCCGCATTTCGTTGACATCCTTAAAATAGAAATGATTATCAAATCGCATCCTGTCTTGGTCGTTGACAGTTTTCTTTGTTTGGATACAGAGAAGCACATCGTGCATGTGGTGGTCGGATTTGCGGAGGTAGTGGCAATCATTTGTACCAACGAGTGGAAGATCAAATTCTCTTGCTAAATCAACCATTATTGGGTACGCATCAAGCTCTTTGTCAATATAGTGGTTTTGCACCTCAACGTAGAGGTTACGGGGCCCCATTACATCAATCAAGGTTTTGAAGTTTTGGATGCCCTCCTCCCGCTTGTCTGAAGTGAGAAGTTGAGGTACCTGCCCTTGGATACAGCCCGTCAGCGCGATAATTCCCTGATGATATTCCCGTAAGATTTCCATGTCAATGCGCGGTTTACTATAGAAACCTTCTGTGTAACCCCGAGAGACTAATTCAAGAAGATTCCGATAACCCGTCGCATTTTCTACAAGGAGCGTTAGATGGTAGGGGCTGCCTTGGTCTTTTCCGCGTTTTGTTCGATCGCCTGGGGCAACATATACCTCACACCCAACAATAGGATTTACACCAGCCTCTTGTGCTTTAGTGTAAAACTCCCATGCCCCGAACATATTACCGTGGTCAGTGAGCGCAACAGCGGGCGTACTATTCTCAACTGCCCACTGAATCATATCCGAAATGCGGCATGCGCCGTCAAGCATGCTATATTCGCTGTGGTTGTGTAGATGGACAAATTCGGAAGACATGGGTTCTCCTGCTTTTATGTTTATGATGTATTTTACGATAAAAAATCGGTTTAGATTTCAACTAATTTACAGACATAATTATAGCAGAAAAGGAGAGTAATTTACACAACAAAATTTCCATCTTTTCGGATTGAAATACCGTTTAATATTGACACACCTTCTACGTCTTGCTATAATGGTAAATACTGCCAACTTGTAGTTTTTCCAAGTGTGCAGAATCTGTTTTTTAAACCTACGAATGCAAAAATCGAGACTTCTCCTCCTGTTCTTAACCCTGTTTTTTGTGATGCTTGGGTTTGGCATCATCATTCCAAACCTCGCTTATTACGCAGAAGATATTGGGGCAACTGCCACCGAAATTGCGTTATTACTTTCAATCTATTCCGGAATGCAATTGGTATTCGCGCCGATCTGGGGGCGGTTATCTGACAAACACGGCAGGAAACCAGCAATTCTGTTTGGATTGCTTGGAAATGCCGTTGCCTTAGTAGCGTTTGGACTGGCACAAGAGTATATATGGCTTTTCACTGCTCGGAGTGCAGCAGGCATCGCTTCAGCGGCGGTTTTACCAAGCGTGATGGCGTATGTGGCAGATGTCACTACATCGGAGGAACGCGGTAGAGGCATGGGATTGATGGGGGCAGCAATGGGACTCGGTTTCATTCTTGGACCAGCAATTGGCGGTGTGATGGGAAGGCACGATCTACCTTTTTTTGTCGCAGGCGGGTTGTCGCTATTAACTTTTCTTTTTGCGCTCATTCTTCTTCCCGAATCGCTTCAGAAAGACGTTGCGGAAGAACAGCACGAATGGATCTCACCACGCGATCTATTCCGCCGCACAACACTGAAATCTCCGCTTACCCCTCTATTTCTTGTAGCGTTTTTTTCCACCTTCAGTTTCGCAGGGTTGGAAGCGACTTTTCCACTGTTCATCAAAGAGGGTTGGGGTTTTGGACAGAGAGAGATGGGATGGATGTTTATGGTCATGGGTGCGATTGTTGTGCCGTTACAGGGTGGGTTGCTCGGTAGGTTAATTAACTGGATAGGAGAACGCAGGATAATCTTGATCGGTCTTTTGCTTAATGCGCTCGGCATGGTGTTTTTGCTTTACGCGTTCAACTTTGTAACATTGACGATCTATCTCACTATTACAGGTATAGGCAATCAACTGATCCGTCCGACAAACACATCATGGATTTCTAAACAAACACGAATTGGGCAAGGTGCAGCTATCGGCATTATGGATGCGTTTTTGAGTTTAGGACGTATCTTGGGACCGCTTCTCGGCGGTTGGCTCTATGAAAAATCAGCACATCCAGAATTTGCCAAAACGGGTTTTAGTGGTGTCTTCGGTGGTTGGCTATACGGAAATAATGCCTATTCTTATGCCGTTTTGGCAGGAATCTTGGTGATTGCTACAGTATGTCTATATGTTCCGTTGCGTCAAGTTGAAGGTAATACACAAGTTTGAGAGTTTCTTATTCCTTCGGCAATGGCGGCAGCTGATGGGACACACGTCGGGTGTTGTATTCAAGACGATACCGCTGATGTGCTTCGTCATCCGGATAATGTTCAGTTTTTGGATAAGGATAAGTGGACATCCCGTGAAACGGCAGCGGTTCAACCGTCTGCGATGTGAGCGTGTTTATGTCGCCATCTTTGTCCCACCCGTCGCTATAGAGAATAAAGTCCCGAATCCAACCTGATTTTAGCGGAGGCAATCGCGCTGCGTCAAATTCAACCGTGATTTCATCTCCTGCATTGAGAATAACGTACATATCATCAACTGCTTGTAATAAGGGGTTGACATCGCCGTAGCGGGTGTAAAATCCCGCCAAGTCCCGCCACTGTGGTGATGTTGTTACTTTCTGATAGTCAAACAGATGTGGTGCGTGCGGATTCGGACGGGACATCTCCGAAAAGCCTCGGTAGTGCAAGTCAGCACTGTCGGGATTTAATTCTGTTATTTTCATAGGAACATTCTGCTCGCCCACTGTAAAAAACACAGCATCCCAATAAATTTGCATATCTGTTTCAATCCGAACGTGTCGGTCATTTGACAGAAATTTGCCGGTCAGATCAATAGTGATAGTCTTATTTTTTCCTGCGGGTATGCCAATCATATCAATAACGGTTTTCCACTCTCCAGTTTCGTCCTTCACAGCAACCGAAGGAAAACGGGGAGCGATGGCAGGATTTTGGGATAGCGCAACGTTGATGCTGGTATCCGTAGGAAAAATCCATCCGTTGAGGAAAAGCGTCACAGATGCATCATCAGGAACATTACTAAGGTTAAGGATAATAGCATGCGGTTCCACAACGCCTTGGTAGGGACCGGGTGCGTGTTCAATGGCGTAATGATAATCCGCCTCTTTTAGTGCATCAGATACATCTTCACCTTTATGATTTACAGCAGATTGCGGATATAATTTCTCCGCAACACCATATATCTTGAACTCCGCAAACGGGGGTGGCGTGTACTGTTCATTTACGAAAATATCGGTATCTGCTGGATGGTCAACGGCTATGAGTTTGACCATATCAAAATAAGCGGTTTCCCACAACTCCTCTGTTATCTGAATAGAATATTTGCCAGATTTGGGCTGTATCTGAGATGCCGATATTTTTACAAAATCCCTCGTCTCATCGGGTGCGACAAACCCCATAGCGGTGACGAGTCCGAGTGGAGCACGCCAGAGCAGATCAGTAACAAATTGGTATTTCTCACCATTATAGACATATAGGAACGGACAAGAACCTTTCAAAACCTGTTTTTCCGAAATCCGTTGTTTTGCTTTCGGTTCAATAACGTTCTGCGGAACGCCATTTGTCCATACAACACGCACAACATCGGCTGCATCATAGGCTCCTAATCCGAAATGCGCTACCTGTTGAGACATATATTGCAGCTGATATAGGTCACTGACTTTCACCTCTAATTTTGAACCGATTCCATTCCTATTCACTTTGTTGTTTCCTGTTATGATACCTTCTAACCGCACCTGTATCCAGTTGTTTTGGTTTCCACCACTGTTTTGCAATACGCGCAATTGTCCCTTGTCATTGATAAAGAATAGGTCTAAATCACCATCGTTATCATAATCACCTACGGCGCCCGCGACACCTTTTTCCATCGGTATAGTGGTTTTTATGATGGAACTGGTTTCGGTGAAGTGACCGGTCCCATCGTTCCGAAATAGAGATAACCCCTGTATGCTGATAAGCCATAAATCAAAAAACCCATCATTATCGTAATCAAGACTTCTTAATATAGTTTGCGAATCGTCATATCTTTTCTCAGCAATCTGTTTTGAGCGTGTATCAGCAACAAAAGTGCCATTACCTCTATTTAGATAGAGATGAATACCCGTCGCTGCGGCTAAAAATAGGTCAATGTCGCCATCGTTATCATAATCGCCTGCTGCAGCTGATGTATAATGAACATCTTGAGAAATTTCAGTTTCGTTGGAGATTGCTCGAAGTTTTCCTTGACGAAGATTATCGTATAGTGTGCATCCTGTTTTGCTATGCGTGACAAGTATATCAATATCGCCATCATCGTCAAAATCGGCAGCGAGAGCAGCAGTAGGAGTTTGTTGTGTTCGTGTGTCTTTAGTTACAAAGGTTTGATCACCTACATCAGTGAACTTCCCATCGCCATTATTCCGATACATCGTGATGCCAGATTGTCCGGAAAAGAGATCAAGGTCACCGTCATGATCATAGTCAACAGGGAGAAGAATTCCTGTCTCGCCTTCTGTTTGTTCATGTTGGATTATAGGAGACGTTACCCAATTGCCGTCTACATCCATTTGCAGGTGTGTAAGTCCTTCTTGTGTTTGCAATAGGATATCTTGTGTTCCGTCTTTATTCAGGTCAGCATACGCAGCAGTGTGTAGTTTCAAAGGGGTTTGCTCTACGATTTCTTGAAATTGTTGGATAAGCACAAACTTTCCATCTGTGTTCCTAAATAGCATTCCCGGCGATGAGGTGTAAATATCTATATTTCCATCGTTATCATAATCAAACAATGAAACAGTAGTATTTTTTATCGGTTGACCTTGTTTATTGCTAAGTCCAAGTTGTTCGGTAACGTCCACAAATTTCACGTTTATTGGTGGACTCTGTTTTGCAGCGATCCGTGCTTTAAATCCTGGACGAAACGTCTCTATCGGATGCCCAAGGATGTTGGTTACTAATTCACTGATACCTTGTTGGTAGCGCGGGCTTGCCAGATGCACGTTCTCAAAAAAACGGATATTTCGTGAGGCAACTTTTAGGTCGTTTTTCTTTATTGCATCTATCCCTCGTGTTAGGAACACCAACTTTTCAGCATCGGTATCTCCTAAAAGGATCATCAAGTCTTGACAAAGTTTTCCAGCATCTTTAAGTTTTTCTTGCCCAAGCAGTGCTTGTGTCAACTTCAGTAGGACTACAACATTTACGGGTGACCGAAAATGAAGTTCTTGTAAGTGTAACGTTGCCTCTCGCTGTGCTTCAGCGTTGTTTCGTTGTGCCAGATAGTAGCGAACAAGTTTATACCGAAATTCTAATTCATCGGGTGCTAAACGGACTGTTTCTTTTATTGCCTCTATTGCTTGCGCAGTTTGCCCTTTTACCTGATAGACTTCGGATAAAATGAAATGTAGCTGGCTATCCATCGGAGCAACAGCAATGCCGCGTTTAACCCATTCTTCTGCAGCGTCCGCTTGCTGTAACCGCAGATGTGCAACAGCGAGATTACCGTAGCCAATTGCCTCATGCGGAAGCAGCTCAACAAGCGTGGTAAAAGCGGTAACTGCTTTAGCGGGTTGTGACTCTTCGAGATATGCCAACCCAAGATTCTGATGTCGGATTGCCTCTTGAATAGGCTTTGCGTTGTCTGTTTCTTGCGCAATCACACATAAAGCAGCAAAAAGAAAAGTCGCGAATATAAGGTGAGTTATGATTTTCATTGAATAAAATAAACGGAATAACATTGTTGATTATGTCTTTTCTTTTGGATTCTCTGCCTCTGGCTCTTGGAAAGAAGCAGCCGATTCCTGAATTGCTTGCTTTAGTGCTTTTAATCGCACCTCCAATGAATCCTCAAGTTGTTTAAGGTGTAGTAGCCATGACTCTTTGGATTGACCTTCCTCATTACCAAACCCGTCAGTCATTGAAAGTCGGATATATTTTAGTCGTTCTGATTGCAGAACTGTCAGTTGTGCGTCATAGTCTGAAATTCCTGATTCCAGTAATTTTGCAAGTTCTCGTATCTGTTCCATATTTGTTCCTCTATTCGTAAAAATTTAAGTCTATTTTCTCATATTTTGTGCCTGCAGGCAAGTGAATTTAAGTGGGCGATATGTTGAATTGCACAGAATAGAACAAAATCGTATATGCCTTAAAATAAAAAGCGCTCAATGCAAGCGTAATACTGAACACAAGCATTGAGCGCTTAATTTAAAATAGATTATTCTGTGAGAGTTATGACACCGCAACTAACTTGCGTGCCATCTGCTAAATCACCAGATCCAACCTGTTCGTGGATGACTAATACTTTACCGACTATACCGGTTTCTGAATTACTGTCAATAGTGACATCTGTGAGATAACTATGGTTCGTCGTGCCATCTTCATCAGTTGTAAAAGGATAGGAATCAAAACCTTCAACATCCCAGATGTTACCAGGTGTGTCGCAACTGTCGCCAGAATAGATATATGCTGCGTACTTGCGGACGGTCCCTGCATTTTGAATCTCGACATCAAAGTTACGAATTGTAGATGATCCCGAGTCTTCCGTATCTGATCCTACATATTCCGTGAAAGTTGCTGTGCCAGTAATCCCACTTCCATTCTTTTCCTGGAGTGTTACCGTAACTGTTTGATTAAGATCAAGTAACCCTTCGTCAAAAGCTTCAAGCAACTCTGTTGAAAAACGTGTTGATGAACCTGAACCGTTTTCACAACCTATAATGAAACAACACGCTGCAAAGATTAGAATAGTTAACGTGCACAACATCTTATTTTTTAACGTAAAAACGTTTTGTGTGCCGATAAAGGTCGCTAAATTTTTGTACATTTGAAATTTTCCTCTCTTACGCCAGAATTTGGCGGTTTTAGGTTAATTTGTCTCCGTTTTGGAGACTTAGTGTATTCAATAAAAGAGATATGCCCTTGCATCTGGTTCTCCAAATAAAATCTGGTAAACTTCTGGTGCCCTATGAGTTTATGAACCGAAAACATAGGGCATATCTCATATCCTCGTACAACGAGGATGCTCTTTGAGTTATACTCAACTTCTTATACGGTGGATTCTTTCTCTACACGCGTCCACCTGTCGCGAGGCTTGTAATACCAATTCAAAAAAAATATTGTTTCATAATCGGACTGAACCATTATTGTTTATTGAAATATCTTTTTTCTGTAGGAGCGACCTCCTGGTCGCGACCCGCCAAATGCCATACGCACATTTGGCGTTGATTCGAGGTCGCTCCTACAAGAACATCTCAATAATGGCGTCTTATTTAATAGAAATGGTATAAGTCTTTACTAAATATGTACGCAATTCACTTGTAAATGCTAAATCCGTAAGCGCGATTACGGATTATTTTGGTGCTTTCGTCAGAGGCGTATATGAAGAGTCTTCAAGTCCAATAAGCTGCAAACCGCTGTTTTCGGTGCCGACATAAAGGACGCCATCTGCGACAGCGATAGAGGTAGCATCGTCTGGAATTTCTGGCGTAATCCGTTCCCAAGTGCTATTGGCACTTGTCAATCGATAAACTCCTCCTTGCACATTTTTTGAAGAACTCACGGCGTACAATATCGTTCCATCCATAACAAAACGATCGATCATCAGTTTTTGTCCATCCGAATCAGTGATGATGTTCCATTCAGTGCCATTGCTTGAGGAAAAAGCGCCTTTGTCAGTTGCCACGTAAACAGTTTTGTCGGTAATGAGAATTTGTTTGAAAGAATTAACAGGAATCGGTAATGGGACGGTTTTCCAATTGCGCCCTCTATCAACAGAGTGAAGTAGGGCACCATCAGGCTTGCCAACATAGACAGTGTTCCCAGAAACGCCTAACTTGAAACTAATAGGAGCAGTAAGGTCTGCAATGTCGCGAGTATCTTCGATCTTGGTATCATGCCAACCTGTCCCGTTGTTTACTTGAGATGAAGGGTTCCATATTAGAAGTTTCCGTCTGTGCTCAACATAGAATGTATTCCCGCTCACAGCAAATGCACCCCAGATATCTGCTCCCATGCTGAGGAATTTTCCTCGCAAACTACTGGCATTTTTTTCATTAGCCTCCTGAACTGCCTTCATAAATTCTGCTATGAGATCCCTTTCACCAAAGGCAGGAATACCTTGGACCGGGATAAGCGCCCCATTTTGTTCGTCTAAACGGAAAAACTTTAGTTGGAATACTATGTGTCCCTTTGCGTAAAGAATTCCGTCGGCTTCGACTATTTGCCGTATTTTTGCTATTTGTTGTGCTATTGCCTTGGACATCGTCATTTTCTTGTTAAAGAAAGTCATACCTGTCTCATCTGCATTCACAGGAATTGCTTTCCATGACTGCCCACCGTTGGTTAATGTAATAAGCTTTTCATCTGCTACTGCGTAGAGTTTATTATTAAAGACAGTTAGATTTTGTATTTTGCCACCCAATCCGGTGTTAAATCGCTTCCACGAATCACCGCCATCGGTTGACCGGCGGATTCCGTTATAATTCCCTATGTAAAATTGGGACTTGACATCTGTGAATTGTTGTTGATGAGAGGATTCATCGCTATTTTGGACTTTCAAAGCAGCAACAACACTCAGGCCTGAAAACCTTTTGTAAGGTGCTGCTTTATCAACAAGTATCCATGTTTTCCCTTCATCCGTTGAACGCAAAATGTCCTCGGAACCTATTAACACCACCGTTTTTCCTGCAGCAACAATCCTGAGAGTTGCATATATTTCACCTTTTTGAAAAAAGTTTTTTGGTGTAATATCTGTCCACGAGTTACCTTGATCCGTTGATCTAAAAACTGCCCATAATAAAGACTGCTCACTTAGAAGTGTCTTCGCCGTAGCCGCAATATCCATAAAATTCATATCAGCCGGAATTTTGCGATTTCCTGCAAGAACATAAAGACGTTGTCCTGCCACTGCGAATGCGTGAATGGATTTAGATTCCGCTATCGGTAGTTTTTCCCACACACCTGATCTATCAAGACCATCCTCCGAACTCGGTTCCAGATTGCAGCGGAAGAGTCCTCTATTAGTTCCAGCAAATAGTGCGTTTTCATGGGACGCTAACGTATAGATTCTTCTCCTTGCCAAACCTTTGTTTAGAGGTGTCCAAGAGACTCCTACATCATCAGAGAAGAATATCCCTTGTAATAGGGCGAGATAGAACTCAGTAGCACCTTGTGCATTATTCTTTACGATCAGGTTCATGGCCCGTCCTTTCGGACGGGGACCGAGAGATTCCCACGTTTCACCTTTGTTTTTTGAAGCGAGGACTGCCTCATCATTCACAATGTAGAGGGTCCCATCTTGCTCAGCAGCTATCGGCATATTGTGGTGCGTAATAGGGAGATTACTGTTGATTAAGTGCCACCGTTTGTTAGCAGTTGTCAATCGATAAAGTCCTATTGGAGTAACTGCATAAAGATCGTTTGTTTTCGTGGCAAATAGCGTAGATATTTTTACCGGATCAGGACTGTCGAGTTGAGTCCACCGTTCCGTTGAGAGTGGCACCTCTGTTTCAAGTGTTTGGAAAACATTGGTAAAGTTTACGTTTTGAGATGTATCCGCTTTTTCTCCAGTGCCTTGACTTTTACTGGGAATATCAGTGGTTCCGAGTTGATTACGCTGATCAGGTTTTATTTTTCGGATAACACTAATAGGCGTATCAACGATTTCAACCGTTAACATTGATTCAGCATTGAGATCATACGGTTGGAAAGAGAGGGAAAGATGTTGGACTCCAATACCTATTAATAATAGAACTAAAATAGCAGAGGCAGCAGAAACCACCCACGGTAAAAAAGGCTTGCTGCCTGAAGGAACAAGTGGAGTAATGCGTGCAATTTCCTTCATAATGTCCTGCGTCAATTGCGTTGGAAGTTGGAAGCTGCTGAGGTTTTCTTGTATTATCGTTTCTTCTTTCCTTAAACGGTTGCGTGCGCGGCTGAGTCGGCTTTTAATCGTATTCGGGGAAACACCGAGCATCTTGCTAATCGTCTCACAGGTCATTTCACCGAGATAATGGAGTGCCATGACTGTGCGTTCGCTCTCAGGCAGTTTTTGGAGCAATTTTTGGACAACTTCGCGACGGGCTTCAGCCGTTTCAGCATCTCTTTTTTCTACTATATATTGTGAACATGACACTTGATCAATCTCCGCCACGTCAGTAGTTTCTAAAGATTGAATCGGAAGCTTCTTCTTCCGATGCCATTCTGTGCATAGGTGAGACGCAATCACATATACCCATCCCGGGAACAAGCTGTGGTCTTTCAAAGTTCTGAGCCTTTCATACGCTCTGAGAAAAGCATCTTGCGTAATTTCTTGCGCGATGTGAAAATCTCCAATTTTACGCCACGCAAGCGCGTGAATTCCCTTTTGGTA
>LXNJ01001291.1_pt1 | contig 15137 bp, 12 predicted proteins | sample 809081 | NCBI WGS metagenome assembly LXNJ01 (sample SAMN04870510, study PRJNA318959) | sponge metagenome | biome: sponge; feature: marine sponge reef; material: water | host: Petrosia ficiformis | place: Greece: Milos, Mediterranean Sea | collected 2013-05-29 | depth 5-7 m
GAGGGCGGGCGCATGGTCGAAGCCCTCGGCGACAAGCGGGTCCTGTTCCTCGCGAACCACGGCGTGCTCATGGTCGGCGACACGATCGAGAAGGCGATGTTGTGGCTGTACCAGCTCGAGCGCGCCTGCATGAACGAGATGCTCGCGGTCCAGACGGGCCGGAGGATCCGTCCCATCCCGGTCGAGGCCGCGCAGCACAACGCCGACATGTCCGTCGAGTCGGCGGGCGAAGCCGGCTACCTCGAGGGCATGAAGGAAATGCTGGACGCCGAAGGCCAGGACTACGCGACCTGAGAAAGGGCGCGTTCCGCGATGTAATGTCCGATGGCCAGGCAGGCGGTCGCGGCGGGGGAGGGAGCGTTGAGCACGTTCACGACGCCGGGCCCTTCCCGAATCACGAAGTCGTGGACCAGGGCACCATCCGTGTCCACGGCCTGCGCCCGGATGCCGGAGCGCCAACTCTCGAGGTCGCGCACTTCGAGTTCGGGCAGCATGGTGCGCGCCTTCCGCACGACGGAGCGCCGGTCCAGCGAGCGCCACTGCTCCTCGACGGCGGTGCGCCAGTGGGCCTGCGCCAGGCGCCGAAAGCCGCGGTAGCTCAGCGCCTCCAGGGCATCGGGGAGCCGCCCGGAGAGGCGGCCGTACGCCTCCCGGCCCCAGGCCCAGACCGCGTTCGGTCCGAGTTCCACGCGCCCGGCCACGTTCCGGGTGAAGTGGACGCCCAGGTGGGGGAGCCGGGGGTCCGGGACCGGGTAGATGTGGCCCCGCACGAGCCCGGCGGCGGCTTCGGACAGGCCCCAATACTCGCCCCGGAAGGGGAGGATCTTGAGATCAGGTTCATGTCCCAGGATCCGCATCACGCGGTCGACGTGCAGCCCGGCGCAGTTGACGACGACCTTGGCCGCGATGTTGCCCGGGGGGCCGGCGAGCACGATGCGGTGCCCGGAGCGGCGGGCTTCCCGCACCTCGAAGCCGGTGCGGATGCGGTGGCCCGCGCGGGAAAGATCCGCCGCGAAGGCTCGCGCCATGTCACCGAAGTCGACCGCCCCGGTGGCCGGCACGTGGAGCGCCCCGACGCCGCGCGCGTGCGGTTCGATCTCGGCGATTCCGCCGGGGCCGATGCGCTGCATGGCGACGCCGTTCGCCGTCCCGCGCCGCTCGAGTTCGGCGAGGGCGCCGAGTTGTTCGCGCGACGTGGCGACGACGACCTTGCCGGAGCGCGTGGTCCGAATGCCTCGCTCCGCGCAATAGCGAAACAGCCGCTCGGCCCCCTCCGTGCACAGCCGGGCCTTGAGCGAGCCCGGCGCGTAGTACAGCCCCGCATGGATGACGCCGCTGTTGCGCCCCGTCTGGTGCGCTGCGACCTCCGGCTCCTTCTCGAGCACGGTGAGCGCAAGGTCGGGCCGGGTCCGGCGGAGGGCGTCGGCCGTGGCGAGCCCGACGATCCCGCCCCCGATGACGGCGATGTCGAGCGGTTTCGTCATCCGCCTCCCGGGTCGGCTTCCTGTCCGACGACGCATTCGGGGGTTTCGCCGCGAACCCAGGCCGCGAGCATCTGCCATTCCGGGTCGTCCGTCGAGTCCCAGCGGCGCGGGCCGCCGTGGAAGTAGTCGCCGCCCGCCGTGGGGGCGAGGGGATGCGTGAGGAGTCGGCTCATCATCGGCTCGCCCGGCTCCACGTAGCGGCGGGTGATCGCGAAGTTGCCGCGCGACTCCTCCTGGTCCCAGAAGTCGCGGTCATCGGGGATGTGCCGCGCGAAGCCGCGCGCGCCGGTCTCGTGGCAGTGGATGCACTCCACGTCCCCCGGACGCTTGTCGAGGTACATCCGCTGTACGCAGTTCCGGAAGAAGTCGAAGTCCAGCCGGGGCGGGGCGGGGCGCTCGGCCGGATCGGCGGCCGCCACCCAGTCCGCCATCGCGCGCCATTCGGGGTCCGACTTCGACTCGAAGAACTTTCCGCCGACGTGGAAGGGCGCGCCGCCCGCGGGCACCTCGAGCGCCTTCCGCAGGAGACGGCTCCCGTCCGGATCGCCCGGCGTGACGAGGCGCGATACGACCTCGAAGTTCCGGCGGGAATCCTCTTCCCCCCAGTACACCTCTCCGCCGTCCGTCTCTCGTAGACGCTGAAGACGGAGCGGCGTCCCCTGCTCGGCGTGACACGTGACGCAGGGCGCCCGCCCGGGTCCCCATCCGCCCCGGTCCTCGAGGAAGATGGGCTCGACCGTCTCGCGATAACGCTCGAAGCTCAGGGGTTCCTGGCCCACGGCCTCGCTTACGTCGAGGGTTGACGCCAGCAACGCGAGGCCGGCCGCTCGCCGGAGCTTTTGAAGCGGGCTCACGGGAACACCACGGTCTTGTTGCGCTTCGGAGTCTGTCCCACCGGGATGCGGGCAATCTCCACCATCTCCTTCGTGTCGACGACCGATACGTCGTTGGAGCCCGCGTTCGCGACGTAGAGATACCGGCTGTCCGGCGTCATCGTAAGCCAGTCGGGGATGTGGCCGACCTCGACCCCGCCCCGATACTCGAGATCCGGCAGCGACCACGCGTAGACGTGCCCGTTGGGCTTGCTCGTGGACCAGAGTTGCCGTCCGTCCGGCGACACCGCGAGACCGTGCCCCGGCGACCCCTGCAGCGCGTCGTTCGTCACGCGCGAGATCGGGAGAGATGGCATGTCCAGCTTCTCCACGACCTTCCGCTTCTCGAAGTCGACGACATAGACGCCGTGGTAGTTCGAGATCTGCACGAAGAGACGTTTCGTGGAACCGTCGGGATGCGTCTCGAACGCCATCGGTCGCACGCCCCCATCGGCGTATCCTCCCGTCGTCCTCCCGCTGAAGTGGAGCGACCAGATCGCCTCGTCGATCGACGTATCGATGATCGTCAGCGTGCGCGCCCCGATCATCCCCGCCGCGACGTGCCGTCCGTCGGGAGACATGAAGACGTTGTGCACCGTCCCCAGCGTGGGGATCGACTTCACGACCTCGCCCTTCTCCAGGTCCACGACGTCGACGCAGCTGCAGTCCTGGATGATCGCGACGTACACCGTCCGGCCGTCGTCGCTGATCGCGACGTTGTGCGGGCGCCCCGAGAGCGGGATCCGGTCCGTGACCTCCATCACGTCCGTGGGGACGATCTCCAGTGTGCGGTGGATCTCGTTGCTGAAGTAGAGCGTCCCGCCATCCGGCGCCGCCGCGACCCCGTGCACCTTGGGAATCCCTTCGATCACCTGAACGACCTGGTTCGTGGCCGGGTCGATGATGTGGACGTTGTCCCCCGCCGAGTTCGTCTGGACGATCCGCAGTTTCCCGGACTGCGCCGCGGCGCGCGGCACCGGACATAGGGCCGACAAGAGCGTCACCAGAAACAAGCCGCTCAAGAGGGGCATGAAGGAATGACCACGGGAAACCTGACATGCATGTCCCATCTGAAATCTCCCGTAATATGCGGTGATTTCCACGACGATATCCCATGGTGCTCCCCGCCGTCCACACCGGTGCGTATTGTTGGGACTAGCCGATGTTCTTGAAGTCATTCACCGCCTTCATGAGCTTCATCCCATCTGACCAGGTCATCTCCGCCCCTTCGAATTCACACCGGTACAACCCTTGCAGATTTGAGGGGACGTTCATTCGGCGGTCCCACAGGAGGGCCACGCGCCTCTCGTAAAGCACAAATGCCGCCCCAATTTCGATTAGAACGTTTGGGTTGATCTCGTATATACCGCCATTTTCACCCGCATCCGCTGTAACACATATCACCGCAGCGTTACAGCGCCGCATGGCCTCGAAGACCTTGTCCGGAACTGGAATGGCGGCCGACTCCTGTTCCACGACCACCTCGTACTTCAACTCGCTCAGATCCAGCATCGTCTTCACCTGATCCACTACAGCCGTGTTAGGTCCGTGGGAAATGAAGACCCGAGGCGTCGTTCCCTCGATGGCGTGGCTTGCGATAGGCTCTGGTGACACAGCCTGCTCCGATGCAACCTCGGCCTCAGATTCGGTGCTGTCCTGTGGCTCCACGGCTTGCGGTTCCCCCGGTTTCTCCAGCTCCAGGGGCTGCGACTCTTCCGGCTCGATTGCCGCCGTCGACACCGTCCCTCCGCTGACAAGCTCGTCCAGGGCATCCCGGTCAACCTCAAGCCGCGTCGGCTGACCACGACGCCCCAGTATGTACTCACCCAGCCCGGCTCCCTCGGCCAGGCTGAAAAAGCAGGCAGCTTGGTTGCGGATGGTCTTCTCGGCGGTCGTGCCGAGATCCGGCTGCACATGTTCGAACCAGTGCGCCGCGAGATCCTCGACTGGTACCGTCTGTAGACCTTGATGATGAATCCACTCGGCAGCGATCCGGTAGGCACGATTACTCAGCACCACGTCAGCGAAGACCCCGCGTGCAACTTCCTCGGACCCGCGTGCGAGCCCTCGCCCTAGGCTCGTCAACCGAATTCGATCGTTTTCCTGCGTTATCAGCCCCCATGCCTCGTAGGCGGAGAGTTTCCGAGAATCCAGCAGACGGGCCGGCAACGTTGCCTTGGCGTCCTTAACGGTCGCGCCGGTAGCCTTGGTCCTGAGGTACGCGACGGTGTCACAAGCATCGCGTGGGTTCGTCATAATCGGCAACATGTTTCTGTATCTCCCCTGTAGTTGTGTGTCACACATGGTATGATGAGTGATGACAACAGCGTATCACGACACGGTCAAAATAGCTTTTCCGTATCCGTGACGCAAGATCGATCCACAAGTTCACAGATAACCTGTGAGTAAGGAGTGTGAGGAAGTCCAGGCACGATGTCGACGGGGAATCCTGGATGGTGTATCGGTGTCCAACAAGAGCGTCGATAAGGAATGGAAAAGCGAGATTGATGTGCTACAAGCGACGTATTGATTCGTTTACCGAGTGGAGGAGGATGTTCGGATTCTACAGAAGGGAGCAGAGGTCGCGCACAGGAGTGGAAGCGCAGCCCTCTCTCGGTAGAGGATGGGGGCTCAGTCCGTGGGCGTTATGGTATCCTTCGCGCCGAGGAAGTTGGCGAGGTCTGCGATGGCGTCGTCCAGTCCGGCCTTGAAACGCGCGGACGGAACGAAGTCCGGCTCGAGGTGGAGAGCCCGGATCTCGAGGATGCCACGATCCCGGTGGAGCTTCGGGTCCAAGCGGCCCACGAGGCGGCCGTCGTGGAGGATTGGGAGGACGTAGTAGCCGTACTTCCGCTTCGCGGCGGGGACGTAGATCTCGACGGTGTAGTGGAAGTCGAGGAGTTCCGCGGCGCGTTTCCGCTGCCAGAGCAGGGAGTCGAAGGGGCAGATGAGCGTCGTGCCCGCGGGCTCGGGGAGTCGATCGACGCCGTCCAGGTGTTCGGGCAGGGCGTAGCACGGTCCCCGCAGCCCCTCCACGTCGACCTCGACGATCCGCTTCTTGCGCAGGTTCCGGGCGATGACCCGGCGCCGCTCCGCCGCGTTGAGTTCCGGTCCGGTGAAGTAGTTGACCAGGTGCCGCTCGGGGGCGATACCGCAGCCCGAAAGTGCGATGAGGAGCCAGCTGTCGTGGTATTCCGCCAGCGTCGCGGCGGGCCCGGCCGGGTAGACCCGTTCGGCCATGTCATAGATGCAGCGGAAGTGGCGCCGCCCCGCCACCGCGACGCGTCCGTCGTGCCACAGCAGCTTGAGCGAGCGCTTGTCCTCCTTCAGGCGCCACGCGAGCGAGTCGGTCTTCTCCTCGCGTTCTGCCGCCTGCGGCTGGAAGTCGACGCTCTCCAGCGGTCCCTCGGCGCGAAGGCGTCCCAGCACTCGCCGCTTCGACGCCGTCGAGGTCGCGTATCGGTCCCACCACGCACGTCCCGACCAGCTGTCGGGAGGGAAGCGTCGCATGCGCCGCCGTCCGAGGGGGAGGTGGGAGATGGGAAGGATCGAGGCTTCGTGCCCCCAGTACTCGTAGGCGAGGCGTTCCTCGTACACCCAGTGGTCCACGTCCGCCCGGTCGTACGATCCGAAGCGGCTCCAGAGCGTCAGGTAGTGGGCGCGGTCCACGACGTTCACGCTGTCGAGTTGGAGGGCGCCCGTCCGTTCCAGGTGGGCGACGAAGGCCTCGGCGTCGAGCGGCGTGGACCCGCGGGGCCGGTCGAGTCCCTGGCGGCGCAGCCACAATCGAACCGCCGCCTCCCGGGTGAACTTCGGGCGGCTCCGGCGCCGTCCGGTCACGCCCGCCCCCGGCGCGAATGGTGGCGCGGCTCGTGCTCGCGGCGCGGCTCGTGTTCGCGGCCCGCCTCCGGGTCGACGAGGCGGAGTCCGCCGAGGGGCACGTAGTAGCGGGCGTAGCGGCGTCCGTCGGACCAGCGCGGGGCCCGCGTGTCCTCGACGAGCACGGTGGCGCGTTTGGTGATCCGGTTCACGCGTCCCGTCAGGAGCTGGCCGCGAAAGGAGAAGGTGACGCGCGCGCCCACCACGATCCCTTCCCGGGCGGCGCGCTCGGAGCGGGTGATGAGTTGGTGGGTGTGCGCCCGGTGGAGAAAGAGCCGCCTCGCGATCCCCTGGAAGCGTCGTCTTCCGCAGTGACTCTCACCCCAGCACAGCAACTCCGCGAGGTGCACGAGTTCGTGTTCGAAGATCCGCTGCAGAGCCTCGAGCCGGTTTCGGCAGGGAAGCCCGCAGGCCGTCACATCCCGGTCGTCCTCCCCGAACCCGTCGAACAGGATCGAGGTGGCGACCGCGATCTCGAACCGCGGGGCGCGGCCTCGGCGTTCGAAACGCGTGGTCTTGCCCCCCGCGCGCGTCATCCGCCCGGAAAGCCGGAAGGCGAGGGTGTCCGGCCCCAGGATCCGTCCGCACAGACCGTCCAGAAAGCGCCCGTCGTAGGCCGCGAACAGCGACGCGAGATCGTCCGGGCCGATCCTCGCGAAGTTCGGTTCGCGGACGTGCGAAGACCCGCCGAGGAGATCGCGCGCGATCTCGTCCGTCCACGCGCGAACGGTGGTCTCTCCCGGTTCCCGGCTGAGCAGGAGCCGGGAGAGCGCGTCGGTCGGCACGGAGGGGGCGGCGCCCCGGCGGTTCAGCGGCTCTCGTCCTCGGCCGCCACGGCTTCCGATCCCAGGTGCTTCCGGAACCAGGTCAGGATCCGTTCCGACACGTCCATCACGAACTTGGGCTCGCGCGGCCCGTGCGGCGTCCGCGGGTACACGACCATCTCCGTCGGCACGCCGCGGCGGTCGAGGGCGCGGTAGAACTCCTGTCCCTGCGTGAACGGGACGCGCAGATCCTGGGCTCCGTGAATCACCTGCGTCGGCGTCACGACATTCGCGATGTGGTACATGGCCGAGTGCCGCTCGTAGCGTTCGTAGTCCTCCCAGAACTCGACGCCCATATGTCCGACGAGGTAGTCCTGGATGTCCGTCGTCGTCGTCATCGAAATCAGGTTCGGGAGTCCGGCCCCCATGCTCGCCGCCACGAAGCGGTCCGTCTGCGTGACGGCCCACGAGGTCATATAACCGCCGTAGCTCCAGCCCATTAGAAGGAGACGGTCCGGGTCCGCCACCCCCATCTCGATCGCGTGGTCGACGCCCGACATGAGGTCGCGGAAGTCGCCGTAGCCCCAGTCCTGGAAGTTGGCGTAGCGGAAGTCCTTCCCGTAGCCGGTGGAGCCGCGGGGATTCGGGCGGAGGATCGCGAAGCCCTCCTGGGCGAAGTACTGCAGCATGTACGCGGCGGGGCTGCCCGTGAAGCTCTGGCTGTACACGCCCGCCGGCCCGCCGTGCACGTTCAGGATCAGGGGCACGCGCTCCCCTTCCTCGTAGCCGACGGGATAGGTGAGAAGGCCCTCGATTTCGAACCCTTCGGTGGAGGTCCAGGAGACGAGTTGCGTCCGTCCCATATCAGGCTGCGGCACGGCGGCATGAAGGTCCGTGACCCGCGTCGGCGCGTACCCGTTCGTGGGCGAGACGAAGACGTCCCACGGTTCTTCGGTCGTCTGCCAGGTGAAGGCCATGCGGCTCGCGTCGCTGCTGAGCGCGACGGACCCGACCACGCCGTCGCCATATGAGATGAAGCGCATCTCCCCGCCGTCGGTAGGAACGGCCAGCACGTGCCGGCGCGTGCCGAGCGATTCGAGGAGCAGCAACTCGGAGGAGTCGCCCGACCAGCCCAGCACGGACGCGCTCCGGTTCGGCGTGTCCAGTCGGCGCGCCTCGCCTCCCGCGGCCGGCATGACGTACACGTCGCCCAGTCCGATCGGCTCCGGCTGGTCGCCGGTCGACACGTAGGCGATCCAGGCGCCGTCCGGCGACCAATGCGGGCTCCGTTCGATCCCCGCCCCGCCCACAAGGAGCGCGACCTCCCCGACCGCGGCCGGATCGGCGTCCGCGCCTTCGGCCGGGTCTTCGTCGCCATCTCCGCCGGCACCTCGCGCGGCCAGGATGTCGGCGATCTGCGCGGCGTCCGGGACCGTCGTGGTGGAGAGGTCTCCGCTCAGGCGCCCCGTGTTGATGCGGGGGTCGGCCTGGTGTGCGAACACGATCCGCCCCCCGTCCGGGGCCCAGCCGAAGCCGGTGACATGGAAATCCCCGGCGGTGAGCCGAACGGGGGCCGCGGGCTCGTCCGACTGCGGGTCGATGGCGGTCACGTACAGGTGCGAGTACTTGTAGTCGCGGTCCACGAGGATGACGTCCCGCTTTTCCTCTCTCGCCTTCTTCTCCTCCGCGGTCGGCGGGTCCCGCATGAGGAAGGCGATCCGTGTCCCGTCGGGCGACCAGCGGTATCCCCCCACCGAGCCCTCCGCCTTCGTGAGTTGCCGCGCCTCACCGCCCGCCATCGGCAATGCCCACACCTGGCTGCCCGCCTCGCCCTCTCCGTCGCGGTCGGAGATGAAGCTCAACCAGGCCCCGTCGGGCGAAAACTGCGGCGACCCCGCCGACGCCTCCCCGCGCGTCCACTGCGCGGCCCTCGTCCCGTCCGCATCGGTCATCCAGATGTGACTCAGATACTCCGACTGCGGTCCTTCCATCAGCGGCTCGCGCACGACGAAGGCGACGTGGGAGCCATCCGGGGAGATCGCGGTCCCGGAGACCGCGCGGTACTGCATGCTCAGAGACGGCGTCCACCCGGCCTCGGCCGGTGTGGCGTCCGCTTGCGCCCATGCGGGCAGGGGCAAGAGCAGGCTCGCGGCGAGGACGAGACGCCGCAATCCGGACACTCGATGGGGAAGGCGCGGGAACGCAGTGGTCGAAAAGCCGGACATGTCGACACCTCTCGGTTATCTTGGCGCGGTGACGCGCTCGCGGATCGGATGGCCGGTCCAACATTACGAACAGGGGTGCCATGTCCGAAACGCCGTCCCAAGCGCCGCGCGAAACGCTGCCCGAAACGCTGCCCGAAACGCGATCGGCGCCGCGGGTCGCCGCTCCGGTGGCCGAGGCCGAGCGGATCCACGCGATCGATGCCCTCCGCGGCTTCGCGCTGCTCGGGATCCTCATCGTGAACATCTGGAGCTTCGCCCGGGTCGGGGCGGCGTACGCCAACCCATCGGTGGCTCCGGCCGCGGCCTCCGGAGGCGGATTCGCCGGCGTCGGCTCCTGGACCGGTGTCGACTTCTGGATCTGGGCCGCCGTGAACCTGTTCGCGGACACGAAGTTCATCTCGATCTTCTCCATGCTGTTCGGCGCGGGGATCGCGATGATGGGCGAGCGGCTGGATCGCCGCGGTGTCGGCGGAGGCCGTCTGCACTACCGCCGCCAGTTCTGGCTGCTCGTGATCGGACTCCTTCACGCCTACGGCATCTGGCACGGCGACATCCTCGTCCCCTACGCCCTCTGCGGCTTCATCCTGTACAGGTGCCGCGACTGGGCGCCCCGCCGGCTGCTGTGGGCCGGCGGCGTCGCGGTCGGAGTCGTCGTGCTCGTCATGGCACTGGCAGACTGGTCGATTCCGTACTGGCCCATCGAGGAAAAGGTGGCTCTCGCCGTCGAGTGGGCGCCCCCTCCGGCCGCGCTCGCCGCCGAAATCGAAGCCATGCGCGGCGGTTGGGCGGCGCAGCTCCCGGTCCGCGCGTCCTACGCGTTTCTTGTCGAGACGGTCGCGTTCCCGGGCTACCTCCTGTGGCGAGCCGGCGGGCTGATGCTCGTGGGGATGGCCCTGTACAAGCTCGGCGTGCTCTCCGCCCGACGGTCCGCCGCCTTCTACCGCCGGATGGTCGCGTGGGGGTTCGGCGCGGGGCTCCCCATCGTCGCCGCCGGGATCTGGTACCGGGTCGCGGTCGACTTCGCGTGGGAGCAGGCGAAGTTCCAGGGTCACCTCTTCAACTACATCGGCTCCGTCGGTGTCTTTCTGGGCTACGTGGGGATGATCATGCTGCTGGACCGGAGCGGGCGTCTGGCTCGCGCCCGGGCGCGTCTGGCGGCGGTCGGCCGCATGGCGTTCACGAACTACATCGCCCAGAGCGTGCTGTGTACGCTCATCTTCTACGGCCACGGGCTGGGTCTGTTCGAGCGCGTCGGAAGCGCGGCATGTATCGGCATCGTCGTGGCGGTCTGGACGCTCCAGTTGGCGTGGTCGCCGTGGTGGCTCGCCCGGTTCCGCTTCGGACCCCTGGAGTGGCTCTGGCGTACCCTTTCCTACGGGCGGCGACAACCGATGAGAATCGCGTGAGCAACACCGCGACGAACGTGGCGACGAACGTGGCCATGAACGCAGCACTGAACAGGGAGATTCGATGAGAGCGATTGCCCCGGGGGCCCGCACATTCTCCGCCGTGATGCTGGCCGCGCTGCTCACGCCGGTTCTGCCGAGGTTGTCCCATCCGTCGCCGTACGGCGGGCTGGCGGCGCAGGAAGATGACCGGGAAGAACAGGAGGCGGCGGAGGCGGCCGAACTCGCGCGCCGCGATTCTCTGCGCAGGATCTTCGATCCGGCCGGCGCCTTCGAACCCCTCGATCTGCCCGAGCCCGGCGAGTTTCGGGATGCCGCCGGCTCCCCCGGCGAGGCCTATTGGCAGCAGCGGGCCGATTACCACATCCGCGCCGCCCTCGTCGATGATCGCATCGAAGGCACGGAACGCATCACCTACACGAACAACAGTCCCGATTCGCTCACGAGCCTCTGGGTTCAGCTCGACCAGAACCTCTTCCGCGAAACCAGCTACGGGGCGCTGAGGGCGGAAGAACTCGACGGGGAGGTTCGCCACGGCGGCTTCTTCAAGGACGGCGGTTTCGTGATCTCGGGGGTCCGCGCCGACTTCGAGGGCGAGGCGACGGTCCCGGAGTACCGGACCGAGGACACGATGATGGAGATCCTCCTCGGCGAGCCCCTCCCTCCGGGCGGAAGCCGGGTCGAGGTCGAGATCGACTTCGCGTTCGAGATCCCGGAGACGGGCGGCGACCGCATGGGGCAACTCGACATCCGGGGCGGGATCATCTATCAACTCGCGCAGTGGTACCCCCGCGTCTTCACCTACGACGACGTGAACGGGTGGAACCAGTCCCCCTTCCTGGGGCAGGGCGAGTGGTATCTCGAATACGGCGACTTCGATGTCGAGCTGACCGTCCCACGGGACTTCGTCGTCGTCGCTACGGGAGAACTCCTCAATCCCGAGGAAGTCCTCACGCCGATGCAGCGCGAGCGGCTCGCGGAGGCGCGCCTCTCGGAGGAGACGGTCCACATCATCACGCCGGATGAAGCCGGGGAGGACCACACGCGGCCACCCGGCGACGCCCCGCTCACCTGGCGCTTCCGCGCGGAGAACGTGCGCGACTTCGCGTGGGCCGCCTCCGACCGCTTCGTCTGGGACGCCGCCGGCTGGGAGGACGTCCTCATCATGTCCGCCTACCCGGAGGAGAGCATCGGCGGACCCGCGAGCAGCGGCTGGGAACGCTCCACGGAGTATCTCCGCCACAGCGTTCAGTATTATTCGGAACAGTGGCTGCGCTATCCGTATCCGGTCGCCATCAACGTGGCGGGCCTCGCGCTCGGGATGGAATACCCCATGATCGTCTTCTGTTCGTGGCGGTCCCGCGGCGCCTTCCTCTTCTCCGTTACGGACCACGAGATCGGACATACGTGGTTCCCGATGATCGTGGGATCCGACGAGCGGCGGTACGCCTGGATGGATGAGGGCTTCAATACCTTCATCAACTACTATTCCGGCATCGAATTCGCCGGCGGGGAGCCGATCCTGGGCCAACTCATGTCCCCGACCCAGATCGCGACGGACACCCGCACCCCGAGCCACGCCGTGTACACGCCGGCCGACAGCATTCCGGAAGCGGAGATCGGAGTTCTCGCGTACAACAAGCCGGCCGCGGTGCTCATCCTCCTGCGCGAGGAAGTGCTCGGGCCCGAAGTGTTCGACGAAGGCTTCCGGGAATACATCCGGCGCTGGGCGTACAAGCACCCGCAGCCGGCCGACTTCATTCGCACGATGGAGGATGTGTCGGGGCAGGACCTCGACTGGTTCTTCAGGGGCTGGATCTACGAGGACGCGATCCTCGACCAGGCGATCGCCTCCGTGACGCGTCTGGGGGACACAACCCGCGTGGTGTTCGAGAATCGTGGAGGCATCCCGATGCCGCTCGAGGCGCGGATCCTCTACCAGGGCGGGGACGAGCAGCGTTTTGACGTGCCGGTCGACGCGTGGCGGGTGGACGGCACCTACGTGCTGGAGGTGCTCGGCGGGTTCGTGCGCAACGTCCAGATCGACCCGGACGGCGTGATGCCCGACGTGAACCGCGGAAACAACGTTTGGGGCCGGGGCATCGTCGGCCGCCGGCCTCCCCGATAGCGCCGCCTCCCGCCCCGTGACGGGACCGGCCGTCCCGCCCTCGCGAAACCACCGTGCCACGCCTTCCGTTCTGATGCCGCATGAAGCGCACATGAAGCGCATGCGGGGGGTGAGACATGGAGGACATGGTCATCGCGGTCGTCGCGATCTTCTTCACCATCGGCATCCCGGTCCTCGCGATGGCGACGCACTTCGCCCTGCGGCCGCTGGTGAAGGACCTGGCGGAAGCGCTCGGGCCGCGGAAGCGGGAGCGAGAGACGATCGCCCGGCTGACGGAGCGCGTAGAGCAGCTTGAAGGCGAGAGCCGGGAACGAGGCGAACTCGTGGATCAGCTCGCGGAGGCGGAACTGTTCCGGCGGCAACTGGAAGAGCGCGCCGCCGACGGAACGCCACAGGATGTCACATGACGATTATCGAAACCGAGGGACTGTCCAAGCGATACACGGCGCTGCGGGGCGACGGAACGCTCGCGGTCGACCAGCTCTCCGTGCAGGTGGAAGCGGGACAGGTGTACGGTTTCCTTGGGCCGAACGGGAGCGGCAAGACGACGACGATCGGGATGCTCCTCGGGATCATCAACCCGAGCGGCGGTTCCTTCCGGCTGTTCGGCGGGGAGACGCCCGCCGAGTTGCACGCCGCGCGCCAGCGGATCGGCGCCACGCTCGAATATCCCAACTTCTACCCCTACCTGAGTTGCCGGGACAACCTCCGGGTCGTGGCCCGGGTGAAGGGAAGCGGCGAGACGGACATCGCCGAAGTGCTCGAAATCGTGGGCCTGACGTCGCGCCGGAAGACGAAGTTCAAGGCGTGTTCGCTGGGCATGAAGCAGCGTCTCGCGCTGGCGGCCACGATGATCGGCGATCCGGAACTCATCATCCTCGACGAGCCGGCCAACGGGCTCGATCCGGCGGGGCAGCGGGAGATCCGCGACATCATCCGGGAACTGGCCAGCCGCGGGAAGACGATCTTCCTCTCGAGCCACATGCTGCACGAGGTCGAGCGCACCTGCACGCACGTCGCGATCATCGAGACCGGCCGCCTCGTCCGCGAGGGAAGCGTGGACGAACTCACCTCCGCCGGAACGGTGGCCGCGGTGGGCGCCGATGGGGACATGGAGACGCTCCGGAAGGCCGTGGCGGAGTTCGAGGGCGCGGGCCGGACGCGCATCGAGGATGGCCGCGTCCTGGTGCAGATCGGGGGCGACGGGCTCTCCGAATTGAACCGCTTTCTCGCCGGGCGGGGGATCTACGCCTCGCACCTGTCGCTGGAGCGGCAATCGCTGGAGGACGCCTTCATGGAGATCACGGGCACGCCCGAGGGGTTCGGAGAGGTCCAGTGAAGGGCGCGCGGGCGTTCGGCGTGCTGCTGCGCAACGAGTGGTTCAAGGCGAGAAAGCGGGTCGCCTTCTGGATCGCCCTCGGTTTCTACGCGCTCTTCACGTCCATGAACCACGCTCAACCGTTCCTCGAGCGCAGCGACGGTTTCCGGCTGCCCGACATCTGGACCGCCGTGTTCGGGGATGAATCGGCCATGCTGGTGATCTTTGCCGCTCTCACGCTGGTGTTGCTGTCGGCGACCGAGTTCGGCTGGCGAACCGCCCGGCAGAACGTGATCGACGGCCTCTCCAAGGCCCAGTGGTTCTGGGGCAAGTCGCTCCTGCTGCCCATCGTGGGGTTCGCCTTCATCGGTGTGCACGTGCTGATCCCGACGGTGCTCGCGCTGATTCGGACCGATTTCGCGGCCGCCGAGGGGCCGCTCGTCCCGCTGTCCGTCTTTCAGGCAGCCGGAGGGCTCGGGCTGGCGTTTCTGAGCGTGGGCGCGCTCGCTTTCCTCCTGTCGCTCTTGATCCGCAAGACCGGCGCGGCGCTGGCCGTGTGGTTCCTCTGGATCGGCCCGATCGAGTCCGGGATGCTGCCCGCGCTCGTCCGCCGCTTCCTGCCGGACCAGACCGGCTGGCTCGACTACCTGCCGTTTACGAACGGCCTCCCGCTCCTCGAGTTCCGCAACTACGACGCACCCGCCTACGAGCGGTACGCCGCCGCCGTCGAGGCGGCGGGTCGAACGCCACCCGCCGCGGTCGACCCCGCCTGGCACTTGGTCACGGCCGCCGCCTGGACGGTGGTCCTGGTCGGCATCGCCTTCATCTCGTTCCGCCGCCGGGACCTCTGAGGCGGCCTCTTGCGCCCGCGAAACCACGCTTCCAATCTGAGGTCGCCGCCGTCGCCCCGAGGAGGTGCCTCGATGTGGAAGCCTATCCGGAAGTGGAACCGCTACCGGAGCCTCCCCGGTGGGGAGCCTCTCCAGTATGCGATCCTCTTCTTTGCCGTGCTCCTGGGTTGCTGGCCCTGGTTTCGGTGGTACGACGGGAGCGTCATGGTG
>LXNJ01001292.1_pt1 | contig 15136 bp, 8 predicted proteins | sample 809081 | NCBI WGS metagenome assembly LXNJ01 (sample SAMN04870510, study PRJNA318959) | sponge metagenome | biome: sponge; feature: marine sponge reef; material: water | host: Petrosia ficiformis | place: Greece: Milos, Mediterranean Sea | collected 2013-05-29 | depth 5-7 m
ACGACCGACTTCCTCGAAGGCCTTTCCGCCCTGGTTCCGGTAGAGTTCCGATACGCCATAGTCATTGGACAGGAACAGGTCCGGGAAACCGGAACGGTTCAGGTCGCCTGCCGCCACGGCAAGTGTCCAGCGCCGGCTTCGAATCCCCAGCCGTTCCGCAACGTCCTCGAACCGCCCGTCGCCCAGATTGCGCAACAGGTACTTGCGACCGCCGTTCTCCGCATATTCGAAACTCTCCGGCATCATGCGGGTGGATTCCAGATGCCACAGGTCCAGCCCATCCGGCCAGTATCCGGCGATAAACAGGTCCAGATGCCCGTCGCAGTCATAATCCAGCCAGACGGCGCTGCCGGCGTTGATCCATCCGGGCAACCCCGCCTCCTCTGTCACCCGCACAAACCCGCGTCCGTCCTCGTTTCGAAACAACTCCGGGCGACCCCATTTATACACGAAGAGGTCTTCGAAGCCGTCGTTGTTGTAGTCCCCCCAGACCGAACCGACGGAAACCCCGGTACCGGGGTGATTCAGATCGGCCACCCCCAACCCTTCCGCCGCGTCTACGAACTGTCCGTCCCCCAGATTGCGGTACAGGCGATTCGCGGAACCCTCGCCGCTGTTGGTCACGTAAAGATCCTGCCATCCGTCACGGTCGAAATCCGCCACGGACACCGCCGCCCCCATTGCGGCGACGTGTGGCATGATGTGGTTCAACTTCGCATCCAGCGAAGGACCGCGATGCAGGAAATCGACGCCGCTTTCGCGAGCGACTTCCTCGAGCGAAAATCCGTAATGTGCCACTTTTTCCCGTGGCGGCCACGGACCGTACCTGTGAGCGACGAGAACCGCCAGCAGCAGCGCGAAGACAGCGAACATGATTGCATGGATCGTTCGACGTGTCATGGAACACTCGTTGGCTATCTCCCGACGTGCATCCGGAAAATCTCCGGTGTGACGTACCGGGTGTGGTATTCCTTCCAGTCCCCGGGGTGGCGGCGGTAGACGGGGTCGTCCTCCAGCCGGTCCGGCGGCGTTTCGTACGACGACCAGGCGTGCGACGGCAACGGCAGCACCGTCCCGGAAAACGCCGTATTGTAATCTCCGTCCTTGACCCAGCCGTCGCCCATCAGCACGAAGTCCCGCACCCAGCCGTCCGGCGGGGGTCCGGGATCGGGGAAACGCAACACAAGCTCATCCCCGGCGTTCATGATCACATACCGGTCGTCTACGTCCGCAAGCAGGGGGCGCACGTCACCGAAACGGGTGTGATATCCCCTCAGGTCCCACCACCGGGGCGCGGTGTTCACGGGCGCCGAATACCGGGGCACGTCTGGAGAACGCCGATCCGGATGCGAGACCTCCGAGAACCCGCGACCCCGCAATGCCGCGGTTCGAATTCCGACACGACGGGTCCGCAGCTTCGCGCCGTCTGCGCGTTCAGCCCACGCCAGCCAGTCCCAGTAGATCTCCAGGTTTGTCCGAAGGCGCACGCGGCTGGACTTCACACCCGCCAGGTCGATCGCGATCGTCTTGAACTTACCGGCGGGAAATCCCAGGTCCGGTTCCACGGATTCCCATGTGCCGTTGCTTCGCAGTGCGTCCAGCTGCAGCCCCCGGGGTCTTACGTCCGCGCCGTGCCCCATTGCAACGTTGATCGAACTGTCTGTCGGATAGATCCATCCGTAACCGATCAACCACCCTCCGTTGCTTTCCGCGGCTTGCGGCAGATCGACTTCAACCCAGTGATCGGCAGCCACGCCCTGGTATCGTCCCACGTCGAACGTGTCGAGATAGCGGGCGTCTCTTGCGTTTACCATGGCCGTAACGTCGCGCCCCGCTTCGTCCCGCGCCCCGTGGACGGCCACCGGTATGCCCGTTGCAATCACCTTCAGCTCCGGTTGTTGCATCGCAAACCGTTCGTCCACAAATACCGCCACGTCCGACGGATGGTCCACAACCAGCAACTCAACCCAATCCACGAACTGGGTCTCCCACAATTCGGAAGTGATGCGGATATCATAATACCCGTCCCGCGATGCCAATTCGTCTCCCCGGATCAGGATCCAGTCCTCGGTCTGAGACACCCCGGCCGTCACCTGCGCGTTGATCCGCATCCCCAGCGGCGACCGCCAGAGAAAGTCCTTGATGAAGGCCATTTCCTTGCCGTTGAATCCGAACACCCAGGGGCAGGACCCTTTCAGTCGCTGCTGCGCCAGAATCATCTGATCCGCCGCCACGTCAAACTCAGCCTGAAGGGTCCCGTTCGGCCACTGCACCCGCACCACGTCCGCCAGGTCGTATTCGCCCAGACCGAAATGAACCAGAGGCGCCCGGATCGACCGGCGCTGCGCCAGAAGACCGGACCGCAACAACACCTCCCCGCCCAGCGCGTATGAGTTGATCCTCCCGTCCCCCCGGACCGCGCGCACCCGCGGCCACACGACCTGCCAATGGTAATTCCGGCTGCCGCGGTTCACGAGCAACTGCGGTACCCCGTCCTCAGAGAGTCCCAGCAGGTCGAGGCGTCCGTCTCCGTTCATGTCCGGGGCCTCGAAGACCCGAACGCCGTTGGGCAGGGCGTTGCGACGCCAGGAACTCGCCGCATCGCCAAGCCAGTACGCGCCTTCCGTCTCGCCGCTGGCGACCACGTCCAGGCGCCCGTTATTGTCGAGGTCGGCCAGAAACAGACGCACGGGCGCTTCGAAAGTCCTGGTGCTGAACAGTTCACTGACTTCCCAGACCCCGTTGCCGCGCGAGATCGACGAAACCCCCCCGCGTCTCCTCAGAATCAACAGGTTCATGCTGCCGTCGCCGTCCACGTCTCCGGAGACAAGTGCATCTGCCTCGTGCAGACCCTCGTACGACCGCTTGAACGACCCGCTGCGCTCGTTGAGAAAGACAGACGGCCGGCGCCGGTTGTCAATAATCGCCGCATCCGGAACCCCATCGCCGTCCAGATCCGCCCACTCGAAAGCCTGCATGCCCGACACGCCCTCGAAGGGCCGGACGACCACAAACGTACCGTCGCCATTGTTGCGCAACACCAGGCATTTTTCCGGACCGCCGAGCACCAGATCCAGATCTCCATCCATTTCAATGTCTGCGGGCCACGCGCCCGTATAGGCTGCCGCGGTCACGCCGGCTGCGAGTCCGGTCCGGCCCGTCGCGTCCAGCAGCGCGCCGCCGTCGACCCGCCTATACAGACGAATGCCACCGGCTCCCGCCACAACCAGGTCCATTCCGAAGTCATTGTTCCAGTCCAACGACAGCAGTCCGTGCGCGCCGGCATCCCCGGATGCGGGCGTGGGCACGGCCCGTCCCGATGAATCCAGCCAATGCACGAATCCATCCGCAGCCATCAGCACGACCGGCGTATCCGCCCAGGCAATGCCGAGCAGCGATCCGCCCGCGGATCTGTCAAGACGCTCCGCGACAAACGTGACGGACGTATCCGCGGGCGCCGGGTCCGCGGACGGACCGGGCATCTTCACCAACCGCCGCAGCGGTTCGCCCACCGCCTGCGCAGGCAGGCGCACCCGGCTCAGGTCCCGGCGGAAAACCGGCGTACGCAGCAGCGCGTTATGCAGAAATGCCGCGTGCCTCGCTGCGAGCCTGAAGTCCGTTTCCGCATTTGCCAGCGCCTGCAACTGAGCCCTCGCCGCTTCCGGCCACCCGCCGGTCAGTTGAGCCACGCGTGCGACAAACTCCCTCAGCCCATCCGCGTCGTGCTCCTTTGCCGCCAGCCTGATCCGTTCGAGAAGGAGCGCCTGGTTCGACGGCGCCTCACCGAGCAGTCCCTCCACCACGGCAAGCGCACCCCCCGTATCTCCTTTCCGCTCCAGTTCACGCGCCAGCGCGTAGCCAGCCTTGAGGTGCCCGGAGCCGGCCAGACTCACTGCCCGGCGAAGGTGAAAAACCGCTTCATCCGCGCGGCCGCGCCGGCTCTCGAATGTCCCCAGAAGGAGCGCGAGCTCCGCGTTCTCCGGCGCGAGTCCCTGCGCGCGCTCCATCGATCTGATCGCCTGTTCCTCCCTGCCCAGCGAAAACTGCAGCAGGGCCAGGTTCGCCCACCCCGCGGGCTCGCCGGGGACGTTTTGGGTCATCCGGGTCAGCGCTGCGGCGGCCCGGTCGTGGGCGCCAACGTCCAGGGCGGCAAGGCCGGTATAGAAATCGGCGACCGCCAGGCGGTATGCCTCGCTTCCGGACCTCGGGAAGCCGGTTTCACATCCGGTGGACACGCCGAAGACGACAAGCGCGATGCAGAAATATCTCATGGTCGGATCCACCCGAACGGGGCGAAAATCGCCACCTAAAATCAGAAAGGCGGAACCGTAGCAAGACGGCGCCGCTCCTGAACACGCCAAGACAGACAATATGGAAATGAAACGAGCCGCGCCGCTACGGGTCGGCAGTCTTGAAGAGACAACGATCCAGCGACAGCGGCATTTTGCGCACAAACAACAGGACCAGCGAACACGCGATCAGCAGCAGATCCTGCACGAGCGCCGCATTGAGCGAGCCGCGCGTACCGTCCAACCCGAAGCAGCCACAGTCGAGATTCGCGCCACGGTAGACGTTGACTGCGATGGCAACGCCGAACGACGAGAGCAGTGCAAGGGCGGCAAGCGCGCCGCTGCGGGTCCAGAAGCCCGCCAGCAGGCACGCGCCGGCGACTATTTCCATCCAGGGCACGACAACGGCGAACCCGTTGATGAACGCATTTGGAAGCACGTTGTACGCTCGAACCGTGATTGCAAACAGCGCCGGTTCCGAAACTTTGGCCAGACCCGCCCACACCAACACGCCGCCAAGCACGAGGCGCAAGACAACCGCAACCCCGTACAGAACCCGACTCATGGATCGGCCCCCTTCGCTACCGGATATCCCGCGCCGGCCCATGCCCCCCATCCATCGAAGAACGCCTGCACGCGCGTAAACCCGAAACCGTTCGTCAGCAGGTGCGCCAGCCTGACGCTGGCCTGGCACCTGGCGCCGCCGCAGTAGGTGATGATATGCGCATCCCGGGAAACACCTTCAAGCCTCTTCCGGCCCTTCTGGTTCAGTTCGTGAGGCGTGAGGTTCAGCGAGCCCGGAATGTGTCCTGCCGCGTATGCGCGGGGCATGCGCGCGTCCAGGAACAACGCGGACCCGGAGTCGAAAGCCGCCTTGGCGTCCGCGAGGCTTGCGCGGATACCCTCGAGGTACAGGCTCCAGTTCACATGTTCGGCCTGCGTCACGTTCCTGGGGGTCTGCAGAGGTATGCCGGAAGCGGACAGGGCGTTGTAAACAAGGCCCGCGCCGGATCCAGCCAGCAGAATAACGACAGCCTTCAATACAAGCCGGAATCGAACCATCAGTACGGCCTCCCGTGGATGAATCGTACGGTCTATATATAACGTACACCGGTACGGCTGTCAAGCCTCGACGGGTCGCCTTCCGTTTTGACAAATTCCAACGCATATGCTATTATGCATTGTGCAACAAAGCAGCCATCGCCTTCCCGAAGTCCCGGTGGAGGCGCCCCGTTTCCGGCGCAGTATGCCTTCCGGGTCTGACGGGGAAGCGCAAAATGGAAACGCGGTGCTTAATAAAGCACCCATACGGGGAGAACACAGGATATGTCTGAACCGGACCTGGCGCTGGACGGCGGCCCGCGGGCGGTAACCGGGCCCCCGAATGACGGCTGGAAAACCGTTACGGGTCTGGAGAAACAATCCGTAATGAACGTGCTGGATGGCGGTTTGGGTGATTCCTATTCGCAGATTGACGGTTTTCAGGAAGAATTCCGCGCCTTCACCGGCTCAAGATTCGCCATTGCCACCTGTAACGGGACGGCGGCCCTGCACTCGGCGGTCTTCGCCTCAGGCGCCCGGATCGGCAAGGAGATCATCGTGCCATCCGTCACGTGGCACGCCAGCATCACGCCCATTCTGCATTGCGGCGCAACGCCTGTGTTCTGCGACGCGGACCCCGGTACCTTCTGTGCGGACCCCGGAGATGCCCAGAGCCGGATTACAGAGAATACGTGCGCGATTATCGTGACCCACGTATATGGCAACCCCGCACACATGGACGCGTTCAGGGAACTCGTCGACGGCACGGATATCACCCTGATCGAAGATGCTTCACACGCGCACGGCGCCCTCTGGGATGGGACGCCCGTGGGCGCTCTCGGTCACATCGGCTGCTTCAGCCTGCAGGGGAGCAAGCCGGTCACGGGGATCGAAGCGGGTGTGGTGGTGACCGACAACGGAGACCTTTACGACCGGATGCTGGCCCTCGGCCACTACGGCCGATGCGAGAAGCAGTTTGTCACCGAAAGGTTCCGGGACCTCCGGAACATGGGCCTGGGCATCAAATACCGGGCGAATCCCCTGGGTGTTGCGATGGCGCGCGCGCAACTTGAAAGATTGCCCGGACTGAACGAGAAAAGACGCGCCTGGTTCGGCCGCCTGAGCGACCAGTTGGAATCGATCAGAGGTATACATCCTCAGGCGACGTACCCGCAGGCGGTCCGGGGAGGGCTCCTTCTGTATACCGGCCTTATCGATCCGGACGAAATCGGCGCGCCTGTTTCCGTCGTCCTGAGAGCACTCGTGGCGGAGGGCGTGGCGACCACGCCCGCGATCACGCCATTCGGTTACGGTGCCATGCACCTGGAACCGCTCTTCAACGATTTCTCGTTCGACGGGCTGGGCGGGCCGTGGGGCGACCTTCCGCCTGAAACGAGAATCCCCTGCAGCCGGGGCGATCTGCCGGTCAGCGAACGCATTCATGATTCAAGTTTCTGGCTGTCCACACCCGTTGACCCCAGCCCCGCGTGGGTGGACCAGGTTGCCGCGGCCTTTGCGAAAGTGGCGAATCACGGCGAACGCCTGGCACAGATCGCCGAGGGTCGCGCAGATTGATCCGGACATGTCCGGCCGACAGCCATCGGGCACTTCCGCCAACAGGGAAATTGAGAAGAAGTCATCCACTGCCGCGGACACCGTCCATCAGGCGCGGCGCGTCCTTCCCCCGGAGCGCTTGATCCGTTGCCATGCAAAATATACCCTTCGTCCCCCGTAATCCCGCGATGGCGCTTTGCCGGATCCGAACGGAGATCGACGATTCGTGAAACCGTCCTGGACCCCGCCGGAAGACATGGGTCACCGCGTGGTCGAATTCCCCGACCGGCCCAACGTCTGGATCGGCGCTCAGTCCATTGAGGAAATCCGCCGCAGGTACGCAGCCGGAAACGTGTATGCCTGTTCCTGGGCGGACGAGTCTCTTGCCAACGCGGAAAAATGGTCCGCCAAGCCCGATGCATGGTACCTGGATACCATCTGGCATCGGGAGCCGCGCGGCATTTATACCTGCGCCTGCCCCATCCATCCGTTTCGCGTACGGTATTACAGCTATTTCGACTGGACTCTGGATGATCCCTGGCGCCTCCACTGTCCGTATTGCAGGTCGGATGGCCGCGAATATGCCTACTATCCCAACCCCCGGTACCCAGACGACGGAGACGGCTGCTTTCCCACGGACCGGGTGTGGCGCGAGGACCACGACGAGGCCTGGAGCGACGCGCACGATGGAATCCCCTGGGACCACTGGGACGGCGAGGCCCACGGCTATGTAGAACCCACCAATGCCTTTTATTTCAAGGCCCTCTGCTGGATGAATTCCCTGCGGGCGTTATCCGGCCACGTACTCCATCGACTGGGCGAAGCCAGCCACGCTGCAAGGCTCAAATCCGACCCCGGAACGGCGAGCCGACACGCCCGCAAGGCCCGTGTCCTCCTCGTGACGCTAGCCAGAGCCTTCCTGGGCGACGCCTATCTTGCCGCACTCCTGGAAACCTCCGAAACGAATCTGCGGAAACGCCTGGCCGGTTTCTACGAGCACGGTACGCCCGCGAAATCCTATCCCGGGTATCGCCTTTACGCCCCGTTCGATCATATCGAGGGGGACCCTGAACGCCCGTTGAACGCGCCGGGTGACCGCTACGGCACCAAAGGCGCTTCCATTTACCCTGGCGTGTGGAACTGGAAAGCCAGCCTCGCCCAGAATCTCCTGTTTGGTTACAGCCTGATTGCCGGATCCTTCGAAGAAGCCGAGTCCGACCTGAAAGCAACCGCATTGCGCATCCTCACGTCCGTCGACGGCGATACCCTGAAACTGGGGGCTCGCGGCCGAAAACTCAAACGCGGCATTCTGGAATACACGCTGCACCCCTACGCGCTTGTCACAGGCGCGGACAACCTTTCCTCCTCTACCCAGATGCCCAGGCTCCAACTCGGGCGCATCGTCGGCGACGACCGGATCGTCGAAAACGTGGCCAGAGACATACTCTACTTTCTGCACAACTTCTTTACCGGCGACGGTCTGGGCAAGGAAGGCTCGCCCTCGTACACCAGTTGGGGAATCTCGGGCGTGATGGAGGCGATCCACGGCCAGCGGGGCGCATTTGACAGGACCGCCCCCTATTACGACGTGAAACTCAACGGGATCAACATGCTTTCCCTGCCCGTGTTCAAGCACGGTCTGGGGCAGTACCTCAAGACCTGCTTTCCCGACGGTCGCCCTATCGCCTGGGAGGATTGCGTCATCAGGGCCGCCATGCCCCTGGAGCAACTCGCCCTGGCCGAGACCCGCGGCGGCGGTATCCCGGATGACTACCGCGATTACCTCAACATCGATCCGGACGGCGATCCTGTCGTCTCGCTGAAACTCCCCATGCGCCTCCCGTCGCACCTGCTGGGCCAGAACCGCAAAGCCATCCTGCGCAGCGGCGAGGGCGACCGTGCCCGCACGCTTTCACTCGACTACACGGAGCGAGTCGGGCACTACCACATGGCGCCCCTCAACCTCACGCTCTATGCGGTAGGCCACGAACTGGCAACTGACCTCGGCTACATGGGATCCACCCACTTTATGACGGTGGATTGGATAAAGACCTTTCCGGCCCATAATTCCGTCGCCATCCGTACGCGGAACGGCGACCCGATGGGTACGGACAACCTGCGTGGAGACCTTCGGTTTTTTGTGGATCTACCCGGTTTCAAGGCGATCGACGCCGCCGAGGAGGACGCCGACGAGCTCGCCAAAGTCCCCGGGGCCGACCGCTACCAGCGCACCGTCGCCCTCATTGACTGTGGCGACGAAGAAGCCTACGTTGTAGACGTTTTCCGTGTCAGCGGCGGCCACCTGCACGACTGGACATTCCACTGCAACGGGCATCGATTTTCGACCGAAGGCGTCGACCTTAGTGATCGTCCGGACCCGACGGAGTCCCTCTACAATTACAGCGGCTTCACGTTCACGCCGTCCCGCCGCACCCCCCGGGCGGGCGCCTTGTGGGGCGCCCAGCGCGTTGCGCAACTCAGTACGGGTCGCAGCAACGGGCCGTGGACGGCAACCTGGGGAGACGTTGCCGAATACCCCGACCCGAAAGGCGCACCGGAAATCGACACGGACGCCTTTCTCAAATTACACATGCTCGACACACCCGGGTCAGAGATCATCGCCGGCACCGGTCCCGCGCAACGCTGGCTGGACAACCGCGACCTCGGGGAGCAGATGAAACTGGTCACTGTCCGCCGCCGCAACCGTCACCAGCCGAACGCCTTTCTGGCGGTCCACGAACCTTACCGTAAGACCCCGTTTATCGAACGGGCAAGCCCCCGTGCATGTAAAAACGGCGAGGCGGCCGGACTGCAAGTGACGCACCACAGGGGTACGGATCTGATTCTCAGCAACACCTCCGGCGCACCAGGTGAAATCTCCCACAGCGGGCGGGAACTGCGCAGCGACGGCGAACTCGCCTTCGCGTCATTCGATGCAAAGGGTCTCCGAACGCTGGCTCTGGTTGGCGGGACATTCGCGGAATCCGGCGGTCGGCGGGTCGAGCCCGGGCTCACGCTCGAAGGCATACTCACCGGATTCGACGACGTTGGGAAGTCTCTGACGATTCAGCCGGACGCCGCAATCGCGGATCCCGGCGAAATCTCGGAAAAAACCATCACCTTCCGCCATCGCGAACGCGCTTCCGCCTATACCATCCAATCCTGCGTACGCGATCCGGAGGGCACTTACACCCTTCAACTGGCCGGCTTTCCCCACCTTGCCGTCGGCTATCTGCTTGTCACCGCAGTGGAAAACGATCTTGCATGGGTTGAACCGCCCCCGGTGATCCAGGGAAAAGAAGACAACCTGAACATCTTCAAAGTACGGCCGGACCGAAGCCTTGCCTACCTGCAGCCTCTGGACGACCCGGTCCCGGCTGACATTCTGGACGAACGCGGAACCCGTATCCGCACCCGGTTCGCCCTGCGCCTCCACGCCGCCCAACATCTGTGCGCCGGCGATGAGGTCGCCTTTTCGGCTTTGCACCCGGGTGTGGATCGTTTCAGGATCTTCGGTTCGGGTCAGTGGCATCGGCGGGCTACCGCACGTGACAGCGGGCAGGATGCCGGCGAAAGATCCGCATCGTAGAAGACAGCCTTCCGCGGCGCGAATGTGCGGACTGGCAACCTGGTCCGCCGGCAAGCCGCAGTCGATGTACCCTCAATTCGTGCACCGCTGCTTCCTTCTCTGGGAAGCCGTTCCGGGAGAACGGACATGTCCAATCGACCATCTCGACTCACTATGGACCCTATCACGTTCGAAGTGATGAAGAACGCGCTGCTCAACGCCACCGAGGAGATGGCGTATACCATTCGTCGAACCGCGTACTCCACGAATATCAAGACCCGGGCCGACTTTTCCTGCGCCTTTTTTGACGCCTCGTTCCGGGTGGTCGCTCAGTCCTTTTCGCAGCCGCCGCATCTTTCATCCATGAAGACCGCGATTCCGAACGCCCTCCGGGAATACGGCGCGGAGAACCTCGAGGAAGGCGACGGCCTCGTCCTGAACGATCCTCACCGCGGAAGCAGCCACCTCAACGACATCGCCCTCATCGCGCCGGTCTTTGCCGGAAAGACCCGGCTCGGATACCTCGCCAACATGGCCCACCACGTGGACGTGGGGGGCAGCACGCCGTGCAGCCTGGGCGTAAACCGTGAAATCTACCAGGAAGGCATCATAATACCCCCCACGAAAATCATGCGGCGGGGGGAAATCGACGAGAACGTACTGGGCCTCATTCTGCAAAACGTGCGCGCCCCCCACGAGACCGGAGGCGATCTGCGAGCCCAGATGGGCGCAAACCTCGTGGGCGCGCGGCGCATCGCTGAACTGATCGACCGTTATGAAATCGGTCAGGTCGAGGCCTTCTTCGACGAACTGCTCGATTACACGGAGCGATGGGCGCGCCGCGAAATCGCCGCGCTGCCTGATGGTGTGTACAGGGCCGAAGGATTCCGTGACGGCAACGGATTCGACGACGATCCGATCAGAATTGCCGTTACCGTCCGAATCCGCGACGGGAGCGCCACGCTGGACGTCACCGGATCCGCGCCGCAGCAGACCGGCCCGTTGAACGCCACCCGTTCCAATACCCTCGCGGCCATCGCGGTGGTCATCAAGAGCCTGATCGATCCGCGTATCCTGGTCAACGACGGCCTGTACCGCTGCCTGGAGGTGGTTGGACCCGACAATACCGTTCTCACGGCCACGTGGCCGGCCGCCGTGGTTGGCGCGTGGGAACTGGCGCAACTCACGGCCGAACTCACCCTGACCTCCCTGCACGAAGTATTGCCCGAGAGAATACCCGCCTGCGGCAAGGGCATTATCTGCAATCTGGGTTTTGCCGGTAACGACCCGCGAAAAAAAGCGTATTACTGCTACATGGAAACCGTTGGCGGCGGCAACGGCGCCCGCCCCGCCAAAGACGGTCCCGACGCCATTCAGACGACCATCCACAACACGGAGAACGCGCCGATCGAAGAGGTGGAGATCAACTATCCCATCCGCTTCGCCAGCTACGGCCTCATCACCGACAGCGGCGGCGCCGGCCGGTTTCGCGGGGGACTCGGCATCCGGAGAGACTTTGAATTTCCCGACTGCGATACCACCTTTACCGTCCTCTCCGACGGCACGCGGTTTCCTCCATGGGGGCTCGACGGCGGTGGGGAGGGCCGTCCTGCCCGGTTCATCCGGGACCCTGAGGGCACTGCCGAAGCGTTGCCGTCGAAGGCCAGCATCACGGTTCCCAAAGGCGGCCGCGTAAGCGTGCAGACGCCGGGCGGCGGGGGTTACGGCCAACCGCAGGAACGCGACCCGGAGGCCGTCGTGCGGGACGTCCGGGCCGGGAAGATTACGCCGCGCGCAGCCCGTGAGACCTACGGCGTCGTCTACAATGCCGGCAACTGGACCGTAGACCTGAATGCAACCCGGGCTCTGCGACAACGTCTTCAGGGGAGTGCGATTCGATGAGCGAATCATACCGCATCGGAATCGACATTGGCGGCACGTTTACCGATGCCGTGGTGATGGAGGAAGAAACCGGCGATTTTCATCCCGTCAAGGTCTCATCGACTCCGGACGATCCCTCCCGCGCGTTCATGGAGGCGTATACGCGCGGCCTTGACAACCAGGGTCTCACGTCCGAACAGGTGCGCTTTGTGGTTCACGGCACCACAGTGGCGACCAACACGATCATCCAGCAAAAGGGCGCGCGGATAGGCCTGATCGCCTCCGAGGGCTTCAGCGATCTCTTTGAAATTGCCTGGCAGATCCGGCCCAACCTGTATGACCTGAATTACGACAAACCTCCTCCGCTCGTACTCCGGCACCTCTGCATCGGCGTACCCGAGCGCATTGACGCCCGGGGCACGGTACTTGTCCCTCTGGACGAAACCGCGGTCGATCGTGCCGCGCGTCAGTTGGAGAAAGACCGGGTTGAAGCAATTCTCGTCTGCTTCCTGCACGCCTACCGGGATCCCACCCACGAACGCCGGGCCGCACAGATCATCAGTGATGCATGTCCCGGGCTTCCCGTCTGCATCTCCTCCGACGTCTGCCCCGAGTACCGCGAATATACCCGCGCCAGCACAACCGCCGTCAATGCCGCGCTGCTTCCCGCGGTGGGCGCCTACGTGGAACGGCTGGAGGACCGGCTCGGGAAGGTGAACCCCGGCACCGGCCTGTTCCTGATGACCTCCGGCGGCGGCATCATCGCCTCCGGCACCGCCAGGCAGCAGCCCGTACAACTCATCGAATCCGGCCCGGCGGCCGGCGTCATTGCAGCGTCGTACATCGGCCAACTCGCCGGTTTCGACAACCTGATCGCGCTGGACATCGGGGGCACCACCGCGAAGGCCGCCCTCATTGAAAACGGCCAGCCGCGGCTTGCCGCCGAGTTCGAGGTTGGCGACGCCGCAGTCGCAACCACGACCAGAGACAAAGGCCAGGGGTATCCGGTAAAGACCCCGGTCATCGACCTCGTTGAAATCGGCTCCGGCGGCGGGAGCATCGGCCACGTCGATCCGGGCGGGGCGCTTGCCGTCGGCCCGCAATCCGCCGGAGCGGCGCCTGGACCCGCCTGCTACGGAAAAGGGGGCATGGAACCCACGCTGACGGACGCAAACCTCGTTCTGGGCCGCCTCAATCCCGATTATTTCCTGGGCGGCGAACTCCCCCTTGACACATCACTGGCAAAACGGGCGATCGAACGGCGCATCGCCACGCCCCTGGATCTGCCGGTCGAAGACGCGGCCGACGGTCTGATTGAAATCGCCAATGCCAATATGACGGGCATCCTTCAACTCGTTTCCGTGCAGAAGGGCGTGGACCCCCGTGGGTTCGTCCTGGTCGCCTTCGGGGGCGCGGGACCCGTCCATGCCGCTGCGCTCGCAAAGGCGCTGCAAATCGGCACCGTACTCGTACCGCCCAGTCCCGGTGTGACCACGGCGCTGGGTCTGCTCGTGACCGACCTGCGCCACGACTACGTCCGCACCTATATTTCAGGGACGGATGAACTGGACGTGTCCGGCCTGTCCCACATCTACCGCGAATTCGAAGCGGATGCGACCCGTCTGCTGTTGAGCGAGGGCGTTTCCCGTTCCGACGTCCAGTTCGTCCGGGAAGCGGACATGCGATATACGGGCCAGTCCTACGAACTTCGAGTACCGGTCGGCCGAATGTCGGACGACCTCCCCCGGAAATTGAACGCTGCTTTTTTTACAGCACACCGGCGTCAGTACGGGTTCGCAACGCGGGACGAGCCCACGGAAATTGTCAATGTCCGTCTCTGTGCCGTCGGCGCCGTTCCCCGCCCCAGCCGGCGGCAGGTTCCCGTGGGCGGGCCGTCCGCTCAGGCCGCCCTGAAGGCCGAACGCAACGTCCGCATGCCAGGGCACGCCGGTCGTGCGCCCGCCGCGATCTACGACCGGTATCGCCTGGAGGCGAACAACAACTTCCCGGGCCCCGCCGTCGTCGAGGAATTCGACTCCACAACGCTTGTTCCCCCAGGGTGTACCGTCAACGTCGACGACTACGGGAATCTCGTGATCGATGTCGGCTGATGAGGAATCGTAAATGGACCCGAACCTGGCAACATCGGGCATTACGTGGCAACTCGTTGTCTTCTGCGGGCTTTCTCTTTCAGTGGGTTGGGGCATCCGCGGTAACTTCGGCCATGAATACGGGGCGGCCATTCCGGGCGCGCTGGCGGCAATCGCGGCCGTGCTGGTTTCAGGGCGTCCCGACTGGCTGGCTCATGTTCATTACTTCGCCATGTTTGGCGCGCTCGGCTGGTCCTTCGGCGGAAGTATGTCATACATGGGCGTGGTCGGCTACACCCACTCCGGCCACCCAGCCTCTGTGCTCTACGGATTTGCCAACCTGTTCGTCATCGGCTTTCTGTGGGCTTTCATGGGTGGCGCAGGAACCGCGCTGCCGGTATTTCTCACCGGAGACAGGCTTGCGCTTTTTTTCACTCCGCTGGGGGCTTACACACGCCCTGTTCGGCAAACGCCACGTCGCCTTCGCCTTCCGCCATATCCGCTTCGGTGCGAACGCGACAACCGATGAGGAAGTCACGGCATCCGGAAAGCCCTGGAAATTGCATTGAGACCCGCGACGTCCACGGAATAGAGAGACCGCCGCGTACGCCAGGTAGCGAAAAATCCAGGGCGGAAATCCCGGCCTATGGACGCTGAACCTCCGGGGACGCCCGACCTCCCAACTGCCGTTTCCCGACAAGGCGGCGAAACCA
>LXNJ01001293.1_pt1 | contig 15131 bp, 12 predicted proteins | sample 809081 | NCBI WGS metagenome assembly LXNJ01 (sample SAMN04870510, study PRJNA318959) | sponge metagenome | biome: sponge; feature: marine sponge reef; material: water | host: Petrosia ficiformis | place: Greece: Milos, Mediterranean Sea | collected 2013-05-29 | depth 5-7 m
TCCGCTCGCCGTTCCAGAACCCGCCGCGGTTTACGCCGGCCCGGAGCGAAACCGCGCGGCGACTCGCCGTCCGGGCGCGAAGCTGAACCTCCCAGTTGGTGTACTCCCCGCCTTCGATGTCGACGCCGTCGCTGACCTCGAATCCGTTATCCAGATACTCGTACACTCTACTCGCCTCGACCGAGATGTTGTCGCCGCTCTCAAAATCGAATTCCAGCAGGCCAAGGTCCCAGGTTTCTTCTTCCACAACCCCGCTCCCCAAGCCCCACAGCCGCCTGTACTGGGCCGAGAATTGCAGTTGCCGGAGCCAGCTGACCGCGGGCCGCGGTGCCCACGCGAATCGCGGCTCGACCCGCCGGAAATCGTTCCGCGTAACAAACCCCACGGCCGGGCTGTAGTCGTCGCCGAACTCACGGTACGAAAGGTGCCACTGCCAGATGTCGTTGGGGAAATTGAACCGGAAACCCCGCGCCGTCAGATCCCCGAGCGTTTTCTCGTCTTCGGAGTCGTGGTTGGAGTTCCACACGTAGAACGCCTCGATTTCGAAGTTGTTGCCACCCGGAAAGTTGGATGTCTTGAAATCGATGTCCATTCCCGCCGTGTGCCGGTCGGCCGGGACCACCCCCAGCGAATCGGCCGCGGTCGCGCGCCGTGTGTAAATGGCTCCGACCGCCGACTGTTCCAGGATCGGAACCCGGACCCGGGCTACCGAAAACGCCTCGCGTTCCACCGTGCCTTGGTCCTCCGCAAGCGTGTGGCTCCCCGTGCCCATCTGGTAGAACCCCAGGTCCGCGCCCTCCACCTGCCCCGTCAGGCGCAGTCCGTAGTTGATGGGAATCTGCTCGCCCCCGGAGATGCCGATTCTGCGGGAAAAGAAGGGCGAGGGACCACTTCTGGGCGCAAAGCTGAACACCCCCGAACCCTCCAGGAAGAAACTCCGTCTCTCGGGAAACCGCAGCGGAAACCGGGTGAGGTTGACCCGCCGCTGGTCGCTCTCAACCTCGGCAAAATCGGTGTTCAGGCTGAGCGAGGCCCGCAGCCCCGGCGTGATGCTGTAACTCAGATCAAGGCTGGCGTCGCCCGGATAAGTGTCAACGGGATCCGAGTCGGGCTGGTTCCGCCAACTGCCGATGCCCGACAGTCGCGCCTCCACGCCCACTCCCTGCGACATCCCCGCAAGGCCGGTCAGGCTGCCCGCGAAAACGAGCCGGGTTAGCCCTTCGTTGCGCCGCCACCCGCGCCACAGAATCTCTTCGTTGTGCCTGCGAATTGACCGTTGGAAGTTGATTCCCCAGGTATCGCTCGCCGGATCGAAATTGAGCGTCCTGAACGGGACCGCCGCCTCCAGAGACCATCCGTATTCGCCGCGGGAGGTGCGGACTTCCCAAATCCCGTCCCAGCTGCGGTTGACGCCGCCAAAACCGCCGCCGCCCCTGCCTCCGCCGCCTCCGATAATTCCGTCGCTCAGGACGCCGGCCGCGTTGGTCTCGAAGAAATACCCGGTCCGCCCGTCACGGAAAGTATCGAGCACCCATGCGAATCTGTCGTCGGTGAACAACCACGCGTCGCGCTCGCGCTGGTGGGCAAGCACCTCCCGCGGATCATCGTGAATGATGGCGGCGATGTAGAGGTTCCTGCTGCTGTAGGCGACCCAAACCTCGGTGAGCTGCGAAGGGGTCCCGCCCTCAACTGGTTCCTGCTGGCTGAACCCGGAAATCGCAAGCGCCCGGCCCCATGCCGGTTCGTCCAGGACCCCGTCCAGCCGAATCCGCTCGCCGTCCGCCAGAGGTTCGGCCTGTACCACATCGGTCTGTCCGCCCGCCGTCCGTTCGGGGCCCGGCGCCGCCGGAGATTCCTGCGCCTGACCGACCGCCGCTCGGAACAGAAGAGCGGAGAGAACAAGGGCACCCGGCGCCAGCGTTCCAACCGCGCCCCGCGAGCCGGGGAGGAGTTTGTTGTTCATGCCGAATCAACGGTTGGGGAGGACCTGACGTTGAACCTTATATTGCCCGCTTGGGTTACACGGTCAACCTCTTCGCGAACCCGGGAGACGGAAATGCGTGGCGGACACTATGCAGGGGCGGTTCTGTTGGCGGCTGTGCTGGGATGGTCCTGTGGCGGTGGTGAAGAAGCCGAGGAAGAAGAAGCGACTGACGAAGCCATGGCCGGGGAGAAAATGACCATGGCCGAAGGCGGGGCCGCCGGGGGCGGAGTCAGGGTCTGGTTCGCGGAGCCCGCGGACGGTGCCAACACCGGCCCCGATGTTCGGGTTGTCCTTGAGACCGAGGGCATCGAGATCCTCTCGATCACGCCGCCGGTTCCCGGAACGGGGCATCATCACATCTACGTGGACGAAGATGTTGCCGCCTGGAACAGGGTGATCCCCTCCGACAACCCCATGATCATCCACAAGGGTGACGGCACATCAGAGCACCTCTTGGAGGGACTGGAGCCCGGCGAACACCGGCTCATCGCCGTTGTAGCGAATCCGGCGCACATCCCGCTGGACCCGCCCGTGGCGGACACGGTCACGATCACTGTCGCCAACTAGTCCCGGGCAACCGACCGGGCGAAAAACCTGTCATATCACGCGGCAGATCACCATGAATTGAGTTTGATCGTGAGGGGGGTTCCGCGGTAGGACAATGAGCGGCGACATCGAAGTAATCCAGGCAAGAATCGAGCAGGAGAGCGCTTTCGTGGAGCGCCTCCTGTCCGAGATAGCCGGTGTGATCGTGGGCCAGAGTCATATGGTCGAGCGGCTGCTGATCGGGATGCTGGCGGGAGGGCACGTTCTGATGGAAGGGGTGCCAGGGCTGGCCAAGACGCTGACCGTGCGAACGCTGGCGGACGCGCTCAGTACCGGTTTTCAGCGTATCCAGTTTACGCCCGACCTGCTGCCCGCCGACCTGATCGGGACGTTGATCTACGATCCCCGGGGCGGCGACTTCAAGACGAAGAAGGGGCCGATCTTCTCGAACATCATCCTGGCCGACGAGATCAACCGCTCGCCGGCCAAGGTGCAGTCGGCCCTGCTGGAGGCCATGCAGGAGCGAACCGTCACCATCGGAGACGCCACATACCCGCTGGAAGAGCCCTTTCTGGTCCTGGCCACCCAGAACCCCATCGAGCAGGAGGGCACCTACCCGCTGCCCGAGGCGCAGGTCGACCGATTCATGCTGAAGCTGCGGGTGGACTATCCGAACAAACGCGAAGAGCTGTCAATCCTGCGGCGCATGTCCGGCGGAAGCGTGCCGTCTGCGAAACCCGTCGCGACTTCCGACGAGATCCTCAGCGCCCGCCGGGCCGCCAACCTGATTTACATGGACGCGCAGGTGGAGCGTTATATCGTCGAACTGGTGTTTTCGTCGCGTGAACCGGCCGGACACGGTCTGGCCGACCTGACCGACCTGATCGCATACGGGGCGTCTCCCCGGGCCAGCATTTGCCTGGCGCGGGCGGCCCGGGCACACGCGTTCCTGCGCCGCCGGGGTTACGTGACCCCGGAGGATGTCCGGTCGGTGGCCCCCGACGTGCTTCGGCACCGCGTGCTGGTCACCTACGAGGCCGAAGCGGAAGAGATCTCGAGCGACGACCTGGTGGGTCGCATCCTTGACACGATCGAGGTTCCCTAGGCCATCGACGGTGGTGGTTTGATTGCGCGCGAGATTCTTCGACACGTTCGCCGCATCGAGATCAGGACCCGCGGACTGGTCAACGATGTGTTCTCCGGGGAGTACCACTCGGTCTTCAAGGGGCGCGGGATGAGCTTCGCCGAGGTCCGCGAGTACACCCACGGCGACGACATCCGCAGCATCGACTGGAACGTCACCGCCCGGACCGGCGCCCCTCATGTGAAGGTTTTCGAGGAAGAGCGCGAGCTCACCGTAGTGCTGGCGGTGGACGTCAGTGCCTCGGGCAGCTTCGGCACGCGGGAACGCGTGAAGGGAGAGCTGGCGGTCGAGGTTTGCTCGCTCCTGGCGTTCAGCGCAATCAAGAATAACGACAAGGTCGGCCTGCTGATATTCAGCGAGACCCCCGAGAAGTTTGTGCCGCCCCGCAAGGGCCGTCGCCACGCGCTGCGAGTGCTCCGGGAGATGCTCTACCACAAGCCCGCGGCCCGGGGAACCGACATCAGGACCGCGCTGGAGTACTTGTCCAAGGTGTTGAAACGCCGGGCCGTGGTTTTTCTGGTCTCGGATTTCGCTTCGGCACCGTTCGACCGGGCCCTGGCGGCCGCTGCCCGGCGGCACGACGTGATCGCTTTCCGGGTGACCGATCGTCACGAACGCACGCTGCCCAATGTCGGGATGCTGGAATTGCTGGATGCCGAAACGGGCGACCAGATGTGGGTTGACACGTCCGGCAAACGGTTTCGGCGGGCGTTTGAACAGACGGTCGCGCTTGCGCGGGCCGAGACCGACGAGGTGTTCAAACGGTCGGGCGTGGATTTGGTCGATCTGAGTCCGGGTGAGCCCTACGTCCGGCCCCTTATGCGGTTTTTCCGCGAACGGGCGGCGCGCGCGTGAGGCCGGCCGGTGGCGACGCGCTGGCGGCGCTGACTGCGTTGGCCGGTGCTCTGGCCCCCGGCGTGGCCGGGCAAGCCGCGGAGCCTTCGTCTCAAGCCGCGGAACTCGCGATTACCGTTCGGGCCGATACCACCGCGATGCACCTTGGGGATCAGCTGATTCTGAGCTTCCTGGTGGACCATCCTCCCGGTGCCGAAGTGCTGTGGCCCGACACGTTCGGCGTGGCACCGTTTGAGGTTGCACACGTGGCGTTCCGGCCCGTCGCGCCAGACCGGACCGAGGCGCGGATGACCGTGACCGCCTTCGAGCTGGGGGAACTGGAATTCCCACCGGTCGAGGTGCTGGTCGTGGATTCCCCCGACACCATACGCTTGGTTTCGGGCGCTGTCGGGATCGGCGTGATGAGCGTCGGCCTGGACGCCGGAGACACTCTTCGCGATGTGCGCGGTCCGCGGTCGATAGCCCGAAACTGGCTTTTGGCGTGGCCGTGGGCCCTGCTTCTGCTTGCGGTGGTGGGGGGGGGCCTGTTCCTGAGACGCTGGCTTCTCCGGCACCGCTCGGCAAACGGCGCCCGCGGCCCTTTTGCGCCGGCCGTCCCCGCCCACGAGGCGGCGCTCTCGGCTCTGGACCGGTTGGAGCAGTCGCCGCTCGTCCAGCGGGGGCGGATCAAGGAGTTTCACATCGAAGTGTCCCAGATCTTCCGCCAGTACATGGAGGACGGCTTCGACGTGGGCGCGCTGGAAATGACCACGGGCGAGGTCATGGATCGGCTGCGCCGGGCCGGGGGCCGCCGGGTGAACCGCCTCCAGGACGAACACCACCGCATCCGGTCGTTTCTGCAATCGTGCGATCTGGTCAAGTTCGCCAGGCACCGCCCCGGGGCCGCAGCCTGCGGAGAGAGGCTGGTGCAGGCCAGGCAGCTGGTGCTGGCCACGGCGCCTCCTCCCCCCACGGAAGAGACGGCCGACGAGGTGGCCGGAAAGGCAGCCGCGGCATGACCATGCTTCGATTCGAAGACCCCTGGTTCCTGCTCCTGCTGGTACCCGCGGTGCTGCTTGCACTGAGGCCCGTGTCTCGTTCGCTCAGGCCGGGGGGTGCCGTCAGGTACAGCGGGTTCGACCTGCTTCGGAGGGCTGGTGCCGAGAAGACGGGCCGGCGCCGACACCTTTTGCTCGCGATGCGGCTCACGGCCGTTGTTGCCCTTGTGGCGGCCATGGCCCGGCCCCAGAGCGGGGCGTCGAATTACTCCGTCCGTACCGAAGGTGTCGACATCATTCTGGCGATAGACATTTCCAGTTCGATGCTGGCCGAGGATCTGTCGCCCAACCGTCTGGAAGCCGCCAAGCAAGTGGCGTCGTCGTTTGTTCGGGCCAGGCCTGACGACCGTATCGGCCTGGTCGTGTTCGGCGGCGAAGCGTTTACCCAGGCCCCACCGACTCTGGACCAGAACGCGCTGGAGTTTCTGCTGGCCGAACTTGACGTTTCCATGGCTCCCGATGGGACCGCCATCGGCCTCGGGCTTGCGACCGCCCTCAAGCGGCTCGAGAACAGCACCGGCGAGTCGAGGCTGGTCTTGCTGCTGACCGACGGCCAGAATAACCGGGGGGAGATCGACCCGCGCACCGCCGCACAGGCAGCACAAGCCCTCGGGGTGCGCGTATACACCATCGGCGCGGGGTCCGACGGGCCGGCACGCATCCCCGTCGATGACCCGGTGTTCGGTCGGCGGTACGTAACCGGCAATTTCCAGATAGACGAAGAAACCCTGCGCGACGTGGCCGAAATCACCGGAGGGCGGTACTTCAGGGCCACCGACAACCAGAGCCTTGCCCGCATCTACGCAGAGATCGATCAACTTGAGACCTCGGAGGCCGATACCGAAATCTACACGGTCTACGCCGAGCTCTTCCACTTCCCGCTGGCGGCAGGTCTTTTCTTGCTGACTGGGGCGGTTTTGCTGGGTCAGACCTTTTTGCGACGGCTTCCGTGAGCAGGGCAAATTAGCGTGTTCCGTTTCGCGTCCCCCGTCTGGCTGGCCGCGGTTGCGCTGGCGCCTTTGTTCGCACTGCTCTACTGGCGCGGTGCAGCCGGCCGGCGGCGGGCGCTGGAGAGGTTTGCGGACTCGCAGTTGGTTGCCCGGCTGACCGGGACGCTTAATCCCCGGGCCCGGCTGGTTCGGAGGGCTCTCGTAGTCTGCGCGGGTGCCCTCGCGGGTCTGGCCGCCGCCCAGCCCCAGTTCGGGACGCGAGTGGAAACCGTCCGGCGCGAGGGTGCCGACATCATGATTGCCCTGGATCTCTCGGTTTCGATGTTGGCCGAAGACGTATCGCCAAACAGACTCGGGCGTGCGAAACTCGAAATTCAGAGAATTCTCGGCGCTCTTGACGGAGACCGCGCCGGCCTTGTGGCTTTTGGCGGGCAGGCGTTCGTGCAGAGTCCCCTGACCTCGGATTACGCCGCGGCCCGGTTGTTCCTGGGGGCGATGGATACCGATCTGATGCCCGTGCAGGGAACTGACATAGGCGCTGCCGTGCAACTGGCTCTGGAGGCGCTTCGAAACGCCTCCCGGCAGGGGGGTCAGGGCGCCTCGACCAGCCCGGCGAACCAAGCGCAGAGAGTCATTGTCCTCATTACAGACGGTGAGGACCACGAGGGAGGCGTGGACCAGGCCGCGGCGATGGCCCGGGCAGCCGGGGTAGAGATTCACGCCGTCGCCATCGGCACGGAATCGGGGCTGCCGATCCCGGAGTTCACGGCTTCCGGCAGCAGGCGCGGGTTCAAACGCGACGAGTCGGGTGCGGTGGTAACGACCCGCGTCAATCCGGGCATGCTTGAATCGCTGGCTGTGCCAACGGGCGGACGCGTGTACCGGAGCGGAGCGGGCGGAACGCAGCTGACCGAGTTGTTGGAAACGATCCAGGGCCTTCGAGCTGGTGAGGACGACGAACGGCGAGTGACCGTGTTCGAGGAGCAGTTTCAAGTGTTCTTGGGATTTGCCCTGTTGATGTTGATGGTGGAGGGAGTGGTTCCCGACAGGCGGTGCTCAAGACAGGATCACGAAGAATGGGGAGGAGGTTCGCATGATTCGCACGGGTCGCGGGACCGGGGCTGAGCGAGATTGCTCGCGTGGCGACTCCCTGCCCGCTTTCCGGAGGGTGCTGGGGGCGGCGGTCGTGTCCGCCGTGGTGCTTTCGGGCCCAGTGCCCGCGGCGGTCGCCGGGCAGGCGGGTCGCGCCGCCAACGAAGAAGGCAACCGGCTTTACGGCGAAGGCCGTTTTGACGAAGCGCAGGCCCGGTATCTGGACGCGCTGCGCGAGGCCCCCCAGTCGGACGTCGTCCGGTTCAACAACGGCGCGGCCCTCTACCGCCAGGGAGATTACCAATCGGCCCTTGAGGCATGGGGCGAGGCGGTTGCCTCGGGAGATCCGGAACTGGCGAGCGACGCCTGGTACAACGCTGGGGGTGCCCTGTACCACTCCGGTCAGCTGGCCGAGAGCGCGGAAGCCTACAAACAGGCCCTGCGCGCAAATCCGTCGCACGCCGACGCCAAGCACAACCTGGAACGCGTGCTGGCCATGCTCCAGCGACAACCTCCGCGGCAGCAAGATCAGCAGCAGGGGGAGCAGGAGCAGGATCAAGAAGAAAAGGAAGACCAACGGGGACAGCAGGACCAGCAAGACTCCCGGCAGCAACAACAGCCCGAACAGTCAGAATCTGACGAACCCCACCAGCGGGACCAGCAGTCGGGCCAGCAGCAGCCGCCGGAGCAGGAAGACCCGCGGGAAGACCAGGACTCGCCCCAGCCCCGCGAAGGCGAGATGACGCGCGAAGAGGCCGAGCGGCTCCTGGATGCAATTGAAGAAGACCAGGACGAAGTGAACCGTCGCCCCCGGACCGACGCCCGCGGGGTGCGCCCCCGCAAAGACTGGTAGCGAATGATTTCTGCGTCCGGGCCGGGAGCCGTCCGCCTCGCATGCCTTGCGATTTCGCTGGGTGCCAGCCTTGCCGGCGCGACGGGTGCGTGGGCGCAGGACGTGTCTGCCTACGCATACACCGACCCAGCCCGGGCGCGCCCGGGCGATCTGTTCTCGGTGATCGTGAACGTTTCCGGCGTACAAAGTCTGGAGGAGTGGCCCGCGGCACCGGACCTCTCTCCCCATGCCAGCTACCGGGGCAGCAGCAGCTCGACTTCGTTTCAAATGTCTGGCGGCGTCACAATGATGTCGGTCGAAGTCCGCTTCCGGTACCAGGCCATTCGGGAGGGCGCGTTTGAGATTGGGTCCCTTCAAATGCGCGCTGGCGGGCAGGCGTTGTCCACGGATCCGGTTGAGTTTTCGGTTCTGGCCCAAGCCGCTCCGCCAAGCAGCGGTTCGGCCGCGGGCCCCGGTGCCGCCGGTGGTCAGCCCGCCGTTGGAGCTGCGCCGGGCGGCGACGGGGAGGGCCTGCCAGAACTGTTCATGCTTGCCGAACCGGCTCGCACGCAGGTGCTCGTCAACGAACCCGTGCTGTTGGAGTACCGGTTGTTCACCCGACGCGACGTGGACAGCTACAACTTCACCGACCTGCCCCCCTACACCGGATTCTGGGTAGAGGAACTGGATCTCGCCGGCCCGCTTCAGGTAGAGAGGGTTCAGCGCGGCGGCATTCAGTACGCATCGGCCGTGGTGCGGAGGACCGTGCTCTTCCCGACAAGCACCGGACGCAAAACTCTCGAACCACTCTCCATGGAAGCCAGGGTGAAGGATTCCAGCAATCCCTTCGGGGGCCTGGGTTCTTTCGGCAGCTCGCTGTTCAGCCGCACCGCGCCGGTGGGGGTAGCCACGCCTCCGGTGGAGATCGACGTGCTGCCGCTCCCCGAAGCCGGGCGGCCGCCCGATTTCACGGGCCTCGTTGGCGACCTCGCTGTCGCGGCCGAACTCGACCGTGACAGCGTGGCCGCCAACGAGGCCGTCACCCTGACGGTGCGCGTGCAGGGCCGGGGTAACATGCGCGGCCTCCCTGCCCCGTCTATCAACTTCCCCGCCACCGTTGAGGCGTTCCCCCCGGAGACATCCGAAACCCTGATCGGTGGCGAGCGTGGCCTTTCCGGTTCCAGGCGATTCGAGTTCGTGCTGGTCCCCCGGGAACCGGGGTTGATCACGATCCCGGCCGTTCAAATGGGTTATTACGACCCCGATGCCGACGAATACCGGGTCGCCCGGGCGCCCGCATCACGGCTGGTCGTGACGGGTGGCGCCGCGGGTGCGGCAGGCGGGGGTGAAGGGCGGACCCGGACCTCCATCGAAACCCTGAGGGACGACATCAGGTTCATCAGCCTGCAGACCGGACGGTTTCGCGGGCCCGGCGATTCGCCCGTTGGCGGCGCTGTGCTCTGGGCCGCCCTGCTTGCCCCCGCCGCGGTGGTCGCGGGTGCGGCTGGACTCAGGCGGCGGCGCGACCGGCTGGGCGCCGACCGCGCCGCCCACCGCGACCGCAGGGCCTCCAAAAGAGCCCGACAGCGGCTCGCCAGAGCCCATGCGCTCATCAAAGAAACCGATTCGCGCGGTTGCTTTGCCGAGGCTTCGGCGGCGCTGGAGGGGTTCGCGGCAGACAAACTGGATGTGGCCGTGGCCGGTCTGGTTCGGTCAAAGCTCCCCGATCAGCTGCGCGGGCGCGGGGCATCCGGCGCAACGACCGACCGGTTCGTTGCACTTCTGGAAGAGTGCGACCGGCAGCGTTTTGCCCCCGGCACGCCTGGCACGTCACGGCAGCAGGACGTTCTCCGCGACTGCCGGAAGGTGCTGTCCGACCTTGAGCGGGAAACGCGCCGGTGAGCCGGGCGTTTGGGCTCGCCCTCACCTGGGCCGCCTTAGCGGGACTCGCCCCCGCGGCGAGCAGCGCCCAGCCGGATCCTCTCGGCCAGGAGCAGCCCCCGGCGCTCGGCCAGGACAACGCGGAAGCCCTGTTTCACGAAGGGAACCGGCTCTATCAGGCCGAAGACTACTCCGGGGCGCTGAGCGCCTACCTGGCCGTGCAAGTCACCGGACTCTCCAGCCCCGCACTCGACTACAACATCGGCAACGCCCACTTCAGGCTGGGCAAGTTGGGGAGGGCCATCCTGCACTACGAGCGGGCTCGCCGCGCGGCGCCCGGCGACGAGAACATCCGCGCGAACCTGGTGCTGGCCCGTTCTCTCACCGCGGATGACATCATTCCGCTGCCCGAGTTCTGGGTAGTCCAGGCCGTCCGCTGGGTCGTTAACCTCGCGCCGAGACCCCTCTTGATTGGAGGCGCGCTGGGAGGGTATGCCGCGGCCTGCGTTCTTTTTGCCGTGGTCCTCTTGGCACGCCGGGCGGGGCGGTGGGTACGTCCCCTTGCCGCAACAGCTTTGGCGGCCGCCGCACTGACGGGAGCCAACCTGGCGGTCAGAGAACTGGGCATGGCACAGACCGAACGGGCCGTGCTCCTCGCGGAGTCGGTTCCCGTTCAGAGCGCGCCTTCGGACGATCCCGCGCTGCGCCTGTTCACCATCCACGAGGGCGCGGTGGTGCGTATCGACCGCAGGGCCGACGGGTGGCTTGAGATCGTGCTGGAAGACGGGCAGGTGGGCTGGATCCCTGCCGACACCGCCGAAACCATCTGATTCCCCTGAGGTTTGCGCCGCCGGCGCCTCTTCCGGCATCTTTGCCCCGCCAATGAAGAGCACGCACGGGTTGACTCATTCGAGACGGTGGTTCCTTGGGGCCGGAGCAGCGGGCGCGGGCGGGGCGTGGCTTGCTTTGCATGCCCCCGTTTTCAGGGCGGCCGCCCTCCAGGCACGCGAGGCTGCGGCATCGGGCAGCCCACTGGCATCCCTGACCTCTCACGAATTCACCGAACTGGAAGCCATTGCGGCCCGCATCATCCCTGAGACCGATACCCCCGGTGCGCGCGAGGCTGGAATCGGTCGTTTCATCGACCAGGCGTTCGCCTCGTTCCGCGCCCCGGACCTGCCGGCGGCCCGGCGGGGGCTTTCCGAGCTGCAGGCGCTCGTCGCAGCCGCGGGCAGCGCCGGCGAACCCGCCGGAGCGGACACGACCGACCCTGGCGGCAACAACGCCCCGCTGTTTTCGGAGCTTTCCCAACAGCGCCAGGACGATCTGCTGAGCCGCATTGAGGGGAGCGAGTTTTTCGAGCTTGTCCGGTGGCTGACGGTGGTCGGCACGTTCGCCCTCCCCTCCTACGGAGGGAATCAGGACCAGATCGGCTGGCGGATCCTGGGGTTCGACGACCGGCACACCTGGGTGCCGCCGTTCGGTGCCTACGACGGGGAAACCGAAGGTGGGTAAGCCGGTGCCGCTCTCACTGGCCCCGGGCCGGCACGGGGGCGTGCGTTACCAACGGCGCCAAGAAGTTGATTTTGTGATCGTCGGCTCGGGATCGGCCGGCGGTATTCTGGCCCGCGAACTCTCCGTGGCCGGGTTTTCTGTCGTCGTCCTTGAACAGGGACTCTACCGGCGGGCGGAGGACTTCGAACACCATGACGATTTCGCCACGATGGTCAAGACGCCTGACCGCGCCCTGACGGGTTCGCTGGACGATGACCCCCAGACCTTCCGCGCATCGGAACACGAGGTTGCCGCAAAGGCCACGGGAGGGCCGGTCGCCAACTACGCGCGCACCGTGGGCGGGAGCAGCGCCCATTTCACCGGCAATTTCTGGAGACTCCGGCCCCTCGATTTCAAGGAGCGCAGCCTTCTGGGAGACATTCCGGGGACCGGTTTCGCCGACTGGCCGATCGCCTACCAGGAACTCGAGCCGTATTACACGAAGGTCGACTGGGAGATTGGGGTGTCGGGCGAGCCGGGGCCTTTTGACCCGCCAAGATCGCAGCCCTATCCCCTGCCCCCCCTCCCCGTCAAGTCATCCGGCGTTCTGTTTGAGAAAGGCTGCCGGGCCCTGGGCCTTCACCCGCAGGCTGCCCCGATGGCCATTCTGTCGCGCAACTACAACGGGCGCAGGCGGTGTTACCACTGCGGGTTCTGCCTCGGGTTCGGGTGCGAGTTTGGGGCCAAGTCGTCCACTCTGTTCACCACGATCCCCGAAGCCGAGGCCACCGGGCGGTGCGAGATCCGCACCGGCGCCACTGCTTGCCGGGTCCCAACCGATGACGACGGGCGGGTAACGGGCGTCGCCTACTTCGACTCTGACGGGCGCGAACACCTGCAGCGTGCCCGGGCGGTAGTGCTGTCGGCCAACGGAGCCGAGACCTCCCGGCTGTTGCTGATGTCCGAGTCATCCCGATTCCCCCACGGCCTGGCCAACTCCAGCGGTCTTGTCGGAAAGTACCTCATGTTCAACGGGGGCTCGTCGGCGAGGGCGGTTTTCGACGAACCGCTCAACGAGTTCAAGAGCGTGCAGGTTACCCGCATCGCGATGGACTTCTACGAGACCGATCCGGAGCGGGGGTTCTACGGAGGAGGAGGCATCGACGGACGATGGATCGACTTCCCGGTCACGTTCGGCCTGGGTGGGCTGCCGCCGGATGCTCCGCGGTGGGGTGCCCGGTACAAGCGCATGCTGGGCGAGTACTTCAACTACACCATGGACATGACCACGCACGCCACGTCGCTGCCCGTCGCCTCCAACAATGTCACGCTCGACCCGACGCACAAGGACGTATACGGCCGGCCCGGGATCCGCATCACCTACCGCGACCATGATGACGACCTGGCAACCATGCGGTTTCTGCGCGACCGGGGGGCGGAGGTGCTGGAAGCCGCCGGGGCCAGGCGAGTGTGGAAACAGCCTGTCCGGCCCCAGACCAGCACCGCGCACCTGCTGGGCACGTGCCGCATGGGCGACGACCCCGCGGCCTCGGTGGTGGATCGGTACCACCGGGCGCACGATGTGCCGAACCTGTTCATCTGCGACGGGTCAAGCATGGTCTCGTCCAGCCGGGGTCAGCCCACCATGACCATCATGGCCCTGGCGTTCCGGGCCGGTGAACACATCGCCCGTTTCGCCAGCCAGGGAGACATCTAGCTTTCTAGCCTAGCCGACCAGAAAACTCCCCGGCCGGCCAGAGCGATTAGCCCCGGCCTGCCTCCGCCGCGGTCCTGTCCAGCGCCCCGCGGAACTTCTCAAACAACTCGTCAACCTCAGCGCGCGAAATCGTGAGGGGGGGCGCCGCACACATCACATCGCGCATGTTGCGGATCACCACGCCCTCTTCCCAGCAGAGCTCGTGGCAGAGCGCCGCCACCGTTCCCTGGGGATCGAACAGCGCCCGCGACTCCCGGTCCGGTGAGAGTTCCACGGCCAACAGCATGCCGCATCCCCGCACCTCCCCGACCAACGGGTGGTCGCGCAGTTCCGCGGCCCGCCGGTGGAAGTAGGGACCGATATCGTCCCTCACGCGCTCGGGAAGCTTCTCTTCTTCAATGATCCGCAGGTTCTCCAGGGCCACGGCCGCCGACACCGGGTGCCCGGAATAGGTGTAGCCGTGCGGAATGGCCCCGCCGTCTTCCAGTGCCGCGAAAATCGGGTCGCTCAGAATCACACCCGAGATCGGGCAGTAGCCAGAGCTCAGGCCCTTGGCGATGGTCATCACGTCGGGCTGGATGTCGAAGGTCTCCGACCCGAACCAGCGCCCCGTCCGCCCAAACCCGGTAATCACTTCGTCGGCAACCAGCAGGATGTCACGCTCGCGACAGATCCTCTGTACTTCCGCCCAGTAACCCGCGGGCGGGGGAATGACGCCGCCGGCCCCCTGCACCGGCTCGCCGATGAACGCGGCCACCTTGTCGGGCCCGAGTTCATCGATCTTCGCCTCCAGTGCGGTCGCGGCGCGCATCCCGAGCTGGTCCGGGGTCTCGCCCTCCTCGGCAAAGACAAACCAATAAGGGGGCATGATGTGAGCGAACCCGGGCAGGGGAAGCCCGCCCACTGCGTGCATCGCATCGAAACCACCCAGGCTCGCGGCGGCCATGGTGCTGCCGTGGTAGGCATAGGTCCTGCTGATGAACGTGGTCTTCTCCGGCCGTCCCTTCAGGTCCCAGTAACGCCTGATCAACCTCACCACGGTATCGTTGGCCTCTGAACCGGACGACGAGAAAAACACGTGCCGGAGGTTGCCGGGGGCCAGCTCGCTGAGCCGCTCGGTCAACCGGATCGTGGTGGTAGGGGCCGAACGGAAGAACGTATTGTAATAGGGTAGCTCCTCCATCTGCTTGCGGGCCGCCTCTACAAGTTCCCGCCTGCCGTAGCCCACGTTAACGCACCAGAGCCCGGCCATCCCGTCCAGGATGCGCCGCCCATCGCTGTCGATGAGGTAACAGCCCTCCGCTCCCTTTACTACCCGGGGGCCCTTTTCCTTGAGGATCGCCGGATCGACGAACGGATGGACGTGGTGACGCCGGTCGGCTTGCTGCCACGCAGCGGTATCTCGCTGCGCCGGGGCCGTCACGGGGGCCGCGCTCACTCGGTGGGTTCGAGACGGACGATGGTGGTGGCCTCTTCCGACCTGCTGTCGATGGCCAGGTAGACAAAACCGTCGGGCCCCTGCCTGACGTCGCGGACCCGGCCAATCCCGCTGACCACGGTTTCACTGGCGGTGACCGTCTCACCGTCCAGGGTCAGCAA
>LXNJ01001294.1_pt1 | contig 15128 bp, 11 predicted proteins | sample 809081 | NCBI WGS metagenome assembly LXNJ01 (sample SAMN04870510, study PRJNA318959) | sponge metagenome | biome: sponge; feature: marine sponge reef; material: water | host: Petrosia ficiformis | place: Greece: Milos, Mediterranean Sea | collected 2013-05-29 | depth 5-7 m
TGCCGATTTCAAAGCGCGTGTTGCTTTGGCGGCGATTCGTGAGCGCGAGACGTTGAAAGAGCTTTCGGTTCGATTTGAAGTGAGCCCGATTGTGATCTCGCGATGGAAGAAAGAGTTTTTAGAGAATGCATCGCATGCTTTTGGGGTTGAAAAGCCCGTGAAGAAGGAAGTAGAGACCGAGAAGCTCTTGAAGGCTTACCCTAGTTAGTAACACTTTAAAAGTGGAGTGATTTAATCCTACGAAAATCATCTCAACTTCTCTAAACACAAAATACTTCAAGCAATTTGTTGATCATTCAACCAAATACACAAAAAACAGGACAATCCCCAAAGCATAAATAAAACCCGGACTTGCCGGGTTTTATTTTATCCTTCAAAAATTACGTGATTCTGTATGACCCACTTTTCATCTTCTTTTACAAGACGAATATTTAAAAGCTTATTGTCTGGCATCACTTCAATTTGAACTCTCACAGAAGTAGGGTTATTCCAATCTAATGTAAAGTCACCAAGTACAACGTACTGTTTGTTTTTTTTCAGTTTATCCTTTCCAAGAATCACAGCCTTACATTTCTTCCGCTTCAATACTAATTGGGAATCTTCTGTTAGCAACTCATTGGCTAAAAAATAAACTCGCTTCTGACTGTAAACACCATCAAAAGGCAAACTGTTGATTACCGTATTTAAGATGTTTTCAGCTTCCTTTCTCCTTTCTTCCGTAGTGAATGATTGCGCGTATAAATTCTGACTTGCAAAGCAAACAACAAGAAAAACAAAACAGGTATTAATAAAACTTCTCATATCAATTACCTTATTCCATATCTTCAATTAGTTTGGTGGCTTCTTGCCTTTGTTCGTCAGTCGCATTTACATTCGTCATTTGTCCAAATCCATTGAATGTATAGCCTGCACCACCTTGTTGTTGCCAAGTTCCGTCCGATTGTTTTGTAAACGTAAATTCACGACCGCCATAACTTTCTGATTCTGTATCAGAACTTGTACTTAATGTGTAGAATGTAGCTGTTTCATAAGATTTCCCATCTATTTCAGTAGTTCCCATTGTGATATCTCCTGCAAGCAATACTGCGTGCCCTTGCATATCTCCAACTTCACCCATAAATACAATATCTCCTAATTCCCCCTTCGTTATATTTGTAACAAATTGTCTATCCGTGCCATCTCCTGCTTTAAACCAATTCATCCCTCCTGTAGTAGTCGAACGTCCATAAAAAGCATTGTTCTTATTTGTAAAACCAGTTCTTAAAGTTGGCAGTACACTTTCTCCTGAATTCATATAAGCAATAAAACAACTTTCATAGCAGACTGTACGATCTGGAACAGTACCAATTTTATATGTCCAACGGTTGTCATCGTCAGCAAAGTATGGGTTACCATAATTGGAAGAGATACCTTTATTCGCCATATTCTTAGCTGCCCAAATCAAAGCAGGTATATTTTCTCTACCATCAGGGTCAACATAAAATATTGGATTATTGTTAAATGCAGCATACCCCGAAATCCAAGGGTACTTATCCGCCAGTGGATCCACACCATTAAACCTTCCGATCACTGGATCATACCATCTTGCGCCATAATCCAACCAATTCAGTCCTGCCCCCACATTTTCTTTTTCGTTGTACTGATAATTGTATGTAAATGTTTGTCCTTCGTAATCCATGTACTCTATTCCGTATCCAAATGGATAATAGTTATATCCATTGCGCACTTCTTTGGCGGCCTGATTCAAGTCTATTAAGCCATCTTCATTAAGATCGGTAAATACGACACGAGTATTGCCCAAGTGGTCTCGGATAATGTATTCATACCTGTCCAGGCCTTCCACAAAAACTGCTCTTCCATCTTCATTGTAAATCACCTCAAGCCCCCCGTTTTTGTATTCTATTCCTCTTCGGTAATCGCGTACTTCAGGAGAAGGAGCTCCAGGACCCTGACCAACTGTTGATATAATTTGTTGTTTCCACTTTGTTCCTTCCGCATCATACCAGCATTTGATAATCGATTGATTGGTGGTAAACTGCTCTGGCATGTTGATTTCATTGTAATCAATATCCAGAATGCCCTGAGCCGAAGAAGCAACGACATTTCCATCTTCATAAGTCACTCCGCCTCCTGAGCCAAGAAAACCATAGTTTTGATTTCCTGATTCCGTTATGGTTGATATCTGGCATTCATTAAAAGTAAAAGTCAGATCATCCATGATTCCCCAGATGTCCTGTTGTCCTTGTTGACCCAGCCAGCCTGATCTTGTAATCTGTTCGATGTTACCCAAAAGGTCATGATAGACATAGTCTGTTCCAAATCGATCCTGGCTTCCGTTGTCATCAATGTAAAATTTACTTTTCACAAGTCTGCTCAGATCATCGTATTTGTAGGTATAACTGCTTTTTTCATCCACCCCGTATATCACCCAGTCAATTTGAGATATATTCCCTGTGTATTGATCCTCAGCCCCAATGGATTGGTCTGATTCAATATAGGTTATGTACTCGGCAAACAAATCGTCAGGACCCAAACATTTTTCTTCACGAGGTATCTCTTCGATCACATCTCTGATTCTATCTCCAAGCCTTATCCGGTCAGGATCCTGTTCCTTTGTAATGTATGGATTTGGAAAACGTACCGCTTCACTGATCCACTCATCAAGGATTAAAGTTGTAGCAACGTCCGGGTCTACAATTCCACTTATGTTTAGATTAATCGTTTCAGTGTAGTTTGGACTTGCTCCCTGGCCGTGTTCACCAAATGTGATACTTTCAGTATAGGTGTCAATAACCGCTTCTTCTATGATAAAGTCTACCTCCAATTCTACTTGCACAAGTGTTGGAACTCCTTCCATCCATTCGGTATCATTGTACTGTACAGTAATCTCTGTTTCCTGTTCAAATCCTTCCTCCCCGTTTTCCAAATACGCAGGACTAAAGAAAAAATCAGTTTTGCACTCATCTATTTGGTTGATTTGGGTTAACCAGTCCCTGACATTGTATTTGTAAAATACCTCCTTTAAATAGCCAAATCCCGCTCCGTTTTGACCAAGGTATTTATTCGTAATCTGATCAATATCGTTGTAGACCTTGGTATTGATCTTTTGGACCTGACCAGCAATCTCCTGAGTAACCGATGTGTTTCTACCGTATTGATCGTATGTAAGCACGTCTTCCATGTCAAGACTTGCTGAAGATCCTGCGTAAGTATGCTCCCTTCGTACACTTTCCACAAAATCAGCATTATCGTATGTGTAGAAAAAACCATCACCAGATCCAAAGGGATTTGTTACAGATTCAGTAAACAACCTTCCAAAGCCATCGTAGGTGTTTACATAACTTACCCATTCGTTGTTTCCATCTGGACCGTAAACACGTACATCTTTGGATTCAAGTCTCCCGGTGTTAATGCCGCTTGTTCCCCAGGTATTGTCAATAGCCAATTGCCCATCAATTTTCACATCATCAATTTCTCCAAAGACCGTGTAGATAAACTCTTTATCACCATAACCCGGACTTTTTTGGATTTCAACTAAATCCCTGCAATTATAGGTATAGGTGTGAGTACCTTGATTTGGGATAGTCTTGCTTCCCAATCTGTTTCTTCCATCATAACTGAAGGTGTAGCTCGGTCCATCCGGAGGAATAATGGTTTGAACATTTCCTCCCTGGTCGTATTGATATTCAGTAACAACAGGATTTGAATCCAGGTATTTTACATCCTTCAGCTTGCGGCCAAACATGTCCGTGTGATTTTCAAACTTCTGTCCGTTTTCGTCCGTTAGTTCTTCTACCCGATTGTTGGACTCAAACCAATAGGTCATCTCCTGGCCTTCTGGCCAACCAATTACACCACTTGATTTTATTGTTCCCCCCGGAGAAGCATAATATTGGTTTTGTACTGTATAGCTGTTTGTAAAATCTTTTTGAGAAGTTACTCTTCCCAGAGCATCATATGCAACAGAGGAAAACAAATGCCCTTTCGAATAACCGTATTTTTGTTTACCAAGCCCATCATAAACAGTTTTATCCTGTAACTGGTAGTTTTCTCCATCAAAATTATAATCCTTGACAACAGAGTTTACCCCGTCAATAGGTAAGTAATTGTAATCAATGGAGGCTGTTTTTAGTCCTCCTCTTTCAGATATCTCATCAAGCCTTTGGAGTTTATCGTAGTTATATGAGATAGATTGCCCGTCTATATCAGTGAAGGTTTTCATTTGCCTGGAAGCCGGAAAGTAGGTATAAGATTTTGTTCTCCCTTCAAAAGTCCAGCTGTCAAGTAAATTGTCTGATCCCCATTCCAGGACTTCCGCATGTTCGCTCCCATCTTCACAATTACCAGATTCCATTCCTCGACGGACAATCTTTTTGGGAAATCCATCGTCGTTAAATTTCTTTACTTCCACTTCCGGAGTTGTTTCCCATCCACCATCTTTCCAGTTCCAGGAGAATACTTTTGTGGGAAGAATACATCCCGAACACCCCGTCGGGCTCAGTTCATAGTCAATTTTTGTTCCTGACGTTTTAATTCCTGAATTTTTGATCTCAAGTGGTATTGAAACCATGTGCTTGTCTATCATATCAGTATGATCCAGCTCCTCAGCGTATTTAAACTGTGTTGTCTGGCTTTGACCTCCAGTGGTAGTTGTCTGAGAGAGAACATTCAGATAGACCGGATCGTAGGTGTTTGTGTTGGTCACCGTTACTGAGCTTACTCCCAAAGGGTCGTAAAAGGTACTTGTCGAGGAAAGATTCCTTATCCAGTAGGATTCGTGATGATAAAGGTGTACTATAAAATCAATAATTCCTTCATTTCCTTCACAAGCATAGTTTTCATACTCAAATGCGACATCAATGACAGCAATTTTGACATTATTTGTTCCAGAAGGACTATCTTGAAAATCAATGTTTTGATTCCCCTTTTGAACAAGTACTGAAGCAGCATCATAAACTTCCGTTTCATTTTCCTGGCCTCTTCGCCAGGCGTCACTTGTTAGCGGGGTTCCATATGGATACGCAAGGGGACTCCCCCCATCTCCATCAAAGGTAAATGCATGTTCAATCCTGCCAAATTCACCTACAGTTCCAATTGTTTCAACCACACTGGTATACATAATTGCAGCTCCTTCTACTGCTCCAAGGGGTGCTTGTCCGAGGGCACGGCTAAAATATGGACATGGAGAACCACACTCGATTTGCCCTTGATGCTTTCTGACATTTACATCATAGACATGATTGGGAACCTTTAAAAGGATTCCAGATGACCTTGATGTGTTGTCTGGATCACTGTAATCGTAACTTTTCGTAAGGCTTCTAATTCCATCTGATGTGATTACCTTTTTTACCCGTAGCCCAGGACCCAAATAGGTTCTATCGGATGGAGAGGCAATTTGATCGGTCAAATACGTAAAAGAAATGTCCCCATAGTCATGCTGTGAATTTGGCCCATCCAAGGTAAATCCTTCCAGTTTATAATGACCAGGGCGAAGATTATATCCAAATACCATGGTATTGCAAATTTGCTTGGGCAACTCCACCGTTGAAGTACCCCCCCCCAAAGGAGAGGTATAGGTAAGATTAAAATAGGCTGTAGCATTGCCATATTCTGGTTCATTCGGGTCACAAGCGATTTTATTTGTAATCGTTGTGGTCATTTGAACATCCTGATTTTCATATATATCAAATTCAAGAAATTGATAATCATTGGTTCCTTCTACTTTCAAAAATGCTTCGCTTTCAATGGTTGTTGTGGATTTAAAAGGTATTTCAATGTGGTGTTCTCTTAATTGAGAGCTGTATTCATTCAATTCATATTCAAATTGTGTTGTCCCACCAGTTGGGTATTCAATCTGATAAAGCATGGCAGATTTAGCTTTTTCAACATCAGGGTAACGATCAGCCCCGTCAAGTAAATTGATATGATCCCAGGATGGAATCAATTGATCTACCGGATTTGAATTGCGATACCCCCAAAAATCCTGTTTATTTGAAAGCCTGTTTGGAAGAGAGTATTTACCTGGATTCACATCATCCAGATAGGTAAACTGATAGGGAGCCTTCACATCAGCTCCATTTTTTTCCTGTACAGAAAGCAGTTTCAGTCTTTTTGTAACAATATCCTCCCCGGTTTGACCCGATGTATGATAGTCATAGGCAAAATCAATTTCTTTGAGCTTCGTTGTCCCGTCAGATGAAAATATTTCAATACTGTCAACAGCTTTCCCTCCTGGCACATCCACTCTTCCCTGATAGTTAAACTTTGCTTTAAAATACTTGGACGTTATTTCATTGACTCTCATTTGCTGGTTGTAAACAATCAGGCTGCATTTTTGAATGTAGTTCAGGGGTAGTGCGCTTAGGCACTCAGAAGACGGAATGGAATTTTCGCGAATCACATTTTTTACCTCATTGATTGATTGCACATAGCCCGTACCGGAAGGCTCAAAAATGTAGTCTATTGTTATTTGTTCACCATTGGGGTGAGTCACTTTTGTCAAATACCAGGCCGTTATCCCATCAAGTGTCACTCCATCATTGCAGTAGGATTCTGAAAAGGAGCGTTCCCGCTCATCAAATTCATATTCTATCCCTTCCGGTGTAGTAAGGGTAATAACAGGGTTGGTTGTGCCAACAAAATCAATTTTCATGTTGTTGTGGGGAACCGCACGAGCATCACCATTCCAGTCAAAAACAAATTTCCCGGATGCTCCCGATATATTGTAATGAAAAATATCTGGTTTGGAATCCTTTTCTCCCATTGCAATATCCTCAAGAACATCAAAATCATGTTCAATATCATCTGTATTGCAAATTCCATAGGTAGGGCACAACGATAAAAAACCTCCAGGTCCTTCATCAACCAGACCTCTTTTTGTACGGGTAATCACTCCACCGGCATCAAGAGACCAGCCAAGTCCCACAAAACTTGCTATTTCGTTTACTCCCCTCCCACTCGATTGATACGAAAGCGTGATTGGTATGCTTAAATAATCTCCTGCTATACTTGCCAAGGGAAATGAAATGCCAGGGGTTCCTGTACTTAAATTGACAGGAATATCTCCGTACTGGCCAAGAGAAGCTGCATTTGGAGATGGTGGTAATACATCTGCATACGGATTGTATTCTTCTTGAGATTCTTCTTGAGCATGTGATGTGATCGGCTGCAAAAGAAACAGGGATATAATGAGATAAAAAAACTTTTTCATGTTGATATATTTTGGGGAAAGGATGATTTATTATTGATTTCAGTACAGTGTGATCTTGTGTTTTTCTATCAAGCCATGTTCGAAGTCAAGCTGAATAAAATAAGTACCTGGCGGCAGCACATCCAATTTGATACCTGTTGGATCAGGATCATTCAATTTGTCTATCACCATCCTTCCAAAAGCATCAAATACCTGGATTGATTTTAAATTGCCAAGAACATTTACATCAAATTCTATTTTAATTCTACTGCCATCACTTGGATTGGGGTAAACCCGTGCAGAAGCAATAGCATGACTTGCCAGGGAAGCTTGCGTTTCATTACTCAATATCCAAGACTCACTGTCTTTTTTCCCCTTCACAAAGTAGCGGTATATTCCATTTTGAGGTAGTTTGTCTACATACTCATTGTCAAAACTGGTAAAAGATTCAACCTCTATCCACTCACCTCCAGAAAAGGAGCGAAGCAGTTGGTAGTGCGAATAAACTTGGCTGGACTGCCAATTTAAGGATACAGCACGTCCGTCTTGTTCTTTGATGCGTAAGACGATGTCTTCATCACACACCAAACCTTCCATTATTCTCTCAATGCCTTTTCCTTCTTCATCCTGAGAAGACATGTAATGATCAGTTGAACTAACAAGACCACTTAACTTGTGTAATCCCGGGCTTTGTGTTTCATTCAAATCCACGATGTATAGTGGAGATGTCATGGCCTGAATCTGCATCGATGCCAGGTTTAAAGACTCGCCAATAGGCATTTGCTTTTCCAAATCTCCATTCGGAGGGCCATCTGTTATCAACACAACAGTGGGTGCTTTTACACCACTTCGGGCAGCCAATCCAAAGGCCGAAGACCAGTTTGTCCATGCACTTTGTCTTACTTCTGTTTCCTTATTTATTATTTTTTCAAGCTGTAGAGCTTCTGGCTGCTCAAAAGTCTTTTCCCACCTGGCATCCCGATCAAAACTGATGACCCCAAAGCTTGCGTCCGGTTTTATCTCCCTGATTCTTTTTGTTGTCCGCTCAACAAAAGCATGCATCCTCTTTCTTTCCCCCTGATCAATCGAGCTGGATTGATCAAGAATAAAAAGAACCTTTTGATCCTTGCAGTCCACCTGTGATGCTTTTGAATTGATTTTTTGAACACTTGCCAGTTCACTCACTTCAACACTGCCGATTTGCTCACCAGAGCCTTCCTCAACTTCAACATGGACAGTTAGTTCGTAAACATTCCCGGGGATAAGAACTGGAATGCTTTCAGACCCTGGATTCATGCGAATAGTCAGTTTATTTTGAAGAAAAGATGAAACATATTGTTTGCTCGACAGTATCACTGGCTCCAGAAAATTTCCGGATTTATCTACAGCCTGAACAGAAATTTCCATCTCTTTTTTACCCAAAGAATTTCCGACCGAATAAATCATTGGATTTGAAAGTGTTACCAATAGATTTGGAACATCCCTTTCAATTGTAAATCCATTTGTTCCACCAGGGGTATTGCTGGCAATTTTTAATTTTAATCCACCCTGTTCCAGTGCTAGTTCTTTTGAATCAACCCCTTTTAAAAATTGTATTTGATCCACAGGGATATTCTCAACTGGCTTTTGAATACCATTTAATTTTCCATCAACCTCGCCTTGTGAATAACACAGCCCAAGGGGTAGAATGAAAATCAGACAAAAAAGAAATTGTCGCATGTGTAATTTTATTTAAGCAAGTGAATAATAGGCGTGTAACAGTGCTTTGAACCTCTGATCCATACCGCCGCATACATGGAATACGATATTTTTTGATCCTGAAATCGCCAGGTTGTCGGGAGCTTTGCGCATTGATTCGTTGCACATAAAAAGTGTGGCCGCTTTAAAAATCTGGCCGGAAAGAAGCATAACCCTGTTCATCCCTTTGCCCACCGACAAAAACCGGGGTATCAGAGTAGTTGAATTTGCTTCTTTTCCAGACCAAATCCTCGAACTCTTAAGTTTTGTTCGATATGAAAAACTCCACTTCTGTTGATTCAACTGTCTCAATAACAGACCAGCTTTTTGATTTGTGTGTTGAATGTCTGTCACCCCTTTTATTACATTTAGAGTGCCTGCACTCAAGTCTGTTCGACTCTCCGAATTAAACTGTCCGGTACTGGTTGCTGTGGGTGAATAATGGGTGGTGTAGCTAATCGCACTTTCCAATAAAATACTTTGTGCGCTCAAACTGTAATGCACCCATACTAATACCGGGGTACAAATGATACTCTTCATTTTACCACTTTCAATGAAACCAGGGAAATAAATACCCGGGACTAAAGACAACAAGAAGTGGTTCACATATTACTTGCTAACACGACTTTCGCATAAAGCCGGGTTGGCCAATCTGCTGGTTAATTGAAAATATGTCTTGAAGTGGCTTTCCAACAGCTGCAAATATATAATTTAACAAACCTTTTAAACAAGAATAAATACTGATTATTGGGAATTGAATTGATCGTGTAAAATTGACACTATAGGCTTATCCACCTGTATTTCAACAAGATAAAGCTATTGTCAGAAAAATGTAAAAACGAAAATAAATAAAGAGGGGAAGGGAAATGTTAATCCTCACAGATATTTCTTTTGGCATCAATGTGTACAAATGTGACAATATTTTTATCAAGGTCCGGCCGGGTGAAAAAGGGAACTATAAAATATTTACCTTTATGCTGCAGGGGACAGCCAGATATCCTGATTGCGTTGTCCCTTGTGATCTCCACTTCATCAATGCTGGCGGATACTGTATCCTTTTTTCTTTGTGGCATAACATTCCACCGGCCTATACAAAAATCAGGCTCCGGGTATTCATTTTTCCAGTTCCAGAGTAAAGATGGAATTGGAAAAGTGCTGTAGATGCATTTGTGTACACTTCTTCAAAAAGATGACCCGGTGAGAAAGGAAAACTGCAAATTGGCTGAATTTATAACCATTATAGCCATCTATTTGATGATTTCAATTGCGATCATTGTCCTTTTAAGAGAATGCTCAAACGCTGGTGTTTGATGTAATCATTAAATGCCACTATCCCCCCTTTCCCCCATTCTTTTCAACACAGGACATCATCACCTGTTGTGATGATGGAACAGCCACATTCGGTGTCTTTGGCCCCGAAAGGCAGACTCTCTTCCCGGGTTTCGAATAATATGCCATGGACCTGTACTGTGATGAATCCGGGGCCAGGTGAGAACACATTTGAACCGGAGGCTCTGTTGGGGGGTGCGCGCGCGTCCGGGTGATATTTTTGTCTGTATGAGGGATCAGGTGTCGGGTCCTGTTTTGATCTTTGGGTAAATGCACAGATGTGCGTGGATAATGATGCCTTTGAGAATTACACCCGATCAGGAACAGGTTCATCTCCCTGGACACTTCCATACCTGACGGACGGGATATCATCCTGATGCAGGAGATTCTAATAACGAACAGGCGGGAACTGTATTGAATTTGAAGCAAGAGCAAATTGCAATGAACAAACCGGTTCCCGGTTTTTTGTTGTAAAGATCTTTTGGCAGGGTTTGCGCATATCCACATGCCCTGTTGCTGTCAGGGTCAGGGGATCAGTTCAGTGTTTCGATTCGAGGATATGAAAACGCCACACCAGCCAGTAGCGAGGATTTTGTTACTGCCCCGCCAATACACCAAAAGCGAATAACCTTTTGACCGGTGTGGTATTATTGATCTGTTCGTTTGTACACAATGTCAGGGTGTTTTGTTCAAAACAGCTGCCATTACCAGCCCGCAAACCCAAAAGCACCCGCACCGGTTCCACGCGTGTGGAAAAGCAATGTCCTTTAAATCACACCAGATCTCCCCGTTTACATCCTCTACAGCAATCCCACCCGGATAAAAATCATCCATCATGTCTTGTTTTGGCCTTAAGACTGTTGGTGTTGGGTCAATTCCATTTTTATCCTGATAGTGAACGAAAAGGCCAACAGTGTCTACAAACCGACCTGCAAGGAGCACTATATCCTCTTTGCCATCATTGTTGAGATCTCCTACATCCACCTCAGAAAATCGGGAGGAAAAAGTGGTCACTTCTTCATGATCCCATTGCTCCGCAGTTGGTTGGTAGAGTATGCTAAACTTGCCCTGATCAGGGTGGCTTATGACAAGATCCACTAAAGTATCTGAGTTGAAATAACCCATTTTCAAGCTGCTTACTTGCTCGTTAAGGGTAATGGTTCGAAGACTATCTGCCTGACCTGGTGAGCGTTGGTAAAATATACCTATGTGATGGTCATATCCAAAGGCAATGTCATCAAATCCATCCGAATTGAGGTCCCCGACAATCAAGCATTTAACAGCCGGATTTTCAGCAGCAAAAAACAGAGTAGCTTTTTGACTTAGAGTATTGTTGGCCTTTTGTATGAAAATTTCAATGGCACCCGTATCTTTTTTTACATACAGGGCTCCAACCGCCAGATCTGTGCGGCTGTCTGCATTGAAATTCCCGGCCCCAACTGCTGTGGGTGAATAATGGGTTGAATAACTGATAGCGCTATCAAGTAAAATACTTTGGGCTCCTAGCGCAAATGGGACAAATAAGATGACCCACGTCAAAATTGAATGTTTCATAGGTGCAGTGCGTGTCGCAGTTTTTAATAATTATTCCAATAAATCATTCAGAAGTGCTTCGCATACTGACGGCCAGCCTTAACGCATAATTAAGGTGACCAGCATTTCTACTGGATATTAAAAATTTGAAAGAAGTGGTTTATCAAATAAAATAGTCCATGGATATACACTTAGCAAGGCCCAAATGTATAGAAAAATGGTTGACAAGTCCAAAAAACGAAAAGTACATCATTGAGCAATAATGCTTGGTTTGGATTTAACACTATTTCTGTTAAAGTCTGATTACGAAAGAGATGGTTGCATATGTCATAAACACGTAAAATGAGTAAAAAAAATAGTTTGTTATTCAAGATTATGAAAGAGGTTTAGGGGGAAGGGGGGTGTAAATCCTTACGGAAAATAGCCATGTTCATGGATGACTTTATTTTCTCATCCAAGAATTGGGTAAAGGCATTGAGCAGGTCTTTCTCGCTTGGGAATTTTTTAAGCAGCTTCCTGTAGTTACTCTTATTCAATTCCGTCTCTGAAATGAAATGCTTTAAGTCCTCAATGATGAAGAAATTAGGCGATACCGTATTGGCTTTTGCTTCTTTGTAGCGAAGACCGTCAGGTCTTTCGCAAAGGAAGTGAATGAGGTATTTATCTTGTAAGTCTAATTCCTTCATATTGTGAATATTATATCAGAGGGATAAGTGATTTGAACCCTTTCCATTGAAAATCCGTTTTCATTTTGTACATTTGCAACGAGTTCATCTTTCATTCGAAAGAAGGAAATCGAAAAACGCAAGCCAAGATGCTCTGCGTTTTTTGCTTTTTTAGCGTATCTCATCCATCCTCCTTTTATATTTTTTTAGAATTTTATTCCGTTTAGCATCCTTTCCAGTGAGATGATAAGCAGTAATTAAATAATAAGCTGTTCCATTACGTAGCAGTTCTAAGATCACTACATATTTCTCCGTGACATCATAGATGTAGGTTCTAATACCTTCCGGCTCTTTTATTGAAAAATGTAATATTTCATCCTGCTTATTGTAGTCTATGTGATACCTCACCCAATGTAATCGCACACTTCTGTGGTTGTCAAACTCCCTACGTTTGGTTTGCTTGTCTACTACTACCGTGGTGAGATGCCTGTAAAGTGTTGCCATTTCGATAGCACCATCCACTGGCGTAGGGGTTATCTGTTTTTCCCTGAAAGTGAGATTCGGGTTGTTGGTGAAATCACGATCAAAAACACCCATCAAAGATTGCCTTCTTAGGTGTTCGTTGAAAGCTCCAAGCTCTAATAATGCATTGTATGTTTTTAATAAGTTGAATGGCATAGCTTACTGGAGTTCAATAAAAAATAGATTCAACTTATCAGAATAATTGGTACGCATTAAATTCTCACCTGAATGGTTTTGAATTTTCTTGATGACCTGCACTTTGGCTTGGTTCTCTTTTGCTTCATTATTATGTTGGTAGCTGATGGCCCCCATCATAAAATCAGCCAACTGAATTAAGATACTTTCATGTGATCGTATATTCTGTACATTTCTAAAAACACCAAATTTGGTATTAAGAATGTCTTTGAGCTTATTTACTTTATAGGCACTGAGTGTGTCTTTGATGTCCAGGTACACATTGTAGTTGTATAGGCTATTCAGATTATGATTGAGCAGGTAGTAATACATCTTGTAGTAGAAATCATCATAGGTTGAGCCAAAAGCCTCATTATTGATTTTGCTTTTCTCTACACCTACCGTTCTGAATTTTAGGTCAGTCGCAAAAAAGTACTCTACCAGCTCCATGTAAAAGTGAAATTTGGACTTAGATACATTCGTCCATTTGATTTCTCCATAGAAATGATGCTTCTCTTTAAGCTCCTTGATTTTTTCGGTATGGAGTTTCACTTGGTTGTAAGCCACGCTGATTGAGCCCAAAAACATGAAAGGTTTATGGTCATGCTCTATATGGCAGCTCTCATCACAATATATATTGAACGTCTTACTCATGAGTCACTTTGATTTTACCCGTAACCACATCATTGATAAGCGTCTTGCGAAGCTCTTTGAGCGTGATGATTTGGGTTTTTATGTTTTTAATGATCTTGGCGATGGTGTCCAGCTTAGAGTCAAGGAACTGGACTATTTCTTCTTGCACGGTCAATGAATCTGGGACGTAAACCAAAAAATCATTGACTTTCTCCATCTTCAAATTGATTCGGGTAAAGCCTTTACCTTCTATAATGAGCAATTGCCTATAATAGTCAGACAGCATTAGGTAGTTGAGGAAAAAAGGATTGCATTTGCGTGGGTTTACCCGGTATCCTTTGCAAAAACTATTGAGGTATGTTTCTTCAATATCCTCTGCAAGTGCTGCGGTTTTTCCAATATCCTCATAGCCCTCAGAACTCATCAAAAAGAATATATCTCCCTTTCTTACCTTATTCTGTCTTTCTCCTTCTGCTACTACCACAGTACCTAAATGGTCTCTCTTCAAATAGGTGTTATTTGCAATATTGGTGAATGGAATGAACCCTTTATTGTCAGGGTTATCATCTTGGTTAAAGTCGTCTCCACCTTTACCTGATAAGCCACTAAATAACCTTCCTAAATCTTTCAATCTGTACTTGGTCCAACTGGAAGGTGATTTGAATCCAAGCTCGTTTTGCTCAAGAGTAACTGACTTATTTAGCCCTTGTGTAACAGTATCATTAATCAGGCTTTTTCGCAACTCTTGATAGTAGCCAATTTTCTTTTGTAATAGGCTTACTTTCTTATCAATAGCTTGGGTTTTAGTTTGAAGATAGCTCGCTATTGCGTGTTGTTCTTGGATACTTGGTATAAGAATAGGAGTACTCAACGTTTGCCCCATATTGAGAGCTTCTTTTGATGAACCTGCCTGAATCAGATTTATATACTCTTTGAGTGAGTTTGTTTTGAAATAATAAGAAGTGTAAGGCACTAAGGATTTTTTCATCCTTATATAGATAATATGCTGGTTTATATTGGCTCTATGGAGACTGTCAGGTACGATACAAGTTCTACCAATTGAAGCACCAGTTATATTGATCAATATATCATAAGGTTTGAGCTGAGAGTTTTTCATTTTATTATGAGTTTCCTCATCAATGAATGATACATCATCAATTCTCAAGCCATCATCATAAACATTTTGACTTCTCAAAAGAGGAATACCTGAGTCAACGTAAACTTCACTTCCACCTTTAGGAGTTACTGTAATACTCCCCATCCTTTAGACCAAATGGTTTTAGTTTCTTAATTCATTTTAGGCTGCATACGGATATCGACTTATTGGTTTAGTACGACCAATTCCC
>LXNJ01001295.1_pt1 | contig 15127 bp, 11 predicted proteins | sample 809081 | NCBI WGS metagenome assembly LXNJ01 (sample SAMN04870510, study PRJNA318959) | sponge metagenome | biome: sponge; feature: marine sponge reef; material: water | host: Petrosia ficiformis | place: Greece: Milos, Mediterranean Sea | collected 2013-05-29 | depth 5-7 m
ATGTTGATGTTTATAAGAACGACCGCATTACTGAAGACATAGCGTTTATGCGGGCAACCGCAACCGCTTCAGAAACTGAACGCTTTCGGCTGGAAGTCGATGATGTCCTGATCACAAAAGACTCTGAGACCTGGAATGACATTGGCGTTCCCGCCTTAGTTGAACATACTGCAGACGATTTAGTCTGTGGCTACCATCTAGCACTGTTGCGGCCATCGAAAAGATCGCTCGATGGCGTTTTTCTTTTGCGCGTCCTGCAGAATCCCACCATAGGTTATCAATTTCATATTTCCGCCAAGGGCGTAACACGCTATGGTCTCACGCATGAAGCCATCAAATCGGTTCTGGTGCCTCTTCCTCCCCTCCATGAACAGCGCGCCATCGTCCGCTACCTAGACCGCGTGGACCGGCGCATCCAGCGCTACATCGGGGCTAAGGAGAAGTTGGTCACGCTGCTGCAGGAGGCCCGACAGGCTACGATCCAGCGCGCCGTCACGCGTGGTCTTGACCCCAACGTTCCGCTCAAGCCTTCCGGCGTTGAGTGGCTGGGGGATGTGCCCGTACCTTGGGAGGTGCGGCGCGCCAAGTATCTCTACCATGAAGTCAATGAACGTTCCAGCACTGGCGCGGAAGAGTTGATGTCGGTGTCTCACAAGACGGGTGTGACACCGCGCAAGAAAGCCGTCACGATGTTCCGGTCCGAAACCAATGTTGGCTACAAGCTATGCAGGCCAGGGGACATCGTAATCAATACGATGTGGGCGTATATGGCAGCTCTCGGTGTAGCACGACAAGTCGGCCTGGTTAGTCCATCCTACAATGTTTATCGCCCGATTGATGGCGAGGAAGTGAATCTGGACTACATCGACCCCTTACTGCGAACGGAGACATATAGAACCGAATATCTCGTACGTTCCACCGGCATCACTGTCTCGCGCCTTCGATTGTATCCAGAATCCTTTTTGGATATTCCACTGCTTTACCCTCCCGTAGAAGAACAGACTGCCATCGCAGCCTACCTCGAAAAAGCCACCGCGGATATCGACGCGGCCATCAACACCGCCCGCCGTCAGGTCGAATTAATGACCGAATACCGCGCCAGCCTTATCGCGCACGTGGTCACCGGTAAGCTGGACGTGCGGGCCGCGGCCGAGCGACTCGACGTGGCAATATAACATCAGTAAGGGATAGTTGGAGACGTTGGCATCTTCCTTGAGGCAGCCAACATTCGCACAATAGGGTACAGAAAGGGCACGAAATATAGAAACCCTTTGGGAGGGATGAAGCACAACCGCCCTTGACGATAGCTCTCTGTTTCCAAGAAGGAACGGACTGAGGAAAGAATGGATTTGCCATCAGTAATTGACAGTGTTGAAGCGAGTGTGAAGGCCCGTCAGCTTTTGACCGAGTTGCTATCTGAAGGCGACGCGAGTAAGGCAGTTGCTATCGCCGAACAGCTGGTTTCCGGCCAAGATCAGGGATGGAATGTAGAGCAGTTGAAAGCAATAGTGTATGTGGAGGGTGGAACACAGCTCGAGAATCCTGAACTGCTAGCGAAAGGCGCCCGGATTTTTCGGGAATTGAGTAGCCGGGTTGAAACATCTGATTTTCGGTACAACCTGGCAAGTGTCGAGCATAGACAATGGAATCTGACTGTAAAGCAAAATGGCTTCGAACAGGCTTGGCTTGATAATTACGATCACTTGAGAAACGCCAGGAATCTGTTCGATAGTATTGCCGATGACAGTTCAGCTTCCTTGGAAGAGAGGCTCAAGGCACTGACGGATGCTGGGAATTCGTATGATGGAGTTGGTCGCTACCTTGATGCGTTAGAGAAGTACGACCGCGCTCTGAATCTTGACCCAACCTTCGCGATGGCCCTAGGCAATAGAGGGATGGCTTTATTCTATCTTGCCCCTCTGATGGGGCCCTATGGAATCGATTTGCTAAGAGAAGCAGCGGTTTGTCTTGACGCCGCCTTGGACGATCAAGAAGGCTTGGCGAAGCACGGCGGTAACTCCGCGGCAGACACGTTTAGAAAACTCCGCTCACGGATAGTAACTTCACCGGGTGAAAGTGAGTTTTTCCCCGTTTCTCCTGCTTCCTTTGAAGATCCTTATCTCCAGTGGTGTCTTGGACACGGGCTCTTCCTCCATGTGTCTCCTGACCACATTCAACAGGATACTGACATTCTCGACTCAATATCATTCAAGACCTTCACTCACAGCATTTCAGATGAGAGTCTGTTGCTGGCGAATTCTCTCATCGACGCATTTAGCACGCTTAAGCAAGATTACACCTCTGCAAGATACCTCCTCTGGCTTGCAACTTCCAGGGAAAGTCCTATCAGCGAACACTCGCGTGCTATTTCAAAACATGTGTCTTATTGGGAAACGGCTTCATATGCCAGGTTCAGCGCTCGAACGGGGCTAGCCGTTCAAGCACATAGGGCGGCCGTAGACCTGATGGACAAGATCGCCGCGTTTGTTCATTTGTACTTGAGTTCCAATCAAATTCGCGGTCAATTCACATTTGATAAACTTTCCTCTCTTTCGAAGGGCAGACTTCCCGCTTATTTGGCCGATGCCCTGAAGCCACCCGAACGCAATCAAGGTCTGATGGCCCTGCTAGACTTACAAATGGAATTGAGAGAGGATCCGCCTTCCCCCCTCAAGCAACGCACGATCCGTCGTCATAGTTCGACGCACACTTTTTTAGTCGTGCATCATATGGGTGCCGGCAATTCCATTCCAATGATCGACCGTGTGAACTGGGATCGATTGATCGAGGAATCGCTTGACCAGCTCAGATTCGTAAGGGGGGCTCTACTGTATCTGGCAAACATGATAGAACTCCATGAGGATGTATCAAGGGGCGAGGGCAAGCCAGGTTTATTGCCCATAGAGCGAGCAGACCCGGACTTCATGGATCTTGACTAGGGCTGGCGTTAGCACCTCTGGCATCCCCGAAGTTCTTGACTGGACAGCCGCTCGCTGCGGCGTCTTCTGTTCGGCAGCAAGCGCAACTCTCGAAGCAATTACTGAACGAATACCGCGCCAGCCTCATCGCCCACGTGGTCACCGGCAAGCTGACGTGCGGCCGAGCAGCTGCCGCAAGAGGTTCGCGAGCTGACGGTCAGTTGACGATGAAGTCACAAACCCGTATACTTGCGCACAATCCAATGCCACCACCTTATCCAAAGATTTATCATATCGTCCACCAAGACCGGCTGCCAGCCATCATCGAGGACGGCTACCTCTGGAGCGATGTGGAAATGGTGATGCGAGGAGGCGGCGCGGGAACCACCATAGGCCTGGACAGCATCAAGCAGCGCCGGCGATACCTGGCCCTTAACAGCCATCCCGACCTGCGCGTCGGCGCATGTGTTCCCTTCTACTTCTGTCCCCGCTCCATCATGCTCTACGCGATTTATCGCGCCAATCACCCTAAATTGAGCTATCGCGGCGGACAAGGTCCGATTCTTCATTTGGAGGCAGATCTGCGCCAGACCGTTGACTGGGCAGAGCAGCTTGATCAGCGGTGGGCCTTCACAGATTCAAATGCCGGCTCCTCATACTTCAATGACTGGTCTGACCTCGCGCATCTGGACGAAATAAACTGGGTCGCTGTGCAAGCCTCGTACTGGCAAGAACATAAACATGGCAAACAAGCCGAATTTCTCCTCGAACGACAGTTTCCATGGCACTTAGTCCAGCGTATCGGCGTCTTATCGCGGCACGTGTACACAACCGTTTCCGGATACCTGCAGGCTTCCGAGCATAAGCCGCATCTCGAAGAAAAGCGTGAGTGGTATTACTGACGGCAGGGAGGGGCACCGTGATCGAATACAAAACAGGCGACATCATTGCTGAAGAGACAGAGGCGTTAGTCAACACTGTCAACTGTGTCGGTGTTATGGGCCGCGGCATCGCTCTGCAATTCAAGAAGGCGTTCCCCGATAATTTCGCGTCCTACGCCGCCGCCTGTAAGCGGGGTGACGTGCAGCCAGGTCGAATGTATGTCTTCGAAACCGGGCAGTTTTATCCGAACTACATTATCAACTTCCCAACAAAGCGCCACTGGCGGGGAAAGAGCCGCCTGGAGGACATTGACGCGGGTCTCATTGCGCTGGCGGAGGAGATCAGGGAGCGCGACATCCGTTCGATAGCGATCCCTCCTCTCGGCAGCGGCTTGGGCGGCCTGGACTGGTCAGAGGTTCGTCCGCGCATTGAGTCCATGCTGCGGGAGTTCGTCGACCTCAAAGTTGTTGTGTTCGAACCGGGCGGCGGACCGTCAGACGAGCGAATCGGTCAAATTAAGGATGTACCCAGGATGACTGCGGGGCGGGCCGCGCTAGTCGGCCTGATGGACCGCTATCTACGCGCGCTGCTGGATCCGTTCGTGACCCTGCTGGAGGTGCACAAGCTTCTGTATTTCATGCAGGAGTCCGGCGAGCCGCTGCGGCTCAGGTATCAGAAGGCGACCTACGGTCCTTATGCCGAGAATCTTCGCCATGTGTTGAACGAAATTGAGGGACAGTTCATCTCCGGATACGCGGACGGCGGCGATGCACCCGGCAAGCAACTTGAGCTTGTTCCCGGCGCGGTCGGGGACGCGGAATTAGTCCTAAGAGATCACCCGGAGACACGCGGGCGCTTCGACAGGGTCGCGGATCTGGTCGAGGGTTTCGAGTCGTCTTTCGGTCTGGAACTGCTGGCGACGGTCCACTGGGTTGCGGCAGAGAATCTCACGGCATCAACGGAGGATGTGATCGCCGATACGTATGCGTGGGATGAACGAAAACGGCAGTTCTCCGAACGCCAAATCAGGCTGGCGCTTGACGTATTGAAGGAGAAGGGCTGGCTTACGGGGTTTCCGGCGGCAAGCTGATGAGAGCCGACAGTTCCGGGCGCGGGTGGAGGGCCTCGGCTGCAGGGCGCTGACGGGCGGGGCCAGGAGATGAGGGAATCCGTGTGGCGGCCGACGGCCGAAGAGATAGTGAAGATGGCGGACAGCGGTCGGGATATTGCGCGGTTCTTCACCAATCAGGGAACAGTGAGGCAGCCGCTGACGAGCATCAGCGGCGATGCTACGCAGAGGCAGGGAAGGGTGCCCACAAGGGGCGCCCCTACAGTCTGCTGCGTTGGGTGTCAGCCGTCAAAACGCAGCTAACGTGACCAGTAACGCGCGGTTCGACGAAAAGTGCCGGGCTGCGCGGCGACCAGATGGACATCCCCGAAGTTTTTGACTGGGCGGCCGCCCGAGGCGGCCTCTTCTCCCGGCCGGTCAGGCAGCAGGTCCCCCGTTGAGCAGCTTCCGGTTTGGTTTCCAGGTGTTGAGAGGTGGATGGTCGAAGCTGCGCTATGCAGAGCAGAGTGATCAAGGGCGAGAACCAAGCTTGACGCCATCATCCTCAAAGGGTTCAAGACCATTCGCGAGCTGGACGACTTCAGGCCCGGTCAGTTGATTGTTCTCTTTGGTCCCAACGGCGCGGGCAAGTCCAACTTCCTTCTTTCGCATGCTCGCCCTTAAGGCGTACGACCCCCTTTGTAACTTAATGTGGGCCAACAGGGCGGCGCCAACAAGATCCTGCACGACGGTCCGGCTGTCACCCCCGAAATCGATGCCTGGGAAGATCGGACTGCCGGCGCTGCGTTCGAAGTGCGCACATTTTGCGGGGTGGCTTGCTTAATTGGAGGAACTTGGGAAATAATCTGATGGAAGCAGCGGCACAGGCGAGCCGCACCAGTCAACCGCACCGAGTCAAACACAACCCCAGCCATGATTAGCCGACGCCAGAAGATCACACTACAGCCTGAAGTGCTGCGATGGGCGCGCGACCGGGTCGGCCTGTCTCCAGAGGCGCTGGCGAAGAAGATTCCCGTAAGTCTGGACCGCGTCACTGAGTGGGAAGAGACCGGCAAGATCAGCATTGCCCAAGCGGATAAGCTGGCCGCCAAAACGTATACACCGCTGGGCTATCTCTACCTCTCGGAACCGCCCGACGAGTCGCTACCCATCCGCGACTTCCGCACGCGCGGCGACGGTCCACCTAAGAGTCCGAGCCCCGATCTGCTCGACACCATTTACCAGATGCAGCGGCGCCAGAGTTGGATGCGGGATGACTTGATTGGAGGCGGCGCGGACCCGTTGGAGTTCGTCGGCGCCTACAGCCTGACGGACGGCTATATGGAAGTTGCCGAGGCGATGCGGGCTGCGCTGGGTCTCGCTGATGGCTGGGCGGAGGAGAGGACCGGTTGGAGCGACGCACTTCGTTTTCTGCGCAACAGACTGGATGAGGTTGGGATACTGGTCGTGTTCAACGGCGTTGTAGGCAACAATACGAAGAGGAAACTCGATCCAGACGAGTTTCAGGGCTTCGCCCTTGTGGACGAGTATGCCCCGCTCGTCTTTGTGAATAGCGCGGACTATATCGCCGCGCAGACGTTTACATTGGCACACGAGATGGCCCATCTCTTCATCGGCGAGACTGGACTGTCCGTTCTTGACAGGCTGCGTCCCACGGATCATGGGGCGGAACAGTTCTGCCACCAAGCGGCAGCGGAATTCCTGGTGCCCCAGCAAGAGTTGCGGAAGTTTTGGTCCTCTGTTCAACATTTGGACAACCCTTATCAGGCAGTTGCTCGGAAATTCAAGGTGAGCTTTATCGTTGCAGCGCGTCGAGCGCTCGATTCGGGGTTGATCGATCGTGATGCTTTTTTTGCCTCCTATGATGATTTTAAGGGTCAAGGCAGAAGGGCGCCTTCCCCGCGCGGAGAAGGCAACTTTTGGAACACGCAGAGGTGGCGTATCGGTCCACGCTTTGCGGGCGCTGTCGCTCGAGCTGCCAAGGAAGGCCGTTTGCCGTATCGAGAGGCGTACAGCTTGACTGATCTGAAAGGGGACACCTTTGAAAATATGCCGGAAAAGATGGGGGTCATCCTTTGAGTCGACAAGTTCAGCCGTTGTTCGTACTGGACACCAACGTATTTATAGGCGCACACAACGGCTATTATGCGCCGGCTTTCTGTCCTGCGTTTTGGGACTGTGTTATCCGATATTTTCACGCCGGGCGTTTGATCAGCATTGACCAAGTGTTCACTGAAATTACAGGACCCAGTGGTCTGGTCCAGTGGGTGCAAAGCGCGCCGGTTGGTCTTTTCGTGTCCTCGCAGGATCAACCGGTCGTAACTGCCTACAGGACCATCCTGAACTGGGTTCAGAGCAATCCACAGTTCCATACTGCGGCAATAAGCAAGTTTGCAGCGGTAGCGGATGGATGGCTCATCGCCTATGCATATGTCCATAACGCAGTTGTGGTGACGCACGAGACATTTTCTGCAGATGCGAAGAGTAGGGTACTCATACCCAACGTCTGCCAGCAGTTCAACGTGCGGTATTTGAACACCTTCGAAATGCTGCGCCAGCTTGGCGTTCAATTTGATTTGAGACCGACAACATGACCACCGACACCTCTGAGAGCGGTCTTGAAGGCCTTATTTGCACGACGCTGACGGGTCAGCCGTGCGACGCGGCGGGCGCGGGCAGGGTGGGCGAGCGGCCGGCCGCTTACGGCGCGGGCTGGACCTGCGGGGATGGGCAGGATTATGACCGGGAACATTGCGTTGACTTGGCGCAGCTGTCCGCCTTTCTCAACGCTACGCAGCCCGATACGGCCGGTCTGCTGGGTCTGGAGGAGGACGGCCCGACGCGGCGCAAGTTCCTGGCGCGGCTGCAGGGGGAGGTCACAAGGCGGGGGACGGTCGAGCTGCTGCGCAAGGGACTCAGGCACGGGCCGCACCGCATCGACCTGTTTTACGGCACGCCGTCGCCGGGCAACAGGACGGCGGCGCGGCTTTACGGGAAGAACCGCTTCTCGGTTACGCGGCAGCTGCGCTACAGCAACGACAACAGCCAGCTGGCGCTGGACCTGTGCCTGTTCATCAACGGCCTGCCGGTTGCCACTTTTGAGTTGAAGAACAGCCTGACGAAGCAGACGGTGGACGACGCGGTCGAGCAGTACAAACGCGACCGCAACCCGAGGGAGCGGCTTTTCGAGCTGGGGCGCTGCCTGGCGCATTTTGCAGTGGACGACCACGAGGTGCGATTCTGCACGCGGCTGGCGGGCAAGGCATCGTGGTTCCTGCCTTTCAACAAGGGGTGGAACGACGGCGCGGGCAATCCGCCCAACCCCAACGGGCTGAAAACCGATTACCTGTGGAAGCAGGTCCTCACACGCGAGAGCCTCACGAACATTGTTGAGAATTACGCCCAGGTCGTCAGTTCGAAGGAGGAGAGGACGGGGCGCACGCGGCGCGACCAGCTATGGCCGCGCTACCACCAACTGGACGCGGTGCGCAAGCTGCTGGTGGACGCGTCTGAGAACGGGGTTGGCGCCAGGTATCTGATCCAGCATTCGGCCGGCAGCGGCAAGTCGAACTCGATCGCGTGGCTGGCGCACCAGCTGATCGGCCTGGAGCGGGAGGGCGCGGTTCTCTTTGATTCGGTTATCGTCGTCACCGATCGCAGGCTTCTGGACAGGCAGATCCGGGACACGATCAGGCAGTTCGCGCAGGTGGGCGCGGTTGTCGGCCATGCGCAGAGTTCGGGCCATTTGCGCACGCTGCTGCAGGAGGGCAAGCGGATCGTTATCTCCACGGTGCAGAAGTTCCCCTTCATCCTGGACGCGATCGGCAACGAGCACCGCGGCAGCAGGTTTGCGATCATCATTGACGAGGCGCACTCGAGCCAGGGCGGCCGCAATGCGGCGTCGATGGCGATGGCGCTGGGCGAGTCGTACACGGAGGAGGAGGAGACGACGGAGGACAGGATCAACCGGCTGATGGAGTCGAAGAAGCTACTGGGCAACGCGAGCTACTTCGCGTTCACGGCCACGCCGAAGAACAAGACGCTGGAGATCTTTGGCAGGCCCGTACCTGAAGGGGGCGCGACCAGGCATGTGCCGTTCCATGCTTACACGATGAAGCAGGCGATCCAGGAGGGTTTCATCATCGACGTGCTGGCGCATTTTACGCCGGTCAACAGCTACTACCGGCTGGTCAAGACGGTGGAGGGGGACCCCGAGTTCGACATTAAGCGGGCGGGGAAGAAGCTGCGCCGCTATGTGGAGGACAATGAGCACGCGATCCGGCTGAAGGCGGAGATCATGGTGGACCATTTCCATGAACAGGTGGCGGGTCTGCAGAAGATCGGGGGCCAGGCGCGGGCGATGGTGGTCACGAGCAGCGTGCAGCGTGCGATCAGCTATTTCCATGCGATGCAGGCGTATCTCGAGGAACGCAAGAGCCCGTACCGGGCGATCGTTGCGTTTTCGGGCGAGCATGAGCATATGGGGGCGAAGGTCACGGAGGCGTCACTCAACGGCTTTTCTGCGAACTGGATCGCGGCACGGATCCAGGAGGAGCCCTACCGGTTCCTGGTGTGCGCGGACAAGTTTCAGACCGGTTATGACGAGCCGCTGCTGCACACGATGTACGTGGACAAGCCGCTGGCGAGCGTGAAGGCGGTGCAGACGCTGTCGCGGCTCAACCGGTCGCACCCGAAGAAGCATGACGCTTTTGTGCTGGATTTCGCGAACGACGGGGACACGATCGAGGCGGCGTTCGGCGACTACTACCGGACTACGGTGCTGGCGGAGGAGACGGACGCGAACAAGCTGCATGACCTCAAGGCGGCGCTTGACGGTTACCAAGTTTACAGCCCGGAGCAGGTGGAGGCGCTGGTGGAGCGCTACCTGGCGGGCGCGGACCGCGACCGGCTGGACCCGATTTTGGACGCGTGTGTGGCTGTTTACCGGGAGGAGCTGGACGAGGACGGGCAGGTGGATTTCAAGGGGAAGGGCAAAGCGTTTCTGCGCACCTACGCGTTTCTGGCGGCGATCCTGCCGTATACGGACGCGGAGTGGGAGAAGCTTTCGATCTTTCTCACCTTTCTGGTTCCCAAGCTGCCGGCGCCGGTTGAGGACGACCTGGCGAAGGGGATTCTGGCGGCGATTGACATGGACAGCTACCGGGTGGAGAAGCAGGCGGTGCGGGCGATCCAGCTGGCGGACGAGGATGCGGAGATCGGGCCGGTGCCGACCGACGGCGGCGGACACAGGCCGGAAGCGGAGATGGAGCGGTTGTCCCACATTTTGAGGGAGTTCAACGACCGTTTCGGCAACATTGCGTGGCAGGACCAGGACAAGATCGAGAAGATCATCACCGAGGAGCTGCCGGCGATGGTTGCCGAGGATAGGGCGTATCAGAATGCGAAGGCCAACTCCGACAGGCAGAACGCGCGCATCGAGCATGACAGGGCGCTGGAGCGGGCGATGACGGGGCTGCTCGCGGACCATACGGAGCTGTTCAAGCAGTTCAGCGACAACGGGTCGTTCCGGCGCTGGCTGCTGGAGAGTTCGTTCAGGGCTACGTATAATCGGGTTGCGGGGGCGGGTGGTTGAAGGTTCTGGAACTTCACACAAGTGAGCCTCTCGATTCTTCATTTCGTGGTTTATTCATGGGGGTCAACCATAGACGGACCACTATAGCGGAATGGCGAGGTTCCCCTATCATGGACATTGGAGTAGAGGAGTAACACTATGGCAGTTGAGAAAGTAAACAGATTGCACATCTTATACAATGCGGAATCCAAGATATTCCTATATGGGGCAATACATATCGTGGACGGAAGCGTAGATAACCAGTGGTGGGAGAAGCCCTTTGTCGTTTCCAAAAAAAGGCCTGATGGAGAGGAAATTGTCTACGGCACTGTCAAGAGGACACTACAAAAAATCGTGGCGCAGACGGAGCGTCTCAACAGGTTTTACCTCGAAACGCAGGCAAGGCTGAAGGCCGAAGGCATAACGCCTCCCCCTCCGGATGACCCCATATTGCAAGAATCTAAATTAGCAGACCGCATTCTTGATGAGCAGGACGAGCTAATTGAGGACGTGCTGGTGGCGACCTCGGTAAATGTCCGGATACTCTCAGAGATTTTTCCCAACAAGCTTAAGAAATACAAAGTCAGCGTCTATGACTACGAAGATGGGGAGGTGGGCAAAATTAAACTCAGCAAGATAGCCGATTTACTCCTGCATAATAGGTATTTGGTGATAAAAAGTCACCAAGTTGTGGATCTCCTGTCCGATGAAAAGTCTATGGCCGATGACCCCCAGATGGGATTGAAGATCGACTTCCCTGAATACCTCTCGGAGGTCGAGAAGGTTGTCAATGGACTGACCGTGAGAGATCTCATCGGCAAGCTTTGGGGATTGACAAAGGCGCTATCTACTTCGGCGAGCATCAAAGACATTGTATTCTTGACTCAAAATCTCTATACGCTCGGCGACTCAGTTGTGGGCGACTCCATCTCGATAGCCGGAGGCCCTTTGAAGACCATTCTAGATAGGGTGGCAGGAAACTATATTGACAGAGTGTTTCCGAACAATTCAGCGCCGAAAGGTGAAACCATTCCTATTTCTGTGGTTTTCCGCACGCCGAGGTTCTACTTGGAGCCTGATGTTGACCACAAGCAGATTCGGACCGAAGTTGAAGTGAATGGTAGTTCTGAAACGCTGGTCATGGACTACGAGGAGTTCTTTCAGGAAGTGTCAAAGGCATCCGGCAACGCTAGACTCTACGGGAAGCCTAGTCGCTAGACTTTCATCGCCTCCCCCTTTGTTTCTGGATTGGTGATTGAAGTATAGGCAAGGGGAAGAGGCGATCGGCTGTTGGTTCTGGGAATGCCAGCCAAGGGTGTGTCGAGGCGCTGAAATGCGTTTTGAGTGTGTTTTGAGGGGGAGGAACGGCGGCCGGTTGGATGGCGCGCGAGAGTGCGCGCAGGATGGATGGAAAAGCTAGGGTGTTGACTGACGTCACCACGTTTGCAGGCGGCAGTATTTCAAAAGGAATCACCGTTGAACATGAATTGACCAGAAGCGGCGCTCGACAGCCACTTCTGATAGGGAACAAGGCGGCCTTGGCGGCCGCCTTTTCGCGCTATACGGGGCACATGTACTATCTAGCGCTCACAGGCGATACCATCTCGATCCCGATCGAATTTCGGCTGGTAGCAAGCATGGTCTCCTCCCATATTTCTCATGCCCATGGCGTGGGCCTCGGTACAGTTTCCCGGGCAGGACTGCCCTGACGACGGCGGCGGCGTATCCGCTGGGGGCGGCGGCGCTGAGCCCGGGTTGGTGAACTGCATCTGCGTGCTGGGGCAGGAAGCCAGAATCCGGCGCGCTGTGTTGGCTTCGGCCTGGTCCAGCGAGAGATTGTACTTGCGCTTGCCCTGCACGACCCGGTTCACGTACCAGCACTGGTTCAGGGCCGGCAGCTACTGCGCCAGATCCTTGTCGCCCTTCTGGTGCCGGGTCACGCTGGGGCTGGCCAAGTCGGCGAATTATGGCGTTTCCTTTCATTAGGGAAGGCTTTCACATGCGAGGCCGTCCTTATTTCCGTCCAGCCGGTGAGGGTCCCTGTCCGGTCCACCAGCGGCAATGAAAAATGCCTGCGCTTGTCGGTGGGTGCTAAAATCCCCACAATCGCAATCCGATCCGTGTGGATTGTGTGGGTCACACCCGGGGGTTAGTGTCGGAGTGTTGGTGGGTGTAGGTGTGGGCGACGGCGGGATGGTTGGGGTGGCACTCACTGTCGGAATTACAGTCACTTCGACGTTTACGTCCACGAGAGGCGCGTAGATCCAGCCGCGTTGCCCTTTCACGCAGCAGAACTCCAGCCAGGTGCCGGCAGGGTTGCGGGCGTCGATGTCGTGCTGCTCGCCCCTGGGGATGGCATCGATGATCGGGTGTTCGGGGTCGGGTCCCTTTCTGACATTGGCCCAGTCGCTGTTGACGATGAAATAGGGTGTGGGCACCGGCGTGAAGGTCGCTGTCTGCGTGGGCGTCGGGCTGGGCGTAAGCGTGGGACCGGTCGGTGTGGGGCTGGGCGTGATGGTCGGCCTGGGCGTGCGCGTGGGCGTTCTGCTCGGCCCGCCCCTCTGCGAACCGCTCCCGGACTGGGCCGGGCCCGCCTCCTCGAGTCCGTGGACGCGTGTTGACAGCGCGGCGACCTGCTTTGCCAGGTCATCCACCCGTACGACGAGAATACCGAGCAGGATGAAGGCGACAGCGACCGCGGCCACGACCGCGATGATGAAGAGAAGGCGTGAGACGAAAGTGAGAGAGCGTTTCATGGGGGATGTGGTGAATGGTGTCCTTGGGTGCGGTTAGCCGAAATGCTCTGCGAGCGTCAAAAGCCCCTTAACGATAAAACTTAAGTCTGTCCGCCGATTGGAGAAGAGCCTCCCGGTTCTCATCCAGCTTATCTCTCAGCAACTGGGTAACACCCCTCAAAAATGGTGCCTTATAAACTGAGATTTCTTTGTCGACGTGCTCCATAGAGTATCTGTTGCTGGTGAAAGGAGTAGGCATCCTTCCTAGTACTTGGCGGTTCAGGCGAAGTCCTTCGAGTGACTTCTTCGTCTCGTCCTTCAACTCATCGAATATGACGGCCAAATTGTGCGTGTGCGGAATGGACCCTTCGGGGTGGTCCAGTGCCCAGAGCGACTTCATCGCAATCTCGATGGCATAACTGCTTAAGACTGCCTGCACATTGATCAGCGTGACCTCTTCACCCTTACCGGGTATTTCCAGGGCGTCGCTCTTATCCTGCAGGTGGTCCAGCAGTTCACAATAGATTTCTATCTCGTCGATGGCGTCGCCAGAGCTCCAATACTCATGCCCAAAGAGGAGCCTGTCGAAAGATATGGACTTTTCCTTCATCCATTGCATCCTTTACTTTCGTTAGCGGCCTTTTTTTGTCATCAGAAATACTCTGCCAGTGCCGTTGGCCCAGCCGCTGATCATGCTTGCTTCCTAGCGTGCGCTTCGACACAGGTCCGGGGGGATGCAACTGGTCCATGAATCCTAGTTGCGATTGCCGCGGCGCTCAAGTATCCACATAATGAGAGCAAGCGTCACCCATCCCACCGAAAAGCCCCAATTGAACGGAAGGTGAAGCGGTTCTGGCAGCAAGTGGAGGACAGCTGGGACGACTATGCCCGCCGACGCATACATTACCGCGAAGCGCCAATCCTTATATGGATCTAGCATTTTCTCGATCGGTGTAAATCATTCTGTACGGAACATTACGGCCAAAATCGACGGTCCTATCCAAAATGCTGTGACGGCGCCTCTTTCACCCAGGCGCGGCAGAGGTCGGACATTGTTGCCTCTTGCGCTGCGGCCACCCGGTCGAATTTGGGTGGGTGCCGTCTGGCAGCAGCACGACGAGGCGGCGATCAGGCAGGAGCGGGTGACGGCGTCGGCACACTCCAAATCCTTCCCCGATGTAACCAGGTTCCGTTGACATTTTGGGAAGGCTGGTCAACAAGAACGGAAAGCCTGCAGGCCTGTTCAGGATGTTTCTCGCCTGAATGTTGAAGTAGACAAAACCAATTGATCGGCGAAGTCACACGGAGGACGCGGAGAACACCAGAGGCGTATCGGGTTTTCTTTGCGCAGCTGCGCCGGCCTTCGACGATCAGGCGTAATTTGCACGCGGACGTCGTTGTTCAGACAAAGGTCACCGAGCCCTAATGCAACTCAACACATATTGATACATGTAACAACATATGCGCAAAGGGGTGTACTCGGTGGGTCCAGTCCGAAAGAAGGGTGGGCAATTTGCGCGATAGGACGACGAATCGGCGACGAGTCGGTGACTATGGGGCGCCTTCAGCGCTGAACAGACTTGACACCCCAATTGGCGTCGAGTAGAATTGGGGCACTGACGAACGACTGTCGACCCAGTCGCTGGGAGCCAATGAGCGGCGAAATCCAGAGAGCTACCGTCTCTATGCTCGATGGTTGAATTTCACCTCCGTCGCCCGCCAGCGACGCCCAAAGCCGCCTTTTTTGGCGGTTTTGTGGTTTCCGGGCGCGTGTGCTATATTCGCGACAGGTGGAATTCGAAGCCGCTTGGCAGGCGGCTTGCAGCCCGGGACGATCCCCGATGTTTACCCACAACCCACAAGTCCACAAGCGAATACTGTGCGTTGTCTGCCTGCCTGCCCTGCGGCCTATTCTCGTCATGGGAAAGGGAGACGACAATGAGTTATCAGG
>LXNJ01001296.1_pt1 | contig 15121 bp, 13 predicted proteins | sample 809081 | NCBI WGS metagenome assembly LXNJ01 (sample SAMN04870510, study PRJNA318959) | sponge metagenome | biome: sponge; feature: marine sponge reef; material: water | host: Petrosia ficiformis | place: Greece: Milos, Mediterranean Sea | collected 2013-05-29 | depth 5-7 m
TTTAGGGGTTAAAAACACCAAAATAACGATTTTTTCAGCAAATATGCCCGTTCTCTGTTCAATTTTTGCCTGTCCAGTTAATTATCAAACTCACGTTAAAATCTGATTTAACAACTGCGGAATGTAGGATATAAGGTAGGGTCATCCACCTATGGAGGAGGAAAAGTAAAACTTAAGGTAGTAAGCGTTTTCTGGCAAATCAACTTATACACAAAATATGAAGAGAAAAAAGAAAACACCTTTTTACGGGTGATAATTCATCAGACTTAGATGAGATTTCGGGGGCTATACATGCACTCAAATATCTAAAAGGACAAGTAGAAAATCTAAATATTGAGGGTCATTCGACGATTCCCATAATTCAAGGGGAGATCCGCAGACTCAAGGAAACCCGCAGACTCAGACCACCCGCGAGTTTTTTAAACCATGTACTTTTGAAAATTGAATTTACTCTTGATCGCAAAATGTCAGATGGCACTCGTGGGAGTGGTATGAATCCAGACGCTATGCCAGGTAGAATAGAAGCGTGTGAGCGTATAGTGAATTTTGTACTGGAGTTAGATGCTGAAATCAAAAACGAGCACCCGTAAAGCCGAGATATTTATAACAAATTCTTCCGCGAGTGAAACGTCTCCTCCCCAAACAGAGACATCTGCCCACCCGTCCTACGTTCAATAACCTGCTCCTGTGTTGCCTGCTCACTATTTTCGTCAATATGAATCACAGGCAAATCTTGATTGGTTAGGGTAGCACTAATCAGTTTAGTTCGGTGACAATGTTCCGGTTTTTCCTCAGCACACATAAGCGCAACGCGCTGCTGTTGTGAAAAAGCAGTGTGGAGACGTTCAATACCACTTTGATAGAATTCCGCATTCTTAACTTTTTCGTAATCAACCATACCGTTCACATAGCACGATTCATCATCAGGTTTCCCACCGAGCAGATCACCCATATACACATAGCGAATACCGTGCTGTTCCAATTCATTTGCAAGCGGTTTTTTGGAAAACTCTGGTTTATAGCGTGAATACGGCACTGAGCGGACATCTATGAGATATGCAATTTTATATCGCTGTAGCACCTCAATGAACTCTGCTATTGAACGGCTGCCATAACCTATCGTCCAGATTGGAATCGTGTCTGTTGTTATTTTCATGAGAGTCAGATAATATCACATCCATCGCTAAAAAACAACCAGATTTCTAATTCATCTTTAGGACTGACCAATGCCTATAGGCGTTTGGTGTTGATTCGGATTTATCCGATTGTTGAAACAGATTCAATATAAATTTGCCAATAGGTTTCCCTAATCCGCGTAATCCGAGCAATCCGCGAAAATCCGCGATTCAGAAATTGACAAAATACGCTTGCTATCTTCGTCCGAAATCTGCTATATTTTTAAAGTTCACAGAAGTACCTTATGAGAACACACCATTTTCAAAAAGCGCGAATTTTAGATGAAACACCCATTAGTTGTAATTTTCCTCTTTATTTTAGTGATATGTGCATTCATCTCCGAAGTGCCAGCACAAGACAGTGAAACTATTCCTGACAAACTTGTGCTGACATTAGACTTACTGAATTCTGGAATCGTAGTAGATTCTGGAACTGGACTTTATCCTTGGAAGTATCATCCGGGCGATAACCCAGAATGGGCAAATCCAACCTTTGATGATACCGAGTGGGAATCCATTGGTACATTAGGCACACTGGCACCTCAAAATGAACTACACGAAAGTGGGAAGAAGGGCATCGGTTGGTACAGACTACATGTATCCGTTTCTGATAAGCAGCTATGGAATGTTCCGTTGGCACTCCAGGTGATGTATCAAGCAGGGGCTTCTGAAATCTATCTTGACGGGGTGTTGATTTATGCCTTTGGTAAAGTGGGGACGCGGAAAGAGGAAGAGGAAGTTTATTGGGAGCGAAACCCACAGGTCATCTCGTTTTCCGGTGAAACTGATCATGTTATCGCAGTTCGGTATTCCAACTTCTCGTCTCCGTTTGGATTTTGGCTTGCCCTTGCACCACTGGATGAAAGCATTAAATCGCGTGTCACTATGGTTCGTCAAGGCACCACTTTACAGATGGTATGGACAGCGATTACTGTTTTCCTCATGCTGCAGCATCTATTGCTGTTTTTCTTTTATCCCGGCGCAAGAGAAAACCTCTATTTCGCGATATCAACTGGGAGCATCGGGGCATTTATTTTTCTCACCTTCCAATTTATTCTGTGGACGACAAGCAACACACAAATTCTGTTTTTACTTCGGCTACTTATCTGCGTATATGTACTAATATTTGTGTCGGGAAAGTTATTCCTCTATACCCTTTTTTATCCAAAGCTGCCCAAACTCTCTTGGTTCTTTCTTACAGGATGGGTTGTTACCCTTTGTGTCAATCTATTTGATATTGATAAATACACGTTTGATATTACGAGTTCTTATTCGTCTAATTTCAGCGCAGGATTAGGAGGTAACCTCTTACTTCTATTTACGATTTTAACGCTTTTAGAGATTGTTCGAGTTATTATTGTTGCCATCTTTAAGAAAAAAGATGGCGCGTGGATTTTTGGACTTGGTTCACTCTCGCCTTTTATCCTCCCATTCATATTCGGTTTTATCGTTTCACGAACAGGCTACGATATTACTTGGGAATTGGGAACACTCATAATATTCCTTGCGCCACTTTTTTCAATGTCGATTTATCTTGCTCGCAACTTTTCTCGAACGAGACGAAAACTTGAAACAGAGGAGCTTGAGCGACAACTCTTGGAAGTTGAAAACACGCGCAAAACAGAGGAATTGGAAGAAGCACGAAAACTCCAGATGTCAATGCTGCCGCAAGCTCCACCTGAACTTCCGAATCTTGATGTTGCTTTTGAGATGCGCCCCGCAACAGAGGTGGGCGGCGACTATTACGACTTCAATCTTACGGAGGAAGGTCGACTTACCATTGCAATCGGAGATGCTACAGGCCACGGCATGAACGCAGGACTTGTCGTTTCTGCTGTCAAGAGCCTTTTCAAAACATCTGCACCAGGAGCAGGAAACTTAGATACACTTGAACGTATCTCACAAGGTGTTAAAAGTATGAACCTGAAAAGGTTATACATGGCAATGACGCTCGCTACGTTCAATGACAATATATTGACACTTGCAGCCGCAGGAATGCCACCGCCTCTCATCTATCGCTCAGACGAAAACATGGTAGAGGAGATACTACTTGAGGGGATGCCTTTGGGTGGGGTTATTGGTGCTGAGCGACAAGAAGCAACGTTTGAACTCCAGTCAGGGGATACTATCCTGCTTATGAGTGACGGTCTACCAGAAATGATGAATCCTAAAAACAAAATGTTGGATTATCCAAAAACGAAGGAACTTTTTGCAGAAGTTGCGGACAAATCTCCAAAAGCAATTATCAATCATCTCTTTAAAGCGGGCACTTCGTGGGCAGACGGAGAACCACAGACAGATGATGTGACATTTGTTGTCATCAAAGTAAAATAATTGGGCGTATGCATAAAAACGGTGTCGGATTTCTACTTAAAAGTAGTAGGCACGCTCCGCGTGCCGTACACAAATAAAGCACAATATATTACGCTATTATCCTTGCAGGAGTTCTGGCATGACTACGATGATAACTTCATTTCTCAGCGAACAACAAATCGTAGACTACCATGAAGATGGCTACCTGATTATTCGTAATGTCTTATCTGCAAAGGAAGCGGATGAACTTCGGCGCACTGTCGTACAACAAGTACAACGGGGAGCCTATCCATCCACGCTTACATACCCTCAGCCAGCGAAATATACAGTTAGCGGTAACCGACTCGCTGATCCGGGACTCGCTGCGATTGCAGAACATCCTACGGTTATTGGGGCAGTAGAATCTGTGCTCGGTCAATCAGCATTTCTCACCGCTTATGTAGCATATCTACGAACGCCCGGAGATAAGGGTGCCGGTGCACATTGTGACTACAAAAGGTGGCGACCCGTCGGTTCATCAATGAACTGGGTATTTGCCATTATTCCACTGACTGATTTCAATACGGAATACGGGCCTTTTCTCGTATCCCCAAAATCACATAAATTGACGCAGATAATTGATCCAGACGCGCACATTTTAGATCTTACAAAACCCAATCCCGAAGAGTTGCTTCCGTTTATTGATCCTGAACTCAAAGCAGGTGACTTACTCGTAGTCAATGAACATGTGTGGCATAAAGCACCTGCAGGCACTACAACTGAAGATCGGTGCGGTATCTTCAATAAATATTGTGCTGTAGACGCACCACCCGCAGCAGGGTATTATCCTTACAGTCCAGATGCATTGGACGCATTAAGCGACAATGGCAAACGCATCATTCCTGTCTGTTTTGACAAACCTATAACGACAACGCGTCTGCTCATTGAGTCTTTGTCAGGTCAAGAATCAAGATTTTTGCTGCACCACAACGTGGAGACTGGCACCTGGGAACTACCGGGCGGCGAAGGATGGGAAGAAGAGAAATTGGTCGGTTGGGATGTCGGTTCACGAATCGGTTTGCTGCAAGAACTCACCCGAACGCAACTTGGATTAGAGGTGCCATGGATGTCCTATATTGAGGATATTGAAAATACAGATGGCGTCTGCCGCATCTACGGTTTTTCTGACAAACAACTGGAAACCGATGCACTGGCAAATGGCAACTACGATTGGTTTACAAAGTCCCAGCTGCAACATTACCTCAGTGAAAACGGCACTATCTGTCGCACAGTCGAAACTTGGCATCAATCCGGTATTATTCGCGGTAAAGGCAAAGCTTGCCATCAGAGTCGAGAGCAGTTTGCGTAGGTTGACATGAAGACCATAGGAATCAGAACAAAACAACCAAATTTATTGCTTGTTTCTCCAATCAAAAAATTCCTTGTTATTTATATATAGAATATGTTATATTAACTAAAACTGTGATTTTGCATGAATAGTGCATCAGTTCTGCTTTTTTTTCTAACTTTTTTGGGACAATTGTGTCTAATTCATAGAGGTATGATTGGAATTTTCTGCAAGAATATCTATATCAGGAAACTTGTGCGGTGCTTCGGGGTGACTATTCAGTAGATAGACAGGATTTGCCATAGACTAAGGTAAAAGATGAAAGAGAGTTGGCAAAACCTCATTGATCTCGTTGTGAAGCCGAGTGCTACATTTGAACGTCTTAAATCCAATCCGAAGTGGGTCGTGGCATTTGTCCTGTTTTTTTTACTTTCTATTGGGTTGACTTGGGCAAATTCACCGTTTATAGAACGACTCATGTCCCTATTGCAACCTGATGTTGCTGCAACAATTTCCTTCAAATCTTATGTGGTAAAAGGTTCTATTGTTGTGGTTTTCTGGTGCATTATACTAAGTAGTGTATTCACTTTCGCGGCACGAGTTTTCAAAATAAACCCAGCATTAAAATTTAAACATATTTTTGCTGCTATTGTGCATACCTCGTTGATTGGAACCCTAATATATTTGGTCAATATAGGTTTGTTTCCACTTTTTAGGCAGCTTGAGGATATTAATAGACCAATCGATATGAAACTGATCCCAGGATTACACATGTTAGCGGGATCAATGGAAAATGCACATATTCTAACGTTTCTGAGTCATATAAACCCCTTGAGTGTGTGGTATATCGCTATCTTGACAATCGCTGTTGCAATTCTCGCGGAAGTGAGTCGAGTTAAGGCGTGTTTTACAGCACTAACCATCTTTCTTATTAGAATTGGCACTGAGATTCTGTTTTTTAATCTAACTTTCTACTAAACGTATTCAATATTACCGGAATAGTTATCAGTAAAGAGAATTTTGCGAGAATTAAAAGGCACTTTAACTAACACCGAGCACTGTCTTCAAATATAGGCGGACATCTGAAAGTTGAGCCAACCTATTTTTCGGCAGATAGGTGAAGGAGAAAATTAATGAGCACCAGGGAAAATTATGCAGAATTACAGACAAGGATTTTAGACGCGCGGCGTGTGTGGAAACGCAGCCTCTTCTGGACAGGAGCTGCTATTGTACTGATAGGATTCTTAGCGATTCTGGTTGGAGAATCAATCGTTGATTGGCTGATGCCGCTGCCAAGTGTCGTACGTATTGCACTGCTTGCGGGTATCGTCGGCGCAACACTCTATCTACTTTACAAATACCTTATTCAACCGATGAGAGCCTCACTTACCCTCCGAGATGTTGCGCTCAATGTTGAAGAAAGCCATCCTAATCTTGAGGATAGGCTTGTTAGTGCTGTACAATTTGGTGACCGCGAATCTAATGACCCAGTTGAAGCACACATGCTTCAGCGGTTGCTTGAAGATACGACACAACGGATAAAAGGTATTGATTTCAAAGCAACCATTGACCATAGCCGGACGCGGAAGTATGTTGGTATTGCAACTTTAGTTATTGCAGCGTGTGGTTTACTTACGCTTCTGTTTCCTACCGAAACACATACCAGCCTTATGCGGATATTTGCGCCGTGGGAAAAAACTGACCCGATTTTGACGACCAAGGTTAATGTTACACCTGGCGATGCTCGTATCCTAAGCGGAAAAAGTCTGCCTATTGAAGTTACCGTCACTGGCAAGGATGCGGAAAAAGTTGTCTTGACGTATTATAGCAAAGATATGCCGCCTACTGCAGAAAACGCAGGTAGCAAACAAGAAATTAATATGGTGCAGAATCCGGAGGATAAACGCGGATTTGCTTATGAGATTTTCAATGTTGACGCGGATATGGAATACTATGTTGTAGCGAATGAAACGACATCTGAACGCTATACAGTAGAAGTTTTTGAAATGCCGCGGGTGGAAGAGATTTCCGTTGCCTATACCTATCCTGAATATACAAATCTCAAGCCGGTTGTCCAGCAAGGAAGTGGAGACATTCAAGCAGTTGTCGGCACGACCGCAGAACTCAGAATCACTGCTAATAAGGCTATCCAAACAGCAACACTTACACACCAAAATTCAGAATCTGAAGATGTAACTGAAGCAGAGGTTGCAGCTGAAGCGGTTACTTTAAAATCCTCAGAAATGGTCATTGCGGACGGTAATATACTCACGAAAACTTTAGAAGTTAGTGAAGATGGAAAATATACTGTTGAACTTCTTTGTATTGATGGGTTCAATAATGAAGTGCCGATTGAGTATACTATCAAAGCAATGCCAGATAATGCCCCTGAAGTGGTTATCAAAGAACCCGGCCGTGACGTGAATGCAACAAAATTGGAAGAGGTGAAAATTGTCGCTGAGGCAACAGACGACTATGGTGTTGAACAGTTTAACTTAATGTATCGTATCGGTGCTGGCGAATTGAAAGAACTTGCCTTAGAATCTATAAGCAAACCTGTAGCAGAAGGTGCTGATGTGAGATACAGTAAACACAACCGAGTTGGCACCTATACCTTTTATCTGGAGGAATTTGATGTAGAACCGGGTGAGGTCATCTCTTACTATGCTCATGCTACTGACAATAACACACTTACAGGACCGGGTGAAGCAAGCAGTGAGATTTACTTCATAGAAGTAGCCCCCTTCAATCGAAGACTTGAAGAGGGAGGAGAATGCGAAGTCGGTACGCCGAATCCATTCCTTGCGTTAATCGCTTCCCAGAAGCAGGTTATCCGAGAAACGTGGAAGCACATTAACGCAGAACCTTCAACACTTACAGAAGAATACACGTCTGTAGTTAAGAAAACTGGTGAGAAGCAAGGTGAGGTGAAGGATAGAACGCAGCGGGTAACAGACGAACTTAGCGCTGATATGCAAGAATTGCAGGTCGACCCAGAAATCATGATGAACCTTGAAGAGGCAATTGATAAAATGGACGAAGCAAAAGGCAAACTTGATGCTATTCAACCGCAAGTAGCAATCCCACCAGAACAAGCTGCGCTTGAACTGCTCATCAAAGTCAATCTCGAAATTCCCAAAGTGCTTAATCAAGCGAGGCAAAGTGAGCCGGGACTTGCTGAGAACTTTGAATTGGAATTAGAAGAGTTGCAAAACGAGCTTGAGCAGAATCAAGAAGAACTTGAACGCGAGCTGCAAGAACAGACGCAGCAAATGTTAGATCAAGCACGCGAAATGCTGGCACAACAACAAGGCCTGAATCAACAAAGCCAGCAAATGAGCAAAGAAAATCAACCTTCTCCAAGTGACATGCAACAGAACAGTCAACAACAAGGGCAGCTATCACAGCAAGCGCAGCAGATGTCAGAACAACTCGGTCAAATGCAAGGTAATGCGCAAGGCACGCAAGAACAACGCTTAGGTCAAGCTGGGCAAGCCATGCAACAGGCAGGCGAACAGATGCAACAAGCTTCGCAAGGCATGCAACAGCAGCAACCCCAAATGAGTGCCGCTAAAGGTGAAAAGGCGGAAGAAAGGCTTGAACAAGCCATTGATCAACTTGAAAGAGCCTCCGCTGAATTCACAGATAATGCGTTAGAGCGCGCTTCCCAACAACTCCAACAGTTGACTGCGGAGCAATCTGATGTTCAACAGCAGACGCAGGAACTGCAGAAAAGATCAGAGCAATCTGGCATGCGTCCCGAAGATTATCGCCAAGCCTCTGAACTCGCAAATCAGCAGCGTCAGCTTCAACAAGACTTAGAGTCGGCTGAAAACAATTTGAGTAATCTTCAGCAACAACTTAGTCAAGAAAATCCTGAGGCCTCCCAAAACGTCTCAGATGCCTCAAGAAGGCTCTCGGAAGAACAAACTGCGGAAGACATGGCAACAGCGCAGCGCGCATTGCAGTGGCGCAGTTTACAGTCCGCAGACCTGAATCAGCAAGAGGTAATAGAGACATTAGAGCAGGCACAAGCTGATCTTCAACAGGCAAGAGCCAATATGGCACAAACTGAAGAGGAACAACTTGAAGCTGCCCTGGAACAACTTCAAAGCTTTGAAGAACAGATGCAAGATATGCAGCGTGAAAGTCAAGCGATGGAGGGACAGGAGCAGACAGAGGAACAACAACAGCGAGAGCAGCAACTCGCTGAACAACAACAGCAGCTTCTGGAACGGATGCAGCAGGCACAGCAGGCTATGGAAAATGCTCAGCAAGGACAACAACCCGGACAGGAAGGGCAAGAGGGACAACAGCCTGGACAAGAGGGACAACAGCCTGGACAAGAGGGACAACAGCCTGGACAACAAGGGCAAGGCGAAAATGAAAATGACTTGGCGCGCGGCGGTGCTGAATCCTATCAGGAAATTAAAGAGTTGTGGCTCGGTATGCTTGATGCTATGCAGACCCCTCCGGGCAACCGTTCGCGTCCCGCCCCGAAATATGAACTCGTTATCCGTGATCTGCAGAAACTGGAGTCTGCTATAGAAGAACGACTCAATATGCTTCAAGAGATAAAACAGTTGGCGCAGGTTGCGAAAGAGGATGTCCCGCCTGAATATCGTAGACTTGTTGATAACTATTACGAGTCTTTAGCGAAATAGGTAGGTTCTGACACGCTAACCATTCAATAGGGACAATGCGGGAAGAATCCGGTTGTCCCTACAATATTTTCTGGTAGGTCGGTTGCCTAACTGCACCACGTCATAAGCATCAACTTAGCGGACTCAACCCTGGTAGGTGCGGTTTCTAACCGCACCGGACTTACGCAAGTTTGCTCAAAGTAATCAGTAAGACATGACATATTTGTAGGAGCGCTTTGTCCGCGCGATATATCGGCGTTGCAAACGCCTCCTACAAGAGTGTTTTCGGACAATACATAATTTTGGTAGACATAGTTATTGATAATGGAGGAGGACTATGGAACGACCTTTTATTGTTAAGCCCGGCGATAATATTAGTCTGGACGGGGTAGGAAACGGATGTACCCCCGAATATACAGGGGCTTATCGAAAAAAGGGTGAAACGAAAAAACCGTTGAAGAAACTACATAAACAGATGCTCAAACTTCAGGAGTTGCTTTACGCAGAGAGTCAACACGCGCTTCTGATTATCCTGCAAGGCCTGGATACATGCGGCAAGGATGGTACTATCCGGAAGGTAATGGCTGGTATTAACGTACAGGGTTGTGATGTAGTTAATTTCAAAGTCCCTTCAGCAGATGAGGTTTCTCGCGATTTTTTATGGCGCGCCCACAAAGCCGTTCCACAGAAAGGAAAAATCGGAATTTTCAACCGTTCGCATTATGAGGATGTACTTGTTGTTCGTGTGCATGATCTTGTGCCAAAATCAGTTTGGAAACAACGTTACCAGCAGATTAACGACTTTGAAAAAATGCTGGTTGAAAACGGCACGGTTGTCCTAAAATTTTTCCTACATATCTCAAAAGACGAACAGAAAGAACGTCTCGAATCCCGAATCAACGACCCGTCAAAGCATTGGAAAATCACCGAAGCCGATATTCGCGAACGCGCTTATTGGGATGATTACATGCAGGCGTACGAAGCAGTCCTCCAAAAATGTAGTACCGATTGGGCACCGTGGTATATTATACCTGCAAATAAAAAATGGTATCGGAATCTTGTTATCACGGAACGCATTGTTGAAACACTTGAGGGGTTAGACATGAAATTCCCCAAACCCACTTCTGATGTGTCAATATTTTCTGTGGACTAATACCAATTAACCCGATTTGTAGCGCGAGGTCTCTGTGCCTCGCAATTAACTTTATCAGAAAACTTCTGATAAAGTTAATTGCTATAACATAAATGGAAATCCTACTGTGAAATTCAATCTCTTGAGCGATAATAAAAAAATCGTAGACACAATAATGTTGGTAGGTTCACTACTAATTTGCGTTGGAGTAATAATGCAGATTGCGAGTATTGCAGCAAATCATTCTTTATGGTTTTTAGGACTGGGGGCACTCGTAGCCTTCTGGAGTGCTTTTTCTCAAATATTCGTGAAAGCGAAGAAGTCTGATATTAATCCTCCAAAGGTTATCGCAAACATCTCATTTTTGATTTTGGTTGTTTTCTGGGGAATATTTTTAACGTGGATATATGCGATAACACAGTAGTTTTTATTGTTATGTTCATGTATTTTTGGTATTGAAGGAATAAGGGACATTTGATGCTTTCAACCAAACAGTTAAAGCAATTTGAAGAAGAGGGATATCTGCTACTTTCAGGTTTGATTCCGAAAGACATTATCGTCCAAGCGGAACAAGCAATGTGGCATTCGATGGGTATGGATGCGGATGATCATGACACATGGGAACACTTCCAACGACCATTTCTCACCGGTTTTTACATAGAAAACATGTCAAACGAAAAGCGCATTGAGCTTTTCGGCTTAACGCATCCAGATATATTGGCGTGTTGCACACCAGATTATCTTACCGTCCTTAATCAACTCGCTGAAAGATATCCGAAAATTCCACACTGTAAAAGCAAGCATCCAGATGGTATCTGGGCGATGAATCAATTCCCTATTTCTGCTGAGTGGAATGCACCTTCCCCTCACCTTGATGGATACTCAAGGGATTTACGGTTAGATCCGGGGACTTTTCGAGCATCAAGTTTAACCTATCTTACCGATGCCAATTCCCATCAAGGAACAACAATGATATGGCCCGAAGGCCCACAAAGAATTCGGGAGTTCCGTAAAAAGAATCCAAATTTTTCAAACAATGTCCGGTCTATGCTCACACAGTTACCAAAGATAGATTTAGGTGAACCGATGGAAGTTGTGGCTAAACAAGGTGATGTGTTGCTTTTTCATCACCTACTCCCGCATTCCAACACATTAAATGTTGGCACTTCCCCACGCTTCGCAATTCGGTTTATGTGTTTATGTTTTGATTGTCGCGCATGGCAGAAAAGAGGGGAGTGGAATATCTGGATGCCGTAGCGAATATTAAGGTATTTAAAAGGATATAAGTTTGGATAATATGAGTAAACAATGGATAAATTTAGATGAAAACGAAGCGAACTGTTCCCCGTATTGAATCATTGCGTGTGAAAAATTACCGTGCATTGCGTGATGTGGAATTGAAAAAAATAACACCATTGACTGCCTTTTTAGGATCAAACGGTAGCGGGAAATCAACACTCTTTGACGTCTTTGCTTTTCTCTCCGAATGTTTCACAGAGGGAATGCGCCGTGCATGGGATAAAAGAGGGCGTTTTAAGGAGTTAAGGACACGCGGAAGTGATGGGCCAATTGAATTTGAACTGAAATATCGCGAAAAACCGAAGACACCAATCATCACCTACCATCTATCCATTGATGAAGGCAAAACAGGACCTTATGTTGACGCTGAATGGTTACAATGGCGACGCAGTGAGCGAGGAAAACCGTTTCGTTTTCTTGACTTTCAGGGCGGGGCCGGGCGCGTAATCGGAGGTGAGACACCCGATGAAGGAGAAGAACGAATCAATGAACAACTAAATGATTCGTCAATGCTTGCTGTAAGCACGTTAGGACAGTTGGCAAGGCATCCGCGTGTAATACCAAATTAACGGAATTCGTCTTGTTTTTCCAGTGTTTTTTCTACTCTTCCGCTCCAGCGGAGCGGTATGTTTATAGCACGTGAAGTTTTCTGTCTTCCGCTCCAGCGGAGCGGTATGTAAAGACGATGAATCAAATGAATTTGGTATAAGTGCTCTTCGTCGGTTTATTACAGGTTGGCACCTCTCTTATCTTTCCGCTGATGCTACACGGGGCGTTCCTGAAGCAGTCCCTCAAGAACGCCTGTCTGAAACGGGTGATAATCTGTCTAACGTTATTCAGTATTTGAAAGAACAGCATCAACCACGTTTGAAGAAGATTCTCACGATTTTGTCAAGTAGGGTGCCACATTTAGAAAAAGTAGATGCGGATATTATGATGGATGGTCGCCTCCTCCTACAAATTAAGGATGCTCCGTTTAAGCAACCCATCTTGGCAAAGTTCGCTTCCGATGGGACACTCAAAATGTTGTCGTACCTAACCTTATTGCATGATCCTGAACCCCCACAGTTGATCGGTATTGAGGAACCTGAAAATTATCTCCATCCCCGCTTACTGTCCGGGTTAGCCGAGGAGTACCATAAGGTTTCAGCATTTTCTCAACTCATGATTACTACGCATTCACCTCATTTCGTCAATGAGTATCGACCAGATGAGGTTTGGGTGCTTTATCGTAACGAACAGGGATTTACAGTGTGCAAACGCACATCGGAGATGCAAGGAATCAAGGAATTTATAGAAGTAGGAGCAAAGTTAGGACAACTCTGGATGGAAGGTTACTTTGAATTTGGAGATCCACTAACAAATGCCGGTAGGCCAAAAGTTAAATAAGGATGCATGTTGAATTCTTATTAGAAGAACGATCTGCTGAAGAAGTATTAAAGTCGATCTTGCCCAAGATTATATCTGACGATGTTAGTTTTTCCTGCCATGTTTTTGAAGGAAAAGATGATCTTCTCAAGCAGCTGCCGATGCGATTGAAAGGTTACCGTTTATGGATACCAGACGACTATAGAATTATTGTGCTAGTTGATGAAGATCGTGATAATTGTCTCCAACTGAAGGATCAGTTAGAAAAATCAGCGCGTGAAGCAGGCTTTATGACAAAGTCTAGCGCACGACCTACAGATAATTTTCGGGTAGTCAATCGATTAGCAATTGAAGAATTAGAGGCATGGTTTTTTGGTGATATAGCGGCTTTACGCGGAGCATATCCCAGAGTTCTAAGTCCCTACAATATCAGAGAAAATACCGTGATCCCGATGCAATCACAGGTGGAACGTACGAGGCACTTGAACGTCTGTTGATACGAACAAGATACTACACAGGAAAATTGCCAAAAATTGAAGTGGCACAGAACATCGCACTACACATGGAACCGAGTCGCAACAGATCGAAAAGTTTTCAAGTATTTGTTGAAGGACTCAAGGCATGTGTCGGAGAAAATAGTTAAAAATTAATCTTATTTTTAATGTCAATAGTAGTGATTAGGTTGTAAAACTATTCTAACTCATATACAACCGATCTAAGATTCTAATACCAAAAAGATCGCGAACCTTATAAACTCGCGATTAAGGAGAAAATAATGAACCAAAATCTATACTACACCAAGTTAAAATCAGTAAGGATGAATATTACGCATCTTATTATGCCGTTTATGTTAGTTTTTGCACTTACCTTTGCCCTCTTTTTAGTACAAACCGCAATCGCACAAGAAGTTTTAGTGCAAACCGGATTTGAGGAATTCACTTTCGGTGAACCACCAACAGATTGGGAGGTCCGAGGTAATCAGATGCAAGTAACAGGCGACACAGTCAAAACCGGTGATAAATCGCTTGGTATTTTAGGTGGCGCGAATGACGATAGGGTTGGAGTCGCCATTGAAACCGAAAATCCGATTATATCAGTTGAATTTTGGGTATATATTAAGGGCGCTGGGCGTTCCTTCAATCTCAAAGTCGTTTCTGCCGATGACATAGCACAAAACGATGGAGGGGTATATCTCAATTGGAATGCAAACGCGACACGTCTTTACAACGGTTCCGCTTGGGTAGCGGTAGACGACTTCCCATTTGAAACTTGGAAATATGTCCGAGTTGTTGCCGATGTTGAAAATAGCGTATTTGACTATTACGTCGGAGATGACAGAGACCAAGCACTAACTGCTGCACCCAAAACGGACCTTGCTTTTCGTAAACCCGCAACAAACCCTGTTGTCCAGTGGATTGTTTTTCACGTTTATTCCACAGTCGCACAAGGCTTCGTAGATGATTTATTTGTCTATGAAGGTGCTGAACCAGTGAACCCCGCACCCGTGAATCCAAAAGGAAAACTCACAACATTCTGGGGAGATGTGAAAAAACACTCCTCGTTTTGATGCGACAATTTTCTTTATGAATAGTAATTTAACGAGTTGTGCTAAATAACTTTTTGCAACATATTATTTCACATAAGCAGAACGTTTGTCCGTGTTTCCTACTGGTTGATATGCTCTTCAGTCCCGACAAATGCCATAAGCGCATTTGGCGTTGATTTGGTAGGGACGATATGTTTATAGGAGTACGGCAATGACGCCCTCTTTAGTCCCGACAAATGCCATACGGGGAATGCCAAAAGGCATTCATACCGTTGATTTGGCGCATTTGGCGTTGATTTGGTAGGGACGATATGTTTA